>Ga0172371_10013466_pt1 | contig 10649 bp, 8 predicted proteins | sample Lak12m_FD_114543 | JGI IMG/M metagenome (GOLD analysis project Ga0172371, IMG submission 114543) | Freshwater microbial communities from Kabuno Bay, South-Kivu, Congo - kab_022012_12m | ecosystem: Environmental > Aquatic > Freshwater > Lake | place: Democratic Republic of the Congo: South-Kivu... | reverse complement strand
TGCTCCCCCCTGTCGACGCCGTTGACATCCGCGCCATGCTCCAGCAGCATCTCGGCGACGGCAAGGCGACGGACATTCAACGCTTCGTCGTTGTCAGGTGGAGCCGCCGCGCATAGCGGCGACACGCTCCTGTTGTCCACATCGGCGTGGCAGGTCAGCAACAGCTCGGCCATCGCCGTGTCGCCACGCCTGGCTGCCGCGTAAATCGGAGCTTCGTAGCGGCGAATGTTCCCTCCGTTTGGATCTGCCCCCCGCTCCAGCAATACTCGGGCCGCCTCGAGTTCCCCGCAGGCCGCGGCAATCATCAGCGGCGTGCGCCGTTGCATATTCATCATGTCGCGGTTCTGGGGGTTGGCCTGCAGCTGGCGCGTCACTTCCGCGCTGTCGCCTGCCGACGCAGCCAGATGGATGGGCGCGCCTTCGACCAGCGGCTTCGCGCCGTATTTTCGCAGGACGGCGGCGCTCTCCTCGTGGCCGCAGGCCAGCGCGATGTAGAGCGGCGAGGCGCCGTTGGCCAGCTCGACGTAGAACGGCGGCGTTTTGCCGTCCTTCCCGATGAGATTCGGATTGGCGCCGTGCGTGAGGAGCGCTTCGATGTCTGCCGGCGTCCCATTCTCGACCAGGTATGCCAGGGCATTGTCGCGCTCCTGTGCATCGACCACGCCGGCGTCAAGCAGTGCGGCGAGCGTTCCTGCCCTGTCGAACGGCAGGTAGGGCGACAGGATGTAGACGCGCGGGTCGATATGGCAGGCGCGCACAAACAGTGATTCCGACCGGCCGGCTGCCGCCTTTTCGGGAGCCAGCATCTCGGGATAGTGCTCGATAAGCGCTCGCACGAGCTTCGCATCGCACCAACTGACAGCCCAGTACAGGACCAATCGAGGGTTATCCCGGGCGAAATTCTGATATACGATCCTGGGCGCGCCATGCGTATCGGGAGCGACAATTGAAAGTGACCATGGATTTCTGCCGATCACGACATACACGCCGTTCTCTTCGTCGACCCGCAGTCCGCCGGGAGGTGGAGTGAGATCGCCTGCCGGTGGGAGATCCGCCGTGTTGGCCGGCGAGTTTGCGGGCGCGCCTGCAAGTTGCGCGGAGGCGCCTGCCGGTCGCACGGGCGCTGAAGCTAGGTAAGCATACGCCGGTGCCGGCGCCTCCTCCGGTTCCGGCAGCAATTGCGCCAGCAGGCTTGCGGGCATGAGCACGATCAATCCCAGTAAACCGAGCGTCGAATCCATGGCCAATCGCCGCCAGGAGTTCAGCGGGCGCCAATGCGCCAGCGCCTGCAGCCGCCGGTGCAAAGCGGTGAAAGATTCGGAAACACCTACCGCCATCAGCCGCGGCCTTGCCACGGTAGCGGCGGCCACGCCTACCAGGATGGCGCCGTAATCGGCATGGGCCTGTCCCGTCTCGGCGACGGCCTGCGCGTCGCGGGCCATCTCCTGCGCCAGCAGGCACTCCCGTACGGCCAGCCGCACCAGGGGGTGGAAGAAGAAAACCAGCTCTGCCAGCATGGTGACCCATCCCCAGCGCAGGTCGCGCGCGCGGAGGTGCGCCAGCTCATGCGCGAGCACCGCCCGCAGCGTCTCGGGCCGCTCGTCTTCCAACAGCGCCGCCGGCAGGATGATTATGGGTCGCCACAGGTCCACCAGCATCGGCCCCAGCGCCGGGTGGCTATGCAGCTCCGGCACCAGCGGGATGCCCATCTGCCGCTTCAGCTCCAGCAGCAGCCGCAACGCCGGCCGGCTGGCTTCCCGGCACTCCCGCCGCAGCCGGCTGGTCAGCCGCCAGGAGCGCAGCAGGTTTAACACGCCCAACCCGACGCCGGCCATCCAGACTACCCCCACCAGCCCGAACAGCAGCGCAAGCCGCCAGCCGGCAATATCGAAAGCCGGCGATAACGCGGATTGGTACAATGGGAAAGACAGATTAACGGAGAACACGATCGCGCCCACGTAGAGCCCGGCCAGCATCTTGATCAGCACCAGCCGCCAGATCCACAGGCGCGCGTGCGGGTGAAGACGCCGATGGCAGCGCGTGAGCGCCCAGACCAGCGCGATAGCCACCGCGCCCTGCCAGCTCACCGTCCACAATACCGGCAGCCAGGCGCCGCGGTAGAAGAAATCATACAGGCTCTGTACCTCCATCGCTTCCCTCCGTTTTCCGCGCCTCCAGCGCTTTCACCGCCGATTTCAGCTCCTGAATCTCCTCGTCGCTCAATTCGGCGTTGTGGGCCAGGTAAGCGGCAAAAGGCTTTACCGAGCCGCCCAGCGTGCGGCGCAGGAAACTCTCCACCACCCCCGCGAGCAGCTCGTGCTGCGGCAGGCGCGCGGCATAAAGAAAGCCCTCCGCCGACTTCTTCCGCGTTACGTACCCCTTGCCGCGCAGGCGCTCGAGGATGGTGTGAATGGTCGTCCGCGCCAGCCCGCGCGGCGCGCCGAACGCCTCCGCCGCCTCGACCGCCGTGCTCGGCCCGCGCTCCGTGATGAAGCGCAGCAACTCCAGTTCTTGATCTCCCAATGAAGGCATGCCCATGATAATAACCCGATGATTTCTACAAGCGTAGAAATAGTATAGCACTTTTTACTTCTGTAGACAAGAGCATGTGGTGAAATAGTTTAACTGACCAATCTGTCCGATTATTTATGCAAGAATAAATTGATGTATGTTATATCAGACAATCATCATCGTACTGGTAATCGCTGCTGTTGACTGATATAATACCTGCTGCTTCTCCGCCCTGCCGGCAATCACGGCCAGGGCAGTCTGTCTTTTCCGGAGCCTGATATGCGAGATACGGGAATCGAGATCATCGGCCAGGTGCCCTGGGGCACGCATTTCTGCCAGTTCTACCAGGACGAGGGAGATTTGATCGACATCCTGGTGCCTTATTTCAAGGCCGGGTTGGAGGGAAACGAGTTCTGCATGTGGGTCACCTCCGAGCCGCTGCGCGTGGAGCAGGCGAAGGCGGCGCTGGCCAAAGCCGTTGGCAACCTGGACGACTATATCCGCGCCGGGCAGATCGAATTCCTGGATTATAGCGAGTGGTATACATTGGGTGGGCATTTCGAGTCCGACCGCGTGCTGCAAGGATGGGTGGATAAGCTCGATGGCGCGCTGGAGCGCGGATTCGAAGGGCTGCGGCTGACCGGGAACACCTTCTGGCTGGAGGACTCGAACTGGCAGGACTTCACCGATTATGAAGCGGCGGTGGACAGCGTGCTGGGACAATACCGCATGCTGGCCATGTGTACCTACAGCCTGGTCAAGTGCGGTGCGCCCGAAATCATGGATGTGGTAAGCAACCATGAATTCGCCCTGATCAAGCGAGGTAATAACTGGCAGATAATCGAGAGCGCGGAACGGAAGAAGCTGGAAACTTCGCTGCAGCAGAGCTAGGAGCGCTACCGCAGCCTGTTCAACGGCATGACGGAAGGCTTCGCCCTTCACGAGATCATTTGCGACGACAGCGGCAAACCCCGCGACTACCGCTTCCTGGATATTAACCCGGCCTTCGAGCGATTAACCGGCTTGAAGAAAGACGATATGATCGGCAAGACCGTCAGCGAGTCTTTGCCGGGCACTGAATCCTTTTGGATCGAAAGGTATGGCAACGTCGCGCTGACCGGTGAATCGGTCCACTTCGAGAATTACTCATCGGCTCTCAAACGCCATTATGAAGTCTTTGCCTACCGTCCCGCGCCTAAACAGTTCGCCGTGCTCTTCTTCGACATCACCGACCGCAAGCAGGCGGAGGAAGCACTGCGGAAAACCGCGGCGGAACTGGCCCGCTCGAATGAGGAATTGGAACAATTCGCCTACGTGGCGTCGCATGACCTGCAGGAACCGCTGCGGGCGGTGGGAGGTTATCTTGGCTTGATCGAGACCAGGCTGCAGGATGTATTGGACGAGAAAGCGCGGCAGCATCTGGACGGCGCCATCCAGGGCGCCGCGCGCATGCAGCGGCTCATCAGCGATCTGCTGGCGATATCGCGCGTGGGCACCCAGGGTAAGCCCTTCGCCAAGGTCGACTTTAACGACATCCTCGACCAGGCCATCCAGAATGTGGACACCGGCATGCGGGAAGTCGGAGCGACGCTCAATCGCGACCCGCTGCCGACACTCAGCGTGGACGCCGGACAAATGGCGCAGCTCTTCCAGAACCTGCTCGGGAACGCCGTAAAGTTCCGTGGCGAGCAACCGCCGGAGATTCGCGTCGGCGCGCAGCGGCTGAATGATGGCTGGCGGTTTTCCGTGCGCGACAACGGCCTGGGCATCGAGCCGCAATACTTCCAGCGCATCTTCCTGATCTTCCAGCGGCTGCATACCCGCAAACAGTATCCCGGCACCGGCATCGGCCTGGCGATCTGCAAGAAGATCGTCGAGCGCCACGGCGGCAATATCTGGGTCGAGTCGCAGCCGGGTCAGGGCTCGACCTTCTACTTTACCGTGCCAGACGAAGGAGCACCTAATGGACTCACTGCAGCAACATCCGGGGCGTCCGATTGAAATACTGCTGGTGGAAGACAGTCCCAGCGATACCGATTTAACGGTTGAAGCCCTGAAAACAGGTAAAATCAACAATCGCCTCAGCGTCGTCGAAGACGGCGTACAGGCGCTGGAGTTCCTGCGCCGCGAGAATGCTTTCGCCAACGCGCCCCGTCCCGACTTGATCATGCTGGACCTGAACCTGCCGCGCAAGGACGGACGAGAAGTGCTGGCGGAAATAAAGGCGGATGCCAGGCTGAGAACCATTCCGGTAGTGGTATTGACCACCTCGCAGGCCGAACAGGATATCTTGCGCGTCTACGAGCTGCACGCCAATTGCTATATCACTAAACCGGTGGATTTCCGGCAGTTCATGAATGTTGTGACGGCTATCGAGAATTTCTGGCTCACCGTGGTCAAGCTGCCGCCGGTTGAGTAATTAGTGATAAGTATTAGTGAGTGGTACATTTGGGTTGATGTTGGATCATAATTATGCCAAACCAGGCAAGGTGAGTCCGCGATGCCAAGCACTGCTGTAAAAATACTGCTGGTGGAAGACAGTCCCACCGATGCGGATTTGCTGCGGGAGAGCCTGCGGCAAATCGACGCCGCTCACTTTGCCATCACCTGGGCGGAACGGCTCGAGGATGCACTGCAACTGCTGGGCCGGGAATCCTTCGACGCCCTGCTGCTGGACCTGTCTTTGCCGGACAGCACGGGCGCCGACACTTTCCGCCAGGCCCGCCGCGCGGCGCCCCACCTGCCCATCGTGCTGCTGACCGGAGAAGACGATGAACGGATCGGTCTCGAAGCCATCCGCCACGGCATCCAGGATTACCTGGTAAAGGGGCACGCCGACGGACAGCAGATCGCGCGCGCCATCCGCTACGCCATCGAGCGCAAGCAGATGGAGCTCGAACTGGCGCGCGAGCGCGCATTCCTGGAGACGGCGATCGAAGTGCTGCCGCTTCCGCTGGCCTTTTTCGATCAGCGGGGGAAAATCATCCGCGAAAATCACGCTTCACAGGTTTTACGCAGGCAGCTCGGTGTTACCGAACAGGCGAAAGCTGACTTTCTGGACCCGCAGACAAAAACCCCGATCCCGGAAGACCGGCAGCCAGCCCTTCGCTCTTTACAGGGAGAGATTGTGACGGCCGAAGAATATCTCCTGCAAGCCCCCGCCGACGATTACCAGATGCCGGCGCTGGTGTCCGCCGCGCCTATCTGTCTCGACGGCGAAACGCTGGCCGCGGTGTCGCTCATCGAGGACATCACCGCGCTCAAGGAAGCCGACCGCGCGAAGGATGAATTCCTCGCGGTGCTCTCGCATGAGATGCAAAGCCCGCTGGTCAGCATCCTGGGGTGGTCGCGGGAGGCATTGGATGACGGCAGCGCGGAGTTCATGGCGCAGGCCATGGCGGTAGTGCAGCGCAACGCCGTGCGGCAAAAACGCCTGATCGATGATATCCTGGATATGTCGCGACTTATCCATCGCAAGATCCAACTGAAAACCATGCCTGCCGACCTGTGGGAGCAGGCTTGCCAGGCGGTGGAAAATATACGTTATGAAGCGGAGAACCGGAATATAACCCTGGTGCAGACGCCGCCGGACACCGCCCTGCCGATCGACGCCGATCCGGAGCGCCTGCAGCAATGCATCGGCAACCTGCTGCACAACAGCCTGAAGTTCACCCCCGCCGGCGGCACGATCACGGTGAGCTGCCGTGGTGGCGAAGAGCAGGGGATATTGAGCGTCCGAGATACGGGCCGCGGCATCGATCCGGCGGCGCTGCCGGGGCTGTTCGTGGTCTTCCGCCAGGTGGATCGCGACGAGCGCGCCGGCGGGCTGGGGCTGGGGCTGGCGGTCAGCCGCGGCATCATCGAGCTGCATGGCGGGCGCATCTCGGCGGACAGTCCGGGATTGGGCATGGGAAGCACCTTTACCATCGCGCTGCCGCTGGCCTGCGCGGTATCGGCATAACCAGATCCCCGCAGATCCCCGGTTTCTGGGACTGTCCCTCCTCGTGTAAGAGGCAAGCCTATACATGCGGGGGGACAGTCCCGTGGTGTTATTTACGAGCTTTATATTCGTGGACAGGCGCCGGTCATGCGGGCGCGGGACAGTCCCAAACCTTTACCCTAACCACGCTTCGCCACCGTATCTTCGACCAGCGAAATAAGCGGAAAAAGATCGTTATAGTGCTTTTGGATGAACATCGGATTGCGTGCCTTGAACAGGCGGGCGGCAAGCCGGTCGGCGATGGGGAGCACGGCGCGCTCGTGGGCGCAGAGGACGGGGGAGACGCGGTCGATGCGGCCCGTTGACTGGCGGTTCAGGCAGCCGCAGTAGTGGTTGCAGCGCTCGCGGACGGCGCACGCGCCGCAGCTCTCCTTCTCCTCGCCGTTCACCTCGAAAAGCTCCTTCCGCCGCACCTCGTCGATGCCGCGCCACACGTCGCCGATGCGGTAAGCATCATCGCCGACGAACTGCACGCAGGGGAAAAGCCCGCCGTCCGGCGCCACGGAAATCTGCCGCTGGCCCAGCTCGCAGCGCTCCTTGCGGCAGCTCCCCGGGAAGACGTGCGAGGCGATCTTCACCTCGAAGGGGCTGAAGTAAAACTTCTCCTCCTTTACCGTCTCGCGATAATACCAGTCCGCCAGCCGCCGGTACTGCCGTCTCAACTCCGCCATGTCGCGCTCCGTCCAGCCGGCGGCGTAGTTCAGCGAGGTGATGAGGTAGTGGAAGCCAAGGGAATAGGCGTATTGCACGGAGTCAGCGAAGTATTTTACAGTTTGCGGGGTGGTCACCATCATCACCGGCGCGTAGGGTTTGTGCTTCAGCAACAGCGCCGTCTTCTCCACCAGCCGGTCGAAAGTGCCGGCGCCGGCGGCGTCCAGCCGGCAGGCGTCGTGCGCCTCTCGCACTCCATCGAAGCTCATCGCCACGAAGATCTCGCCGGTGTCCGGGTCGGTGAGGAATTTTTCGTCCAGCAGCGTCCCGTTGGTGGTGATCTTGTAGTGGAAGAGCTGGCCGGTCTCCTCCTCCAGCTCCTTGCAGTGACGCACCGTGCGTTTGATCAGGTCGCGCATCAGCAGCGGCTCGCCCCCGAAGAAGATCACCCCCAGGCTCTGCCCCGGATTGTCGCGCTCGATCCGCTCCCGTGCCAGCGCGATGGCGGAAGTTGCCACGTCCAGCGTCATATCCCCGCCCTCGTGCGGCGCGGCGTAACAGTATTTGCAGCGCATGTTGCAGCGAGCGGTGAGGTGCAATGTCAGGTGCATAATGCTTTGCGTCCTTTGCAAGAAACTAAATGACTCCTTCAGCTTTCAGCCAGGCGATGAAGTCGCGAACTTGCCGGCGGAGTTCATGACGTGAAATCGCTTGCCCGATATCCATTCTCAATTTCACGTCCGCAATATCTTCATCACGGGAGCTATTTTTCGTAGTCCGGGTGATCTTCTCCAGGGGAAAGCGATATTCCGGACCGTCTTCCTGCATTTTAAGCACAGCCTCATGTCGGGTTCCATCCCATGCGGCCATTCCGCCCAGTGTTTTAGCCGTCCAGACTAGTGGAATATAGAGAGTTCCGCCAAAGAAAACCGTATTATCCGCCAGATCGACTTGCCTCCCATCCACTACGGCCTGAGTGGAATTGTCGTAAAAGGTAATCGTGTGATCTCCATAAAGCGTAACGGCGTCTGCCTCGTTCGAGCGCACACTCACCTCTTCGCACTGGCTGAAGAGCGATGCCGAAACCCAAACTCCATCCGGTCTCTCGGTATACAAATACATAAATTTATGCTGATAACTGGCGCACGGATCGTAAAGCACACCATAAAATCCCTGGGGGTGGTATGGGACCAGCTCGTTGCGCAAGCGCTCCGCCGCCTCTCGTATCGCAAATAGCGAAACGGACATCTCCGGTTTATCGTCGGGCGGGCGCCAATTGTCGAAGTCGGTGAATGAGATATACTCATATCCGATTAGATTCTTCTTGTCAAAGCCATCGAGACGCAAGGTACCGGTCTGTGATTGCGACTGATCTACCGGGCCTGTTACTCGGGTGACCGGTATTTGCATTTCCGGCAACTGGTAGCGATCCGCGACAAAGGTGACTCCCCGGCGTTTAAACTCTTCATCGATGATCTGTCTGGCTTCATCTTCGGACAGCAACACCGGTGGATTAACCGCAACGCATCCGAAACCACCATGCCCATCTCCGTGCTGGAAGATGGGCGCCACCTTCGATACCGGTTCCGCGGCCTGTGCGGGAGCAGTCTGCCAGCGCGCCGCCACGATGCCGCAGGCGGCAACCAGCGCTGCGCCGACTACCGCGCTCTGCCGCCAGCGGTTGGGAAGGCGGCGCAGCAGCTCGGGGTGATCGTCTAGAATTTCCCGCGAGGGAAAATTCGGCGCAGGGTAACGCTTCAGGGGGCTGATTTCCATAACACCCTCCCGTACCAGACGCGATTATGTCCCTTAATTATATCACGCCTTCCGCTTTCAACCAGACGATGAAGTCTCGCACCTGCTGCCGCAGTTCCTCGCGGGCGGCCTCCCTGGTCACGGCGGTAATCGTCATCGAATCGGCATTCAGAAACGCTACGGACAGCGGCTTCTCGCCCTCTGCGAAGACGACTTCCTGCACCGGGCTTTCCGGCTTACCGCTGCCGTCAGGACGGGTGATCGCGACCTCATGTTCCCGCGCATTTTCCAGCACGCTGCCGCCGAACTGCTCCACCGTCCACTGCAGGGGGATATACGGCATGCCGTTGCGCATGCGCACCTTGCAAGGCAGCGCCATCGTTTTGCCGTCTACCACCGCCTCCGCGCTGCCATCCTTCAGCTCGATCTTCTTCGTTTTGCCCACCAGCGTGACGCTGTCCTTGCCGATGTCGGCGCGCGTGGTCAGATACCAGTCGCAGATGCTGGCCGGCATCAGCGTCTGTTCGCTGAACGGCGCCGGCTTGTACTCCGGCTGCGAGCGGTCAAGGCCGACCATCGGGTCGTAAAACACCCCGTAAGCGCCCGCCGGCTTCGCCTCTGCCAGCTCATCGCGCAATTGCCGGGCGGGCGCCAGCAGGTCCTGCGACCAGGCGGTGGAATGCATCTCGTTGTCTTTCGAGTGCCAGGCGGTGAAATCTGCCTGCGAGACGTATTCATAGCCGATGCCTTTTGTCGCGTCCATGCCGTCCAGAACTAGCTCGCGGCGCTGCACGGTCGGCTCGGGCTTTTTGTCGCCGCCGTAAACGGTCCACGTCACCGGTATGTTGAACTCCTCGAAGCGCTTGCCGGCGGCGGAAAAATCGATGCCCGCGCGCTTGCCTTCATCGACAATGGTCTGCCGCGCGTCGTCCTCGGAGAGGAACACCGTCGAGCTTCCCACGCCGCCGAATGCCCCCCGCCCGTCGCCATGCTGAAAGACCGGCGCCACGCGCGAGGGGGCTGGCGGCGGTGCGTCAGCCGGCTGCACTTCAGCCACCGCGACTTGCGATCGGCACCCGGCCGCCAGCGCCCCTACCGCCGTCACCGCCGTCAGTATCAGGGTGTGTTGCCGCCAGCGTCGTGGAAGGAGGCGCAGCAATTCGGGGTGAGCATCCAGAATGTCCTGAGTGGGAAAATCCGGCTTGCCATAATGTTTCAGTGGTTTGAGATCCATGACGAACCTCCCGCATACGAAAGCGATATCCCTATGACAGCGGAATGGGCGAAAATGTTCCCGGGAGAGCTGCAATAAATATCATTAATTATCGATTTTATTATACTCCCCACATACCTGAAAAACCAATAAACCCGTTCGTAGTGAGCCACGCAGCCCCAACGCGGTACTCCGCGTTGACTTTAGCGGAGTGGCGTCGTTGACAGGCAAGCTCTCCTATAAACGGACGCCACTCCGCTGCGGCTGCGTGGCTCACTACAAACGGGCTTTCCTAAATACAGACGCCACTCCGCTGCGGCTGCGTGGCTCACTACGAACGAGCTTTCCTAAATACGGACGCCACTCCGCTGCGGCTGCGTGGCTCACTACGAACGAGCTGCTATGTAATAGTCAAGCCTTCTAGCTCGTGCTGTAGATCATTATTTCTTTTTTCTAGAAGAGGGATGTCTGATTCGGCCCCTTCCAGAAACGCTCTCAATGATATACTTGTTCTGCTCG
>Ga0172371_10013465_pt1 | contig 10649 bp, 10 predicted proteins | sample Lak12m_FD_114543 | JGI IMG/M metagenome (GOLD analysis project Ga0172371, IMG submission 114543) | Freshwater microbial communities from Kabuno Bay, South-Kivu, Congo - kab_022012_12m | ecosystem: Environmental > Aquatic > Freshwater > Lake | place: Democratic Republic of the Congo: South-Kivu... | reverse complement strand
GTGCCGGGAATCGGGGTGACCAGGGCGCGCTCCTCGCGCGCCAGCCAGTTGAGCAAACTCGATTTGCCGGCGTTCGGCCGGCCGGCCAGTGCGATGCGCACGCCGTCGTGCAAACGCCGGCCGGTTTCTGCGCCGCGTGCCAGGGTGCGCAACTCATCCACGTGCGTGGCCAGGCGTGCCGCCAGCGCGGCGCGGTCGGCAAACAGGTCACCGACATCCTCGGCAAACTCGATCGCCGCCTCAAGCTGCGCGCGCAGTGCGAGCAGGGCGTGGTGGAGCTGCTGCAAGCGCAGCTTCAACGCGCCGTCCAATTGGCGCACGGCGGCGCGGCGGGCACGGTCGGTGGGCGCGTCAATCAGTTGCAGCACCGCTTCGGCTTGGGTTAAATCGATGCGCCCATTCAGAAACGCGCGGCGAGTGAACTCGCCCGGCTGGGCCAGCCGCGCGCCTTGGTGCAGCAGCAGGTCGAGTACGCGCGCCAGCACGACCTGGCCGCCGTGGCAGGCCAGTTCGACCATGTCTTCGGTGGTGTAGGAATGCGGCGCATGAAAGACGGTTGCCAGGGCTTCGTCCACAAGGGCCGCGCCGTCAACAATCCGGCCCAGGACGGCGGTCCAGGCACGCCGCGCGGCCAGTGCCGCGCCGTGCCGCGGGCGGAAGACCCGGTCTACCACTGCGATGGCGCCGGTGCCCGAAAGGCGCACAATGCCGAGGGCGCCGCGCCCTGGCGGCGTGGCAATGGCGGCAATGCAGTCAGCTGCAGTAACTGACATAACATTTATCAATTGGCATTGGTCAACGGTCAAGTATCATTTGTTGATTATTGACCCATGACCCATGACCCATGAACAATGACCAATGAATGAAGGTGGCGCTAGGCCTTCTTATAATAATGCAGCATCAGGGTCTGCACGGCACTGAGCAACTGGTTGACAAACCAATAGAGGACCAAGCCGGAGGGCATGTTGTAGAAAATCGCCAGAAAGACGACCGGCATCAATAACATCATTTGCTTCTGGGACTTGTCGCCGGTATGCGGCGTCAGGACTTGCTGGATAATCGTCGCCGCGGTCATCAGCAGCGGCAGGGGATTGATCGTGTTGCCCAAAAACGGAATCGAGAACGACAGGGTATACACCGCATCCGGCATGGTCAGGTCTTTGATGTAATAAAACGAGGCGCCCCACAATTCCACCGCGTTATCCAGGGCCGAATACAACGCAAAGAACACCGGAATTTGCAGGGCGATCGGCAGGCAGCCGCCCATTGGATTGACCCCGTGCTTGCGATAGAGCAGCATCTGTTCCTGCTGCAATTGGCGCGGATCGCCCTTGTATTTTTCCTGCAGCGCCTTGAGTTCCGGCTGAACCTTTTGCATGCGCTGCATCGACACATAACTCTTGGTCTGCAAGGGCCAGGTCAGCAGTTTGATGATCAGCGTCACAATGATGATGGCCCAGCCATAGCTGTGGGTGTAGCGGTACAGGCCTTTCAGGCCATACAATAAAATGGGTTTGGCCAGGAAGGCGAACTTGCCCAAATTCAATAAATCAAGATAGTGCGTGCCGCGGCCGATCGTGGCGGGCAAGGCCTGCAACAAGTTGTACGCTTTCGGCCCGGCATACAGCGTGGCGTGCCAGTGCTGTTCGGCCCGCGGCGCAATGACCAGCGGTGCGGCCGTGGCCCAGGCCGTGACTTCACGGGCGGTCGGCGCGCCCAACGAGCGCGTCTCCACGCGGACAAAGGGCGTCTCCGGCACCAGCACATTGGCGAAATATTTATTGCGCACAGCCATCCAGACGGCCGGCCCGGGGTGGGCCGTGACGACATCTTTTTTGTCTGCGCCAATGCGCACGACGCGCGGCGCGCCCTCCTGCAGGACTTCGAGATCGCAGCCGCGCAGGTCCTTGCGGGCATCCACACCCGGCACCAGGGCAATCCGCCCAAGCCAGAAGGCGTTGCTCAACGAGAGGGTTTGTTTGGTCACGTTGCTGAACGACAGTTCGGCGTGCAGCAAATAGCCGTTGGTCAAGGCATAGGTCTTGCGCATGAACAGCGTGCCACTCACCCGGCCGGTGAACGAGACCATTTGCGCCTGCACGTGTTCAAGGCCGAAGACGGTGCGGGCCGGATCGAAGCCGGGCGTGCTGCACAGGCGCAACGGCATTTCCCAGGCGTTGCTGGGCGCGAAGGCGGTGGTGAGCGGTCCTTTGCGCACCATCGGCGCGCGGGCCAGCTCGATGTTGTAAATATCGCCGCCAAAATCCGTGAAGGTGTAGGTCGCCAGGGCGTTGGACAGGCAGACGAAGCGCGGCGCAACACCGGGCGGCGGCGCGGCGGCGGTCTCGGCCGGGGCGGCGCCGTTGTCGGCCAGTGCGCTTGCTTCCGGGGCAAGCGTGGCGACATCGCCCGTGCCGGCGGCGCGCATCTGGGATGTTTCGGTGCGGGCGACGACCCCGGTCGGCAGCGTCGCCTGTGCGGCGCGGTTCTTCGCCTCTTTCGGTGCAATCACCAGAAAATACACGGAGAACATCAGCGCCAAGATCAGAATGCCGGTCAACTTGTCGCGATCAAGAAACGAAGGTGCAGTAGCCATAACGATTTACAATTTACGAATTACGAATTACGATTTACAGATTTCAAATTTGAAATTTCAAATCTCACAGTACAAATTCACGGCACGGGATCGTAGCCGCCGGGATGCCACGGATGGCAGCGGCAGATGCGGCAGAGGCCGAGCCAGAGGCCTTTCCAGAGACCATGCTTGCGCAGCGCTTCCAGGGTGTAGTGCGAGCAGGACGGTGCGAAGCGGCAGGCCCGCGGCAAGACCGGCGCCAGCAGCAACTGATAGGCGCGAATCGCCGCACAGGCGAGCCAGACGGGCCACTGGCGGCATGCGCCGTGGTACGCCGGCGCGGTCGGGCGGACGCTGCCGGTCATATGGATGGTTCCTCGCGGACCAGCCGGGCGGTGTGGCAGAGCGTCATAAACTCGGCACACAGCGCCGGCCAGGATGCGTGCAATGCGCCGCTGCGGGCCTGCAGCACCAGCCAGAGATCCGGCCGCAAGCCGGCCCGATTCAGGCGCGCGACTTCGCGCAAGCGGCGCTTGACGCGATTGCGGTCGACGGCGTGGCGGAATTCCTTTTTGCGGGCCACGGCGGCCACGCGCTGGCCGTCTTCGCCGCGCGCCTGGTCCGGTTGATAGGCGATCATGCTCATAAAGGTGCCATGCTGCCGGCGGCCGGCGGCGAAGATGCGCAGAAAATCACGACGGCGCCGCAACAGGGCGAGCCGTGGCAAACGCAGGTCAGCCGGTTGCCCGGCTGCCGGGCCTGCCCCGCCCGCGGCAGCAGCATCGTTCAAATGCTGACGCGCTTGCGCCCTTTGGCGCGCCGGGCACTCAAGACCGCGCGCCCGCCGCGCGTGCTCATCCGCTCGCGGAAGCCGTGCGTGCGCTTGCGGCTGAGGTTCGAAGGTTGATAGGTCCGTTTCATTCATTACTCCCAAGTAGATTGCTATTAACGGATGATGATTATAGCCAATCAGGCCGGCAATGTCAACCGAGTTGACAGGGTGCACCAATTTTGTTATACTTGCCTATGGTTTTTGCGGGCCTGTAGCTCAGTTGGTTAGAGCGCACGCTTGATAAGCGTGAGGTCGATAGTTCAATTCTATCTAGGCCCACCATCCCGCTTGCGGGACAAAGTTTGACGTTGGCAACCGCGCGGCGCGGGGAATTAGCTCAGCTGGGAGAGCGCCTGCTTTGCAAGCAGGAGGCCACCGGTTCGATCCCGGTATTCTCCACCACCGTTTGCCGCTTGCTTGTTCTTTGGATGTTTGCTATACTGCTTGCATGCGATTCACCCAGTTCACCGTTTTGCTTCAGGAGCGTAAGATGAAAAAGCTGATGGTCCTCCCCCTCGCGGTCATGGCCGCCCTGACCTTGTGCGCCAGTGTTCACGCCGGCTGGCAATTGAAGTACATTCGCGACAGCGCCGCCAGTCCCTTTGTCCCCACCGCGGCCAATGCCTGGTTTGCCAACTGGGTGCCGGGCTACCCGGATTTCTACCTGCGCAAGAATGCCGCCAACGGCGTGCTGACTCTGCACATCAAGGGCGTCACCTTCGAGCAGTTCTCCTATTATATGGAACAGGACGTGAGCGCCTTGCTCAAGTTGACCGTTGCGGCGGCGCCGCCGATCACGTTGAACGTCCAATTGACCGATTGGTTCCGCTCGGCTGTGCCGTACCTTACGCCGCAAATGGACATCACCTGGAAAGGTCTGCATGGCGCCCAGCCGAATATTACCATTGCCGCGGTCAAGACTACCACTGCGCCCGGCCCGACCGTCAGTCTCGGCAACATCAACATTTTGTACGGCCGCCCGCTGATTGCCGCGAAGATTGCGACCTTTCCGGCGAACTACTTCGGTGAAGTCACGGTCACCACGGATGGCGGCATCAAGATGCTGAATGTGTTCGGCGGCATCGTCAGAAAAGTCACCGCGAAAAACAACATCGGCGCCATCTATGTGCGGCGCGTGAATAATGTCGCCAACGGCATCATTTACGGCGGCATCCTGGGTGGTGCGGCCGGCCATGCCACGGCGGATATCTATACCCAGGGCACGATCGGCTATATCTTTGCCAATGGCGGCCTGGGCTCGGCAGTGCGCAACGGCGTGCCGCAAGTGCAAGAGCCGACCGTCTGTGCCGGCTGGGATGGGACGGCGGCGACCTATCCGAACGGCATTGCGACCATCGTCGCGCCGTCGGGCGGGCTGAACTCGCTGATCTGCGCCGGCAGCGGCCCGGTCACGTTTGTCTATGGCGGCGCGATCCGCACGATCCTGCTGGGCAACCAGAATGGCGGGGTGCTCAACACCTGCCGCTTTGAAGCCGGGCCCAAGCCGAAGATTGCCGGGCCGGGCAAGGCGCTGGCGGTGGCCAGTTCCGTTGAAACCAATCTCGGGTCGATCCCGATTAACGCCGCGTATTAACCGTCAGGGTTTACAGATATAAGGTGCCGGCGTCAATGCCGCCATGACAACCACATGATTGAAACATTGCAGAAGCTGGTCGAACTCCAGGGCTTGGATACCGAGATCTTGGCGTTGGGTCAGCGGATGAGCGCGATTCCCGACAATCTGCGCAAAGAACAAGGGCAGTACGAAAACGCCGTGCGCGAATTGCACAAAGCCGAATGCGCGCGGCTCGAGGCGCAGGAGCGCGGGCGGCAGATCAAGATTGACATTGCCGCCGACGCCGCGCAGATCAAGCAACTGAAAGACAAGCAAGGGCAGATCCGCAAGAATCTCGAGTTCCAGGCCTTGACCGCCGAAATCAGCAACGCCGAGGAACACGCCGTCAAGCACACCACCGCGCTGGAGCAATTGGGCGTGACGCTCAAAGAGCTGGACGAGCGCATTGTCGCCAAGAAGGCCGAAGTCAATGTTCAGAAAACCGCCCTGCTGGCGCAAGCCGAAGAGGCCAAGAAGGCGATTGCGGAGTTGAATGTCAGACTGCGGCGCCATCGCGCGATCCGGCGCGAGGTGGAGAAAACCATCAATCAAGATGCGATGGCGCTCTACAGCCGGCTGTTAAAGACGCGCGCGCCCTATGTGGTGGTGCCGGTGGTGGACGGGATTTGCACGGGCTGCAACATTCAGTTGCCGGTCAATGTGCTGTCGGACATCATGAAATCGGATCGCCTGGTCACCTGCGAGACGTGCGCGCGGGTGTTGTATTTGACCGAACATCTTGGGAAATAAGAAACCACCGCGACAGGCGGCATGCATCGGACAGCCGCCCCGGGCTCGTCTCGGGGAGGAAAGTCCGGACACCCGCAGGCAAGGATGCCCCGCGCAAGCGGGGGTCCCGCGTGGCAAGCGCGCGGGAACGGATAGTGCCACAGAAACCAGACCGCCCTGGCGGCTTCGGCCGCCACGGTAAGGATGAAAGGGTGGGGTAAGAGCCCACCGCCGCGCCGGGCAACCGGGGCGGGCACGGTAAACCCCTCCGGTGCAAGGCCACATAGGAACTGGGTAGCGCGCGCACGCGTGCTCCGGCGCGCCTGCCGCCGCGGCAGTTCGGGTAGGCCGCAAAGATGAATGGCTGTCCATGCCGATGCGGGCCATGTGCTCACCCGGCATGACAGAATCCGGCTTATATGATGCAGGCCGCCTGTTGCTTTTTATTGCGCCGCCCCGCGGCGCATTTGACGATTATGGCCAACTTTAGCACTACTAGTATATTTGGGAGATTGCCCGCGTGCCGCGCCGTGCTCTGCGCCGGGCTCTGCTGGCTTGGGCCGGCCGCCGCGGCGGACAATGCCAATCTCCAATCTCCAATTTCAAATTTCAAATCTCAAATTGCACGTCCCCAGACCGGCCTGGTTGCGCGCACCGATGCCACCCCGGTCGCGCAGAGCTATTTCACCGAAGGCTTGGCCTTGGTGCAACAACAGCGCTACCGCGACGCCTTGCGCTTGTTCAATGCCGCCGGGCGCAGTGATCCTCGTTTCGCCGAGGCTTTTTTCAATCTGGGCGCCTGCCATGAACGCCTGAACGAATTTGCCATCGCCGTGCCGTGGTATGAAAAAGCCATCGCGCTGGATCCGCGCAACGACCGGTTCCTGGTGTTGTACGGCACCGCCTTGCTGCGGCACGCGCAGCCGGCCCGCGCCGTGACTGTGCTGGAGCGCGCCGCCTACCTCGCCCCCGGCGGCGTCGAAACGCTGTACTATCTTGGCATGGGCTATGTGGCCGTCACCCAATATGCCTTGGCCGCCACCTGCTTTGAAACCATGGCCGGGGTTGTCACCAACAGCAGCGAGGCGTGGTATAACGTCGGGCTGGCGCGCCTGCATGCCGGCCAGACCTCCGCCGCCACGCATGCCTTTGCCCAAGTTGACTTGGATGCGCCCGTGGCGGCCGAAGCGCACTATCACCTGGGCACGATCGCCGCCGCCGGCGGCGACCTGACCGGCGCGGTGCGCGCCGCCAAGATGGCCGCCGCGCTGGCGCCCGGCCTGCCCGATGCCGAGGAGTTGCTGGCGGACACGTACGCACGCCTGGGTGACTACCACGCCGCCTGCGCCGCCTATGAACGGTTGCACGTGTTGCGCCCGGCCGAGCGTACCGAGCGCGCGCTGGGACAGGTGTACGCCACGTGGGGCATGCAGGCTTTTGGCCAGCAGCGCTATGCCCTGGCGTTTGACCGCTACCAGCAAGCCGCGCGCTATCGGCCGGACGATGCCGAAATTCAGGTCCAACTGGCACGCTGTGCGGCGGCCCTGCGCCGCGATGACGTTGCGCGCGCGGCCGTCCGCCGCGCCCGTCAGCTCGCCACGACCGTCGACCAGGAACAGCGCCTGCAAGCGGTTGACAGCACCTTGACGCACCGCGCGCCACCCCCGGTTGACAAGCGCAGTACTTTTTGATACCATACTCGCGCTCTCCATTGAGGAGTTTTGTACAGTTTGCTTTTTTTTGGCTCTTTTGTAGGCCTTCATGTAATTTTAATGAATCGCCTGTGTGGCGCGCGCCAGCTCTCCAAAGGCGCCCTCCCGCAGAGTGATTAACACAATCTATTGAGTTATTGGCAAAGAACAGAGGACGACCGTGGGGGACAAGAAAGTCATAGGCATTGATCTTGGGCGCGAAGCGCTCAAATATGTAGTTATCGCGGTGCAGAAGAACACGGTTGCGGTGGAAGCCAGCGGCGTCCGCATCTTGGACCTTCCCAACGATGCGGACAACGCTGCGTGGCGGGCCGCAGCGCTGCGTGTCTTGCAGGAATGGACCAGCGAGAAAAAACTGCCGGCGGGTGCCTTGGTGGCCACCGCGCCCAGCGCGCACACGCTCCTGCGCGCCCTTAAAGTTCCCACCGCCACCCTGGACAAGCAGCTCGCGGAAGAAGCCAAGCAGCAGCTCCCGTTTCCGCTCGAAGAACTTGACTGGAGCGCCATTACCGTGGCCACTGAGGGCGACCAGAGCCATGTCTCGCTGGCCGCTATTAAGAAGGATATCAACGCCGATCTGCTGGCCCTGCTGGCCGAGGCCGGCCTGCAAGCCGCCGCCATTGAAAGCAGCGCGCTGGCGATTGGCAATGTTATCCTGCATGCCGGCAAAGGCACGGTCGTGCCCGCCACCGCCGTGCTCAGCCTCGGCGCCACCGCCAGCAACCTGACCATTGTGGATGGCACCAAGTTGTGGATGCGCACCCTGCCGGTGACCGGCAGCGCGATGGTCGGCTCGCTCGCCAAGACCCTGACGATCAGCGAGGCCCAGGCCCGCACCACCCTCTTTAATGACATCAATCTCGCCGTGCAGCAGGAAGGGGAAAGTGACGCCGCCAAAAATGCGCGCGCCGCCGTGACCCGCCTGATCATGGAAATCACGCGCTCGCTCACCTTCTATAAGTCGCAACTCAACGGCGACAAGCCCCAGAAGATGTTGCTGACCGGCGGCTACGCCAGCATTCCCGGCTTGCGCGAATTTCTGGCCGAACGTTTGAAAATTGAAGTCGAGCCGTTGGCGGTCTTTGCCGCCACCACGGGCGGTGCCAGCACCCAGGCCAATCTGCTCGGCGAAGCCCTGGGCTGCGCCTTGACCGGCGCCGGCCTGACGCCCTATTCGCTCAACCTGTTGCCGGCGGACATTCAAGCCGAGCGCCGCTTTGACCGCAAGAAGCCGTTGTTGATTGCCGCCGCCGCCCTGCTGGCGCTGGTGTTCACCGGCTTGCTGGTCGGCACGTCGCTCAAAAAATCGGTGGCCCAGAGCCGCGCCAGCCAGGCGCAGGAAATGCTGGCCAGTGCGCAGGCAGTGGACGCCTCAATCACGACCACCCGGCGCGCGCTCGATGCCCAGTTCAAGGAAACGGAAAACTTGCGCCGGATTTTGTGGGAACGCGATCTCTTCGTGCAATTGTGGCAGATGGTTGAAAAGAGCATGCCGACCAACGCCTGGGTCAACGGGATCGAGACCAAGACCTTCGCCGAAGTCTATGAAAAAGAGCGCGCCGCCCTGCCGGTCAATTCACCCGAGCGGACCACCACGGTTGAGGACGAAGACGCGCTGGCGCGGGTCGTGCGCATTGTCGTGCGCGGCGGCTGCTATGGCAAATGGGAAGATATCGAGACGCCCTTCCGCGCGGTGAACGGCCTCAAACATGTCAGTCAGAACGAATTGACGCAGTGGAAAAAATACATTGATTATGCCCTCGAAGCCGATCTCGATTGGGATGGCAATGGCACCAATGATTATCTGGATGTGAAAAATGCATATTCCGTGCAAGCACGCTCGCGCTAACGGCGGCATGTCCCACGGGCAAGACTCGCGACGGTACCGTACCTATGACCTTTGATCCAAAGAAACACCAAGTCTTCCTGATCACCGCAGGCGTGATCCTTCTGGTCACCATTATCATGGCCGTTCTCTGGCGCAGCGCCGCGGGCACGCTGGCGGTTGCGGTGGCCGACCTAGACAGCGCCCAAAGCAGCTACGACGCCATTGCCGCCAAGCATCGCGGCGAACCAACCCCGGAATTGGTGAAAAAATACCAGCAGAAACTGGCGGACAGCAAGGACCAAGCCGCCGCCATGCGCACGGCTGTGCCCGAGCGCGCGTTGCCCAGCTATTCGCCCTCCAGCTTCAAGGAAACCGTGCGCGGCTTGCGCGACCGGCTGTATGCCGCCAGCACCGAGGCCAATGTCGTCATCCCAGATGATATCGGCTTCAGCGAATACTTGGGCGAGAAAGTGCCCGAAAAAGAATTGATTCCGAAGTTGAGCAGCCAGTTGGCCATCATTCAGGATGTCCTGGAAGTCCTGCTGACCAACCACGCCGTGAGCGTGGTGACAATCGATCGCAATCCCGACAGCAGCTTGGCCGGCAGCACCGAAATGATTGAGGATGCGGAAGCCTTTGGCACCGAAGGCCCGACTGGCGGCCCGCGCCTTGGCAAAACCGCCGAGGCCGCTGCCGGCAAGGCCCGCGCGGTGTACACCACCGTGCCGGTCAAGTTCGACCTGCGCATCGCGCCCGGCAAGCTCTACAGCCTCTTTGCCGACATTCGCAACAAAGACCATTTCTACCGCATTCGCCGCATCAAAGCCGTGGATGAAGTCATGGCCCAGGGCGAAATGAAAGACCCGTCCGATATTACCGAAGAAGCCGCTGTCGAAATGGTGGTTGACCACGTTCTGCCCATCCAAGCGCCCGCCACGCCGGCCGCGCCCGCCGCGCCCGCGCCGGCCACCAAGTAAACGTCGAGATCACGCACACAGACAAGATGATGAACAAGCTCGCAGCATACTGGGAAAAGATCGTTTTGGGGATCGTTATTCTGATTGCCATTGTCGTCGTTGTCATTAAACTGACCGGCGGCGCGCCTGTCCCTGAGTTTGCCACGCAACGGGCCGTGACCAGTCTCGGCACCAATGAGGTTGATCTCTACAATGTCATCATTACCCGCGCCAAGAGCCCCGTGCCCACCACGCTGGCCTATAATTATTTCATGCATCCGTGGCTGCAGTATTGCACCGCCTGCAAGAAACTCCAGCCGCGCTGGTCGGTGACCTGCCCGGAGTGCGGCGCCACCGTCAGCTATAAGGACGACAGTGACGGCGACGGCATCCCCAATGCCT
>Ga0172371_10013464_pt1 | contig 10650 bp, 25 predicted proteins | sample Lak12m_FD_114543 | JGI IMG/M metagenome (GOLD analysis project Ga0172371, IMG submission 114543) | Freshwater microbial communities from Kabuno Bay, South-Kivu, Congo - kab_022012_12m | ecosystem: Environmental > Aquatic > Freshwater > Lake | place: Democratic Republic of the Congo: South-Kivu... | reverse complement strand
TGTTCATTTCCAATTCAAGAAATAATGCTGAAAGCACTTCACGCACAGCAGTACATTGCGAAGCGTCAGCGTCTGTGCAAAACACGCATCCTTGCGGAACATCAGTTTCCCGCAGTTCGCGCACATAACCGGTTCATGATCTCTTATCCAGCGGCCAACGTTCATGCCACCACCTTCTCCATGCTGATCTCATGCGGCAGTCATAGATCGCGCCGCAGTTCTCACAGACCACGGCCACCAGGTAGCGCTTCTCAAAGCGCGGCGGTCTGACCGATGGCTTCTTGCCTTTCCCGCCGGTGTATTGTCTCCTGCTCATGGTTCACTCCCGGATGTGACGATCGGCGCTCTGCGATACGCTGCCCAGCGCTATTAGCACGATGACGATGAACGCCATCCCCAGTACGCACAACCCTGCGATTTCCAAATAGGAAAACATCACTCACCATCCTTTAATTCGATTGTTGTGGCCGGAACCACAAAGCGCACTTTGCCACGTTTGATAACCAACCTGACTTCACCGTACTCGGCGCCGATCACAAACCTTAACGCATTGACCACGACCTGCCACTGTGCCACGGTCATTACACGCAGCATATCTATTTGTAGTTTGTCGTTCAGGCAGGCGAGACGTAGTTTGGCGTCAGGGATGTGCGGCTTCAAGTCGGTTTCATTCATCAAGGTCATCCTGGCCAGCCGGCGGACGGTAGTTCGGGTTGAGCATGACCGCATCCCCGAAGACCCGCAGGGGAGCGCGCCGGGCCGAGAACTTGGTCAGGTAGCGTTTGACCGTCATGGTGGATACGTTCAACTCGTAGGCAGCCTCCCGAACAACTTCTGAGATGGAGACGGTCGTGCGGCCATCTTCCTCCAGGATCTTGCGCACCAGTTCCACGAACGACGCCTCCGCCCCGGCATTGAAGGACATGATATCGACGTGCTTTTGATTTTTGAAGTCGTTGCCTTCGTTCCTTTTGGCAAGCTTCTTAAGGCTCTGGTTCGTGACCGCCTGTCTTCTTTTGGCGTTGCTTCTTACTTCCTGCTCAATTCTGTCCGACATCCCACTCTCCTTTTATATGAAGCATCCATTCACACACACATACACATTCACACACACACACACACTCACATTAATTGAAGGACTTGAAATAAAGAATGAAGGGGGGCGGTCATCGTTTCACCTCGATATATCGTCTCGGTGATCCATCTTCCCGTGGTTCTTCTTCGATGTATATATATCCGCAGTACTTGTAAAAGTCGATTATGGATTGCAGGCGGACGTTTTCAATCCGGCTGGCGCTTAATTCGTCTATCACTCTTTTCCACTCTTTGTTGGTAAGCACGATTTCACGACGATATGCGAGATTGGCATCTTTGCAATCCTCAAGTTGCTGAACAAGTTCGGCAATTTTCGATACCGCAGTTGATAATTGGTTTGCAATATTAGCAAACACTTTCGGCGACGGATGCTGCTCATCCCATAATCTTTCCCAATCTTCGTTCGTCATACCTGGTGGAACTTTTTTAATATCTCCGTGATCGCTCATCGCATCATCCTTTCCGTGCCCGTTTTTTCTCGTCTATCTTTTTTAAGAGTGCTCCGGCAATCAGCTCATCATCGTCGCCGTAGGGATTATCGGGCGCGTTTTTTATCGCGTCTAAAAATTTAACCATCTCAGAAGTTGCCTTTTCCAAAATTTCTTTGCGCCTTGCGTCGTCCATAAAGAAATCCAGAGCAGATGAAATGCCACCACCAGGTGGTACCGCCTCTCGAGCTATAAAATAGGCCATCAATTTTGATACGTTCTTTCCTGGCATCTCTCAATCCTCTATCCTGCATCAACCAGCTTGTAAAGAATGGTTATGCGTTGCACGTGTGTCGTGCTCTGGACGATGGCGCGCACATCCGCCCCGGCCTGGAGCATGCTTATCCACGGCTCGGGCTCCGGGTAGCCAGCGCCGTCCTGCTCGATAACCAGGCTGATCAGGCCGTGCCAGCGGCTCAAGCTATCGATCACGCGCCGGTGCTCGACCACACAGCCGTTGCAGGCCAGGGCTGTGCCGACGACCGGGCGGAATTCAAGGTTGTCCATCAGTTCATCCTTGAGCTCAGGGAATTCCTTAGCCGCATGTACTGACCTTTGTATCCGGCAAACTTGCGCTGGTAGATGGCCACCTCCCCGCGCAGGCCGTCGATCACGCCTGATAAATACCCGGTTACCTCACGTGACAACCTGAGTTCTTCTTCAAGTTCCGCGATACGCGCCTTCAATTTCTTGTTTTCAGATGGTCTGAATACAAGCGAGTGACCATTCGGGCAATGAAACTCCCGCCCGGTTTGGCGCAACTTATCCATGAAATCATCGGGCAGGCAGAAATCAATGCCGCAGGCAGCGCAGGTGGTTGTTTTCATGCGTTCATTCCTTCCAAGACGGGCAGAACCATCTGCATATCTCCGTTTGAGTAGGTTTGCGGAATAAGCACCGTCGCATCAGGATCTTCGTCGCTCCATCTTTGCGGATACGTTCGCAGCGCAATCAACTCCCGTATGCGCGCTTCTTCCTTCGGGTTGATAAGATCGATCACCAGTCGCCCAAGTCTTTCAGCTGCCCGGTTGATTTCATCCTGGACTTTCAGGACTTCACCCAGGGCCCACGTTCTGGCCTTGAATGTCAGAGGCCCTTTCCGGCTCGGGTTGCTTGAGAAATTACCGCCGCTGTTCCTTTCACCGTTCTTCTGCTTCCGGTGTTTGAACAAGCGCAACTCAGCATATAGCGGACGTAGTTGCTTCAACGGTTGCAAGTAAGACCATTCGGGAATGGTCAAAACATGATCAAGAGCGGTATCCTTCGTGGCCAGCGGGCAGCCGATGCACCCGGTTCGCGCGTTGATCTCTTCGGCTTCTTCGCCGCCATAAACCTGGGCGACAAAAGAAACTGACGGTGCTATGGCCGGAGCATCGAACATCAACCAATCCCAAACGTGGCAAACTCGCCAGTGCAGAATTGGAGCCAGCGTATCTGCCACACTGGCCGGGGTTGTTTCCTGGAACCAACCCTGGCCGCACTCGGCGCCGTTCTTTCCACAAGAGAGAGCGATCCGGGCATCGCGAACGGCGCTCTCCCCGATCCTGACACCGGTTAGCATCAGGAACTTTTTTCCATGTTCATCGCGCAACTGGCGCAAGGCATTGACCATCGGCTCTACCTTGATTTTCGGGGTGCACCAGCGCAGGGTGTTATTGTTCGGCGGCGGCACGCCGCGCCCCAGCATGTAAACAAAGTAACGGTCATCGATCTCAGGCAAAACAACCCTGGCGCTGTAACCGGCTTTTCTAACTGTTTCCAGGGTCTGCATTGCGCCGATCTGCAAGGGCGGGATCTCCTGGCGGGTATCGCTATATAAAACCGTGAGCGTTTCGGGGCGTTGAATTCTTCCGCTGGCGATCAGATAAAGCACGACCGTCACCAGCGCGCTCGAGTCTTTCCCGCCGCTGTAGGCCAGCGCCCAATGCTTATACTCTCCGGCATAGGCCATCAAAGACTGCGCAGTCAGATCGATGGAGTCTGGAAGGGTTGTTCTTTGGCTTTCGAATAAACTTTGCTGTCTCTTCATGCCTCCACCTTCTCTTCGCTCATCTGCACCAGGCGCGCATCTTGATACCCGTCAAACTCGATCACGGCACGGATCGTCGCCCCGCAGCCGCATGAGAAATAGATCTCGTTGTGACCCGGCAGCACCGTCAGGTCGTAAATGCCCTCACAATTCGGACAAATAAGCGTGGTCTGCGCCGGCTTTGGTCGGGGGATGCGTTTCGGTTTGCTCACTTCACCACCCCTTCCAGCGCAAGCATGTCAAAGAGCGTTGGCATGCTCTTTTCCTGCTGCATAATCTCGCAATACTTCACGCCGGCGGCGTAATATTCCGGGTTCAATTCAATTCCAAACCCGACCCGGTCCAGCTTCATCGCGATGTAAGGCACCGTGAATAGTCCCGCGAACGGATCCAAAACAGTCTCGCCCGGGTTCGAGTACAACCGGATGATGCGCTCCACGATGTCGAACGGCAGCGGGCAGATGTGCTTGCTCTGCCGTTTGCGCGTCTGTTCGCTGTTCAGCGTGCGCATAAAGACCACGTCTGTCCACACCCAGGCGTGCCGGCTCTCGGGCGCGTCCATCATGTAAGATGCGCTCAGGGCGTTCTTGCGATCCTTCTCGGCCATGCGCTCGACGTGTTCGTCGTAGTCGTACAGTTCGGCCGGCGTCATCGGCCCGTTGCCGTCGCTGCGCCAGAAGCTGTGCGCGTCGATCTGCCATTGCGCCCTGGTGTATTCGGCCTTGTCTTTCGTGACCGGCTCGTCTGCCCGGCTGGTATTGGTGGATGATGGCGGCTTACGAAAGAGCAGGACATACTCAGGCAAGCCGCTGCCCATTTTGCTCATGTCGTGCGAAGCTTCCGTCCAGCCCAGGCGGTAGCTCGAATTATTCTCGCGTACCACGTCTGTTACGATCGTGCGCCGGCCCTGGTACATCCAATGATGCTTCTTGAATGCCATCGTGCACTCGTCCGAGAAGGGCGAGATTTCCATGAACTCGCTCTCGGTCTGGTAGCGATAGACCACCCTGTCTTTGACGTGGATCGCCGCCACCCGCCCGGGCTTAAGGATCCGTAGTAACTCGGGAATGAGATAATCCATCTGCTGCCAGAATTCGGTATCGCTCGGGTTGTGGCCGAAGTCTTCGGTCTTGACCGTGTACTCGTAATGGTTGCCGAACGGAATGGATGTGTGGATCAGGTCAATGCTGTCATCCGGGATGTTGGCCATCTCCAGGATGCAGTCGTTATTGACCGCGGTGAATAAACGTTGCTTTGTCATGAACCTTTGAACTCCAATCGAACGCGCCAGGCTGCTATGGATGGCGTTTTCAGATAAGTTGTACTGCTGCACGATCTGGCGCATCTTCTCGGTCAGAAGGTTGTATTGATCCCATTTGCGCTGCAACGTGGCGACCACCTGATCCTGGCTGGCGGCGTAGACAATGTGCACGTCCACCGGGTGTGTCTGCTGGAAGCGGTAGGTGCGGTGGATGGCCTGGATGAAGTCCTTGAATTTGTAGTCTATGCCCATAAAAATATTGGAATGACAGTAATGCTGAAAGTTGCATCCGGAACCGGCCAGAACAGGCTTTGATGCCAGGATGGGCACATTGCCGTGCGCGAAATCCATGATGCGATGCTCGCGAACTTCAATATCCTGCGATCCATAAACCGTGACAACTTCCGGTATCCCGCGCTCAATGGCCGTCCGCTCTGTTTCGCGGTGGTGCCAGATCAGCCAATGCCGTCCAGGGTTAGCCTGCATAATCTCCCGGACCTTGCGCATACGGTCTTCGATCGTGGCGCGTGTTTCAGCGCTGGCTTCACTCACCCCACCGGCGGCGTCCAGCAGTAGCCTGTGTTGGCCGTATTTATCTACCTGCTGAAATGCCCTGGATTGGTCAACGTTGATCCGGTGCCAGTGAACATTCAGAGCGGGCAGATCATATCCGTCATCCGAATAACCCAGGTCGGACGGCTTGAACAGGAACAGCGCCCAGGATGAAACCCACAGCCAGAATTCCTGCTCGTGAATGGGATTGATTTGCAGATCACCGGCTTTGTCCGGGTTGCGCATGAACCACCTGGTGAGAATTTGACCGGTATCCATCACACCCAGAAAGTGGGCGTAATAGATGATCTCGCGGTATTCGTTGGGGGCAGGTGTGGCCGTAGCAACATAACGGTATGGGACATCTTTCAGCAGCTTTATGAACTGCTGTGAGGTCTTGGAGCCGAACGAATGGAGCACGCTGCCCTCATCCAGGGACACGCCCGCCAGGTCATGCAGGGCCGGGGTGATATTGCCATCCCTGACACGCTCATAGTTGGTGATGATGTAGGGGGTTTTGGCATTCCGGATGTCATCATCCGACGTGACGTACTGCCAGGTCATGCCCAACACAGGGCCGTCTTCTTCGGCAAACTGGTACTTGACCGATAACGGGCAAATCACCAGGAACTTCTTGCCGGTGCGCTCATGGATGATGCGGGCCAGTTCGGATTGGATACGGGTCTTTCCCAGCCCAAAGGAAGCCGCGATCAACGCGCTTCCCAGACTGGCCGCCCATTTTATGACCGCGTTCTGGTGCGGGAAGTTTTCCGGATTGAGCTCATCGTCCCGGACGCGCAAACCTGAGCGGCTTTGCACTACCAGCTTTCCTAATAGGAATTTTCGGTATTCTTCCATCACGCTACCTGCAACTGCTTGCCGAATTTGTTCCCCACCTGGTAGATAACTTCCAGCGCGGAGAGCGGAGAAAGGTTTGGAGTGCAGTTCGAGATGTCGACTGCCATCTGTCCGATAATCAGTTTTTCACAGATCGGTAATTCGCTGTACTGCATGGCCAGCGCGAGCAAAATCTCGCTTTTTGAGTTCCCATAACGACACTCAAGGCAGGCGTTTACCTGGCTCTCGAGTTCGTAAATTGAATATCTCTCTTTGCGATTTATACTCATATCAGTCTCAGCTGCCCGCCAAATTCACGCCGCGCTTCTTGTCGCAATTTGCGCGATGTGAGCAGCAGGTCGCGGGCGCGATTGCGAAAGTCTTCCGAGATGGAGAGCGCATCTTCCAGGCTGTCCGCCATCCAGTAGCCGCCTTTGGGGTCTGAGCAGATCAAAACATCTGCCTTGCGCAGTTCGGACATGGCCATTCTCACCCGCCGCTCGTAAGGGTTATTGTTGTTGCGCTCAACTTCCGGGATGATCACCCCGCAAACCTTTTCGACGAAGGCCCACTTCTCGGCCCGTTTCTCGCGGCCCCTGTGCCACAGGCGCAGTTCGCTTTCAATGACCGGTTTCAGTTCCTCAACGGTCGGTACGTTTTCAGACATGTTATTCTCTCCAGGTGGACTGTCTGTCGGCCGGCTCGATCCAATCCAGGCCGAGAAATTTCAGGAAGTCGATCTCTTCCGGCATGCGGATTTCTTTTTCGCCGCGAAAGACCTGGCCGTCGCGGACGATGCAATCCGATGGCAGCCAGCCGTTCTTCGTGCGGGGCGTCACGCACTGCTGGCTGAACCTGGCCGGCCCGGTACGTATGACGGACAACACACCCCACTGCGCCGGCGGGATGACCAGGAACAGATCCAGGTTGATACCCTGTTTCAATGCCAGCTGTTTGTAGCGTTTGCCATTCTTTACATAGGAAAAGAGACCATCGGAAGCGTAACCATCGAGCAGCTAGTCCAACTGGCTGACAACATCGGTGATATGTCCAAATAAGTCGACCTCCATCATCAGCTGCGGCTCGGCCACGATCTCGATATCCTTGACTTCTGGCTTTTCGCGACGAACGGACCCGGCAATGATGGCCCGTTTGCAATATTGATCTATCCCACCCAGGAAGTCTTCGGCGATAAGGCGAGCTTCTGAAAGTTTCATTTCTGCTCCTTATTGGCAATTTCCAGCAGCACATCCCCGTGACACGGCTCACCCGGTTTGCACCAGCAGGCCAGGTCTTTCCCGCGCAGCCTGCGCTGCACCTGGGCCACGGTCACTTCCAGAAAGCCATCTACCAACATCTTTTGGTAGGCATCGACCACATCCTGGACGGTGTTCAGCCGGTACTCGCCCACCTTGAACGGGTTCCCAAAGATGCTTCCCCGCCCCACGTAGATCGTGTTCTCCGGCATCGTCCAGCCTTTCGTTCGTTTGCGTTGAATTCTTTTTGGCGCCATGTCGCTACCCGACAAAGAACAGTCGCGTCCATAGGAACACGACCAGCACCACCATCGCAATTCCAACAACCACGCCCACCGCCACCTGGGGCAATACCACTGCTGCTGCCCCAACTGCGAAAGCCAGTACCGCTATGATCACTACAATGCCAAAGGTTCCGTTCATGTTCACTCTCTCCATGTGTCTCTCGGAAGCGGAACAGGCTCGCCGGCCTGCGCCGCTTCCGATCCTTTGTGTGCCGGGTTTATCTACCATGCGCGGTAGTTTTAGACCTGTCTTACCCGGCATCTGACAGGCTTGCCCGAATGGGCATTCTGCAACGGGTCCTGCTAAGGATTTGGTTCACCCGTAACATTCAGTTCTTCGTCTGTATGCCATTCCCCTTTTTGTGGGTTGGGGTCCGGTTCTTCATTGTCTTTCGGCAGATGGTCTTTCGGTAGTTCCATCACAATATCGGTGTGGCCGCCTGCCGCCACATACTTCATCTTCAACTGGTACGGCAGCACATCCAGCGTCACCCATCCGGCGTCCTTATCCTGGTAATCAGCCAGTTCCATCGCTTCTTCCAGTTCATCCAGGTCGACCAAAAAGGTGATCCTGATCTCGCCCTTGCCGATGTTGGCCGTCACGTTCGTTACTCTCGCCTTTGTGAAGATCATCGCTATTTCTCCCGAAGGTGCAGCACATACCCGCGCTCAAAGTCCAGCCTGATGTCCGCTCCGCATCGCTGCAGTTCCATGATCGCGTCCAGGATCTCGAACTGATCTCGTTCCGGCAGCCTGGCGCATAACACTTCCATCGTCTGCGGCCCGTTCGTCAGCCAATCCAGCAGGGTCAGCTTCAATTCGTCCATCCCGATCACGTACGCGCCTTTGGTTTCCATCACGCCAGTCCTACATATGTTTCACATCGCTCATAGTGCAAGTAGTAACCGCACCGCAGATCAAGCCGGATGTCCGCGCCGCTGCGGATCAGCTCCAGCATGGCTTCCTCGATATCGATCTGCTTCCATTCCGGCAACATGGCGCATAACACTTCCATCGTCTGCGGCTTGAGTGTCATCCAATACAACAGGTTTTTCTTTAAAATATTCATGCAAAAAACTTCGTATGGGATTTTGGTTTCCATCATGCCAGCCCCACAATATTGATGTAGGCGATGAACAACATCCCCAGCACGCCGATCCGCAGGAAGAACTTCAATACCTGGTGCGCCACGCCCACCGATAGTTCCTTTTTGTGATAAATCGTTACGTGCTGGCCACTGACCGGATCTTTCAACTGGAAGTGGTCGCCTTTGCCTTCGCATACTTCCAGGTGGTTCTTGCGCGCGATGGTCAACACCTTGCCCGTATCCTTGCAATCCTTTAGCCCCAGGCCACCCATATCACACCCCCCTGAAGAATGCTTTCACCTTCAAAACCGCCACTTCCAACACATCGGCGATGTAGTGGTAGGGCTTGTAGGGTTCGGCGCTGCTGTAGCTGCCCTCAAAACCCTCGATATCGAGACTTTCCACAAATACATCCGCATCGGACTTGTTGTCAAACCTTACAATGACCACGTATTCTTTTTCCATCGCTCCGCTCCTTGTCTTTGGGTTGGCAGGGCTTTCACCGGATCGCCCTGCTTTGTTTTCACGCGCAGCAAGCTGCGGTTCTCGTTTCTCGTCTGGGCAATTCGGTTTGCGCCGGTCCGCCATCGCCTGTGTCACCCAGATCAACCACAGGCTCCAAACCCTTTCCAGGTACTCCGAGAACTTTCATTTTTGGGTTAGAGCGGAAGGGTGGGCTCGAACCACCAACCAGGTGAGGGGGGCACCTGCTCTACCATTGAGCTACTTCCGCAGTCTCCTGACCTGCCCCGCCCGGAAAGGAGTTAACCGGACGGGACAGGCTGGAGGGAGGGCGGGTTGGTTTTTCCCGCCGGGCAGGTTCTGATCCTGCTCGCCGGGTTCACCCTCGCCCGCAATTTATCGCTGTATCTTCGCCGCCCATTCCGCCGCCTGCTTGATGCTCAAGGTCTTGCCCGGCAGGCTGCCCGCATTGGCCGATAATGTCTGCGCCGCTTCGTTGTTCGAGCATTTCCATAGCTTCGAACAGGTCATCACGATCTCGCTGTCCAGGTATTTGTATTGTTGTTCGGCTCCATTGGCCACCGGCTTGCTTTGTGCCTGTTGCGGAGCTGCCGCGCGCTTGTTGACCTGCGGCATGCCCGCATGCTCATCTTCGTCTGCGTACAGTCCCAGCGTGCTGATGATCCCGTAGCGCCGCAGGTATGAAACCGCGCTGCCCGCCACCTGCATGAAGCCCTTGCCCTTCTCCGCCTGTAAGGCCATGCAGCCAATCACGCTGATCCATTCGCCGCTCTCGTGCATCAGCACCGTCTCCACTCCGATCCTGTCGCCATCGTTCGTGATCGGTTGGAGCAATGCCAGCCCGTTCTTTTTCAGCACCGGTTTGACCGTTTCCATCACGTGCTTTATACTGGAGTATCTGGTCCCGGCAAATTCGTTGCTTGCGTCCAGCTTCAGCGCCGGCAGTTCCGCCTGCGCTGCGCTGATCGCCTTCATGATGTTGATGATGCTCTCGCTCTTGTTCATGCTTTTCTCCTTTTTGTCAGGCGCGTGTCTGCGCGCCTTCTTTTTCCAGTAATCTGGCGATCACCTGCGCCGCGTTCAATGCGGTCGCTTCCCTGCGTAATCTCTCGGTTTCGGTGAAGTCCCTCCGGCCTTGCACCAGTGGTGTCAGCGCGGTGATGATTGCCAGCGCTTCTTCCGCCGAGCGATCTCTCGCTTCCTTAGCGACGTTCGGCCATGCTCTTGGTTTGTCCGTCATCTACTTCCTGCTCCACTACAAAACCAAATGGGATGGGG
>Ga0172371_10013462_pt1 | contig 10651 bp, 11 predicted proteins | sample Lak12m_FD_114543 | JGI IMG/M metagenome (GOLD analysis project Ga0172371, IMG submission 114543) | Freshwater microbial communities from Kabuno Bay, South-Kivu, Congo - kab_022012_12m | ecosystem: Environmental > Aquatic > Freshwater > Lake | place: Democratic Republic of the Congo: South-Kivu... | reverse complement strand
TTATTTGCATTCTGCTCATCGCTCCAGAAGCCGGCTGCGGAAATCTTAAGCGTCAATTCCTCTATCTGTTTATTTTTATTCTCAACGTCAAAGATACCCCCTTAGGGCTTCCAGGCGGGCCGATATAGATAGAATCTTGGATTGGATAGCCTCTAACATAACTTCTCCTTTTTTCCTTACCGACGTCTTTTAAAATCAATCCCGGCGAAGACACCCTGAACTATTATATCATTATTTGCCTTATTTTTCTCTCTAAATCTAAAATCAGCTTTTTCTTTCTCTTGCCAAAAATATATCCGCCTATATTCCCATCGCTATTAACAACACGGTGGCAGGGGATAATAAACGGGTAAGGATTGCGCTTCAGGATCTGGCCGATAGCCCGGCAGGCTCTCGGCCTCCCTACTCTTTCAGCCACCCATTTATAAGTACGCACCTCTCCCAGCGGTATAGCCAAGGTAGCCTTATACACTCTCTTTGCTAACGGGTTCATCTGCCTAACGCCCCCTTCCTCCTCAAGAGATGATGGTAGGATACCGCGAACCTGTGCGCTTCGTCACGGATGTGCCGGATAAGATTTAATGCCGGCTCATCTGAATCTAACCTCAAAGGGCCTGTCTTGTTTAGGGTATAGATATTCTCCCTGTCCTTGGCAATGCCGACTAAGGATAAATCAAGGCCCAGATTCTTCACTTCCCTGGAGGCCACCATTAAATGCCCCTTGCCCCCGTCAATAAGGATTAAGTCCGGCAGAGGTAATTTTTCCCTTATTAATCTACTGTAGCGCCGCCGGATTATCTCTTTAAGCATCCGGTAATCATCAATCCCCTCTATGGTCTTAATCCGGAAACGCCGGTAATTATCTTTATCCGGCTGCCCCTTCCAAAAACTTACCATAGAACCCGCCGCCTCCTTTCCTGATATATTAGAGATATCAAATGCCTCTATCCGCCGGGGGATCCTCCTTAAGCGGAGTAATCTTTTTAAACCCTCCGAACCATCATTACTCTCAAGCGTGCCTTTGCCTATACCCCCCAAGGCACTAATCTGGTCGCGGACCTTGGCTGCTTCCTCAAACCTCCGCCTTCCAGCTAATTCCCGCATTTTTAAAGAAAGCCTGCGCAATAACTCCCTATAGCGCGAATCTAAAAACAGCTCTAGCCCTTTAATAGCTTCCCGGTATTGCGCGGAACTGATTTTGCCCGCGCAGGGGGCAGGGCAAAGCTTAAGCCGACAATAAAGACAGGGCTCTTTAGGCATAGTCCTGCAGGAACGGAAACCAAAAGTCCGGCGTAACATCTTAAAGGCCTGGCGTAAAAGCCTGACATTAGGATAAGGTCCGAAATATAGTGTGGCATCATTGCTATTTTCCTCTTTCCTGCGCGCTATAGAAACTATGGGGAACGCTTCATCCGTAATGCTGATCCAGGGGAAAGACTTATCGTCTTTCAGGCTGATATTATATCGCGGCTGTTCTTGCTTGATAAGGGAAGCTTCTAGAATCTGGGCCTGAATTTCGGAAGGCGTAAGAATATAATCTATATCCGCGATCTTAACTGCCATCGCTTGTGTTTTAGAAGAAAGACGGCAGCCAAAATAGGTCTGCACCCTCTTCCTTAGAGACTTGGCCTTACCGATATAGATCGCCCGGCCCCTGGCATCCTTGAATATATAGACCCCGGGCATTTCGGGTAAGGCCGCGATTTTCTTCTTGAGCTTATCCATCCAGATCCTCACCCGTTCCTATCTTAGTTTACTTCCCGCCATTCCTGTTGCTACTGCAGGAGGCCTTTAGAAATTCAGGCCCTTATTCTGGTCAACCATATATAATACTACCTCTTAAAATTCCAAAAGCGCCGCAAGAGACAACCTTAATAACCAGGCGGCTGGGGCCAACTATATTCTACCGCTTAATATATATTTAATAAAAGGCGATGTTACCGATAATCCTATTCTTCTTAACCGCGTAATTAAACAAAAAAACGCTGGCGGGAAGAGTGAAACAAATAAAGATTAACAAAAAGCCTAGATTAGGCCAGATATCATATAATGAGGCACCCCGGATAAGGACCTTCCTCAATGCCTCCAGGGTATTAGTTAAGGGTACTAAGCGGCATACCGGCTGCAGCCAGAGGGGCAATATTGAAATAGGAAAGTAAACGCCCCCCAGGGTTATGCATAGGACATTGATTATATTTTTAAATGGTTCTAAATTTTTAAATATTAACGCCAGGGCGCTTAAGCCGACAAACAAGCCTATATAACAAAAAGTAGATAAGAAAATGATTAAAATAATAAGGGGTAGATTATAGATACCTACGCTGAACTTAGTAACAAGGCTTCCTAGTAAAAGAAAAAAACAGAATTGAAGGCAGCCATATATGTTATTCCAGAGGGACGAATAAACAATGACCGCTATCGGTTTAGTGGGGGTTAATAAATTAAATTCCAGGGTCCCTCTTTCTATCTCTTTCATAATATTAATGGCGGAAACGAAAACAGCAGTAGCTGCATGCCGGTAGGCGGCGATACCGATTAAAACAAAAGCGAAATAGTTTCCTCCGCAAAAATTATATGCGATATTGTCAACCTTGAGGAGTCTACTGATGTAATACCATGTAATAACGTTGATTACTATTGCGAAAATAGGAGAGAAAAAGAATAACCGATATCCCGCCATCTCTAAGAATTCTTTTTTAATAAATACCGCGATTTTCTTCATCTTAAAATAGCGCATCAAATGTATCTACCAGGGGTCCTGACGGGATTCTTTTATCTACAACAGATATAACTCTGCCTTTATTGATTACAGCCAACCTCTCTCCGAGCTCTTCTGCTTCCTTTAGATAGTTAGTGCAAATAAATACAGTCTTTTTTCTTCTTAAAACCAGCTCTTCTTTTATAAAACGCCATATTTTCTGGGTAGCCATATAATCTAGCCCCCGCGTAGGCTCATCCATAAATATAATGTCGGGGTCATGCAAGAGCCCCCTAATAATAGATATCTTCTGCTTAATACCCGAGGAAAGAGCCTCAACCCAGGTATCTTTCTCTTCTTTTAAGTCTAATAATTCTAAAAATTCGTCAGTCCTATATCTGATTAATCCCGAAGGCATATTATATAAACTGGCGAAGTATTCTAAGTTTTGCTTTACCGTCAGGCGCCAATAGAGGCTTCTCTCATTGTTAAACACCACTCCTATAGAATACCTTATTTTATCAATATCCTTAACCAGGTCGTAGCCATTTATCCTCGCTGTCCCGCTCGTAGGCAGGATGGAACAGGCTAATAACCTGATAAGAGTAGACTTCCCCGAGCCGTTAGGCCCAACCAAGCAAAAAATTTCTCCTCGCTCTACGCAGAGGCTGACTCTATCCAAGGCGAGGATAGTCCTTCTTTTTTTGAATATTCCCCTTCTTTTTAAGAAGACTCTTGTTAAATCAAAGGTTTGAATAGCCTGCGTCATAATCTTTGTTAGGGGTTCTTAAGAAGCCGCATTCTACCTATCCCATATACACCCGTTCTATAATATCCATGTTTTTCCGGAATTCTTTAGCAGAGAGACAAAACTCAAAAGTCTTAAACCTGAAAATATTGGTCCTCCTCGGTCCCTACCCCAAAAGGGCTAACCCGGCTTACATCTTATGACTACCCATCGCCACAATTCGCGTATCTCTGCAACACCAAAGATAAAACATAAGCCGATATAAGAGAATGTTCCGAAAAGCAACATAAAGGCCAAGTTGGCGATTCTTAAAAAGATATTCCTATTTAAAACCGCTCCTCTCTGGCCGACCAGGTAACAGGCCAGCCCCATGCATAAGCTCGCTGCCAGGATGCGCGAGAAAGAAATAATAATCTCCCGCGCAGGGAAACCCTCTAATCTCTTCTTTAAGAGAACAAAAAGAATGATAAAGGTTACGATCCCCGATATGGATGTAGCCAAGGCCAGGCCGGCGATTTTTAGAGGAAACATCAAAATAGCATTTAAGATGATATTGAGGGCTAGGGAAAGAGCTGCTATCTTAGCAGGCGTAACCGTATCCTTCAGAGCAAAAAAACATGATTGCAGGATCTTTTTGGCGCCATAAGCAAATAAGCCTATGCTATAGAAAAATAGAACCTGGGCGGTAAGCTGGGCAGAGTGAATATCAAACCTTCCGCCCTGAAAAAGGCAGGAGATAATCTGCTGCGCTAGGACCATAAAGGCTATGGACGCAGGCAGGAGCACAAAGAAACTGGCGCGCAGACCCCAGGAAAGGGTCCGCCTTAGATGTTCCGGGTTCCCCTCCAGGGCCTGAGTAGACATAGTCGGTAAGATAGCCTGAGAAAGGGCATTGCTGAAAATCCCCAGAGGGAACTGAATCAACCGATAGGCGAAATATAATACCACTACGCCGCCTTCGCCTACAATCGTAGCCAGAGAGCCAAATATGGAATCTACAAAATTATTGAGCTGATAGATACAAGAGCTCAAAAGGCGCGGCAGCATCAAAATACCAATAGTCCTAGCCGCGGGATGCCGGAACCGCCTGAAGAGGTCTAAGCGGAAGCCCTTTTTATAAAGAAGAGGGATCTGGATAGCTAACTGCAGGATCCCTCCGACTAAGACGCCTAAGCTTAAGCCCTTTATCCCCTCTCCGAAGAGCATGGCGAAGATGATAATGGAAATATTTAAAAGGCAGGGCGCCAGGGCAGACAGGGCAAAATGCTTTAGCGAATTCAGGATCCCCATGGCATAGGCGGACAGACTGATTAACAAGATATAGGGAAAGATAATCCGTGTTAATTTAATCGTGGTAGCTAATTTATATGGCTCGCTGGCAAAACCAGGGGCAATCAGCCGGACAATAAGCGGAGCAAATGCCATTCCCAAAACAGTCGCGGCCATAAGTATTACCAGCATTAGATTCAGGATGACGTTGACTAATTCCCAGAATTCCTGCTTGCTGCGTTTAGCGATGTATTCGCTAAAAACCGGGACAAAGACGGCATTGGTTGCCCCCTCGCCGAACATATCCCGGAATGAATTGGGGATCTTAAAAGCGACGACAAAGGCCTGGGCGTAAACATAAATACCGAAGAGCCGGGCGATGACCATATCACGGATAAATCCTAAAAGGCGGGAGAGAAGGGTAGCAATACCGATAACACTGGCAGATTTAGCAACCGATTTGTTTATTGACATAGATGCCTAATTATGCTATAAGTATGACCATAATTTACGGCGTAAAGCATGGTTCATTAAAAGGAGAAGATATGCCAAGACGCAGGACTTCATTGAAAAGGAACCGCGCAGATAAAAAAAGACATCTACACAACGTAAACATAAAGCGGGAACTCAAAAAGACAACTAAAAAGTTCCTGGAGCTCTTGTCAGCAAAAGATATTGCTGAAGCTAAAAAACTCCTGGGAAAAATATTTTCCCAGCTGGATAAGGCAGCTAAAAAGAAAATCCTTCATCCTAAAACTGCTGACCGCAAGAAATCTCGCTTAGCGAAAAGACTTCCCCGTTCCACATAAGCTTATTATTAATCCCTCCAGGGCGAAAGCCGGCTTGAGCATACCTGTTTTTATCTGAATATCGCAATGGAGAAGAAGCCTAAGCCTCTTTTTGGTAATTATGGCGCCGGAGATATCTTTCTCTAAGGCGTATCTTAACCCACCCAAGATACGTTCGGGTTTTTCTCCCCTCTCTAAAAGCAGGCTTAATGTCTTAAGGGCATAGTTCGGTTTCCCGGCCTCAATCTGACGGCTTAATAAGAAAGTATCCAGACGCGCCGGCTCTGCGAAGCGGAATACTCGGGCGTATCTTGAGATATTGTTTATAAACTCATCTTTAGGCCCAGAATGACTGAAATCCAAGATTAAAAGTATGCCGTCATCCGGCTTCCTAGTATAACTAAGCAGAAAATCCCTCTCCTCTTCCTTAAGGCCCTGGGCTTCCTTGATCACAATAATCCTTTTCTGAGTTTTAAACGGCAGGCTCAAGATTCTTTCCTGGAGGTCGGCGAGCTTTAGGTCTCTGGCGTATAAGATATCCAGATTGAAGTATTCAAATCCGCGCTTGAGGAATTCCTGTTTTAGCTGTTTGAGTTTTAAATCTTTAGAGAAGCTGTCCTGGCCGATAAACAGATAAAGCGGGATTTCTTTTCTTACCATTGCTCAACTGCGCGCTCCACAATCCGGCGGGCTAAGTCCGTAAGGGCATCGTTTAAGGCCGTGGCTTCGGATTTGGCTGAACTGCCTGTAGTGAAATAGGTGGTATCACCCGTAAATCCTTGCTCTTGCCAGACTAATTTATTTTCCTTGTTATCCCAAAGGGAGATATTAACTACCAGATTAATCCTATATTCTTCCACGTCATCGTTGTCCGTATAGCGCAAGGGGTCTTTACGGAACTCTATTACTTCCCCCTTTAATGTTAAATCTGCGTTCTGCTGGTGACCTGGCTTAAGGTTCCCGTCAAGCAAGAACCTCTCTGTAACTGAGCGGGTAATGTCCGTCTCAACCATGGGCCGATAAATCTTGTATTTATTAGCGACATCGCTATCGCTGGTTATATCTACCTTATTCACAAAAGGGGCTATATATATGGTCTTAAATTTGTCCGTTATCATGGAACGGGTAGTATAGCCACAACCCGCAAGCATAAAGATCAAAAAAACAAGAATAGGGGGCAATAGGGTCTCTCTTCTCATTTCTTCTTCTCCATTATTTGCAACTTTTCCAGCGCCTTAGCTGCCCAGGCAGTATCCGCATAATTGTTCACTACATCGTTATAATAGATTCTGGCGGATTCATCTGCCTTTTGTTTCTCATAGAAAGCGCCGATATTATAGCTACTCTCTGCTTCTTTTGTCCTTAATTGTTTTATATTTTCTTCTGCCTGCTGCGAAAGGACCGCGTCCGGATGTTCTTTTACAAAGTTCTCAAACTTCTCCTTGGCTTCACTGGTAGCTACCTGGTCATAATCAGAACTGCGCGACTGCGCTGCCTGACAGGAGGCTAGCTGGAATTTAGCTGCCTCCACCCAGGCGCTCTCAGGATAACTAGAGAGGACCTTATTAAATGCCTCCTCGGCCTCATAATATCTCATTAAGCTTTTAAGGACCAGGCCCAGTTTATACTGTGCGACTGGAGCTAGTGGCCCATAGGCAGAATTCTCGACCACCTTGGTGAATATCTCAATAGCGGGATTCTCTACGGGCAGGGCTACTCCCCAGTATTTACGCTTTTCACCTGTCATGAATATCTCGGCAATTTTATATTCACGCTCAATTATCTCTTGGATCCTCTCTGAAAAAGGGTATTTATCAATAACCTTTTGGAATGCCCTAAAGGCCCCGTAAAAATCATTCTGGGCTTCCTCTATAATCCCAAGATAATACTGGGATTCAGAAGCCTCAAACGATTTAGGGTAAGACTTGAGGACTTTCTTAAATTCGCGTTTCGCCTCTTCATATTTCTTCTGATCATATAGACCCTTGGCCAGGCCAAACTGTTCCTTGGGGGTAGGTTTAACTGCGGTTTTAGGGTTTACCCACTTCCCGGTCTTGGGAGTCCAGATCCAGTAAGAATATGCGGGACTAACCCAGGCAATGGAAAAGAGGGCCAACATCAGGATTACTCGTCTCATAATACGCTAACTCTAACACAGGTAAAAACCTTTGTCAATATCTTCATGCGCTTAATATTTCAGTGTAAATAGAAATAGGCGGCTGGTAATTGAACCAAAAGGGCGTTTATTCTGAGTAAAAGAGCTATAGCCAATTCAGCCGTAGCGGCAATTGAAGGAGCCAGGGGAGGCAGGGCCAGCCCTGTTATGACCAAGGCAAAACCCAGCAGGGTAATCAGGGTTGCCAGGGATGCGATAAACAAATTAGCTAAGACGGTGATTGGAGAGAAAATCTTAAAATAATGTGCCACTAAAAGCATTGTCCCTAACCAGGCAGAAAAAGAAACCAGGAGGCTATTGGTTATAAATTTTAGCGCCGGCTGAGACAGGGAGTCTAAATGTAACATTCTCTTGATCCGTTCAGTAAAATAGATAATGGAAATAACGCTGGAAAAGGAAAGCTGGAATCCGATATCGAATAATTGGCGGGGATTGATTACGAGGATGAACATCGCCGCTAAAGCGCAAGAATGATAGAGGTCCGGTTCTCTCCTGAACCAATAGGCAGCTACAAATACCAGCGCCATAACCGTAGCGCGCACTACGGGCGTAGATGCGCCAGTTATCAAACAATAAGACACTAATGAGCAGGCGGTAATAAAAAAGCGGTATATTTTGGGGAGACGGGTCAACTTCAAAAGTAACAGCATAACGTAGGTAACTATGCCGACGTTAAAACCGCTTACTACCAATATATGGACCGTCCCGGATTTAACCATAGCATCAGTTATGTATGGAGGGATATATTTCTTCTCGCCTAAAAGCATGGCGTCAAGGATACTGGCGGGGAGAGAGGAAAGATGGCGGAATATGATCCCCTCTATCTTGTCTTTAAGGTACAAGGGAAATCCCTTAAGCCGCCACAGCCGCTTTTGATTTAGGACCGATACGCATTCTCTTGTCTTAATCTGCATAATAAAGTATATCCCCTGGCTGGTTAAATAACCGCGGTACCCCTTCTGGCTAAATGGCCGATATAAGCGGCCGTATAACGCTAACGCTTCTCCATAACGCCATTGATAGCGCCCATCTATATAGACTAAAATTTTACCGCAGGATTTGGCTTCAAAACTATCGCATAATATCTCTTCTATAGCGAATACGAAAGAGGTCCTGTTATATTTGAATACGGGCTGGCTGATAATAAAACCTCTTACCCTGTAAGGGCGGTTATCTTTATAAAAAACATAATTGCGGATATGGCAGCGGGGTAAAACCCGGCTGTTCCCCAATGAAGCCATGCCCCATAAAAAGATAAGCGCCAAGAGAAAAATATTAAACATTTTTATTGAGCGCAGCGATAAGACAGTTAATAATAGAAACACCCAAGCAAAAGAATAGGCTGGCAGAAAAGTGGCCTTAGTATAATGGCCGCAGAATATGCCTGCGCAGAAAGTGAGCGCCAGGGTTATCAAGGGAGGCCTCATAGGCTTATTCTACATAAAATAAAGCTTCCAGTTTCTGGTAACGGCAATCACCGATACCCTTTATTTCTTTTAGTTGCTGGAGGTCTTTAAATCGGCCGTGAGTGTTACGGTAAGAGATAATTTTTTTGGCTAAGGCAGGAGATAAGCCCGGCGCAAGAAGGAGTTCCTGATAACTTACCCGGTTTAAGTCTTTATGGGTAACGTATTTTTCTACTCTGGCTATCTTTTTAAAACCAGGATTAATTTTAAGTAAAAAATTGATGCCTAGGCCTAATAAGGCCGCGCTCAGCAGGAATAGAATAACCTGGCGCTCCTGGCGGGTAAGATTAAACACAAGAATCCCTCCTTCCTGCTATAATTGACGCAAGAGGAAAGAGAGTCTAACGGAAATATTATTAGATTACGATATTGGCGAGTTTGCCCGGGACAAGGATAAAGTTCTTGATGGGTTTGCTTTCTATCCAGAAGGTTAATTTTGGGTCGGCAAGCACTAACTCTTTAAGTTTATCTTCGCGGGTACTGCTAGGCACATCTATCCTAGAACGTACCTTGCCATTTATCTGGATTACTATAGTTACAGTCTCTTCGGTAATCAGCCCGGGGTCATACTTAGGCCATTCTGCCGCCGAGATGCTGTTATTATTCCCCAGGATTTGCCATAATTCTTCGGCAAAATGCGGGACAAACGGAGCAAGCATAATCACCAGATTCCTAAAAGCGGCCCTATCTGCGCCCGACAGATAGATAGCATTTACGTATTCCATCAGGCTGGCAATAGCGGTGTTGAATTTAAATTCCTCAATGTCTTGGGTAACTTTCTTGACGGTCTTATGCATTATTTTGATTAAGGATGGTTCAGCTTTATCTTTTAGATTATCCTGAATACGCCAGACACGGTTCAGGAACCTAAACGCGCCCTCAAGGCCGCGATCATCCCATTCCAATTCCGTTTCCGGAGGAGCGGCAAAAAGAATAAATAACCTTAAGGTATCCGCGCCGTATTTCTTAATAATCTCGTCCGGATCAATAATGTTACCCCGCGATTTAGACATTACCTCGCCGTCCTTTAGAACCATGCCTTGGGTGAGCAGGCGGATAAACGGTTCATCTAGCTCTAGCAGCCCGAGGTCTTTAAAGAACTTGGTAAAGAAGCGAGAGTATAATAAATGCAATATAGCGTGTTCAATGCCCCCAATATATTGGTCTACCGGCATCCAATAACCGGCTTCCTTACTGTCAAACGGCCCCCGGGCGAACTGAGGCGAACAGAATCTTAAGAAATACCAGGAAGAATCAAAGAAGGTAGCCATAGTATCTGTTTCCCGACGGCCAGGGAGCCCGCACTTTGGGCATTTTACATTTACGAACTCCTCGACCTTAGCTAAGGGGCTGCCTCCTTCTCCGGTAAAAGGCGCATCCGAAGGTAGCTCTACGGGTAAGTCCTCATAAGGCACAGGCACGATACCGCATCCGTGACAGTATATTACCGGGATAGTTGTACCCCAGTAACGCTGCCGGGAAATCAGCCAATCCCTTAGCCGCCAG
>Ga0172371_10013461_pt1 | contig 10652 bp, 7 predicted proteins | sample Lak12m_FD_114543 | JGI IMG/M metagenome (GOLD analysis project Ga0172371, IMG submission 114543) | Freshwater microbial communities from Kabuno Bay, South-Kivu, Congo - kab_022012_12m | ecosystem: Environmental > Aquatic > Freshwater > Lake | place: Democratic Republic of the Congo: South-Kivu... | reverse complement strand
GGCCCCTGCTCCGGCCTGGGGGTGATTTCGCGACATCCGGATATCAAGCTGACCAAAAGAGAGGAAGATATCGAACGGCTGGCCCTTCTGCAGCGGACGATTTTGGATCAGGCGATTCGCCTCCTGAAACCCGGCGGGAGACTCTTGTATGTGACCTGCACCATTTCACGGGAAGAGAACGAGGACGTGGTGGATGCCTTTCTCACGGGCAACACAGAAGTGGCGCTGGAAGACCTGAAGGCCGTTGCACCCCTCTGGGCCGGGGACCTGGTCGACGCGCATGGGTTTTTCAGAACCTTCCCTCACATTCACGATATGGAGGGGTTTTTTGCCGCCCTGTTCCGCAAATTGGAGGTCTGAGATGTATGAGGAAACCTCTGAACCGTGAACCCTGAACCTTTGAACCTCAAAGCATTTTATGGAGGAAATGATATGGGAAAGATCGCGCCATCGATCCTGTCGGCGGATTTCACCCGCCTGGGGGAAGAGATTCGAAAGGTGGAAGCGGCAGGGGCCGACTATATCCATGTGGACGTCATGGACGGGCATTACGTGCCCAACATCACCATCGGCCCCATGATCGTGAAGGCGGCGGCTCGGGTGACCGATCTGCCGCTCGATGTGCACCTGATGATTTCCAATCCCGACGACTTCATCGGGGTGTTTGCCAAGGCCGGGGCAGGCATCATCACGGTTCATGCCGAGGCGGCCACCCACCTTCACCGGACCATTCAGTTCATTCGCGATCAAGGGGTCCGGCCGGCTGTGGCCCTCAACCCAGCCACTCCGTTAGACGTGCTCGAATATGTACTGAACCATCTTGACATGATCCTCCTGATGACCGTGAATCCGGGGTTTGAGGCCCAGACCTTTATTCCGGAGGTGATTCCGAAAATCCAGTCCCTGAGGCGGATGGCGTTGGACCGGGGCCTTGACCTGGAGATCGAGGTGGACGGGGGAATCGGCCCGGATACGATCGGCCGTGTATCGGCCGCGGGCGCGGACGTCTTTGTGGCCGGTTCGGCCATCTTTTACAGCAACGATTACCAACAGACCATCCGCCTCATGCGGGAGCGGATGACGTCTTGTCCTGAGGGATAGCGCAAACCTGGAATCCGTGAACGCATACAAATGGAAGAAAGGAGGGGCAGGCATTGTGCGGGAATTTCGACTGGAAAGGTTGTGTTGGAGGGATCGTTCTCACGGTCTGCCTTTTTATGGGGCCAGAGTTGGGTCTTTGCGTCTCCCAGGACATGGCCCTGCTGGATACCCAGCGCCGGGTAATAGAAGAGACTGTTCATCGGCTCGACAAGAAAGAGGCGCGTCTCACATCTGTCGAAGCACAAACCAGAGAGCGTGCAGGCTTGATTGACCACGAACTCCACCGATTGGAGGCCATCTGGGAAAGGCAGCATCTGATTCTTGGGGTGATCAAGCATGACTACTTCGCATCGAAAGATCTCTATCTCATAAATCTCCGCTTGCAGGGCATGGTGGAATCCCTTATCCGGAAGCCAAAAGATGAACACGATCGGCTAAAGCATGACCAGGAATGGACAGAGCGGGTGTTACACAAGGCGGGAGAGTATCAGCAGCAATATGGACCTGACTGGCAGGGACGGGATGCGGACATGGTTAAGGAGATCAATGGCCGCATTCAAGGTCTCGATCCCCGCTACGAAAAAATATTGAAAACCCTGGACAGGGAACTTCAGCCTGTTCTGGATTTTCAGGGTTTTCTTAAAAAATGGCAGGAGGCGCTCGAAAAAAACTTTCAGACCGATTCCGCCAAATTATTTCTGAAAAGGAGTCAAGATCTCTTTTCCTCAGAGACTTGGGCCAGCCCCGTGGCCCAGGTAGAGGATTGGGCAGGCGAGACAACAGACTATCTTCGCGAAATTTTTGTGGGCTACGCGCATCTCTGGCTGAAACTCGTAGGCACATCCCTTTTTCTTGCAGCCATCCTCTTTGTCGCGGGCTTGATGTCTCTTGACAGGGCGGGGCGGTGGCTCTCCCAACCACTTATGCCTTCTCTCCTGTCTTCGATAGGATGGTTCGCCTGCGGATTGGGCCTGATTTTGGCCGTGCCTGCCACGGGTATGCCCGCATTTTCCCTTCAAGGCGCTTTCGTTGCCCTTCTGCTCACCCGGGGGGCCCTATCTGTAATCCCCTGGCTGTCTGGCCCATCCACGGACAAGCCAAAGGATGCACGTCGCCAAGTCAAGGCCCTGTGGGCCATATCCTTTGCGGGAATACTGCTGGCCATAGTGAATCCGCCGCCTCTCCTTTTTCTGTGTGCGTGGCTGATATGCCTTGGCTTTCTGGGCCTCAGCATTGACAGAACCCGATCTTCACTGAAGGGCGCCTCCCTGATCATTTCCCTCTATGTTCTGGTTGCGGTGGTTCTCACCCTCCTTGGATGGTCCTACGGGACCATCGCCTTGGCCATGGTGCTCTTGCTGCTCCTCTTGAACTGGCAATTGGCGGCGGGCTTGGATGAATGGTTTCGTAGGCAGGGGACCGGGGAAGCAGCACAAGGGGGTGGTAGGTTGCTCCGGCGTATTGGGGCGGTCATGGGCAGGCCTTTTGTGTTTGTGCTTCTTTGCCTCTTGAGCCTGCCGAGAGCGCTCAGTTATATGAGCGGACCGTTCTTCCTGGATGAACTGGCGGCGTACCGCATCGGAGCAGGCCATGTGTCCATGGAAATGGCCAAGATCCTACTGGTTCTCATCAGCCTGGTGATCACGCAAGCGATCGTGCAGGTGGTCAATGAGACCATTGCCTTCAGACATGAAAAAATGCCGACCAAAGACAAGGGGAGTACCCAGGCGCTTCAGACCTTGAGCAGTTACATAATCTGGTTCGCATTCGGGCTCAGTGTGCTGTATCTCATCGGTTTCACCTCGGGAAACATCGCAGTCATCACTGGAGGTCTTTCCGTGGGGGTTGGCTTCGGTCTTCAGAACATCATTCACAACTTTGTTGGAGGGATCATTCTCCTGTTCAGCAGGCCCATTAAGCCCGGCGACCTGATCGATCACGAAGGCAAATTCTGCCGCGTGAGAAAGGTCTCCATCCGAAACACGGTGGTGGAGACCTTTGACGGCAAGACCATTTTTATCCCCAACTCCCAGCTCATCTCCAAGGAGTTTTCCAACTGGAGCCACAAGGAAAAACGCATGCGGCTCAAGGTGGATGTGGGGGTCTCCTACAAGGCAGACCCGGCGCAGGTCAAGGAGACGCTTCTTGAGATTGCCGGATCGAACGAAAAGGTGCTTCAGACACCCAAGCCCCTCGCCATTTTCAAGGAGTTTGGGCCCAGCAGCCTTGAATTCTCTCTCAAGTTCTGGATCAAAGGCCCGGGCCATCTCATGGCCGGGTCGGAACTTCGTTACAGAATTTATGAAGTATTCAAGGAAAAGGGGTTCGAGATTGCCTATCCACAACTGGATGTTCATTTGGACAAGGATTGAGCTTTCCCTGTCGTCAAGACAGGATGTGGGCGTTCACAGGTTCCCGGTTCACCGGTCAAGGTCGGGAAGAAAAACAGAATGGATGACCCCGGGCAGGGCGGAAAGAGCGGGATCAGCCGTTGTAAATGTCCAGGGTCCAGGTCTTGAACCATGGCGGTCTTTCGATCACCACATACAAAAGCAGGATGGCCGTAAAGGGAATCGGGATGACCATGTCCACCACGGCAATGAGGATGAGCGCGACGATCAGTTTGGCCTTGAGTTTCATGTCATGATGTCCTTTTATTTGTCTGTTGACGGCTTCGCAAAAAGCTCATCTGCGGCGTTGCGCTGCGTGTTGGGTCACTGCGACTTGCCGGTCAAGGCCTCATTCCTTAAAATTTGCGCGCCTTGCATCTGGAGCTTTTTACAAGTCCGTCCAGATGTTGGTTTTTGGTCCCCTATTATCACACAGGCGGCCTTCCAGTCCAGTGTCCCCTTTGTCCACCCTCCGGGCAACTGGTTGGATTGATAACATACGGATTTCTGCAACAGGCTCGGCAGTCATTGCGTCCACCCGAGGTATGTGGTAGATTTTGCATCTGCTTCAGTGGGTAAAGATGGCGCACCCACTGAATACTGAATATGGTGCTTTTATGGTCACTACACGGTTAAGATATGGGGGTTGATGATGGCCAAATGTGAACTCTTGAATGGATGCCCGTTCTTTAACGATAGGATGGGGGGTATGCCTGCAACGGCTGCGATCTACAAGAAGAACTACTGCGAGGGCGATAAGAGTGCGTGCGCCAGATACATGGTTTTCAAAGCGCTCGGCAAAGAGCATGTTCCGGCAGATCTCTTTCCAAATCAGGTGGATGACGCAAGGCGAATAATCGCCGGAACATAGCGCCTTCGTTATCTCCTCGGACGGGTCCGCTGTTGTCAAGCAGGCCGCTCCCTGTCAATGTAAAGACCTGACAGCTTACCTTGTCCATGGAAAGGCGATTTCAGCAAAGAGGGGTACTATTTTTTCGTTTTTCTTTTGAAAGTGAGAAAGGCGGGTATGAAAAAGGTCATCATTGCTGTGGCGTCTGTTTTTCTGTTCTCAGGCGGTGTTGCATTTGCCGGGGAATTGGGGAATCCTGCTCAATTTATCCAGCAGGGAAGGTTCGATGTGGGCTTTGAGTGGAACAGCGTGTTCAAGCAGGAGTTCGACAATTACGATCTGAAGCGGACTTATTCGGACGGTTACCAGAACGAGAGCAGAAAACAGGCGGATTTCGAAAACGACCAGTATTATATGGCCACTGTTACGTACGGGATCCTGGACCGGATCAACGTGTTTGCCCGATTGGGCATGGTGGATGGCGGGAAATGGGTGGACTACGAGGCGGGCAATAACTGGAAGGGGGATCTGGACAGCAATTTTGTCTGGGCCATCGGCGCAAAGGGAAAGGTGTATCAGTTTGACAACGGGCTCGGCTTCGGCCTGGCTGCCCAGTACATGCGCTACGACGACCGGAAGGTCAGGGACTGGCGGTCTATGGAAACCGGAGAGAGCGCCAACGATCTGGGATGGACCACAGACGACCGTATCGATTTCTGGCAACTGGATGTCATGGCCCATGCCTACTGGACCATCGGGGCCTTTACACCCTATGTGGGCGCAGGCTATACCTACTACGATGCCAGTTTCAGCGGGAAATGGACCCATGCAAGTGCATACTATGGCTGGGTAGACTATGATGCATCGTTTAATAATGAAAACAACTTCACAGCGATCATCGGCCTGGATATGGATCTCGGGATGAACTTCAAGGCCAATATCCAGGGGACGTTTGTGAGCAGTACGGCGTTGACCATCGGCATCAGCTACTGCTTTTAGGAGATCGCGGGCCCAGACGGATTTCGGGGAAAGGAGTGAGGCTCGATGAAAAGACGGGATTTTCTGAAGACAATGGCTGCTGCGGGTGCGGCCGCCTCCGTGTCCGGCGGGATGGGCGTGATACCCACGTTGTTGACGCCTGGGGCCGCCCACGCTGCCGGGAGAAACAAGCTGATCTTCATCAGTGATATCCACATGAACGTGGACGCTTCCTACTCATGGTTTATCAACCACGCCCCCGACCTTGCCCAGTTCCTCGATGACGTGAACGCCAGGAATGATGTGGCTGAACTGATCATTCTGGGGGACCTACTGGACGATTGGGTGTCGCCCGTCAAAACGACGCCCCAGGCCTTTGCCGATATCCTGAGCGCCGGCAACAACGCCGCGGTGACGGCCGCACTGCAGGCGATCTGTGATAATCCTGATATTTCGGTCAGTTACGTTGTTGGCAACCATGACATGCTTTCCTTCGAGTCGCAGAACAAGGACGTCATTGCTGCGGCCTTCCCCGGCATGAGCATCGTCTCCGAGTCTCCGGGGCTGGGTGCTTATACCAGAGACAATGTCATCTGGGCCGAGCACGGCCACCGATACACCCTTTTCAATGCGCCCGACACATGGAGCCGCAGCAACGGCCACCTGCCCATGGGGTACTTCATCTCCCGGCTGGCAGCCTCGAAATCCGTATCTTCCGGACAGGTGGTCACTTCACCGGACGTGCTGGATCAGTTTGTCAAGTCGCCCGCCAAGGTTAATCAGTACCTGAGGCTGGGCGGCTATCAGGAGGTGGGCAATGTCATCGATGACGCCTTTATTATTGCGGTATTCAATGCCATCGCCCTCTGGTCAGGAAACTGGCCCTGGAGCATCTTCAGCATGGATGACCTGGACAATTACGCGCCCGACCCTTCTGTAGAAGAGATTGCCTTCACCTACGCCACGATATTCAGCGGCTGGCCTACACGCCAGGATATCGTCACCAATTATGAAGCGCTCTTCGACGACCTGGGGCACCTCAGCAGCGCGGCCAATCTCCTTTTTGAAATGCCAGACAGCATCAAGGACCTATACCCCTTCACCCCCCGGATCGTCCTCTTCGGTCACACCCACCAGGCCGCGTTTCAGTATCATTCAGGCGACGTGGAAACCATCTACGCCAACACAGGCACGTGGATCGACAGCAAACCCATGTCCTGGGTGGAGATCGACATCAACGATGGTGCGAATGGCCGAAGGGACTACACCGTCTCTCTGTGGTTCTATGGGGACAGCGCCCCCAGACAGTCGGGCACCGTGACGGTTCAGGCCCCACGCGGATATGTGGTTCGGCACCGTTGACCGTCGCATCATTGTCCGCATGATTTTCGTTGGCATTCCCCATGATGAGCTATGAGCCGCCAGCGATGAGCCAGATTCCCTTGAATCACCCACGCAAATACCCACTACCCCGCTCCTGACAGGGGCCTTTCCGGGCTGTCGGGAGAAGAGTCTTCCTGCGTGTGGCGTTATACTGGCTTCTCCGGAATTACCATGTTTGGATTCGAGTTATTGCTATTTTTAGCAATTTTAAAAAACGGCAGATACCGGCTTTCTCCTCTATTGTGGACAAAGAGAGACCATAGAATGAGTTATCAGCCGTCAAGAAACTATGGAATAGTGAAAAGTCATGAGCACTGAAGCGGACGCCCGTATCCTCATCGATAGACTGCTGGAAAAAGCCGGTTGGTGTATTACCAACAAGGCGCAGGTATCAACTGAAGAGGCCGCGGCCGATGGCCGGGCCGACTATCTCTTGAAGGACACCCGGAGCCGTCCACTTGCCGTTCTTGAAGCCAAGCGTTTCGCCGTCGATCCCTATACCGCAAAGGAACAGGCCAGGGCGTACGCCCTGACGCTGAAAGCGCCCTTTGTCATCTTGAGCAATGGTCAGGAACACTACTTTTGGGACTATGCCGATGGCGATGCCCGGCCGGTGATGGGTTTCCCAAGCCAGGCCGACCTCGAACGGCGGGCGAATATCAAGATCCACCGAAAGGGAGACATCCGGCAGAGCCTTGCCCTGCAACCTCTGCCGTACCGCTTTAGCTTTAAGGGTGAGGAAGTCGAAGCACGGCCCTATCAACTCGAGTGTCTGAGGAAGGCGGACGATGGGGTAATTGCCGGCCGGCGCCGCATGCTTTTCGAAATGGCCACCGGCACGGGCAAGACCCTGACCATCGCCATGCTGATGAAACGGTGGCTTCAGGCAGCGCTCATTTCCCGCGTGCTGTTTCTGGTCGACCGCATCGAGTTGGCCAAGCAGGCTAAGGAAACCTTCGATGAATATCTGCACGACTGGCCGACGGTTATCCTATATGGCGGCAAGCGCAGTCTGGAAGGGCAGATCGTCGTCGGCACGCTCGACACCATTGCCACCCAACTCGGCGGTAACGGTTTCGGCCATGGTTATTTCGACCTCGTGGTCACCGACGAATGCCACCGTTCCATCTACAATACCCATCGGGCCACACTCGGGCATTTCGACGCCATCCACGTCGGTCTGACCGCCACCCCGAATCCAGGTGAACTGCATTTTATCAGCGAACACGAACGCCGCCTGGTTCGCAACACCTACATCTTTTTCGACTGCTGGGACGCGGCCAGGAAAGAAGGCCGCCCTACCTATGAATACGGCATCCAGCGCGGCATCAACGACGGCCATCTGGCCAAGTACCGAATCTACCATGCGGAAAGCGTGCTGACTTTTGAAGGGGCCGAGTGGGAGAACGAGGAGATCAAGCCCGGAGCCTGGGGCCGCGACGTGGAATCCGAGGACCGGCTCAAGACCATCATTCAGGAGTACTACGCTGCTGACGCCGAACGGGCCAAGGTCAGGCCGCGCAAGGCCATTCTCTTCGCTGTATCGGAAAAACAGGCATCGATCCTTGTGCGCCTGTTTAACAAGCTGCTCCCAGATGAAGACTGTCTGCGAATTGCGGGGCAGATCAAACGTTCGCCCTCCGAGGTGCGGCAGAATTTCGCCAAGAAGATCACCTGCTACACCAACAACGGGAACCCCAAGCCGATCATCAATGAGTTCAAATATGCTTCCCTGCCGCTGATCGCCGTATCCGTGGACATGCTCGACACCGGATACGACCAGAAGGACATTGAAAACCTGGTCATGCTGCGACCGACCCAGTCATCCATCAAATACGCCCAGATGCGCGGGCGCGGCAGCCGTCTGTGTCCGAAGATCGGCAAGGAGGAATTCATCATCTACGACTTTGTCGGTAACTCAAAGCGGTTCAACGATCCCGGAGAGGGGTACGACAAACCCAGACTGGTCGGCGTCGCCCCCGGTTCCCGCCCGGCCGAAACCGGCGATATAGAGGAAGGCTACTCAGAACAATTCTTCCCCTCAGCCCAACTGGCGGAACCAGCCGAAAGGGACTTCGTGATCCCAGAAGGCTCGCTCGACGATGAAATCCGCGCCCGTGAAATCATCCTGGTCGGCCCGGAAGGTCTGGCCATGGACCGCAAGATCTACCGCGAGGAGTGGGGAAACAAGGTGGTGGAACTCAGGCGCACCGATCCGGCGGTGGAAAAGATCTTCCGTGGCGAGGAACTGACCGACAAAGAATGGGAGGCGCTCGCCCGCCGTCTCAACTCACCCCGGCACTACTTCAACGAAGAGACCCTGCGCCGTGCCTTTGAACAGCCAACCGGCTCACTCACCGATTTCATTCGGGTGGCCCTGGGGCTCGATCGTTTCCTGACCCGTGAGGAGCGCATCGGGAAGGCATTCAACACCTGGGTCTCCGAACACTCCAGCAGCATCCATCCGGCCCAGGCCCAGATGCTGCGCCTGCTCAAGGCGCGGGTCATGACCGGCGAAGAGATCACCATGCGCCTCTTCAGCCAGCCGCCGTTCTCCCTCTGGGGCGGACTGACCCGCATGGAACAGCTCTTCGGTAAGGAACAGCTTCTGGAAATGGTAGATGAATTGAACATCCTGCTCGCGGCGTGACAAGGATAAGGAATTCTGATGGACAGCGGTCAACTGCAAAACACCCTCAAATCCCTCTGCAAGGTCATGTGGGACAACAACGTCACCAACCCCATCACCTATGTCACCCAGATCTCGTACCTGCTCTTCCTGAAGATGCTGGAGGAGATGGATTATGAACAGCAGGAGGCGCGCAACGGAAACTACCGCACCCTGTTTGGCACGTTCAAGGAAGGGGACGAGGAATTCGATTTCGATCCCCTCCGATGGAGCGTGCTTACCTCCAATCCGGACAATGAGGCCATGCTGCGCACCCTGCGCGACACCCTGCCGCTGCTGTCCCGACACCCGGAGCTGTCCCAGGGGGCCCGGGCCATTTTCCGGAATGCATCCATCGCCATCCCTAACGGCGCGACCCTGCGGCGGGCGGTGGACATCATCGCGCCGATCTCGTTTCTCGGCATGGATGCCGACGTCAAGGGCGACCTTTTCGAGCATCTGGCCAGCGAGCTGGGGGGACAGAAAAAGGCGGCCCAGTTCCGCACCCCGCGGCACCTGATCCGTGTGATCACTCAGATGGTCGATCCCAAGATCGGAGGCAGCGTCTGCGACCCGGCCTGCGGTTCCGGCGGTTTTCTGATCGCCGCCTACGAGCACATGTTGCTGGCCAACACCAGCCCGGAATTCGTCCGCGAAAAGGTGTCGCCCGATGGCGTTGTGCGCAGGATCGGCATCGGCGACAAACTCAGCCGCGCCCAGTGGGATTTTCTCCAAACTGGGGCCTTTTACGGGTTCGACGGCGATCAGGACATCCTGCGCATGGCCGCCATGAACGCCATGCTACACGGCTTCGACCGCTGCCCCATGGTGCAGCGTGACTCCATCTGCGGAGGCGAGGACAGGTGGGATGAGATCCAGTTCGACTACATCCTTGAAAATCCGCCCTTTTCCGGATCGCGGGGGGACGCCAAGCACTCGCTGCGCATTGAAAAGGGGGACAAGTACGTCCTCTTCCTGGCCCACGCCCTTCGCAGCCTGCGGCCCGGCGGCACCGCCGGGATCATTTTCCCCAACGGCATCCTCTTCGGCGACACCGGAAGCCACATCACCGTCAAGGAGCGGTTGCTGCGCGAGTTCGACCTGCAGGCGGTGGTCATCCTGCCCAAGGGGATGTTCGAGCCCTACACACCCAACCCCACCTGTTTCTTCATTCTCCGGAACACTAGCAGGGCCACCGAAAACGTCTGGTTCTTCAAGGTGGACGGTGATGGCTCGTCTCTTTCGAAGGCGCGCAGGTTCGGCAGCCAGTATCGCAACGATT
>Ga0172371_10013460_pt1 | contig 10652 bp, 12 predicted proteins | sample Lak12m_FD_114543 | JGI IMG/M metagenome (GOLD analysis project Ga0172371, IMG submission 114543) | Freshwater microbial communities from Kabuno Bay, South-Kivu, Congo - kab_022012_12m | ecosystem: Environmental > Aquatic > Freshwater > Lake | place: Democratic Republic of the Congo: South-Kivu... | reverse complement strand
ATATTCCTGTAAGAAAAACATCATACCCACAAAAACTAAAAGTAAACCCCAAAAGATCTTACTTTCACTTCTACCTCGTGAAGTGGTTTGCTTGACTTCAACATTTTTTTGAACTATTTCTGCCTCTATGGTAGCGTCCTCTTTTTCTTTCATCTTGGCCTTTCTAGTTTAACCTCTTAGCTTTTTGATTATAGCAAAGATGTTATATATTTTCATGTATCACAACCTTATCTACATATTTTTCCATAATTTCTCTTATTTTCTCTAAATCTTCCCTAGAAAAGCTCTTCTCTTTTTGAAGTTCTTTGTTAAATGTTATTTGCGGTCTAAACCCTTGGATCGTATATAGTGGTGCTCCCTTAATAAGCTGACCTATCTCTTCAAAGTCAGCAAGCTCATGGTAAAGGGGCAAAACCGTGGTTCTAAACTCGTACTTAATGGCATTTGATTTTAATATATTAATACTTTCCTGAATAACTATTTTGTTCATATAGGCACAAATCATTCCATATTTATCAGGGGTTCCTTTTATGTCCATAGCAACATAATCTATTTGTTTTTTTTCTATCATTGATCGTAGCTTTTCTGAATCGCTTCCGTTTGTATCTAGCTTCACTAGAAAACCCATTTTTTTTATTTTCTGTATTAGTGATTCAAGCCCTTTCTGGACGGTGGGCTCACCTCCTGTTATTACAACTCCGTCAAGCTTGCCAGTCCTTGTTCTGAGGTAATTCAAGACCTCTTTTACCGTCAACGTGCCTTTTTTTATCTCTATCAAGTCCGGATTATGGCAATAACCACAATGAAAATTGCAGCCTTGTGTAAATATCACGGCTGCAATTTTTCCTGGATAATCGATTAGAGACGTTTTTACTAGACCGCTTATTTCCATGTCTAGCTGTGATTTGATTCGAGGTCAAAAGTTATTCTATCCGTGTATTCTGCTTTTTTGCCATCATTCCATTGATTAACTGGCCTGATGTAGCCTACAACCCGAGAATAAATCTCACACTCTGTTCTTTTACTTTCCAGATTTTCTCTTTCTTCTAGCGTCATCTTTCCTCCTTATACATTTACTTTTTGTTTTATATTTAAGTCAATCGTTGTTTGGGGCATATATCCTATCTCTTGATCACAAATCGGACAATATTTATGTTCGCCTTTTAAATAGCCATGCTTGGGACAAACCGAGAAAGTTGGCGAAAGTGTAAAGTAGGGTAAATGATATCTTTCAGCAATCTTTTTTACAATATTTTTCACTGATTTAATATCGTCAAGCCTTTCTCCAGCAAATATATGAAGAACTGTTCCACCTGTATACATAGTCTGTAGGCCGTCTTGTAAATCTAAGGCTTCAAAAATATCATCCGTGTGGTTAACCGGGAGCTGGGTTGAATTTGTATAGTATGGGTTTGCGCCAAAACTCTGATATGCTTCTTCGTTTGCAACCAAAATATCACTATATTGCTCCTTGTCCCGTTTTGCAAACCGAGTTGTTGTGCCTTCTCCGGGTGTCGCTTCAAGATTATACATATTACCAGTTTCTTCCTGATAAGAGCTCATTCTGTCCCTCATATGATTCATGGCCTTAATAGCAAACGCATGTCCCTTCTTGGTTGTAATGTCTTCCTTGTTTTCAAAGAAATTTGTGATTGATTCATTCATTCCTAAAAGACCAATTGTAGAAAAATGGTTTGCCCAGTACCTACCAAATCTTTTTTTGACGTCACTCAGGTAAAATCTAGCAAAAGGATATAGGCCTTGATCCATAAACCTCTCTATTACTTTCCTTTTTATTTCTAGGGATTCTTTAGCGAGGTCCATCAAATGATCAAGTCTCTCGAAATATTCTTTTTCACTGTTTGTGACATACCCAAGTCTAGCCATGTTTATAGTGACAACTCCAATGCTTCCTGTAAGAGGATTAGAGCCAAAAAGTCCACCACCCCGTTTCTTTAGCTCCCTATTATCTAATCTTAGTCGACAACACATACTCCTGGCATCATCTGGGGACATATCCGAATTAACAAAATTTGAGAAGTACGGAATTCCATATTTAGCAGTCATCTCCCAAACTGAGTCGAGTTTCTCGTTTTCCCAATTAAAATCCTTGGTGATGTTATAGGTTGGTATCGGAAATGAAAAAATTCTTCCGTTTGCGTCCCCTTCTAGCATTACCTCTGCAAAAGCCTTGTTTACCATATCCATCTCGGCTTGGAAGTCTTTGTATTTATCCTTTTGGGGTAGTCCGCCAATAATTACATTTTCCTCGGCTAGTTCCCCAATTGGATTTAAGTCCATAGTTATATTTGTAAATGGTGTTTGAAAGCCAACTCTAGTAGGGATGTTCATCCCGTAGACAAACTCCTGCATTGCTTGTTTCACCTGTTTGTAGTCCAGCTTATCAAAGCGGACAAATGGTGCAATCAAGGTATCAAAATTAGAAAAAGCAACGGCTCCTGCACTCTCTCCCTGGACAGTATACATAAAGTTTACTATTTGATTTAAAAGTGCCTTAAGGTGTTTGGCTGGTCTGCTCTGGATCTTTCCTGGCACACCCCCAAATCCTCTAACTAAAAGATCTTTTAGGTCCCATCCACAACAATATACGGCCAAAAAACCGAGATCATGTATATGAAAATCAGCATTTTCGTGGGCTTCTTTTATTTCGCTAGGATACAATTTGTTGAGCCAATATTTCTCAGTAATCTTGTCAGATATAAAATTCCTTAAACCTTGTAAGCTGTAGCTCATGTTTGCATTTTCGCGGACGTACCAGGTTTCTTCGCCAATATAGTCATCCATCAGAGTTTCTGTGTCCATTAGACGTATTTTTCTCAGTTCTTCGTGCTGCTTGCGATAGACTATATAGGCCTTAGCTGTTTCTTCAAATACTGAGTCCATCAGGACATGTTCAACAACGTTCTGTATATTCTCTACGCTTGGAAGATGATCCGCATCATATTGTTTGTGGAGATGCTCAACAACCTTTCTGGCTAGTTTCTCTGCAATTACTTCACCATATTCTCCTGTTGCCTCTCCTGCCTTCGCTATGGCCTTACTAATCTTGTCTGAGTCAAATTTAACAATCTTTCCATCTCTCTTTATAACCTTTGTAAAAGGCTTCTTTTTGAGGTCTTTCTTTGACAAGGATAACTGTTTTTGCTGAATTTCGTTCTTCTTTACCATCTATTCGCTCCCTTCGGACCCAAAACAAATCATTTTTCTGATTCTTTGGGTCTTTTGTTTTTATTTAACCTTTTCTAGCTTTTCTACTTCTTCCTTGAAGTACGACAGATCGTCAAATGACTTATAAACACTAGCAAACCTTAGATATGCTACTTCGTCAATTGTTCTTAGTTTTTTTAGTATGCAATCTCCAATTTCATGGCTTTTTACTTCTTTCTCTCCCTGAGAATATATCTCTCTTTCAATTTCGTCTAAAATCTTTTCCACCATTGGCTCAGATATGGGTCTCTTTTCTAAGGCCTTTTCTACTCCTTTTGCCATTTTTTCTCTTGAGTATACTTCTTTTCGACCGTCTTTTTTCTCAACAACTAAATTTAATACTTCTGGCCTCTCATAGGTAGTAAACCTAAATCCACAATCCAAACACTCTCGCCTTCTACGAATAGCGACCTCGCCATCAATATCTCTCTTTTCCAATACTTTTAGGTTTTCTTTCTGGCAATTTGGACAATTCACTTCTTGCTCCTGTTTGGTTTAATAACACAACATGTGGTGTATAACACATATATTAGGACGCTATATGTGTGGTGTCAAGCTTTTTCTTTTCCACAATTTTTTATGGCTTTTTTGAGCAAAAAAATGAATTTTCCACATCACTTTTTCGACTATTAAATATTGTCATATATTCACTCTCCGTCTTTCTTTGCTTAAAAGAGTTAATCTGGCATTCTGTCCTCATAATTAACAGCAAATAATGTTTGGTATTAATAAAAAAAGAGGCTTAAACCTCTTCTTTATAATTTGATTGTCACCTGTTAATTGTTAATTATTTACTGCTTATTGCTAATTGTTGATTGCTAATTGTTGATTGCTGATTGTTAACTGTTTATTCCATCCGTTTTCGGATAAATGTTGGTATCTCCCAGTCTTCGTCATTTTCGTCATCTTTCTCTTCTTTTTCTGGCTCTAGGCTAGCAACGCTTTTTCTTGTCTCAAAATCGATATGATTATGTGCCTGAATAGGGTTGTGAACACCCTCAAACCCAGTCGCAATCACGGTAATTCTAATTTCTCCACTAATATTTGGGTCTATGACTGCACCAAATATAATATTAGCTTCTGGATCAACTGCATTTGTTATAACTTTAGCCGCTTCATCAATTTCGTGCATGCCAAGATCAGCACCCCCGGTAACGTTAAATAGAACCCCCTTAGCTCCATTTATTGAAAGCTCTAATAGTGGAGAGTTTATGGCCTGCTTGGCCGCTTCTACGGCTCTATTTTCTCCATTACCCTTACCTATTCCCATTAATGCCGATCCAGCGTTCTGCATGACCGTTTTTACGTCTGCAAAGTCAACATTTATCAAGCCACTATCTGTGATTAAATCTGAAATACCTTGGACACCTTGTCTTAGAACGTCATCTACGACTTGGAAGGCATCCAATAAAGATGTCTTTTTATCAACGACCTGCAATAACCGATCGTTTGGAATTGTGATCAAAGCGTCCAATTTGTCTCGAAGTTCGTCGGCACCTTCTTCTGCGACTCGTTTTCTTTTTTCTCCTTCAAATCCAAATGGCTTTGTAATAACACCAACCGTAAGTGCACCTACTTCTTTGGCAATGTTTGCAATAATCGGACCAGCCCCTGTCCCTGTTCCGCCACCGGCTCCATATGTAACAAAAACCATATCAGCACCTTTTAGCGATTCATAGACATTTTCACTGTCTTCTTCTGCAGATTTTTTCCCAACTTCCGGATCGCTACCTGCTCCTAGTCCCTTGGTTAGAGCTTTGCCGATATGAATTTTTTTATCTGCTTTTGAGGCATGTAAGGCTTGAGCATCAGTGTTCACCGCAATAAACTCAACGCCCTGTAGGCCTGCCTCTATCATACGATTAACTGCATTATTACCAGAACCACCCACACCAACAACTTTGATGCGAGCAAATGTTTCCATACTTGGTTTTATTTCAGCCACTTTTGCCTCCTAATTCAAGCTCATGTCGCTAATTATTTTATCGCGTATAATTGTATATATTATTTGTTCAAAAGTAAATAGTTTTGTATTTTCTGTACAAATAATTAGTTCATTATTATATATAATATAGTTACAATTACTTTACTATTTATGGCAGAAATATCTTGAGTAGTCTTCTAGTCTTTTCTGAAATCCATGAGAATAGATTATTATTAGCGAAAGAACCGCCAGATCCTATGTTATCTTCATAGGCATATAACATCAAGCCCACTGCGGTTGAAAATTCTGGTTCATAAATCTTCTCCGTTTGCCCCGTTAGTGAGTGGGGTTTGGCAGTTTCTACTGGTAGTTTAAAACAGTCTTTTGCTAACAAGTCTATTCCCTTCAACTTTGCCCCGCCCCCCGTGATAACAATCCCAGCTGGCAACAACGTGTCTTTGTTTATCCTTCTAAGCTCATCTCTAATAATTTTAAATATTTCTTCCATTCTTGCTTCACAAATTTCCGAAACATGCTTTCTAGAAAATACACCTTCCTCTTTCATGTCGATAGAAGAAAGGTCAATTTTTTCCTTTTCTGAGACTTCTTTGTGATAAGAGTGTCCATACTTAACCTTTACTTTTTCGGCCACATCAATTGATGTTCTAAGTCCAATAGCAATATCGTTTGTGACCGAGTTTGCTCCTATTGGGAAAACTTTTGTATATAAGATACTGTCCTCTTCGTAAATGACCAATCCAGTCGTTTCCGCCCCAATATCCACAACAGCACAACCTAGCTCTTTTTGTCTTTTATCAAGGACTGCCTTGGCTGAGGCTAGCGGAGTCGCAATCGTGTCGTCTGTTTTTAGTCCTGTCTGCGTAACACACTTGCTTAAGTTTTTTAAAATTTGTTGAGAAGCAGTAATAATATGTGTTTCTACTTCTAGTCTCACTCCTGACATCCCAATCGGATCTTTTACGATTTCATTTGAGTTATCTATAATAAAAAATCTTTTAATTGAGTGTAGAATCTGTTTGTTGGGCTGAATTTGTATCGCCTGGGCGGCATCTTCTGCGTGCTCTGTATCTATTTTTGTAATCTCTTGATCTGCCTTGCCAACTGCAACCGTACCTCTTGAATTAACAGAATTAATATGGCCACCATTAAGGTTTATGCTGGCATGATCGATCCCAAAACCACAACTTCTCTCTGCAATTTCGATTGCCTCAGAAATACCGCTCACCGTCTCCTCAATTTCTGTTACTACGCCCTTACGTAACCCCGTCAATCGAGAAGTCCCAACACCTACAACCCTAAGCCCCTCCTCGGCATGGTTGGGTATCCCAACAACGGCACAAATCTTGCTTGAGCCAATATCCAAACCTACATAAAATTCTTCTTTTTTTGCCATAATCTACTTTTTATACTACATTACATTATATGTTGTTTAATAAGAATAATTCAAGGCTAATTGGGTAAATCAGTTAATATCCTAGCCTCTTTCTCGTCTATATAAATAGTATATTCGTGATGAGATGCTAGCGATTGATCACTGGTTTTATATGTCCAGCCATCACTTTCTTGATAAACTTCATAATTCCCTTCTGTAATCATCGGTTCGATCGCAAGAGTCATGCCCCTTTTAATGATCATTCCAGTATTTTTTTGTCCGAAGTTTGGTATTATTGGCTCCTGGTGTAGCTCTTTTCCCACCCCGTGTCCAACTAGCGACCTGACAACTCCGTAGCCTTTTTGTTCTGCATAACTTTGTATCAAGTATCCGATATCTCCTACTCTTGAACCTGGCTTAACATAATCAACAGCTCTGTCTAGAGCTTCTCTGGTGGTATTGATTAACCTCATCTTCTTTTTATTTTCTGTATCAAAGGTAAAAGTTACAGCAGCGTCGACATGATATCCTTCATGAAATACACCGAAGTCTAAGGAGACAACATCTTCTTTGGTAAAAATCCTATCTCCCGGGATCCCATGTACAACCTCGTCATCTATAGATACACAAATAGCTGCTGGATATCCTTGATAACCAAGAAATGATGGCCTCACCCTATATCTCAGGCAAAGCCTTTTCGCTAGATCATCGAGGTCTTTCGTCCTCCGCCCTGGTTCTGCCGTTTTTTTTACCTCCGACACTATCAGACTAAATATCTGTCCACCCTCGGTCATAATTTGGAGTTTGTCTTTAGCCACAGTTTATGGCTCCCTTTATATCTCTTGCCACGTCTTCAATGGTTTGCTTTCCATTAATCTCGACCAGGAGATTGGTTTTCTTGTAATAAGTAACTAATGGTTTTGTCTGAGCTATAAATACCTTCATTCTTGTTCTTATAGTTTTCTCGTTGTCATCTTGCCTTATCATTGCCTCCCCACCACATTTTGGGCAGGTTTCAAGGTCAAATAGAGGCTGACCACATTTAGCACAAACCCTCCTAATGGTTAATCTTTTAACAACTTCATCTTCATCAAGACGTACATATATAACATGATTGAGGCTTCGTTTATTGTCCTTTAAAATTCCATTAAGCTCCTTGGCCTGATTTATGTTCCTTGGGAAACCATCAAAAATTAAGCCAACGTCAGGCTCAATCTTACTTATCTTTGATTTAATTTCCTCAAAAATGGTTTTGTCATCGACTAACTCACCTTTCTGCATTATTTCTCTAATAGCGGGGCTTTTTTCTGCCAGTGACCTAACAATATCACCACTTGAAATAATCTGGGCTTCTAAATATTTGGTTAATTTTTCTATTTGGGTTCCTTTGCCAGACCCCGGTGGACCCAAAAAAATCAAATTTTCAGCCATTCTGCTCCTTTTTATTAATTCTTTTTCTATCTTCTGCATTTTTCTTTCTTCGATTTCTGTCTTGTGGTCATGGCCTAATAAGTGTACTAATCCATGAATAAACAAATCCAATATCTCCTCGTTTGTTTCTTTTCCCTGAAGTATTGCTTGTTTATTAGCTATAGTATAACAAATAAACACCTGACCAATAAGCGGCTTTTTTTCTATTACGAAGCTTAGAACGTCAGTCGCTTTATTAATAGCTCGATATTTATGATTCAATTCCCTTATTTTTTTTTGGCTAACTATAATCAGCTCAACCTGTGAATCTTCAAGCCCATGTTCAGAAAAAGCAGCTTCTGCTGCTCTATTTAATTCCTTTTCACACAATCTATATTGACCAGGGAACATCTTTAGGTTCATGATAATTTTTGTTTCACAATATTGGCAACAGTTTTTCCGTCCGCTTTATTTTCTGTAGAAAGCATTACTTCCTTTATAACCTGCCCCATTTGTTGTATAGAGCTTGCCTCTAATTTATTTATTGCAGCTTCGACCTTTTCTTGAATCTCATCATCTGTCATTTTTTCTGGTAGATATTTCTCTATTACTATTAACTCATTTTTTTCTGTTTCTGCCAGATCATCTCTACCGCCAGATAAATACTGACTTATTGAGTCCCTTCTCTGTTTGGCCTGTTTCTCAAGAGCGTTTGTCGCCTCTTGTTCGGTAATGGGATTTCCTTTCTCTATCTCTAAATTTTTAAGAGCACTTTTTATCATACGCAAAACAGAAACTTTAAAATTATCTCTGCTTTTTAGAGCACTTTTATAGTCAATTTCAATCTTTTCTAATAGCTCCACTAAAACCCTCTTATAAGTTGTGTTCTAATCTTGTTTTCTTTTCTTGCCTTTTTCCTAATGGCGATCTCTCTGGCTTCTCGTTTGGACAGATCTTTTTCGAAATACATCTTTTTTCTAGCCAAAGATAAAGTACCGCTTTGTTGTACCTTTCGGTTAAAGCGCCTGACTAGGCTTTCAAATGGTTCTCCGTCTTTTCTATTGACTGCTTGCAATTAATTCACCTCCTTAACAGGACTTTTTGCTTTATTATTATAACGGATATTTTCCTTTTGGTAAAGTCTAAATATTTATAGATCTTATTCTTTTTGCGATCTCTTCTAGTTCTTTGGTACTTTTTTTGGGCCCTAGCTGAGTAGATATAAATCCTTCATATTTATTAAAATAGATTTTTTCGTCTGCCCATATTTCCTGGAATCCCTCTTCTAGGCCGTGAAGTGGATATAATTTCGCGTGTAGATGATTTACCCCCATCCCCTCCAAAACCAGAGCGACTCGATAAACGTCAAGGCTCTTTTCTATCTTTTTTGCCACTTTCTTTGTCGCGACTAAAAATGAGGCAATCCGTGCATTGCTTAAGTTAAATACATCAGAATCAAAGTGTTTTTTTGGTATAACTAAGCTCATTCCAAGCGTGTTTGGGTTTACGTCCAGGATTGCAAGATAGTTATCATCTTCCCAAATCTTGATTGATGGTATTTCATTATTAATTATTTTACAAAAAATACAGTCTTTCATAATTTTTACTCCTTCTATGCATTATACCAAATATTGTTTATTCATTGTTGACATTTACCATCTTATACTTTATAATCCTTGCTTGAGTGTAAAAAGTTATTGACATTATTAACTATTTATGCTATTATAGCTTTCGTTCCCATGTTTCATGGGAATTTTTAGTTAGCCTAAAGCTATCTATTTGAGGGAAGAAAGGAGTGTTTGTTCAACTATATGGACAAAACTTTAATTACAGCAATGTTACTTGTCTTCATTGCTGTCAAAAACCCAACAGGGTTACCCGAGGTTAAAAAAGCTTATGCCGAACCTCATAATAATCAGACAAGAGCCGAAGGTGAGGCCAATATCGCCCTAGCGATTAATGACTTAAATGTTGTGACTCGCGAACAAACATCGCTAGAGAAAGCTGAAAAAGAAATGCAGCTATACCAAAAGACTCTAGCAGAAGAAAAAGCAAAAAAAGATGCCCTAGAGGCACAAATAAAAGCGGAGGAAGCCGCCAAAAAAGCTCAATTGTCGTTGCAACAGGTAGCGAGCCGGGTTGTCGTCTCAACATCAGGTGGCTTTGATAGCATCTATGCGGAGGCCGAAGCTAAATATGGTGTTCCTAGACAGATCCTGGCCGCGGTTCATTCAGTCGAGAGTGGTCAACGCGGAGATACAACTATCTCTAGTTATGCTGGCGCTCAGGGACCAATGCAGTTTATGCCAAGTACCTTTGCCGCATACGCCCAGGATGGTGACGGTGATGGAGTGGCATTGATTAACGACGTTCATGACGCCATCTACACTGCTGCTCGATATCTTGCCGCAAACGGTGGAGCAAGCGGAAATATAAGAGGCGCGCTTTATCGCTATAATCATAGCTATAGCTATGTTGAGCACGTTCTCTCTGTTGCTCGGTCGTTCGGCTACACTGGATAAATAGATATAGAAAAGCCCTCTTTGAGGGCTTTTTTATTTCATCCTATTTTTAATCTCTTTTATCACTTTATCCTGCGGATATATCTCTTGATTGCCAGACTCCATCTCCTTAATAATAACCGTTTCATCATATGCCTCTTTTTGGCCGATTATTAACGTATACTTTGTTTCTAGT
>Ga0172371_10013459_pt1 | contig 10652 bp, 10 predicted proteins | sample Lak12m_FD_114543 | JGI IMG/M metagenome (GOLD analysis project Ga0172371, IMG submission 114543) | Freshwater microbial communities from Kabuno Bay, South-Kivu, Congo - kab_022012_12m | ecosystem: Environmental > Aquatic > Freshwater > Lake | place: Democratic Republic of the Congo: South-Kivu... | reverse complement strand
CGATCAACGGCCAACGTAAGGAGGCGGGGTTGACGATTAATGATAAGATAAGAATCAGTTGGCAGAGCGATGGCAAAATTGCCAGAGATGTCCTGGCGGATCATAATTTTTTAGAAGAATTAAAAAAGTCAACTATCGCCGGCGACTTGTCGGAAGCGGAAAATGACGCCAAGCCGGTTAACATCAACGGCGAGAAGGTTAAAATTAAAATAGAGAAAATCTGAATTTTATAATCCAAAAAAGCGGCTCTGATCGAGCCGTTTTTTTGTCCATAAAAAAACCGCAACCCGGGGTTGCGGCAGAAAATGTTGAAAATCAAAAGAGCGATTCCATTATCAGCCGTTCCAATTTCTCTGAACTGTCGGCCGAGACAAAGTCGGTTTCTTTGCCGGTGATTTGCCAGCCGTAGCTGACGCCGATGAAACGCAGGCCGGCTTTCTTGGCTGCCAGGTAATCACCGAGCGCATCACCGATATAAATCGCTTGCTCCGGCGGAATGCCCAGATAGACAGAAGCCGATCTCAGGGCCGGCGGCTTGGTTGGGAATTGCTCCAAGGCGTAGATGACTTCGAAACATTCAGTCAATTCTCCCAAGGCCTTGGAAATGTTAGCTAAATTGTTGAGCGAAACAATGCCTAAATAACAACCCCGGTCGTGGAGTTTTTTCAACAATTCAGGACTGCCCGGATAAAACGGCGGAGTATGATTACTGCCAAGGCAGCCGAATTCATTCAGATAATCGGCGTCATGGATCAATCCCGCTTGTTCGGCGGTCAGGCCGATGTTGGTCAGGAATTTAATCATCGGGAAACCGACCAGCCGGCGCCAGGTGGCGATGTCCGAGGCCTCCGGCAGGGTCAAACCCAGAGCGTATTTTTCGTTTATTCGGAGGCAGAATTCAATGTGCGGCTGCAAGGAATCGACTATGACTCCGTCAAAATCGAATAGGGCTAACTTGTCCATGTCCACCTCCTATTTCTGGGTTGCATTATGATCCTGATTCGCAGGAAAAGATTAGCAAAATAAGTCGAGAATGTCAAGCCAATGTCATGATCCGTTATCGTTCGCCAGTCCTTTTTATTTGCCGATTAATCTGCTAAGATGGAGTTATGAAAAAAATCAGACTAATTATTTTGATTTTGGCGGTTTTGTCGATTATTGGCGGCGTTTACCTCAATCGCGCCTATGCTTTTATTTATTCCAAATTCCGATTGGTCCAGCCGCCGCTCGCCCGTGATTATCTGACCGAGAAAACTTTAAGCGAAAAATCACAGTTGATAACTTATGCGGCGTTGGGCGATTCGCTGACTTCCGGCGTCGGCGCTTCATCTGTTTCCTCTACTTTGCCGGCGTTCTTGGCGGAAAAAATTTCTGTTGAACGGGGCTTAATGGTCAAAGTTAATAATCTGGGCGTGCCGGGAGCGACCAGCTTCGATTTGTTGACCGGCCAGGTTCTTGATGCCGCTCAATATGATCCGGAGATTATCACGCTGTTTATCGGCACTAATGATATGCATAATTTCGTGCCGTTGGAAAAATTTAAGAGCAATCTGCTGACCGCCATTGGCGCGCTCCAACAGAGCACCAAAGCTGAGATTTATTTGATCAATTTACCGTATTTGGGCGCCAAGGATTTGATTTTGTCGCCATATGACTGGTATTTCGAAGCGGAATTGAAAAAGTATAATGCCGTTATCAGCGAGGCGGCGCAGGCGACCGGCGTCAGATTAATCGACTTATACTCGGCCTCGGAGAAGCCGCTGAAAGCCGATCTGAGCTTGTATTGCCCGGACCATTTCCATCCCTCCGACCGCGGCTATGCTTTGTGGGCGGATTTGATTTATGGAAATATTGAATGATTATTGGGGTTGGCAAACACTGATTTTTTCCGCCATTTTTTTGGCGGCGGTTTTTATTTCGGTCGGCCGCCAGGCCGATAATCGCGCCATGTCCAAAGAGACATCCAACGAATTGCGCGGCTTGGCGATTTTGGGGATAATTTTCACTCATCTGACTTATGGCAAATTTTATGGCACGGAATTTCTATTTCCGCTGGGTATTTGGGGTGGGATAGCCGTTAATCTGTTCTTTTTTTTATCCGGTTACGGCTTGGCCGCTTCCGCGATTTATCATCCCAAAACAATTTTTGATTTTTATCGGAAACGAGTCGCTAAGATTTATCTGCCGCTGTGGATTTTTTTGTTCTTGATTTTGTCGGCTGATGCTTATGTCTTGAATTGTCATTATCCATTGGCGGAAATCATCGCCGCCTGGCTTGGATTTTTTCCAAGGGCCGATTTTTTCGCTTCTATTAACTCGCCTTTGTGGTTTTTAACTCCCTTGTTGTTTTATTATTTGGTTTTTCCTTTTATTTTCAAGCCCAAGCATCCGCGTTTGTCGGTTTTAGCTGTTTTGGCTGTCAGTTTGGCGGCTTTTTGGCCCGGTTGGCCGGTATCCGAACAGATTTTAAAATATTATCAAACGCATTGGCTGGCCTTCCCACTGGGTGTCTTGCTGGCCGTGTTGGTTGTTTCTCCGCCGGCGGTTTGCGCGGTTTGTTTAAGAAAGGGGCGATGCCTGACTTATCGCTGGCTGTCTTTAATTTGGACTGGCAGCGGCGGAATGCAATTAAAACCCTTAGCCGGGGCGATCAAGCGGCTCCAATCATTGCCGGGTATTTGGCGTTGGACGGTTTTAGCTTTGCTGGCCGGGCTGGCTTGGCAGACCGCTTATCATTCGGGAGTCGGCCGGGGCTGGCTGATTGAGCAGACCTACGCTTTGGCAACGATGGGTTGTTTGATTTTATTTTTCGAGTTAAAAAAAACCAAGTTCCGCCTGTTGGAAACCGTCGGGATTTATTCTTTTGAAATTTATTTGTGGCATTGGCCGCTTTTGGGCCGTTATGGTTTTTTGTATGATTATCTGCCGCCCTGGCTGGCAACTGTTTTGTATTTGCCGCTCATGCTGGGCTTGGCTTATTTGTTTAATCATTCGGTTAAATTTGCGTCCGACCGGATTGCGGTGAAAAAATAATTTCAACGAATTGATCGGGAATTTTGCCAATCAGGCCGTTTCATGTTAAAATACAAGAGTAAAAACTATGGATTTTAACGAACAGCGGCAATTAAATCAGATGATTGCTCCGGTTTCCGGTTACCCCGCTTATCCGGCTGGTTTGCCTCCGTTTAGAAAAAATAAAAAATGGCTGAAATGGTTATTGCTGATCGCGTCGATGGCGGCAATTTTGATCGTGTTGGTTTTTTCATTCGTGGTTTATTCTGAGGTGGCGGCGCGCGATGCCAAGCTTAAGGAACTTTTACAGTCGGCGCAACAAGGGACTTCGGGAGCGATTATCGAGAGCCGACTGCTCGGCAGCTTGATGGGTGAGCAAGGCGGCGCCGGTTCGGCTATTGCCGCATCGACAACTGTGCCGGTCAGTTCGCCAGACAGCAATCGCCGGCTGGCCGAAAAAAGCGGCCGGCCGCAATTAGGCAATGTTTCTTCAAGCTTGGTCATAGTGGAATTCGCCGATTTCAATTGTTCGGCTTGTTTGGCGGAGTTTCCGATTATTAGGGCGATTTCTAACAGATACGCTCAAGATATTCTGTTTATTTTCCGCAATTATCCGGTAATCGATCAGAATTCTCTGATGTTGGCGCAAGCCGGACTATGCGCCGAGGAGCAAGAGAAATTCTGGCCGTTTCATGATCGGATTTTTTCGAATCAGGGCCGAATTTCCAGTTTGGAGGGCTTTCAACGGATCGCCGTCATGTCCGGTTTGAATTGGAATCAACTCCAAGATTGCATCAATAAGGAAAAATACAAGCCCCAAGTGATGGAAGACATGCAGGATGCTTTGGATCTGGGATCGCGCGGCACGCCGACTTTTTTCGTCAATGGCAATAAACTGGAGGGCCCGGTCAGTGAAAGTGTTTGGGAGGAGATTATCGCCAAACATAAGGAATTAACCAAACAGCAATAATATGGTGGAAATAAGGATACACGGCCGGGGCGGCCAGGGCTCAGTGACAATGGCCGAGCTTTTGGCAGAAGCCGCTTTTTACAGCGGCAAGGTTTCCCAGGCCTTTCCGAGTTTCGGCGTGGAGCGTCGCGGCGCGCCGGTGACGGCTTTTGTCCGGATTGATGACAAATTCATCCGTTTGCGCAGCCAGGTTTATTCGCCTGATTATGCCATCGTCCAAGATGTGACGTTGCTGGAGGGCGGCAAGATCATGTCCGATTTAAAAAACACAGCCGTTATCCTGATGAATTCTTGCAAAGAATATGTCTGCGCCGTGCCGCGCGGAGTCAGGATCAGGGATTTGGATGCGACTGGCATCGCGCGGGAGGTTATCGGCAAGCCGATTATTAATACGGTTCTGCTGGGATCGTTTGCCGCCATGTCCGGCTTGATCAAGCTGGACGCCGTAGAAAAAGCGATCCGCCAGCGATTCCAAGGCGAGGTCGCTGAGCTTAACGTCCAAGCGGCGAAACGCGGCTATGAAACCATCAGTAATAATTGATTATGAAAAATACTTTAACTTGCCAGCCGGGAACATCCAGCCGAATCAAAACCGGCAATTGGCGTGAGGAGCATTATCCGGAGTTCAATCATGAGATCTGCATCGGCTGCAAATTATGCGGAACGATCTGTCCTGAGGGGATCTGTTTTGACACCGGTGAAAAAAATTCCCATGGCAAGAATATTTTTGAAGCCGACTTGGATTATTGCAAGGGTTGCAGCATCTGCGCCGAAGTTTGCCCGGTCAAGGCGATTACGATGAGGGAGGAGAATAAATAATTTATGCTAAAAATACTAGAAGGATCGCGAGCAATCGCGGAGACAATCAATAATATCAAGCCGGCAGTGGTTTCTTGCTATCCGATCACGCCCCAAACCCATATTGTCGAGGATCTGGCTAAATTCAAGGCCGATGGCGAGGCGGATTACGAGTATGTGCTGGCGGAAAGCGAATTCAGCTCCATTTCCGTTCTGGTGGGAGCGGCGGCGGCCGGGGTCCGGACTTATACCGCGACGTCTTCCCAGGGCTTGCTGCTGATGACCGAGGTTCTGTATAATATCGCCGGCCTGCATTTGCCGGTGGTCATAACCAATGCCAATCGCGCGGTTTCCGCTTCAATCAATATTTGGAATGATCAGCAGGACGCGGTGACGATGCGCGATGCCGGCTGGATCATGCTTTTCGGCGAGACCAATCAGGAATCCTGCGATCTGCATGTCCTAGCTTACAAAGTGGCGGAACAATCGGCTTTGCCGGCCATGGTCAATCTTGACGGTTTCGTTCTGACTCATACGGTGGAGCCGGTGGAGGTGCCGGCGCCGGCCTTGATCAAGAAATATCTGCCCGATTGGCGGCCGGCGGAAAAATTGGACGTCAAGCATCCTTTGACTTTCGGCGCTTTTGCTACGCCGGAGCATTATTTTGAAATTCGCCGAGGATTGCATGATGATCTGGCCTCGAGCCGGAAATTGATCGCTAAGGAAATGTCGGAATTCAAAAAGGTCTTCGGCCGGAAATTATCCTTGGTTGAATATTACGGCGATCCGTCCGTTCAGACAGTCATAGTGGCCATGGGTTCGGTTTTGGGCACGATTAAAGAAACAGTCGATGAGTTGAATAAACCCCTCCCAACCTCCCCTTCAGCAAAGAGGAGGAGTAAGGTTGGAGTGTTAAAGATTACAGTATTCCGGCCGTTCCCGGCTGAAGAAATCATCAAGCTGATCGGCGGCAAGAAAAATATCTTGGTAATTGACAAGTCGGTATCGCTGGGCGAAGAAGGGATTTTGGCCGGCGAGCTGCGGCGCGTTTTCCATAACCGATCCAAGGCGAAGATTGTTGGCGCTGTCATGGGCTTGGGCGGCCGGGATATTACCAAAGAAATGATTAAAAAAACCGTCGGCTTGGCGATTAAAACCAAAGAAAAAACTGTTTTTGTCGGCAAATAAGCGAATCCTATGGAAAAAAACATTAAACGGCATCAAGCCCCCTTATCGCATCTGCTTAATCCCGGCCACTCCGCTTGCGCCGGCTGCGGCATGATTATCGCCGCCCGGCTGTTAACGGACGCGGCCGGACCGAAGACGATCATGACCAATGCCACCGGTTGTAGCGAGGTGACCACGACCCAATATCCGATGACGTCTTTTAAGATTCCTTGGATCCACTCTTTGTTTGAGAATTCTTCCAGCGTGGCGACGGGCATAGCGGCGGCCTTGAAATATCAGAAGCAAGAGGATGTTAATGTGATTGCGGTCGGCGGCGATGGCGCGACTTTCGATATTGGTTTCGGCCAGCTGTCCGGCTTATGGGAGCGGGGCGATAATGTGCTGTATGTCTGTTATGACAACGAGGCCTATGAGAATACCGGCAATCAATCCAGCGGCGCGACGCCGTTAAGCGCCAGCGCGACAACGGCACCGGCCGGCAAGAAGTCCTTCGGCAATCCGACTCGGAAAAAGGATATGATTAAGATTGCTTTGGCTCACCGGCTGCCGTATGTCGCGACCGTCACCATCGCTTATCCTTATGACATTATTGCTAAAGTTAAAAAAGCGCTGACAATCAAAGGCCCGAAATATCTGCAGATCTATACGCCTTGCGTGCCCGGTTGGGGCATTGAGCCGCAGGATACCGTCAACACTTCCAAATTAGCCGTTCAATCCGGCTATTATCCGATTGTCGAATATATTGATGGCGAATTGGCGAATAAACTGAAAATCAGCGTTAAAGAACCGATTGAGAAATTTCTTAAACTTCAGAAGCGCTTTAGGCATTTGTTCAATTCGGGGGATGCCGGGCGGATGGAAATCGCCAAATGGCAGGCCGGCTGCGACGCTAATATTAAGGAATATGGTTTGATGTAAAAACGCCGAATAAGCAAAAAGTCCCTGAATATTTAGGGATTTTTTATATTTTTGGCTTATTTTAGATTATTTTTTTGATTATTATTCGGAGTGGTCTTGACAAAAGAGGAAAATTAATATAAGATGTTAGCACATAGTTCATAAGAAACACGGCTCCCTGGGAGTCAAAAGAGGAGGACGGCCGATGTAAGAAACAACCGCATGCAGTGAATCTTGATTGATTTTGTTTCCAAACCGGAAAACAAGGAGAACACACCATCATGAAGAAATTCGCCGGTGTCGCTATCGTTGCTATCTTTTTGACCATGTCGCTGACCGCCAATGCGGATGTCTCGCGCGCCGAGAAGAACTTCGGCCGGACGCTGATTTGCCCCTTTAAGGCCATCGGGGCGGTCGTCGTCGATATCGGCAAGACATTGACGCTTCAGAAGCCGACCGCTGTGTTGGCAATACCGAAGCATGTCCGTCAGCAGACGACTGATATGCTCGAGAGCGCCGGGCGGACGATCGTCGGCGCCGAACCGATTGCCGACGATGGCAACGGCGCGGCTACGACCTGGATCGCCGATCGTAAGCTGGATCCGCTGGTGGACTTTTTCGTCTACGGCGTGACAGCCGGGGTCTGGACGCATAATAGCACAAACTTGGCTTTGCATCATCACAACCTGCCCCTCAAGGTGCTGGGTTGGACCGGCGGCGGAGTCGTCGCGGCCGATCTGATCGATCAAGCGGTCGAGAAGTAAGGCAGATATAATAGTTGATATTCGCACCCCGCAGGGTTCCAGCCGGAGCCCTGCTTTTTTTATTTTGTTTTTTTATCTTGCTTGTTTCGGCTTGACCCGGTTTGAAGGATGTGATATGCTTGTGGTTGACGCATTAATTTTTTATTACCTATGGCTAAAAGCAAAACGGCTGATTATTCAGCCATCAGAGTGGTCGGTGCTCGCGTTAACAATCTCAAGAATGTTTCCGTGGACATCCCCCGCGGCAAATTAGTGGTTATTTCCGGCTTGTCCGGCTCCGGCAAATCATCATTGGCTTTCGATACGATTTATGCCGAGGGCCAGCGCCGTTATGCCGAATCGCTATCCTCTTATGCCAAGCAATTTTTAGATTTGATGGATAAGCCGGATGTCGATTCGATCGAGGGCTTGTCGCCGACGATCGCCATTGACCAGAGATCATCTTCCATTAATCCGCGCTCGACGGTCGGCACGATTACGGAAATTTATGATTATCTGCGTTTGCTTTACGCCCGGGTCGGCCAGGTCCATTGCCATAAATGCGGCGCGGCGCTCAAGCGCCAGACCCCGACGCAGATTCTGGAACAGCTAGCCAAGCTGCCGGAGGGGCAAAGGATCAAGATTCTTGCTCCGGTGGTTTTGAATAAGAAGGGCAGCCAGCAGAAGATCATCGATAACCTTTTGAAAGCCAATTATGAGATTTTTCGGATCGACGGCAATTTTTATCAGGCGCATGAAATTTCGCAGGGCAAACTGATGCTGGACAAAGATGTCAGCCATACGATCGAAGTCCAAGTCGATGATCTTGTTGTTGTCAAAGAAATAAAAAAATTGGAGGCCAAAGATATTTCCTACGCCCGCCTGAATAAGGCATTGCTGTTAGCTTTGGATTTGAGCAACGGCTTTGTCAATATCGCCAGTGACGGCCGGCCGGATTTGAATTTCAATCTGTATTATTTTTGCCCCAATTGCCAGATCAGTTTGCCGGAAATCGAGCCCAGCACTTTTTCTTTCAATTCGCCGTTCGGCGCTTGTCCGGCTTGCCGCGGCTTGGGCGTCAAGCTCAGCCCGGATCGCGATTTGATCATACCCAACAAGCGTCTGACGCTGGCTGAGGGCGCGATCAAACCCTGGTCCCGCAATTTCGCCTCGCAAAACTCCAACATGAAGCTGTTGGAAGCAGTCGCCAAGAAATACGGCTTCTCGCTTAATGCGCCGGTGTCGGAATTGCCGGAAAATGTTTTGACTTTGATTTATGAAGGCGATGGCCGGGAGTATGCCATTGACGGCAAATCGATGATTTTTGACGGCGTTTTGAAATTTTTAGATGATAAATATAACGATACCAAGTCGGAGTATCTGCAGAAGACGCTAGAGGATTATATGAGGGTTTCGACTTGCCAGGTTTGCTCGGGCACCAGATTGCGGCCGGAAAGCTTGGCTGTCAAAGTCGATGATCTGAATATCTTCCAAATCACGGCTTTGTCGGTCGACAGTTTGGCGAAATTGGTTGCTGCTTTGGCCAAGAAGTGGGGCGAAAAAAAAGAGGGCAAGATTTCCAAGCAGCTGCTCAAGGAGATCCTGAAAAAGATCGCTTATCTGCAGAATGTCGGCTTGGGCTATCTGACTTTATCTCGCAGCGCCAACACTTTGGCCGGCGGCGAAGCGCAGCGGATCCGGCTGGCGACTCAGATCGGTTCCGGTTTGGAATCAGTCACTTATGTTTTGGATGAGCCCTCGATCGGCTTGCATCCCAGGAATACCGAAAAATTAATCAATACTTTGAATGCGTTGCGCGACAAAGGCAATTCGGTCATTGTCGTCGAACATGACGAGCAGATCATGAATGCCGCCGATTGGCTGATCGATGTCGGACCGGGCGCCGGCATTTACGGCGGCGAAATCACGGCCGAAGGCACGGTGAAAGAGGTCAAAAAAAACAAGAAATCAATCACCGGTCAATATCTTTCCGGCGCAAAAAAAATCGAAGCCAGAAGCAATCTGCGCGAAGGCAATGGCAAGTTCATCGAGATCATCGGCGCTTCGGAATTCAATTTGAAAAATATTGATGTTAAAATTCCTTTGGGCAAATTAGTGGTGATTACCGGCGTTTCCGGTTCGGGCAAGTCCACACTAATGAACGAGATTCTGGCTAAGGTCTTGTCGGCCAGATTTTATCGCACCAAAGATCTGCCCGGCCGCCATCAGGAAATCAAGGGCTTGGAAAATTTGGATAAGGTCATCAATATCGACCAGTCGCCGATCGGCCGGACGCCACGGAGCAATCCCGCCACTTACACCGGCGTTTTCACTTATATCCGCGACCTTTACAGCGAATTGCCGGAAGCCAAAATGCGCGGCTTCAAACAGGGGCATTTTTCTTTCAACGTCAAGGGCGGCGGACGCTGCGAGACCTGCGGCGGCGACGGCCTGATCAAGATCGAAATGCAATTCTTGCCGGATGTCTACGTCGAATGCGAGGAATGCCACGGCAAACGCTATAATCATGAGGCGCTGGAGATTTATTTCAAGGAGAAAAATATCGCCGACGTGCTGGCGATGTCCGTGGCCGAGGCCAAGAAGTTTTTTGCCGGCCAAAGCCAGATTATTGACAAGTTGGAAATTCTGGAGCAGGTCGGATTGGGTTATTTGAAGCTCGGCCAATCGGCGACGACTTTATCCGGCGGCGAGGCCCAACGGGTCAAGCTGGCGACGGAATTATCGCGGCGGCCGACCGGCAAGACCTTGTATGTTTTGGATGAACCGACGACCGGCTTGCATTTCGATGACATCAAGCGGCTGCTGCAGGTTCTGAATAAGCTGGCCGACAAGGATAATTCGGTTTTGATCATTGAGCATAATCTGGAGGTAATCAGATCCGCTGATTGGATTATTGATTTGGGTCCGGAGGGCGGCGACCAGGGCGGTTATGTGGTGGCGGCCGGCACGCCGTTCGAGGTGGCGAAAGTCAAAGAGAGTTATACCGGCCAATATTTGAAAAAGGCACTGGAGAAGTAACGATT
>Ga0172371_10013458_pt1 | contig 10653 bp, 7 predicted proteins | sample Lak12m_FD_114543 | JGI IMG/M metagenome (GOLD analysis project Ga0172371, IMG submission 114543) | Freshwater microbial communities from Kabuno Bay, South-Kivu, Congo - kab_022012_12m | ecosystem: Environmental > Aquatic > Freshwater > Lake | place: Democratic Republic of the Congo: South-Kivu... | reverse complement strand
ACATTGTTCTATGCTTGGCTGTCCTTGTTATCGTGACGCCGCTATTGATATTGATCCCAATACTCGTGAAAATGTCGTCACCCGGTCCGGTCTTTTTTACTCAAACGCGCATGGGACGCGGTGGAAAACTGTTCAAGATTCTCAAGTTTAGAACGATGATCTCGACAACTAAAGCACAACAACTTCACTGGTCCAAGGATGAAGAGAACAGGATAACGCCCAGCAGTCGTTTTTTAAGGGATTTTGGTCTGGATGAGCTACCCCAATTATACAATATATTAAAAGGCGATATGAGCATTGTTGGGCCACGAGCTCTCATGTCCATAACATTTGACGGCCTCTCTCCGGAGATCCGGCAAAAACTGGTGAGCGTTAGGCCGGGTATATTATGCCTGTCGGCAATAAACGGACGCAGGTCGTTGCCAATGGATAAACGAATAGAATATCAAATAAAGTATGTCGACGAATGGTCGCTTTGGCTCGATGCAAAGATATTTTGGAAGACGTTGTTCATTGTCCTTTTAAGAAGAGATGTTAATGAAGTCGTGAGTTAAGTAACGAACGGAGGAATACAATGCGCATACTGATCATATCAGCACATCCGGATGACGAAACGATCGGAGCCGGTGGTGTGATCGCCAAGCATATCGCGGATGGAGACGAGGTGTACTGGGCCATAGTCACACAGAGCTATTCGCCTCCCTGGCCCGAAGAGGTATTTAAAATAATGCGGGATCAAATATCGGAGGTAAAGAGTGTCTATGGCATAAAGGAGACTTTCTTTTGCTGTTTTCCGACGATGAAATTGAATACGATCTCCCAGTTCGAACTGAACTCATCTCTTCAAAAGATAGTGGATGAGGTTCGCCCGGAGGTCATCTACACGACCTCCTGCAACGATATAAACCAGGACCATAGGATCGTTTATGAATCGACACTTGTGGTCTCAAGGCCGTTGCCCGGTAGCTCTGTTCGAAGATTATTAAGCTATGAAGTAGGCCCGACGGCGCGCTATGGGTCGGCTGTTTTTACGCCGAATGTGTTCGTGGACATCTCAGAATATATGGATAAAAAACTCAAGGCAATGGCGTGCTTTAGAACAGAGCTGCGCGATCATCCGCATCCGCGCTCATTGCAAGGTATCAAGCTTTTTGCTGAAGAGCGGGGATTGAGCATTGGAGTAAAGGCAGCGGAGTGTTTTCAGTTGATAAGAGAGATCAGCTAGACCATAGGCAGGGAAAGGAGACATGTCATGAAAGATCTGATCGTTTTGGGTGCAGGAGGGCTTGGCCAGGAGATCGTTTGGCTTGCGGAAGAGATAAACGAATCGAAACCGAGCTGGAATATCCTTGGATATCTGGATGATAATTCAACCATACAGGGGAATGTGATCCACGGATATCCTGTGCTTGGCAAGATCGATGATTCGAGAAATTATCCCGGCGCTTATTTTTTTCTTGGAGTTGGAGATCCGCGTTTGAGGCGCAAGCTGGTAGATGCGATAACACGATATGATCCGAAATGGGCGACGCTAATTTCTCCGACCGTTCGAGTTCATAGGTCCAATAAATTGGGAACTGGTGTTGGTATCGGACGTTATTCTGATCTGACATTGAACTGCGATATCGATGATTTTGCCTACGTGAACATTCACGTTGTGTTAGGGCACGAGGTGACCATCGGAGAATTTTCGGTCATTGATCCTAATGTATGCATTAATGGTGAGGGGATTATTGGTAGAAATTGCCTCATTGGCGCAAATTCGTTCGTTCGCGATGTCAATGTCGGCGACGGCGTAACGGTCGGGGCGGGGTCTGTTGTTGTTAAGGATGTAGAACCCGACTGTGTTGTGGCAGGCGTCCCAGCTAGAGTGATCAGGATGGGAAGTCCGAGGCACACACTGTCGAAGACCGAGAGGACTGATTAAGATAGGATCCTATGATTACAGAAAAATGGCCTTTTTATGGTCAGGATGAAGTAGATGCGGTTAATAAGGTGCTCCTATCCGGCAAAGTTAATTATTGGACCGGCGAAGAGGGAAGACTCTTTGAAAAAGAATATGCAGCCTCACTTGGTGTAAAACATGTCGTTGCGCTGGCGAATGGCACAGTGGCGCTCGAAGCGGCGTTGTATGCAATGGATATCGGGCTCGGTGATGATGTGATCGTCCCAAGCCGTACCTTTATAGCTTCGGCAAGTTGCGCGGTGATGCGCGGGGCAAGACCTGTTATTGCTGATATAGATGCAGACAGCCAGAACATCACCGCTGAAACCGTGAAGGCGGTCTTAACTCCCAGGACGAAAGCCATAATTGCCGTTCATCTTGCTGGCTGGCCTTGCGATATGGATTCGATCTTGGCGTTGGCTAGGGAACATAACCTTAAAGTGATCGAAGATTGTGCCCAGGCTCACGGGGCCACATATAAGGGGAAACCTGTCGGGTCTTTTGGAGATGCGGCGGCTTTTTCATTTTGTCAAGACAAGATCATCAGTACCGGCGGCGAGGGCGGCCTGCTCGCAACTAATGACCATATGATATGGGAGAAGGTTTGGTCTTTCAAGGACCATGGAAAAAGTTATGATGCCGTATATAAGAATTCCCATCCTGTAGGTTTCAAGTGGCTTCATGAGTCATTTGGGACCAATTGGCGGATCACAGAATTGCAAGCAGCCATCGGGCGGGTTCAGTTGAGAAAGTTGCTGGATTGGATCAAAAAACGTCAAGCCAACGCATCAATGTTAAATGAATGTTTTTCGCGGATACCCTCATTGCGGGTCACTATCCCCGCCCCATGGATAGGGCATGCCTATTACAAGTACTATGTTTTTATAAGGCCCGAAAGGCTCAAACGGGGATGGGATCGCGATCGTATCATTAGAGAAATAAACTCTGAAGGTGTTTCTTGCCAGAGCGGAAGCTGCAGTGAGATATATTTGGAGAAGGCATTTCAAGAGAGCAAGTTTTTCTCACAAGAACGTCTGCCGGTAGCCAAAGGGCTCGGTGATACATCTCTCATGTTCTTGGTTCACCCAACGCTTCATCATGATTCTATTAATTATGTCATTGATAAAGTGACAAAAATAGTCAATAGTGCCGCCAGATGAACATCAAAGAATATATAGGTAGCCATTATGCTAGGTCCGCGCTGCTTGTTATTGCGGATGCCGTTGCTCTTTCCTTCTCGTTCATCTTTTCATGCTATTTGTTCGATAGATCGCTCTTCGTTTTTCACGGCCTTTGGTTCGTGTTTTTGTTCATTATAGTTTTTATCCAGTTATTGATATTCCTGCGGTTCGGTCTGTACAAGGCTATTTTGAGATATGCGAGCGTTGATTCGATAATAGTAATACTCAAGGCTGTTACTTTGTCAGCTCTGGCAGTAGTGCTTGCTCTTTATGTAATGCAAAAGCAGGTTCCCGTAAGGGTTCTCTTTTTGAACTGGCTGTTAACGATATTCTTCATCGGTGGGGGCAGATTCATTGTCAGATATTATTTTGAGCTGGTTCAACGGTTCAGAAAAGGCAGGAGAGTTCTCATATACGGGGCTGGTGACATGGGTTCGTTGGCATTGAGGCAACTGTTCCTAAATAAGGCGGTTCTTTATTCGCCGGTCGGTTTTATTGATGATGATGAGAAGAAGCATAATTCTGTGATTCGCGGGGTTAAGGTTATGGGCGGTGTCGGGGACATTGAAAATATAATTGCCAAACATTTTGTAGAAGAAGTTGTCGTAGCTATAGCTGAAATTGCCAATGATAATCTGCGTAAGATAGTTCAAAAATGCAGAGAAAAAGGGATAATATGCAGGATAATCCCTTGTTTTTCAAGGTTGGTTGAGATCGAACCCGAGATCAGAAATATCGAACTGGCAGACCTTATGAGAAGGACACCTCGAGATCTTGATAGTGAGTCCGTGAGAAATCTTTTGCGCGGTAAAACAGTGCTAATATCCGGGGCGGCCGGTTCGATAGGCAGTGAGATAGTCAGACAATGCCTGTCATACGAACCAAAGCGCGTCCTTGCTGTTGACCAATCTGAATTCGGGTTATATGCGCTGGGTGAGGAACTTGGTGCTAGAACAGTGCATTATGTACTCTGTGACACAACGAACAAGATGAACCTTAAAAAGGTGTTTTCCGAACATAATGTTGAGATAGTTTTCCACGCTGCAGCGTACAAACATGTGCCATTACTTGAAATAAATCCTGTAGAGGCAGTTAGGAACAACATCCTAAGTACCAGGAACCTTTGTGAGTTAGCAGACGAATATAAGGTGGAGAGCTTCATAATGATATCGACCGATAAGGCTGTTAAGCCGTCTAGTATCATGGGGGCTACTAAGAGGATCTGCGAGCTTATAGTTCAAAATTTTGATGCAAAGAGCGTATCAAAATTCTTTTCTGTACGTTTTGGCAATGTATTGGGGAGCTCAGGCAGTGTAGTTCCTAAGTTCGTTGAGCAGATAAAAAGAGGCGGGCCGGTGACCATAACTCATCCGGATGCTACCAGATACTTCATGTTGATCGATGAAGCCGCCCAGCTTGTTCTTCAGGCTTCTACGATAGCTCGTGGACGGGAGATATTTATACTTGATATGGGTAAGCCTGTTAGGATTCAGGATATGGCCGAGGATCTTATTTATTTGATGGGGAGACAGCCGCATCAGGATATAAAGATAACATATACGGGCTTGCGGGTAGGTGAAAAAGTTCATGAGGAACTTTTTAATAGTGAGATAGAGAGCACCACGAGGTTCAAGGAAATCACTATAGCGAAGCCTTGTATAGTGGATAGAGTGTGGCTTGAGCGTAAGGTGGATGACCTGATAGCATCAGCTGAAAATGGAGATGTAAAGTTAGTTATCGAACGCATGAAAGGGATAGTTTCTGATGGAAGTTTCAGAAGTATTTTTACTGGTGTCACTTTAGTGATAAGTGAGGAAGATAGCTATGGGATACAATAATATGATGTCGGGAAGCGCGATAGATCTTTTAGATATTCTGAGGATTATCCGAAAAAGAATTAAGATGCTTTTTGTCTTTGTTTTTGCGGTTGTACTAGTAACGGCCATTATAGTATCTTTTAAACCAAAATATTATAGTGCAAGTGCGGTTATTATGCCTTTAAGTAAAGGTTCTGGTGGTTTGGCTGCTCTTTCCAGCCAGTTCAGCGGTCTGGCATCATTGGTGGGGTTGGGTGGGGGCGCTAACGCAGTTACACCTACACAACAGCTGATGGCACTACTAAGGTCTAGAACGCTTGCTGAAGATGTGATCAATGGAATGGATCTCTTGCCTGTGTTGGTAGATGGAGAGGTGAAGACAACTGACGTAAATTATGGATTGATGATGGAGAACGCAGTATCCACCCTTGGTTCCCATGTCATGTTCTCTGATGATAAGAAGGGTGGCACTATTACGATATCTTCCGAGTTTCGTGACCCGAAATTGGCTATGGATGTAGCCAATTATTATGTTGAAGGCCTGCAGAATTTTATTAACAAGAACGCTTTGACGGTAGCAAAGAGGAACAGGATATTCATAGAGAAACAACTGGATCTGAATAAAAAAGAGCTGCTATGGGCTGGCAAGGAGCTGAATGAGTTTTACAAAAGCGATAGGGTTTCCAGTATTGAATCAAAGATCAATATTCCGTCATCAGATACAGAGCTAATAACACCGCCAAGTCAATTTTCAAGCGAAGATATGTCCGGTTTGGAAAAACTACAATTACAAAAAGATGAGTTGGATAGAAAGCTGTTGGTAAAGGATATCCCCCAGCAGGTTTACCTGCAATATCTGACGCTAAGACGTAATCTGTTGGCGCAGGTTAATGGCCTATTGACACAACAGTATGAGATGGCTAAGATTGATGAAGCAAAGGATGAGTGGTCATATCAAGTAATTGACTCGGCAAGGTTGCCCGAGCATAAATCGAGGCCTAAACGGACAAAAATGGTAATGCTTGCATTCGTTTCGTCGCTGCTAATTGGGATGTTCGGTGTTTTACTAATTGAGTATGTGAAAAAAATGAAAGACAGCCAAGGTTAAATAAATAGAAAATATGAAACAACTGATAAATAGAATGATTTTGATAGTGCTTGTGGCGCAAATGATAGCACCTGTAACAATTGCTCAGGATTATGACAGACAATTTGATAGACCGCTTATTGGAAACACCGGTTCAGGTTCGAGTTTTAGAAAGAATGATCAGCTTCAATTACAAGATAATAAAAATGAGGAGTCGACAGACGCTTTAAGAAACAAAGGCATGTTTATGACAGAACCTTCGATGTCAAGCCTCATGTATCAGGTTCATGTATTGGGCGAGGTGAAAATTCCCGGCACATACAGAATAGCGGCATCTGACAGACTTTCTGAGGTGTTAAAGCATGCCGGTGGGGTTGATGAAGGAGGCTCCGAAAGAAAAATAGAGGTTAGGCGCCAAGGGGAGGCCACTAAAAGATACGATCTTTTGGCGTTCCAGATATTTGGCGACCTTGCTGGCAATCCCTACCTGTTAGATAACGATGTTATCTTTGTCCCACTACGCGGGCCAACAGTAAATGTTGTCGGAGCGGTTATGAGGCCGAGGGAATACGAGCTTAAAAATGAAAAAACGCTTGCCGATGCTATTAAGCTTGCCGGCGGTTTCTCGGTTGGGGTGGCGCAAAAACAGCCTTTGAGGGTTGTCCGATTTGTTGATAATGAAAAAGAGGTAACAGAAATTCTACCTGACTCCGCGGAATTTTCGAGTTTTTTGATAAAGAACGGCGATACCATCTATATTCCAAACGTCATTACCGAAAAGAATAAATTTGACTACGATATTCCCAAACTCCCGGGCGATAATATCTTCTACCCGTCATTCGAAGACCGCGTGTTTATCCTCGGCGGCGTTAATTCGCCGGGCGCGTATACTTTCAATCCATATTACACGCTTCCGCAGTATTTAAGTCTTGCCGGCGGAACCAGTACAATGTCCACTAGTAACATCAAAATTCTTTCCCCCGAAGGCAAGACGGTAAAAATTACAAAAAAGAACAGAAATACAATCATAATCAATCCGGGAGATACAGTTCTAATCGGCCAACGCCGCATACCGCCTGAAGGATGGGTGACGCTCTTTATGAGCATAGCATCGTTCAGCTTGGCTACGACAGCTACGGTACTTGCATTAAAAGAGAGATAGGAAAGTTTCCAAAATAACCAAATGTTGGACATCAACTCCGCAGATAGACGGATATTGGAAAGGGGCAGGCTTTATCTGAAAAAGGGGGCTGTTGGGGAGTTGGCTCGGTTTGGCGACATGATCGACGCCAGAGTTCTAGGGAGCAGGCCTTCGCCATATAGGGTGAGGGTCAAGCTGGGGGAAGACGGTTATCCGCTTGCCGCGTGGTGCGATTGTCCGTTTAAGAACACATATTATTCCTATTGCAAACACGTTTATGCCGTTCTGTTGAAATATTTTTCACTTAATCACAATTTGATAGGCCAAGATAAAAATCCGATAGTCAAAGACAGAAGCAGTTTTAGATCCGAAAGCGTCCTTGAACTTCTGGCCGATGAATTAGGAGACACGCAAAGGGCTCACGGGATTATCCGGGAACTCGAAGCCCTTAATTGTTTGGCCGGACCAAAGAGCACAAAAGACGGCAAAAGGTACAGGCTTGCGTTCGTGATCGAAGATAAACAGGCTCGATATTATTCACAAAGTAACGGGTTATCTTTAACGCCTCTGCTCCAATACCTGAAACTTAACGGCGATGCGGGAAGATTTGAAAAATTTCGCGAAGATAAGATCACGGAGGATATTTCAAAGGAAGAGTTCTTTTTACTCCGAAGGATGGTCGAAAAGATCGACCATGACGGATACGGCCGCTGGCACGATGTTAAACATATTCCGGTCTTCAATGTCCTTGAGTATTTGTTGAAGAATAATTTCAAAAATGTCTTTGTGAAAAAAGGGGGGTATAGACCTGTTACTTTTTGCGAGATAGGATATGTCGATGTTTCATTCAGGATAGCGGGATTAAGTCATGATAAGAAGGCTTTTTTCAATCCCATAATCACGCTGGTCGGAACAAACAATATCAAGGCAGAAGTTCTCAGAACGGGCGCTCTTGAATTTGACGGGCTTTCCATGCTGTATTCCCACGATGAATTTCTTTTCTATCTGTTTAACGGAGAGCTGATATCCTCTTTTGTTAAGGAAATTGCGGGGGGAAGGGAATGGTCTTTTTCCGATATCAAGAAAATATTCGGCTATTTTCAGAAAAATAAAACAGACAAAATAAACATAAAGTTTGATTTTGAACGTATCAAGACGATCTATCCCGTTCCGAAACCGTTTTTAAATATGGCGGAGAGGCGCTCGTGGAACGGTGACTACGCTGTGAGCGCGGATGTCATGTTTGACTATCACGGAAAAGAGGTCAACCCCTCGGAACGGGCCGAATTTTTAATATTGGGAGAAAAAGATAAAGAAATCCTTTTGGCCAGGCGCAATAGAGAATACGAAAGGAAAATTTGCGATTATATCGGCGATCTGTCGTGTTTTGCTAAATCCGGATATGGTTACAACGCCGTTTCAACGTTTTCCGCCCCGCTTGCCCTAAGAGATTTTCTGGCAAAATACGGCTCCGACATCGTAGAAAAAGGCGTTGAACTCCGGATCTTCGGCCAAAAAGAAAGACTTTCCGCCAGCGGCACGATAAGTCTCAAGGCGGATTATCAAATAGACTGGTTCGATCTGAAGGCGGAATATAAAGACGGCGCAGGAAATGCGGGCGACATTAAGATCGACCCATCTTTGCTTGCGAACGGCGTTGTCTACGCCGGAGGCAGGCTTGTGATAATCAACAAAGAAAATATCTCAAAATTAGAGCGGTTTATCAAATGCGGGATGTCCGAAAACGGACGTCTGCGCGTTCCGAAATATAATTTTCATCTTATTGACGAGCTTTACGGCGATATAGCCGAAAAGACCGGCGCGTTGAACGAATTGAAAAAACTCGGAGAACGCTTGCGGGAGTTTAAAACGATAAAAAAACATTTGCTTCCCAAAGGGTTTAACGGAAATTTAAGAGATTACCAGCAGGCCGGCTATAACTGGCTTCACTTTCTAAACGAATACAATTTAAGCGGGTGTCTCGCGGACGATATGGGACTGGGAAAGACCGTTCAGACGCTGGCTTTTTTGCAGTCGCTCAAGGAAGAGAAGCGTCTTGCCCTTTCGGTCGCGGTTGTGCCCGTCAATGTTATCGCGAACTGGGAGAACGAAATAAAGGCTTTTTCGCCCGAATTAAAATACCTCGTTCATGCCGGCGCGGACAGGAACAAAGATGCGGAGTTCCTAAAGGGACACGATCTGATCGTTGTGAGCTATCAGACCTTGAAGAACGATATCGACCTTTTTAACAAGCTTGAGTTTGATTATGTGATCCTGGACGAGTCTCAAAATATCAAAAATTTTAATACGCTTTCATGCAAGGCGATAAAAAAGCTGAAATCCGGGCACAGACTTTCGCTTACGGGCACGCCTGTGGAAAATAATACGCTTGAGCTCTGGTCTCAAATGGATTTTCTGGTTCCCGGACTGCTTGGCGATCACCGTGAATTTAAAAGAAACTTTGCCAATCCCATAGAGAGCTCGAAAGATGAGGCCGCGGCGCTAAGGCTTAAAAAAATAGTGTTTCCGTTCATGCTCCGCAGAAAGAAAGAAGATGTAGCGAAAGATCTGCCTGAAAAATCGGAGATAACCCTTTGCACCGAGATGGACGACAGGCAGGCAAAGATATATCAAAACACAAAAGAATTCTATAAACAACAAGTGACGAACGCCATCGACAAGGACGGCCTCAACCGATCGGCGATAATCGTTTTGGCCGCCCTGCTTAAGTTGAGACAAATAGCCATTCTGCCGTCGCTCGCAAGCGAAAAATACGCCGGGACGCCATCATGCAAATTCGATCTTCTTAAGGACACTCTGGATGAAATCCTTTCCGAAGATCACAAGGTGGTTGTCTTTTCGCAATTTGTGGAGGCATTGAAAGTTATCAAAAATCATTTGGACTCCCGAAAGATGATGTATTCATATATCGACGGCGGGGTAAACGCGGCGGCCAGAAATAAAGAGATAGAAAAGTTCCAAAACGGAGATAAAGTGAAACTGTTTTTGTTGAGCCTCAAGGCCGGAGGAGTCGGCATAAACCTGACCGCGGCCGATTATGTGATATTGTTCGACCCCTGGTGGAATCCGGCCGTTGAAATGCAGGCGGCGGATCGCGTTCACAGGATAGGACAGACGAAGAAGGTTGTCGTATATAAAATGATAACCAAAGATACTGTTGAAGAAAAGATACTTGAACTGCAGAGGCACAAAAGCGAGCTTGTAAAGAACCTGGTATCCGTGGAAAAAGGATTCTTCAAGGATTTGAGCAGGGATGATGTGATTCATTTATTTGAGTGAGGCGCTTAAACTCCGGCCGTGCGGCATAACGAATTATTGATAAGAATGAGAACATCGATATATTCGGCCAGATAGGAAATTTGCTTATGCACTCGACATCCACGCGCTGGAGTAGCGCACTTTAGTGCGCGATAAAATACATTCAAACGGGCGCAGACTAAAGTCTGCTACTCCATGGGTGT
>Ga0172371_10013456_pt1 | contig 10654 bp, 5 predicted proteins | sample Lak12m_FD_114543 | JGI IMG/M metagenome (GOLD analysis project Ga0172371, IMG submission 114543) | Freshwater microbial communities from Kabuno Bay, South-Kivu, Congo - kab_022012_12m | ecosystem: Environmental > Aquatic > Freshwater > Lake | place: Democratic Republic of the Congo: South-Kivu... | reverse complement strand
CCAGGCCGTGGCGCTCATCCCGAACCGCTCCTTGAACGTCCGGGCGAAGACGTCCGATCCCGAGTAGCCGAAATCGAGGGCGATCTCGGTGATCGTGGCCTTCGGATGCTGGATGAGGGCGGACGCGGCCAACTCGGTCCTCCTCCGCTGAATGTAGGCGTTGAGCGTCTCGCCGACCAGCGCGCTGAAAATGCGGTGAAAGTGAAACCGGGAGAAATTCGCCGTCCGGGCCAGATCCTCAAGGCGGAGGTTTTCGCCGATGTGCCGGTCGATATGGTCGATGACCCGGTTGATGCGGGCCCGGTATTCGGCCCTCAAGGCCTCGGCCCGATCGTACGGAATCACCGGCGTCTCCTTTCCTCGAACCGGAATCTTATCATCGGGCCGGGGAGGCTTCAACCCGGCGCAACATGCGGCCTGTGCTATAATTCCATGCGATTTCAGAATTCGGAGAGATCTTCGCATGAAACGTACGCGCATCGCCCTCCTCGTCCTTGTCTTCGCCGGTTTTGCGTCGGTTTTCGGCCAGGCCCGGGAGGACGTCGTCACCGTCAGGGTCATTCCGCCGGATGAAGGCTTCGCCCCGGGGAAAACGGCTTCCGTAATCCTGGAATTGACCGTCCGTCCGCCGTTTCACATCAATTCCCATCAGCCGGCTGAAGAGGATCTCATCCCGACGACGGTGAATTTCAAGCCGCATCCGGGCGTCACATATGGCGGACCGAAGTTTCCCCGGCCCCTGACCCGGCGGCTGAGCTTTTCCGACACGCCGCTCTCGGTTTTCGAAGGCGTCGTAAAAATCGCCGCGGACGTCACCGTGGCGGCCGACTTTTCCGATCCGGGCTGGGTGATCGAGGGAACCGTCGGCTACCAAGCCTGCGACGACACGGCCTGCCTGCCGCCGGCGGACGCCGGCTTTTCCCTGGCCGCCGCCGTCGCCGGCGGGATGAAGCCGCAAACCGCTCCCTCTCAAGCTCCAGCCGAAACTCCGGCGCAGCCGACCGTATCGGCGGCCGTGGCTTCGACGGAACCGCCGGCCGAAAAACCGAAAGCCGCCGAGCCTGCTCCAAAAGAGCCATCCCCCGCCTCTTCCGTAGCTCCGTCCTCCGCCCCGTCTTCCCCGCCGGCTTCTTCCCCCGACGCCGGAAAGCCTGCTCCTTTTGAAGGGAAGGGCCTTCCGGTCATTTTCGTCCTGGTCTTTCTGGGCGGCCTGGCCCTGAACCTGACGCCCTGCGTTTACCCGATCATCCCCATCACGATCAGTTATTTCGGCGGGCAGGCCGAGGGCAAAAAAGGCGCGGTCGTTCTTCATGCCGTCATGTACGTCCTCGGCATGGCCGTCACGTACTCGATCCTGGGCGTGATCGCCGCCTTCACCGGCGGCCTCTTCGGCGCGGCCCTCTCCTATCCCCCCGTCCTGATCGCGATCGCCTTGATCATGGCCGCCCTGGCCCTCAGCATGTTCGACGTCTATGAATTCCGCATGCCCGCCTTTCTCAACAAGCTGGCCGGCGGATCCCAGAAAGGTTATCTCGGGACGCTGCTCATGGGCCTGACTGTCGGCATCGTCGCCGCGCCTTGCATCGGGCCGTTCGTCCTCGGTCTTCTGACGTATGTCGGCAACCGCGGCAACGTCCTTCTGGGATTCTCGCTCTTCTTCGTCCTGGCCTTGGGCTTGGGCGTGCCCTTTCTCATCCTCGGCATCTTCTCCGGCAGCCTGAACAAGCTTCCCCGGTCCGGGGCCTGGATGGTCTGGGTCCGGAAGATCTTCGGCTTCATCCTCCTGGCCATGGCCGCCTATTTTCTCAAGACGCTTTTTCCCAACGTCCTTTACTATCAGCTGACCCTCGCCCTGATCATGCTTCTCGGCGGCATTTACATGGGCTGGATCGAGCCGACGAAAACCGCGGGCAAGGCCTTTCCCGCCGTCCGGGTCCTGATCGGCATCCTCTTTCTCGTCCTCGCCCTTCTCTTCTCCGTCCAGGGCGTGGAACAGTACGTCGACGAAACGATCGCCGCCCGGGTTTCCGGCTCGGCCGCCGGCCCGGCGGCCGACGTGATCGCCTGGCGCCCCTACAGCGACGAGGCGCTGGCCGAGGCCCTGGCCTCCGGCCGGCCGGCGTTCATCGACAGCTACGCCGATTGGTGCATCCCCTGCAAGGAGCTGGACAAGATGACGTTCAGCCGGCCGGAAATCATCGCCGCTTCGCGGAGCTTCGCGATGTTCAAAGCCGACCTGACCGTCGGCACGAGCGATAAGGTCAGGGCCTTTTATAAAAGGTTCGCCGTCCGCGGCGTTCCGACGCTCCTCTTCCTCCGGCCCGACGGCACGGAGATCGCGGAGCTTCGCGGCACCGGCTTCGAGCCCGCCGACGCGTTCCTCTCAAAAATGAACGCGGCCCTGAAACAAAGCGGTCTGAAATGAGGGCCGAATGAAAATCGCAAACGTTCCCTTCACCGTGACCGATTGGGCTTCGGTTCCGTCCGTCGAGCACAAGGGCGGGACCGGCACGTCGTTCTGGCGGACGTTTGAAGCGGGAAATCTCCGGGTCCGGATCGTCGATTATTCGCCCGGGTTCCGCTCCGATCACTGGTGCCCCCGGGGGCATGTCCTTTACGTCCTCGGCGGCGAGGTCGCGATCACGCTCAAGGACGGCCGGGAGTACGTTTTAAAAGCGGGAATGAGCTTCCAGGCGGAAGACGACGCGGTCAATCCGCATCTGGCCTGGTCCGGCCCCGGCGCCCTCGTTTTCCTCGTCGACTAAATGCCGTTCCTCAATCGTCTTTGAATCGCCGAAGCTCCGCGGAGGAGAAGGTCCACTCCGGAGTGTGCAGGATGTTCCCGAAGCCCACCGCATACCATGGGCTCAGCCGGGGATCCTTCGGATTGACCAGGACGTGGATCTCCTGGGCCGGCATGAAGCTTTGGGCCAGGAGGAAGACCGCCCGTCCCGTCCCGGGATTCTCGGCCTTGTCGACGACGATCGCCGCGTGCCCCGGATGCCCGGGACGGATGAATACGTCGCCGATTTCCGGATCGTCTCCGGGCGCGCTTTCAAGCTCCTCCGCCAACGAGGCCGTGCCGGCGTACATGAAGACGGTCTCCAGGTATTTTTCGAAATCACGACCATCCACCGCCGACGCCTCTGCAGGGACGGCCGGCCTTATCCAGCGGGCTTCGTCGCCGCCGACGGCGATCCGTTCCCCGCGCCGCCAGCGGGCGTATTCGGCCCGAAAGCCGTTGGTGAAGCGGAAAGCGATCTCGTCTTCCCGGCCCGCGGCCCGGAGAAATTCGGCCCGAAGCCGGATGACGGCGTCCGCGCATTGCTGAAGATCCCGGTCGCCGACGGGAAGATCGACGACGGCGGCGGCGACGCCGCGGCCGGATCGCGTCCGGCCGTCGAAGAGTCGGATGTCCGCGCCGGCGGGCTTGAGCGGCAAGCGCCGCAAATACGAAGCGAAAGAATCGGGCGGCTTTGCCGTACGGACGTACCCCTCAGGTGCCGGGAATCGGGTTTCGACGGATTCGATCCCGCATGGCCGCGGACGGCTTGTCGAAAAGACGGCCGCCGGCGGAGGCAGGGTGAAAAAAATCGCGACGGCGATAACGGCGACGGTTCCGGACATCCGGGTTGTCAAGGCCCCGGCCTCAGCTCACGATCCGACAAGCTTCTCGGCCTGGGCCCGTTGCTGGGGCGAGAGATCGCTTCCGTATCGCTCCAGAGCCGTCCGCATGGCCTTCGTCGCGCCGTCGAAGTCCTCCAGGCGGAAAAGGAGGATGCCCAGGAAGAAATAATGTTCGCCCGAAGGATCCAGCCGGCAGCAGCGTTCGACGAGGTCCGCGGCCTGGCGGAGGCGATCGTTTCTGGCGTAATACAGGGCGATTTTATAGATGACCTTGGGATCGTTGAGGATGTCTTCCTCGGCGACGAGGAGGTCATAGGCCTTGAGAGCCGCGGGATCGTTTCCCCTGGCGATAAGGATTTCCGCGAGCTTGAGACGGAGGGAAACATTTTCCGGTTCGATTTTCAGGGCGTTCTCCAGGGAAGACTGGGCGCCGGAAAGGTCGCCCAGGGCCCAATAGGCGTCCCCCATGAGGATATAGGCGTTGGAATTGATCGGATCCAGCTCGAGGACATCGCGGGCGACCGTCACGACCTTGTCGTATTTCTTCTGGAGGGTGTACGTCCGGAGAAGGTGCATCCGTCCGCCGACATAATCGGGGAATTCGGCGATCGTTTTGAGGAGAACCCCGGCGACTTGATCGGCTTGCTTCCGTTGTTCGTAAATCCTGATCACCCGGCCGTACATGCTCTGGTTCCGGGCGAGGCCGTTTTCCCGGTAAAAGCGGTCGACGGCGGATTCGAGATTAATTCCGGAATCCCGCTCCAGCGATTTATAGAAATCGTCCATCCTGGCCTGGAGGACCATTCCGTCCTTGGGGTCCATGTTGGCGGCGGCCGCGGCCGATGAGGACGCCAGGTACCCCAGGGCCTGGAGCTGGCGGACGTCTTCGGCGGTCATGTCCCGCTTGGCCGAGGACTTCGCATCGGTGTGGGCGGCAAGGTATGCCGACAGATCGTCCTTCATTTGGCGGGCCGCGGCCGGCTTCTCGTTGAAGAGGTTGCGGGATTCGGCCGGGTCCGCCGCAAGGTCGTAGAGCTCCATGCGCGGCAGGGAAATGAACTTCATCCCGTTTTCGACTAGGGCGGTCAGCGGCGCCCAGCCGTTTTCCTCGGCCCCGTAAAGGCTTTCCAGGTAGAACGGCCGCGGCGGCAGGCTCCCGGCTTTCGGCCGGAGATAGGGGACAAGGCTCCGGCCCTGGAGCCCCTCGCCTTCCTCCCGGCCGCACAGCTCGAGAAGCGTCGGCATGATATCGGTCAGCCCGACCGGATCCTCGATCGTCCGGTTTCGCGGTAGCAGGGTTTCATGATGGAAAATCAGCGGCACTTGGACGTTCGGCTCGTAGCAAAAGAAGACGTGGCCGTATTCGCGGTGCTCCCCGAACGCCTCGCCGTGGTCGCCGACGACCACGATCAGGGTTTTGTCGGAGACGCCCTGGGCTTTCAGCTCGTCGAGAATCTTGCCGATTTCGCGGTCCATGAACGCGACTTCCCCCAAATAGAGTTTCTTGGGATCCTTTTCCCCGCCCGCCGCCGGTTGGAATTCCTTCGGCGGAGTGTAAGGCTCATGGGGATCGTAAAAATGAACCCAGGCGAAAAATTTCTCGTCCTTATGGCGGCCCAGCCAGTTGCGGAACCTTGCGGAGACGACGTCGGCCGTGATTTCCGAGTTGTAAGAGTTCATGGCCTTGTAGCTGTCGAGGGAATCGTCGTATTCGCTGAAGCCCTGGTTGAGGCCGAAGCGGCCCAGGAGGACGTACGAGGCGATGACGGCGTACGTCTGGAATCCCGAGGCCTGGAGACGCTCGGCCAGGGTGGTCTCCCGGGGCGGCAGGGCGTAGCGGCCGTTGTTGCGGACCTGGTGGGCCAGCGGCGTACGCCCGGTGAAGAGGGTGATATGGGAAGGAAGCGTCAGGGGCACGTGGCTCCGGCAATTTTTGAACAGGACGCCCTCGCGGGCCAGGCGGTCGAGGTTGGGCGCGGAATTCTCCGTCCCTCCGTTTGCGCGGAGAACGTCGGCCCGGGTCGTATCGACGGTGATGACCAGGATGTTGCCGTCGAACGGTTTCATCCCCCCGCCCCGCAAAAGGAGGAAAGTCCCCGCGGCGGCGGCGAGGACGACGGCGGCCCCGCCGACAAATAAACCCCCGCGCCGCTTTTTTCCGGACTTGGCCGTTGTTTCGACCGGGCGGTTTTGAGGACGGGAATCGTTTCGGGGCTTGTTCTTTTTACGGCCCGACATGCCGGAGACTCCTTTTCGACGCGATCCGTCAAAAGGAGAGTTTACCCTATTCAGGCTTTCCGGGGCCAGCCGTTCTGCCCGGCGAAGCTCTTGGCCACTTCCATGAAGTGCTGGATGACTTCGGGGTCGAACTGCGTCCCGGAGCAGCGGATGATTTCCTTGACGGCGAAATGATGCGACTCCTCGCCGCGGTACGGCCGCTTGGAGGTGATCGCGTCGTAGGCGTCGGCCACGGTCATGATCCGGGCGCCGAGGGGGATTTCCAGGCCTTTCAACCCGTCGGGATACCCCGAGCCGTCGTATTTTTCATGGTGGCTGCGGACGACCTTGGCGATCTGGGTCAGCTCGACGACGGGTTTGAGGATCCCTTCGCCGAAGACCGGATGGTCCTTGATCATCTTGTATTCTTCGGAGGTCAGCGGCCCGGGCTTGTTGAGGATGTTCTCCGGGACGCCGATCTTGCCCACGTCGTGGAGGAGGGCGGCCAGCTCCAGGTCGTTGAGCTCCCGGTCGCCGAAGCCCATCTGCCGGGCGATCTTCAAGGAAAACTCAGTCACCCGGGCCGAATGGTGCCGGGTGTAGAAATCCTTCGCTTCGAGGGCGGAGACGAGCGACTTGACCATCGAGATGAACAGCGTCCGCTCCCGTTCGACGAGGTCGTCGGTTCTCATCTTGAGATTGCGGTTGGCCAGGGCCAGCTCCGCCTCGACCCGCCTCATGCGTAGGTGGGAGCGGATCCGGGCCTTGAGCTCGACGGCGTTGAACGGCTTGATGATGTAATCGTCGGCCCCGGATTCCATCCCCGCGGCCAGCATCTCGGAGGCCGAGCGGGCCGTCACCAGGAGCACGGGCGTGTGCTTGATGTTATCGTCGGCTTTGATCTGCCGGCAGAGCTCGTGGCCGTCCATCCCGGGCATCATCACGTCGCTGAGGACGAGATCCGGGGCGTGCCCGCGGATGATCCGGAGGCCTTCGTCCCCCGACGTGGCGAAATACAGGTCGAATTCGTCCCGGAGCAGAAGACTCATCAGCTTCAGGACCTCGGGGCTGTCGTCGATCACCAGAAGCTGGTAATCGTGCCGGCGCTCGGGTTGTTCGGCGATCGGGAAATCGACTTTTTCCAGATCGATCAGCTGGAGATCCCGGGCGTTGGAGACGATGTCCTGGACCTGGACGCCCTGCTGCTCCTCGTCGCTTTCTCTTTTCCGGTAGGCGACCGGCTGGTCGGACTGGCGGCGGTCCGTGACGTCCTCGGAAAAATGGGCGGTGCCCTTCAGCAGCTCGACGATGAAGCGGGACCCCCGGCCGAGCTCGCTTTCGAGGCGGATCAGGCCGCCGTGGAGCGAGACGATTTCCTTGGCCAGGGCCAGGCCGATTCCCGTACCCATGATCCCCCGGTACGTGGCGCTGTCCACTTGGCGGAACCGGTCGAAGACGGCGTCCAGCATGTTCGGCGGTACGCCGGCCCCGGTGTCCTCCACCGTGAGGATGACGCTGTCGGGCAGCTCCTCGACGAGCAGCGTGACCCGGCCGCCGGCCGGGGTGAATTTCAGGGCGTTGGACAGCAGGTTGAGGACGACCTTCTCGAACTGGTCGGGATCGATCGTCAGCTCCACGTCGGCCATCGGATGTTGGAAGAACAGGTTGATGTCTTTTTGATCGGCCAGGACCTTGACCGAGCCGAGGATGCTTTCGACGTACTCGGTGAAATCCAGGGTCTTGGGGCGCAGCCGCATCCGGCCGGATTCGAGCTTGTTGAGGTCCAGGAGGTTGTTGATGAGCTTGAGGAGGCGGTAGCCGTTGCGGCGGACGGAATCAAGCGTCTCCTTCTGCATGTCGTTGACCGCCCCCATGCGCCCCTGGATGAACGGCACGAGGGGGGCCAGCATCAAGGTGAGGGGCGTGCGCAGCTCGTGGTTGAAATTGGCGAAAAACTGCATCTTGACCTGGTCGATGTTCTTGAGCTTCTCGTTTGATTCCTGAAGCTGGACGGTCGCGTCCTCCAGACGGGCCCGGGTGCTGAGCTCGCGTTTCCGGATCCTCTCCATGATGAAGGAGCCGAGGATTCCCAGGATGACGACCGAGGTGAAAAAGAACAGGTTGGAAAAGGCCTCTTTTCCGGTTCCGGGGATGGAGGCGTGGAAAAAGCCGGTGACGGCGTAAGCCGCCCAGATCAAGCCGTAGAGGACGAGGGTGATGGAGAACCGCAGGGGCACGACGACGACGATGCCCATGATGATCAGATACAGGCCCTGGACATAGGCGGAAGACAGCCCTCCCAGGATGTGGATCATGATGACGATCCCGGCCACGTCCGCGACCGTCAGGACGATGGCGATGTTTTCGGCGCCCATGGCGGTCTTGACCTTGGCCAGGAGGGCGTACAGAAGGACGTGAACGGCGAGGACGGACAGGCGGATCGTCAGAAAAAGGGCGAACGTCTCGGGCGTGTAGATCCAGTCCAGCAGGAGAAACGCCGTGTAGAGCACGGCGCTGAAAAGGATCACCCGGCGGACCCGCCCGTGCAGGTCATATTCCTGGCCGATCCGTTCGTACAGGTTGGGGTCTCGCTCAGTCATGGGTTTCCCTCGGCTTGGCGACGACGACGTATCCCTGGGGGGGATCTCCGAACGAGGGAACGGTCCGGACGCTGTCCCAGCCGGCCGCGTCCAGCAGCCCCTCGAGCTTTTCGGGGTCGAAGAAATCGAACGTTCCCGCTTCTTCCAGGTCCACCAGGGCCTGGGCGTCGTTGAGGAACGAGCGCATCGAGTCCAGGAGGCGCGCCTTGGGCCAGGGAGCGGGGAACGAATCTTCCGGGATCGCCTCGATTTTGTCCAGGAGCCGGGTGAAGAGGCCCGAAGCGTCCGTGTCGGGGCGCATGCTCGACAGGACCAGGAGTCCGCCGGGGGCGATGAGCCGGCGGACTTCGCGGAGCGTTTCCACGGGATTGAAAATGTAGGACAGGACCAGGCTCATCAGCACCTTGTTGAAGCTTCCGGGCTTGAGCGGCAGATGCGGAGCGGCCTCGAGGCCTCCGGGGAAGGCCAGCCGGCGGAAAATCGGGTGCCCCGGCGCCAGGCGAAGGAGGTAGCGGGCGGCCGTGTTGAAATCCCGGATGACCCGGTTTTCGGCCAGCTCGAACCGGCCTTTCAAGCGGCGTTCCGTTTCCGCGGTGATTTCCTCCCCCCGGAGGATCCGGTGCAGGGCGGGCGTATGGGCCGCGTCGATCCGGATCGCCGATTGGAGAGGCAGGTTTTCGATCTGGTCGGCCAGCTCTTCGAAGCGTCCGATCTCTCCGTCGAGGAAGCGGCGGACCGGGAGAAAGCGGTTGAGCTCGATATCCAGGCCGATGACGGCCAGGCGGCCCGGCTCTTTCAGGGAAGGATCGCGGGTCGTGAGCTTTCGATAAGCCCGCTGGAGGGCTTCCGGGACCAGGTCGGCCAGCAGGATCCGCCGGGGCAGCGGCCGGCCGCGGTGGAGGAGATATTCGACGAAATTGCCCGTGCCCCCGCCGAGATCGAGGAGGCGGTCGCCGGGTCCGAGCTCCAGCGCGGCCTGCTGGTCCTCCATGAGATTGAGATAATCGTCGGAGAGGGCCATCGTGTCGAAGCCGAGGAGGTTGTTCTCGCCGACCAGGTAATGCGTCCAATACGTCCGCTTGTTTTTCAGCTGCCGGCCCGGGAGGCGGTCTTTTTCGGCCCGGCGCATGAACTCCAGATCGTTTTTTTCCGGAGGGACGGCGTCGATCATCGCCCCGTGGAGGAACCGGTGGGCCAGGGCCGTGACCGTGCCGAAAAGCCGGAGGGCTTCCTCCGAGGTGCGGGCGTTGTGCCCCAGCGGAACGGCGATGACTTCGCGGGGAGCGTCGGCCTTGATGCTCATGACGTCCCGGACGAACTCCGCCTTGACCCAGTGGTCGTGCTTGCCGTAGATCCAGGTGATCGGGATGTTGATGTGCCGCATGTCTTCCCGGGCCTGGTCGAGCGTGGCCACGCCGGAGGAGACGACGTCGGCGGCGTAGTGCTTCATCCGGATCAGGTTGCCGAGGATCGGAATGATCCCGAGATCGATTCCCAGCTGGTGCTGTTCGAGAAGGTCCAGGCCGCAGTTGACCCGGTTCATCAGGTCGCGGAACTCGAGCGTCCCCATGCAGGCGATCCAATAATGGATGCGCCGGCGGAGGGCCTCGTCGCGGAGAGCGATCCGCGCCTCCAGGGCGGACAGGGAAAACGTCGTCAGGATGACCGGCCCGGCCTTGATCGTCGGGTTCAGCTCCAGCCAGTCCAGCACGGCCCGAAGGTCCGAGGCCCCCTGACTGAGGCTGGCCTTGACCATTTCCAGAGGCGGCTCCGCCGCGTCCGGATCCTTGTGGCTTTCGCCCTTGCGGCGGATCCCGTCGTAGCGGAAAACGGCGATCGGCCGGCCCGCCCGGCGGAAATTCTCAACGATGGTCAAAGCGAGGCTGAACAGCGTTTCCTTCGTCTTGCCGAAGGCGGGAGGGACGAGAACGACGGGAACGGGCTTTTCATCCAGGGGGTAGGAGGAATTGAGAAGGCCGGTGATTTCCTCGCCCTGGGCGTTTTCAAGACGGACGACGCGCGGAGGCTGGTGCGAGAGGGCCTGGAGCGCAGGCTGCAGGCCGGGATCGGCGGAGGCGCGCGCAGCGTCGGCCGGAGCGTCCGTGCTTCGCCGGTGGGGATGAACGGCCTGGATATTGAGGCGGCCGATGCCGAATTGGAGGCCGTAGCGGAACACGGGCGTGCCGCTGCCGCCCGCGCGGACGACGTTT
>Ga0172371_10013455_pt1 | contig 10654 bp, 7 predicted proteins | sample Lak12m_FD_114543 | JGI IMG/M metagenome (GOLD analysis project Ga0172371, IMG submission 114543) | Freshwater microbial communities from Kabuno Bay, South-Kivu, Congo - kab_022012_12m | ecosystem: Environmental > Aquatic > Freshwater > Lake | place: Democratic Republic of the Congo: South-Kivu... | reverse complement strand
GGCCTCGATCGAGTTGGCCACCGCCAGCTCGGCGTCGTTGTGGCAGTGGATGCCGACCGTCGCCGCCACCGCGCGCGCGACCGCGGAAGTGATGTCAAAAATCGCGCCCGGCAGGCTGCCGCCGCGGGTGTCACAGAGCACCACGGCGTCGGCCCCGCCTTCCAGGGCGGCCTGGAGGGTGCGCATGGCATACTCCGGGCTGTCCTTGTAGCCGTCGAAAAAATGCTCGGCGTCGTAGATCACCTCGCGCTTGTTTTCCTTGAGGCAGCGGACTGTGTCCCTGATCATGGCCAGGTTTTCCTGCTCGGTGGTCCGCAGGACGTCTGTGACGTGCAGGCGCCAGGACTTGCCGAAAATCGTTGTCACCGGCGTGCCGGCCGCGAGCAGCTGCCGGGTGCCGTGGTCTTCGCCGACGGGCGTGTTCGCGCGGCGGGTGCTGCCGAAGGCCGCGATCCTGGAGTGCTTCAGGCTTTTTTTCATGATCTCGGCGAAAAACTCCATGTCCTTGGGGTTTGAGGCCGCGAAGCCGCCTTCGATGTAATCGACGCCGAACTCGTCCAGTTTCTGGGCCAGCCTGAGCTTGCCGGCAACGGACAGGGAAATGCCCTCGGCCTGCATGCCGTCGCGCAGGGTGGTGTCGTAGAGCTGTATTTTATTCATGGCTTGAGCCCTCCCGGCCGCACCGGGACATCATTTTTTCGGGCCTTTGCGGTGAAGGTTAAAGGCCCGGTGCAGCGTTTTCATGGCCAGATTGGCATATTTTTTGCGGATTATCACGGAAATTTTTATCTCGGAGGCGGAAATCATCTGGAGGTTGATGTTTTTCCCGGCGAGGGCCTTGAACATCTGGAAAGCCACGCCCGAATGGCCGCGGATGCCGACGCCGACCACGCTGACCTTGGCGATGTCGCCGTCGACGTTGACTTCCCTGAAATCTATGACTTTCGACATTGATTTCATCAGCTTTTTCGTCTTGGCCAGGTCTTCCGCGGGCACGGTGAAGGAGATGTCGGTCTGGCCTTGCGCGCTGATGTTCTGGATGATCATGTCGATGTTGATGCTGGCCCCGGCCAGCTCCCTGAAGATGCGCGCCGCCACGCCGGGGCGGTCGGGCACGCCCTCAATCGTAATCTTGACCTGGTCGGTATCGGCGGAAACTCCCCGCACTATTACGTCTTCCATGCTTTTAACCTCTTCCTTGACGATTGTTCCGGGCCTGTTTGTGAAGCTGGAAAGAACCTCCAGCGTCACGCCGTATTTCTTGGCAAACTCAACCGAGCGCGACATGAGCACCTTCGCCCCGAGGCTGGCAAGCTCGAGCATCTCGTCGTAGGCGATCTCATCGAGCTTGCGGGCGTCCCGGACGACGCGCGGGTCGGCGGAGTAAACGCCCTCGACATCGGTGAAGATCTGGCACTTGTCGGCCTTGAGGGCCGCGGCCAGGGCCACGGCGGTGGTGTCCGAGCCACCCCGCCCGAGGGTGGCGATGTCCTCCGCCGGCGTCAGGCCCTGGAAACCGGCCACGATGACGATGTGCCCCTCGCGGATGTGTTTCATCACGCGCCGCGGGTTGATCGCCATGATCTTGGCCTTGCGGTGCATGGAGTCGGTGCGGATGCCGGCCTGCGGCCCGGTCAGGGAAACCGCGTCGGCGCCCATGGCGTGCAGCGCCATCGCCAGCAGCGCCACCGAAACCTGCTCGCCGGTGGACATGAGCATGTCCATCTCGCGGTCGCTCGGCTCGGGCGTGATGCGGTGGGCCAGCTCGATCAGCTCGTCGGTCGTGTCGCCCATGGCGCTCACGATCACGACGACGTCGTTCCCCCTTTTCTTCATATCGAGCACCCGGCCGGCCACGCGCCGGATGCACTCCGGGTCGGCCACCGATGAGCCGCCGAACTTCTGTACGATCAAGGCCATTTATCTCCTGATAAAAAAAGTTACAAAGCTAGAAAGGCACACAGGCACAAAGTTAATGACACGGACAAGCAAGGAAAGCGGGAGTGATATTATCCAAACATCCTGACTTCTTCATCCACCCCTTTGTGCCTTCTGCCTATGTGCCTCTGAACCTTTCTGATTAAAAATCTTCGATCCGTATGCAGACCGCCTTCGCACCGGCGCCCGGCATGCCGTCGAGCTCCCTGATCGCGGCCCGGAAGGCGCTCTCCCGCGCGTGGTGCGTTATAAAAATCACAGGCACGTGCTTCCCGGTGCAGTTTTCCTTCTGCAGCACCGAGGCGATGCTTATATCGTGCCGGCCTAGGAGCGTGCCGACCTGGCCGAACATGCCGGGCTTGTCCAGAAGGGTCAGGCGCAGGTAGTAGCGCGCGCGGGAATCGCCGATGGCGGCGAGATGCTCGGCGCCGGAGTGGCTGAAGCCGTCCACGCGGCGGCAGGAGCGGGCAGTAAGGTCTCGCGCCGCCTCGGCCACGTCGCCCAGGATGGCGCTGGCAGTCGGGTCGCGCCCCGCGCCCAGGCCGTAGCAGAGGATGTCGCCCACGCCGTCGCCCCGGATCATGACCGCGTTGAACACCCCGCCCACCGAGGCCAGTATGCTCGCCTGCGGCACGAGAGTCGGGTGGACGCGGGCGGAAACCTTGCCTTCCTGCTCCTCGATCACGGCCAGGAGCTTGATGCGGTACCCGAGGCTCATCGCGTAATGCATGTCCACGGCCGCCAGGCCGCGGATGCCCTCGACCGAGACCGAGCTCATCGGCACGTGGAAGCCGTAGGCGAGCGAGGCGAGTATCACCGCCTTGTGGGCGGTGTCTATGCCGTCAATGTCCAGGGCGGGATTGGTCTCGGCAATGCCCTTTTCCTGGGCCTCCTTCAAAGCGGCGGCAAGCGTCACGTGAGCCTGTTCCATGCGGGTCAAAATGTAGTTGCAGGTCCCGTTCAGGATACCGTAAATGTTCCTGATCCGGTTGGAAACCAGGCCGTCGCGCAGGGCGCGGATGATGGGAATGCCGCCCCCGACGCTGGCCTCGAAGAACACCCCGGCCTTGTTTTTCTCGGCCTCCCTGAATATCTGGGCGCCATGCTCGGCCAGGAGCGCCTTGTTGGCGGTGACCACGGGCTTGCCCAGGGCAAGCGCCTGGAGAATGTACTTGCGGGCGTGGTCAATGCCGCCGATGAGCTCCACCACGACCTGGACCTTGGGGTTGCGGATGACCGCCTCGGCGTCGCGGGTGAGTACTCCGGGCGGCAGCGCCAGGCCCCGGTCGCGGTCGACGTCAATATCGGCGATGCCCTGCAGCGCCAGGCGTATGCCGGTGCGCTTTTCAATCACCGCTCCGTTTTCCTGGAGCCACTTGACAACCCCCGTGCCGACCGTGCCGAAGCCCAGAAGCCCGATTCCGATTTCAACTGCCATATTCCCACCTCAATCAGCGGATTCAGAAGCCAAAAAAAGAAACGAGGCGATAATCTATCAATAACGGCGCGGAATTCAAGATAAATCAGCACTTTCCGCGGTTTTCCCTTGACCGATACGCCGGATGTAATATGCTTGTCGCTTGCAGCTTATTCTGGCTTATCAATCTTTTACGGCCAGAAGAATAATGTCTGTCATTTCCGCGAAAGCGGGAATCCGGTATTCAATTTTTGTTACCGGATTCCCGATTCCGCCGGCGGCGGGCCGGGAATGACTAGTGGAAATGACTATTATAAACAACATAACAATATTCAGGAGGATATACCATGCCCTCGATCAATTTTGGCGGAGTTAAGGAAAACGTGGTCACCCGCGGCGAATTCCCGCTCGAGAAAGCCAGGAAAATCCTGGCCGGTGAAACCATTGCCATCATCGGCTACGGCGTCCAGGGCCCGGCCCAGGCGCTCAACCTCAAGGACAACGGCTTCAAGGTCATCATAGGCCAGTCGAAAAGCTTCCAGCGCGACTGGGACCGGGCCCGCAAGGACGGCTGGGTGCCCGGCAAGACCCTCTTCGACATCGAAGAGGCCGTCCGGCGCGGCACGATCATCCAGATGCTGGTCTCCGACGCCGCCCAGAAGCAGATCTGGCCGGCCGTCAAGCGCAACCTGAAAAAGGGCGACGCCCTTTATTTCTCGCACGGCTTTTCCATCGTCTACCGCACCCAGACCGGCATCGTGCCGCCCAGGGACGTGGACGTCATCCTGGTCGCGCCCAAGGGCTCGGGCACCTCGGTGCGGCGCAACTTCCTTTCGGGCGCCGGCATCAACTCCAGCTACGCGGTCTTCCAGGACGCCACCGGCCGCGCCAGGAAAAGGTGCCTGGCGGTCGGCATCGGGATCGGCTCGGGCTATTTGTTCCCGACCAGCTTCGAACACGAGGTCTACAGCGATTTGACCGGCGAGCGCGGCGTGCTCATGGGCGCCCTGGCCGGGATCATGGAAGCCCAGTATGACGTCCTGCGCCGGCAGGGCCATTCGCCGAGCGAATCTTTCAACGAGACGGTCGAGGAGCTCACCCAGAGCCTGATCCGGCTCGTGGATGAAAACGGCATGGACTGGATGTTCTCCAACTGCTCCGCCACCGCCCAGCGCGGCGCGCTGGACTGGAAGCCGCGCTTCAAGGCCGCGGTCCTGCCGGTCTTCAACGATCTTTACCGGAAGGTGAAGGACGGCTCCGAAACCAGGCGGGTCATATCCTCCTGCGGCAAACCGGACTACCAGAAGCAGCTTGCCAAGGAGCTGAACGCCCTCGGCACCTCGGAGATGTGGCTGGCCGGGCGGGCCGTGCGCACTCTGCGCCCGCGCGAAAAGGCGCGCGCGATCACGAAGCAGACCAAGGGCATCGGCGGCCGGAAAGCGTAAAAGAACAGCGTAGAGCGGATAGAAAAAATAGCGGATAGCTTTACTATGCGCAATACGCTATACGCTAAACGCTATTTATGAACCAGATCCAGGTCGGGCTCGATGACGGGAAACCGGGGTATTATCCGGTTGATACCCCCTTGCAGTCGCTCATGCCCGCCCCGCGCGGCGCGGGCGACCTGCCCTGCCTCTGCGCCCTGGTCAACAACAACGTCGTATCCTTCTCCTACCGCCTGCGCATCAACTGCCGCGTGCGCTTTTTGACCGCCGCGGATTCCCAGGGCATGCGGGTCTACCGCAACTCGCTTTCCTTCCTGCTGGCCATGGCCGCCGGCCGCCTCTTCCCGCAGCTGCGGCTCTGCATCGAGCACTCGCTCAGCACCGGTTTTTATTACACCCCGGAAAACGCGCGCAAGGAGGCCGGCAACGCGGAGATCGTCCGCGAGATTGAAAAGGAAATGCGCTCCCTGGCGGAAAGGAATCTGGCCATTGAAAGGCGCCAGCTCTCCTTCGCCGACGCGATCGCCCTCCTTGAAAAAAACAACCTCAGGGAAAAGGCGAACCTGCTGCGCTTCCGCAACCCGCCCAAGATCACGATCCACTGGTGCGACGGCTTTTTCGACCTGGCCCACGGGCCGCTGGCGCCGGCCACCGGCCTGCTGCGGACCTTCCGCCTGGTCAGCTACCCCCCCGGGCTCGTGCTCCAGTTTCCCAGCCAGCAGCGCCCGCGCCGGGTCACGGCCTTCCGCAACCAGCCGCACCTCTTCCAGATCTTCCACGAGCACAAGGAATGGGGCCGGATCCTCGGCGTGAGCAACGCCGGGCGCCTGAACGAGCTCATCGCCGCAAACGAAATCGGCAACTTCGTCAAAATATCCGAGGCCTTCCACGAGAAAAAAATCGCCCGCATTGCCGACACCATCGTGGCGCGGAGGGGACGGGTCAGGGCGGTCTTTGTTTCCGGACCCTCCTCGGCCGGCAAGACGACTTTTTCCAAGCGCCTGGCGGTGCAGCTGGAAGTGAACGGCATCCGGCCGGTCATGCTATCCCTGGATAACTATTACGTCGACGACGAAAACACGCCGCGGGACCGGCAAGGCAAGCCCGACTACGAGCACATCGCCGCGCTGGACCTGGCCCTTTTCAACCGGCACCTGGACGGGCTCATCCGGGGAAGGGAAATCGAGCTGACCCGCTTCGACTTTAACCGCAAAAAGCGTGTCCCGGCGGGGCTCAGGCTGAAAATAGACCGCGACCAGATCGTCATCGTCGAGGGCATCCACGGGCTCAACCCGGCCTTCACCCCGATGATAGACCGGCGCCTTAAGTTCAAGATTTACATCAGCGCCCTGACCCAGCTCAACATAGACTGCCACAACCGGATCTCCACCACCGACAACCGCCTCATGCGCCGCATGGTCCGCGACCACATATTCCGCGGCAACACGCCCCTGGCCACGATGAAAATGTGGCCCTCGGTGCGCCGCGGGGAAAAGCGCTGGATTTTCCCGTTCCAGTCCCAGGCCGACGTTTTCTTCAACTCCGCCCTCGATTACGAGCTGGCGGTCCTGAAGCCGCTCGTCGAGCCGCTCCTTATGCAGGTCAAGCCTTCCGACGCCGAATACGCCGAGGCCATCCGGTTGCAGGAGTTCCTCTCGAACTTCCTGGGGATAACGAAATACGAGGTCCCCCACACTTCCATCCTGCGCGAGTTCATAGGAGCCAGCAGCTTCAAGTATTGATTGACCCGTAAAGGGTCTGCTCCTCCGCGCGGTTGATTTTGATCCGGACCAGTTCGCCCGGCCGGCAGGCGCCGTTGCGCGCGCTTTTTTCGAAGACGGTGATGATGTTCGTGGCGGTGCGGCCGGTCCAGCGCCCGGGATTGCGCTTGCTGATGCCTTCCACCAGCACCTCGCACTCCCGGCCTGCCAGCCGCCGGTTCAATTCCAGGCAGATTTTGTTCTGCTCGTCGAGGATGATTTTGTTGCGGCGCATTTTTTCGGATTCGGATACATCATCCGCCAGGCCGGCCGCCCGCGTCCCGGGCCTGGGGCTGTATTTGAATATGAAGGCGTTTGTGAACTTCATTTCGGCCAGGGCTTTTCCGGTCAGGCTGAAATCCTCTTCGGACTCGGAGGGAAAACCCACGATTACGTCGCTCGTGAGGGCCAGGCCCGGCACGGCGGCGCGCAGGCGGCCGACCGCCGCGGCGTATTCTGCAAAAGTATACCCGCGGCGCATGAGCTTGAGGATGCGGTCCGAGCCCGACTGCAGCGGCAGGTGGACGTGGGGGCACACCTTGGGCAGCTCCGCAAAGGCGCGCGCAAGCTCTTCCGTGCAGCCCGATGGGTGGCTCGACATGAAGCGCAGCCGTTTCAGGCCCTCAATTGAATCCAGCGCCTCCAGCAGGCGCGGGAAAGGCTCATTGAATCCGCCCGGCGATTCTTTCTCCCCGGCCCAAACGTCGTTCTTGCGCCCGTAGGAAAGGATGCTCTGGCCGAGGAGGATGATTTCTTTCGTTCCGCCCCGGACCAGCTCGCAGGCCTCGGCGACTATTTCCCGCGCCGCAATACTCCGCTCCGTACCGCGCACCTCGGGCACGACGCAATAAGAGCAGCGGCGGTCGCAACCGTAGAGGATGTTGATGAAGGCCGAAACCCTGCCGGGGAAGTGCGTGCCCGGCCCCGGCTCGATGCCGTCCGCGGAAAGCTCAAGGATCCCCCTCCGGCCGGACGCAGCCATCTGGATTGCCCCGGCGGCGGCGGCGAGGCGCGCTGTGCCGAGCGCAAAATCGAGGCCGGGCACAAGGCGGAAAATGTCATCCTTCAGCCGCTGCACCATGCAGCCGACCGCGCCCACCAACAGCGGCCTGCGCCCCTTCTTGCGCGCATCCACGAGGAGCCTCAGCTTGCCGAGGGCCTTCTCCTCGGCCTTGGCGCGCACGCTGCAGGTGTTTACCAGAACCACGCCGGCCTCGCTCTCGCGCGCGGCGATGCTGAAGCCTTCGCGCCGGAGCAGCGCGGCCAGCATCTCGCTGTCGCGCTCGTTCATCTGGCAGCCGTAGGTTCTGATAAAGACTTGTTTATTCAATTTATCCGGCAATTAATTTATATCAGCCAGGCAACTTTTCCCGGCAGGGCGGGATCGCGCTCCAAGCATGATAAACGACCATTCCTGAGTGATCCCACCGCTTTATCACCATTCGGATGGACGGACAAGGCTGTCCGTCCCTACCAACATCACTACTCGCACGGACAAGGCTGTCCCTGACTGCCCAACATCACTTTTCCGAAGGTAGGGCGCAACAGCCTGTTGCGCCGTTCACGCGTAAGTGCAATGACAAAATCTACCTCGATTTCCACTTACGCGCCGGGCTTTAAAAACGCCTCGAACTGCGCCATGATCTGGCGCGGATCGGCGCGGGCGGCAACCGGTTCCATCCCGGCGCCCTTGCAGGCAGGCGGGAAAATATCCCAGAGCTTGAGTCCATCCCGCGATTTCACTCCTGTTAACCGGCGCGCCAGGTCCGCGGCGGTGATCGCGCCGGCGGGCCAGGCGTCAAAACAGGCATCTGTTTCCGGGAGGAGCTTTTCGCCGGCAAAATCATCCTTTTTGCCTGCGGGCGCAAGCTTGAATATTTTTGCAAGGAAATCGCCCGCAAGCCGGTTGCGGGGGGCATCCCAGGAATGGGCGCCATCAACAACCTCGAACTTGAACCTCCCGCCGGCCTTGCGCTGCGCGTAAGCATGGGCAACCTTGCGCGCGGTCCGGTAAAATATGTCGGGCGGGAACATGCGGTCGCCCGCGCCCTGGAAAATAAAAAGGGGCCTCGGCGCAAAGCATCCGTAGAGGTGCCACATTTCCAGCTCGCCAACGATTTTCGGAATGATGTTGCAGGCGCAGTGTTTCTTTTCCTTCCGCGCCACGAATTCAAAGGTGGAGGGATAGCCCGAGGAAGAAAGTGCCGCAAGCTCCTGGCTTAAAGCTGCCAGGAACATCGTCAGGGTCCCACCCCCGGAATTGCCGATGGCGGCCATCCTCTTGCGGTCAACCCTGCGGTCGCGCGCCGCATGGCGCAGCCAGCCGAGCGCTTCCAGGACGATGAGGCCCTGGAGGCTTGTTCCGCAGGCAAAAGGAACAAGGGCATCGGCATGGCCCATGGGGCGGCGCTCGCCCTGCCCGATGTTGTCGGCCACGAGCACCATGGCGCCGCGGCGGGCGATGTGCCTGGCCATTTCCTGGTAGCCCTGGAAAAGTTTTCCGCCTCCGCCGTGGCCGCAGCAGAGCATGACAAAAGGAAGCGGCTTTTTCGCGGAAGTACGCGGCAGGTAGAGGTGCGCCGCCCCGTAAACTCCCGGCCAGGATGTGAAGCGCAGATATTCCAGGCTGAACCCATCGTGCTCAACCGCCCGGACCGTTTCCGCCCGGATATCCGGGATCCATTCATCCCTGATACCCAGACATTTTTGTGCGAGGCGCTTTATTTCGGCCCTGTCGCCATCCATCCACGGCCTGCGTTCCGGCAGGGAGGCCATGGCGAGGGCAAAGCGGCGGTCGTACTGTTCAAAGACCGCGTGCGTTGTCATGGTTTTGGCGCCCATATTTCAAGGCCGATAATCAGGTTAATTTCTGCGCGATCCCCAGTTTCTGGCGCACCCAGTAGAAAAACTGGCCGTAATATTTGTCGGTATCGAGCGCGTGCCCGCACTCTACCGCGTTGATGACGGTCTTTTCGCAGGCCAGGGCGTTATAGGCCGGATAGCAGTTGCCGGGGAAGCATAAGTCGTCGAGGAAGCCCACGCCCATCATCACCGGGCACCTGACGCGCCGGGCAAAATTAACGATGTCGTAATAGGCAAGAGTGTCGAGGTGCTCGGAAAATCCCGGGAAGCGCGCGGTATGCGGGTGGCGGCCGATCAGAAAGCCGCCGTGGTCGCCCATGCCCGGCACGACCGCCAGCGCGGCCGTAAGCCTCGAACTCAGCCCGGCCTGGTAAAATGCCATCGTGCCGCCCTGGCTGGATCCCGAAAAAACCAGGCGGGCGGGATCAACGTTTTCCCGGCGCGCAAGCCATTCAATGGCGCGGTAAATGCCGAGGATGGCGCGCCGGAAGAAATATTTTTCGCGGTCTTCCAGGCCGTGGCAGTAATAATGTTTTTCCGCGACCAGCTTGCGGAAAAGCTCCCCGTGCGCCCCGGCGTCCTGCGGCGGATCGTAGGCGTGCACGTTCATCAGCAGCGTCGCCACGCCTTCCTTGACCCAGAGGGTGTTGGGCGCGCTGGCGCTCGCCCCGGCGCCGGGCACAATGACCAGCGCCGGGAAGGGGCCTTTCCCCGCCGGCACGCTGAGGTAGCCGTAAATGCGCGTGTCATTTATATTGGCAAAGCTGACCTTGAAGCATTCATACTGGGCGCAGCAGTGATCGCCAAGGCGCTCGAGGCGGGCATCCTCCGGAACCGCGGCCAGGCGCCGGATGCCCTCCCGCCAGAACGCGTCGAAATCCTCCGGCTCCGGCAGGACCGGCAATAAATTTTCCGGCTCGAAAGCGGCGGCGGCCTCGCTCTTGATTTCCTGCCCCGCCCCGGACGCCAGCGCGGTGCAGCGCAGGAAGCCCGGAACGCTCATGCCCCACTCCAGCCTGAGCGGGTTGGCGTGGGCCAGGTCGTATTTCCGGTCGTGGAACACGGCTTCGGTATCGGAGCTCAGCTTGACCGCGACCTGACCGCTTTTCAGCGGCTTTTCGCTCTCGTAAACGCCGATTGAAAAGCCGGCCTTTTCGCCGAGGCGGTAAAGCGCCGAGGGCCTGTCGATGGATATTTTAATCGCGATCATGGACTGCTCCTTTCCCGGCCAG
>Ga0172371_10013454_pt1 | contig 10655 bp, 11 predicted proteins | sample Lak12m_FD_114543 | JGI IMG/M metagenome (GOLD analysis project Ga0172371, IMG submission 114543) | Freshwater microbial communities from Kabuno Bay, South-Kivu, Congo - kab_022012_12m | ecosystem: Environmental > Aquatic > Freshwater > Lake | place: Democratic Republic of the Congo: South-Kivu... | reverse complement strand
TAGCGCAACCCCTTAAAACCTCTTTAGCCAAAACCAAGGTGTTACTCTTCTCTCTATGCGGACTTGAAGAAATAAGCAATAACTTCATTTTACCAACTCCATTTTTCTATGAAACCCCCTCATTCGTTTTCCCGGCAGAAGCCGGGCACCAACGCAAATGCCTATTCATTGCACTCATATTTATAATAAATTGCCGGGATATTTAAGACTTACTTCGGAGAATTCTCTTCCTGGCCTCTTGCTACCTGCTGCAAAATCTGGTTGGCGGCGCAGGCATCGTCATGATAGCCGTCTTTGCCCTGCGCGTTAACAACAGCCGGATCAACCTCCAGCCTGCCTATATCAGCCTGCGAATACATGCCGGCTTCGTTCTTATACTTGTTCTGGTAAATCTTGCCTTCAAAGACATTTCCCCAGACCCGGATATCCTTTAATTGTTTCGGATCAACCGCCAGCGGGTCCTGTTCGAGAATAGTGAAATCAGCGATCTTACCGGCAGAAATACTGCCGATTTCATGTTCTTTCTGTAAAGTAAAAGCGGCGTTGATAGTAATAGCCTTCAGCGCGTCTTTGGTGCTTATCCTTTCCTCCGGCCCCGCGACCTTGCCAGACATAGTCAGGCGGTTCACCGCGCACCAGGCCAGGGTAAGCGGTCTGGCCGGCACCATCGGCGTATCCGAATGCAATGATAAAGGAATATCGTTACGCAACAGAGAATTACAGCGGACCATATACTGTGCCCGCTGTGGCCCCAGGCCGACTTCTGAATACCTGTCTGCCAGGACATGGACATAATAAGGATTGACGCTGGCAATCCCACCCAGCTTGTGGAGCCGGATAGCCTGGCCGGGCTCGGAAACACAGTAGTGTTCCAACGAAAAACGATGGTCCTGGCGGGGATTTTCCTTCATCAATTTTTCCAGGATCCCGATGCTCACATCATTACCTAAATCGCCGTTAACATGGATACGGATCTGGTAACCCGCGTTCCAGTATAGCCTGGCATCGTCTTCCAACTCCTGCGGAGTCTGGATCCATTGGCCTTGGTGGCCGTCGAGATAACCGTCCTTCAACTGCATGTCTTGAGAAAAGGCGGCGCCGTCGCAATAAAGCTTGATCTGCCTGGGTAAATAATAAATCCGGTGCCCGCCTCCCAGGTAAACTTTTTCTGTTTCCTTAAGTGCCTTGGCCAGGCCGTATTTATTACAGATTACCTCGCCGCTGGGAATCAATAAATTCCGGAAGGACGTGCTGTCGTTATCGAATACCAGCTTCATCAATTCCATGGCCGAGTTAGGAAGCATAATCCCGGGGTCGGTGGTAGTAGTCAGGCCGCTGGCACTTACATACCGTTTGCACATCTCCAGACCGCGGGCAAACCGGATTGGCGAAGCCAAATGCGGATAAAGCGGCTTCACTATCAACGATATCCCCTCCTCCCAGAAATGCCCGTTCTTGAGATCCGTCTGCTCACTGGCATGTCCGTGTCCTCTCAGCGCCTCTTCCGTGATCTTCATGGCATTGACCGCGGCAGTATTAAAATAGAATTCGTGGACCGAGCGATGCCACACCACAATCGGCCGGGTTGAGGAAACCGCGTCCAGGTCCGCGCGTGAAAGTGAACCGTGGAAATACTGGTGGTAACCCCAGGTAAAAAGCCATTCTTTGGGATCTTTGAGCGATTTCTCGGTTTCGCGCAGTTTATTTATGTAAGCGTCGTGTCCGGCAAGGCCTTTGACCTTAGCCCAGGGCAGATCCCAGTCGTCAGGAGTGATAAAATGCGCCGGCGCAACCAGGGCAAAGAGCCAGAGGTGGAGATGCGGATCAATCAATCCCGGCAGGATGATTTTCCCGGCAAAGCGCTTGTCAATCCGGTAATTTTTGCCGGCAAGGGCTTTTTTTACCTCGGCAAGGCTGCCCACTGCCACGATCCGGTTTTTCTCCACCGCAACTGCCGTAGCTAACGGTTGATCATCTCCCATGGTGATGATCTTCTTGGCGATATAAACCGTGATCTTATCCGGCGCAAAGAACTTTTCAAGGACCTGCAATGCAACTGTCTGCGCGCAAACCTGTCTGGCAAATAAACATATTATGAAAGCAATACCAAAAATCCTTTTCATGCAACCCTCCCGCTTTCAAAATTCACGCCGAATCGTTCGGCGAAGATATGGTGTTCCTCTTGGTAGGAAAGAATAGCTCAGCCGCTATGCCACGATTTCATCTTTCTAAAAATCAATTAATTTAAACCCTAGCTTAGACTTGTATTTTAAGCCGCGCTCTTTAGCAAGTAACGCCGCCAGATGATCTGCCCAATAGTCCATGATATTATAGGCGTGCTTCCATTTCTCGTAATTCTCAAATCCGGCCAAAGAAGCATTTTTATCCTCCACACACTCATCTGAAATAATGATCAATTTCTCTCTACTAGGATAATCAGTAACTACTCCTTCAAAAGAATACGTGCCTACCGGAGGGTCGGGCAAAGGCACGAAAGAAGGCGTAAATTGCCCCACTATCTGTAATGCCACGCTAGCGCCGATATTAGCCTGAGCAGTCTTAGTCAATTTCAAGCTGAGATAAAGAATCTTTTTCTCTGCCGCATTTTTCTGATCCGAAACAACCGGCATTACAGCGCTCAAAGCATTTGAGAAACGCTTTAACATCTCCTCGCCAAGATTATTTATAGTTGTTTCGTTTGCCTTGGCGCCGGGAAGATGCATATCAACTTTCAGCTGGCTTAAATCTGTCTTATCAATAAAGATTACTTCGTAAACCTTAAAATCTGTTTCGGGTTTTATCCAGAGCTCCTTGAATCCCTGGATCTTCTCAGCCTTTTTTTCCGAGACCACCTCATACCCTTTTTCCTTCATACACTGATTGAATTTGTTCTGCCTGAGACTGGCGTCTTTAAAATCAGATGAATCAACTACCGCCTGACAATCAGCTTTATCTTTCTTGACATCCTCAGGCGGCTTTTGCGTATTCAGATAAGCCATTTTTGTAGCACACCCAAACAGGAAAATTACTAATAATAGGAAATAATATATATTCTTCATAGGAACAACCTTATTCGAAAAATATCAAAAAAATCCGGGTCGTGGCGTGCGTCCTCGCTTCGTCCAGCACTACACTACATTTTTAATTTTCCGACATTTTGTTATACTAATGAGGCTCGATGGGTCAAAATGTTCGCCCAGGTGAGCATAGATTCTGCCCAATCGGCATTCATATGAACATCATGAGATAGACGCTCAAAGTCACTCCTGAACCATTCATAAGTGGGTATGAAACGGTTTGATTTCGGGGCGGATTCCAAGTCCTTTAAGTATCCTTCAGTTTGGGTTAGAAATTGTTCAACTCGCTCTTTGCGGCCTTCCATGGCGAAGCGGCACAATCGTCCTAAATTTACAGCAATATTTAAGATTATTTCCCTGGCATTCATTCTGCTAATCCTTCAATAAAGATTGAATTAACGCTTCAGCTTTCTTACGTATTTCTTCGTCCAAAATCTCACGGCTTCTATTCTGTGTGGGCCTTAAATTAATCAGGGAATCAAAATCCATCTCGCCCGTTTCCAAATCTAAACCCGCTCCCCAAAGATCTTCCTGCCGGCTGCCATCCTCTAGCAGAAGACGCTCACCATCTACGTGCTTTTCTCCGCCAGCAGCTAAGACATTACGCCGGACATCAACTACTATTTTTATGTAGCCTTTTAAATCTTCAGCTATCTTCTTGCGGGTTTCCGAATCTATTTTGGAACGGACAATTAGTAACATTTTGAAATATTATAGCATAAAAATTAAAAATGTAGTGGAGATTATCTAATTTGAGAAACAAGTACGAAGTTAGAAAAGAACCGAGCAAGGCCGCAGCGCCTGATACAAGCTAAAGACTACAGGGACGGCGCTTTGCCCCGCCTTTTGCGGGCAACACTCTAAAACCTTTGGGGCGGGCGTGGTGCGGGCACGCCCGCCCCACAACTACGCTTGGCTCCGGCAAAATTTGGTGCGGGCAAATTTTGCCGCATCAAAGAGCGAAAAGTCCAAGGGGTAGAAAGCCTCAACAGGCTTTTTTAGTGCGTAATACCACAAACTTTACACTTAGCATTATATTTCATCATATCGGAGCTATTTTTTATATATTTCGCTCGAACAGTCCTTGACTGAAAAGCATCTTCAATACAACTTTTTAATTGGCTCACGGTAGTAGGAGCAACATAATATCTAGCATAGCACTCTTTGTGTTGACTATTCCAATTGTCTAATAAACGTTCCGGCAAATGTGCGTTTGTACCTTTTGACGGTAATATAATAGCCATTAGCCCACTGGGGAGCGAATTAGCTCCTTGCCGCAAAGTCGCTTTTATTTCCCAATCCACATATCTCCTACTATGCGTACACGAACCAATAAGAACTAAAGTGACGCTTGTATCTTGCAGATATTTGTCTCTAATTTGAGACATTACGTAATCAGGATCATCGCTATCGATAAAGTCATCATCATTGCTAACTCCTAACATTCTTGGGATGAAAACCTTATTAGTCTCGGTCCAATGTTTTATAAAATTTTTTACCTCTACTTCATCACCATGATGATATGAAACAAAAACTTTTCTCCTAGTATCTCCCAAAATTGTTGGTGATAATCCAGAAGGATTAGACAAGCCAAGCAAATTTATTAAAGCTTTTTCGCGAGCCTCTTTCTCAGCTGCTTCTCTAATAGCTTTCGCCAGAAGAGACTCATAAGGGTTAAAATATGACATATCTACCTCTTAACTTCAATAGGCGGAATACCTGCAACTTCAGCCAAAATAAGTGAATAAACTTTTAAAGTATCTCTCAATTTGTTTAAATCATTGCGCAACTCCTTATTTCTCCCCCAAGCTCGTTCATGCTCAACAGCAGAAATCCCTTCTTTTCGTGCATGTTCATATTCTAATAAAACTGGATGCCAATAAGCTAAAACTGGTCTTAGGGCGGAATTTAAAACGCCGATAGCCAGGAACCCAAAAGACAAATCCCCTTTTCCTTTCGGCTGGGCGATAGATGGTCCATAATTCCTAAGAATCTTCCTGGTTTCAGTAAAAAGAGAGTAAAGTGAAGATAGGGCTTCCCGCAATAATCCTTCTTCAGGCTTAAGCTCCGCTACCGCTATGCGAGTTATTAATTCCACATATAACTCCCATGCTGCCTTTTGTTCATTTTCATCTGCTTCCCAATTGCCTTCAACCTCTATCAGAGGCGTTTTAAACGTAACCTTGACGGATTTAAGCTTAGCTTGGGGTTTCCGTGCCATATTTTTTGCCTCCTGCCATAATTTTACAATTCTATTAAGCATTGTTTAAGCTAAACAAATTATTTATCCCACTCTAGATACTCATTGAGGGGATGATTGGGATTGGTTTTGTACCTTCCTGTGCAAAAATTAGGGCGAAAAATTGAGCTTTTAAAATAAATTTTTTTGCGCTTTTGGCTTTTGGGCCTTTTGAAGCTTCTAGAGGGGTGCAAATATTAAGAGACCGGGCTGTTTTAGGCCCAACATGAGGAGATATAACTATGAACTACACAGACACTTATAGCACGAACCAGGGCGTTTTTCAAGAGTTTTTAGGAATGCTCGGAAAAATGGTGCATAGTAAGCTTATCCGGCAGATTGAGTATCTCAAGGTTGAGAACCAGATTCTACGCGCTAAGACCGGTAAGCGCATCAGCCTCACCCATGAGGAAAAGCAACGGTTGCTTAAGTTTGGCTTGGCTTTAGGCGCGGACATTAAGCGGTTTATTAATATAGTCAACTACTCTACCTTTCGCAAATGGGTATCCGGTGACAAACGCGCTCATCCAGCGGCTAAACGTGGCAGGCCTAAAACAGCCCAAGACGTGCGCGAGCTTATCCTGCGCATGGCTTCCGAGAACCACTGGGGCTACACGCGTATCCTTGCGGAGCTAAAGAAGCTGCGCATCAAGATGCTCTCGCGCAACACGATCAAGAATATCCTGCGCGAGTGCGGCGTCCTCCCTGCTGACAAGCGCGCGGAAGATACCTGGGATAAGTTTGTACATAGACACTTCAAAACTCTCTGGGCCTGTGACTTCTTCACTAAGACGGTCTGGACCATGTTCGGGCCCAAGACCTTCCATGTGCTCTTCTTCATCCACGTCCACACGCGCAAGGTGCATATTGCGGGTTTCACGCAGCACCCCACCCAGCAATGGGTGACCAAGAAGACAAAGACTCTCTCCTTCCTCTTTGCTGACGGCAAGAAGAAGCTGCTCATCCGCGACGGCGATAAGAAGTACCCTAAGGATTTTGACGAGCTACTACGCAGGCACAACGTCAAGGTGCAGAGAATCCCTTACCGGTCGCCTAATCTCAATCCTTACGCGGAAGGCTGGGTCGGTACAATCAAGCGGGAATGTCTGGATCATTTCGTAGTCTTCGGGGAGAGACACTTCAGGTACTTGGTAAGAGAGTATGTGAAGTATTATAACACTGTGCGGCCTCACTCAGGCCTGGGGAACTTACCGCTGGATTACCACGCGAGGAAGACTAAAGGGAAGATCCTCTGCGACTCTCGGCTGGGTGGGGTGCTGCGACACTATTACAGGGAATAACGACTTCCTCTCTTCTACTTGGGGCCCAAAAGCCAAAAGCGCAAAAAAATTTATTTTAAAAGCTCAATTTTTCGCCCTAATTTTTGCACAGGAAGGCTCATCAGTGATTCATTCAAAATTGACCTAAAAATTTCTATAAAGAACTCAAAAAGCGCTTACCGTAAAGCCTCAACGATTTTAGAAATCTCTCTATTAACGGATTTCTTAATATCATGCTCCCATATACGAAAAACCGTCCATCCTTTCTTTCTCAAAAACACAGTTATTTTTTGATCCCGTGCACGGTTTTTTTTAATCTTCTCGCACCAAAAATCGCTCTTTAAAAGATGCTTCCAACGAGAATATTGCCAACCATGCCAAAAATCGCTGTCCAAAAAAACACACACTTTTTCTTTATTGAAAACAATATCCGGATTACCTTTAATCACTCTATAATTTCGTTTAAATTTAAGTCTAATCTTATTTCTTAATGCCTTAATAAATTCTTCTTCAAATTTTGTATTTCGAGAGCGTATTTTTGACATTAAAGAAGAACGCTCTTTTTTTGTAATTTTGTCAACTTCTCTTTCTTTCTTAAAATTTCTCCCCAGATAATTCCTTATTCTCTTTCTCACCATTGTTAGTACTGTAAACCGTATTGCTTCATCGCTTCTTTTAAGGAAGGAGGAGATTTTCTTTCTCCAAAAGCATCTCCAAGAAGATGCACAATAAATTTCTCCGCCTTAGGAAGAATATCTTTAGAGTAAAAAACAACTAATTGAACCCATTTATCAATTAATTCATCTTTCTTAATATACTCTTCTAAATCCCAATAGTGTCGGACTTCATCAATTGTCAATTTGGAGACTAATTCGATAATCTCTTTTGCGTTATTACTAAGATAATAAAATATTTTTGGAATATTTCTATAAACAATACCGTGAATTTCAATTGCCTGCTGTCCACCGGCCGTAAAGCGATCCCTTAATGACGAATCAACAACTCCGTGGCGTGCGGCAAGCCAAGCCGCAAAATTTTGATACTTGATCTGGCTTCTGCCGAATATTTCAGGGAACCTTGCCATCGCTTCATTTCTAAAAAGATTTTGTTTATCTTCTGGCAAATTACTCCATAACGTGACTGTGGGACTTGATATGGCCTCAGAGTCGTCTTCAGGCCCCATCCACCAAGGCTCTTCTCCTTTACGGGCGATTTTTCGAAAATATTTAACGACTTCCTTGACTGGATTATCTAATTTACGCAAAATATCGTATTCCATGCCCATCTTATCAAAAATAGTATTACCAATATTCAACTCCATATCTATCAAATACCTCGGAGAATGAGTCACCGCAATATCATAAAGACACTCTTCATATTTTCTAAATCTAAAATCTGGAGGAGTAACTAGTTTTCCAAAAAAGAGGTATATCCTTTCCACATCTTCTATTCTAGTCGTTTCGAGCACGCTATTCCCAGTACTCCGCCAATGATCCTGCTTAGTAACTTTAACCTCAACTCCAAAATATTTCTTAGCCACTATATCCGGGAAACGATGACCAGCAATTAATTGAATGCTCCCATCGAATTCCGTTTTCTTAGCGGAAAATAATAATGAACTATATACTTCTTTTTCGAAATCGAAGGAAGATAATCCGCAAAGCCGTTTACCCGACTTAGCTGATTCGGAACGAATAATACTAAGCCCTTTATCTAATAACGATTCGAATGCCGCGCTTTCAGCTTCGATTCTTTTTGATATTATCATCTCTTTCCTTTCTTAAATAACTTTGGCCATAGATCTTGCAATCTCCATGCTATATGAAAAGCGAGCAATGGCGGAACGGCATTACCAATCACCCTGTATCCATCAGAAGGACTCATTGCGAATTCTTTGCCTCTTTCATATGCGCCTCTTATAAACGCAAAATCGTCAGGAAAAGTTTGGATTCTCGCACATTCCCTAACTGTCAATCTACGCTCTTTTAATCCAATCGCCAACTCTCCTTGATATTTTCCACCATGCTCTTTTGATAATCTTCTAAATTCAATATTGCCATGATGTTCAGCGCGGATTGTTGGACCTAATCCCATCAAATCAATCTCAGTTTGCCCTTGACAATGCCTTCCATACCATTTAGCTTTTGAATAGTATTTTTGAGCAAGATCAAACGCCTCTTCTGGTTCTTGTAGATCCACAAAAGCTTCTTTAACTTTAAGGTAGGGGAATAACGAATGATCTTTAGTAGCAATGCCATGTGTTGGGCGAGGATAAGGATCGTATGCTGAATAATCTTTTAAATTCGTCAGATTCTTCAGCGCTACTTTTGTTAAAACCTCTTTTTTAAAACCGATAAAAATTACTCTTTCCCGAGTTTGTGGAACTCCATAGTCTGGAGCTTTTAAAACTTTAGCATTAACTACCAAATAACCATCTTCTCCTATTGAACGAAAATCGCTTTCAATGATTTTTTTGGCGTCAGATAGAGAAATTAGTCCTTTCACATTCTCGGCTATAAATATTTTTGGTCTCACGATATCAATAACTTCCCTCATCCACATATAGAGTCTTCCGCGATTCTCTTCTGATGGCTCATTTCCATTCAAAAGCCCACCATGATGAGCTTTGTGAGAATCGAATCCATTACGTTTACCCGCAACACTAAAATCCTGACATGGGAATCCTCCAATAATGACATCCGCTTCAGGGAAAATATTTTTTTCACCTGCTTTGTGCTTTTTCACTAAATCAACAATGCTTTCAGTTAAAAATAACGATCCATTTCTATTTTCCTTATCAAAATAAGGCACCCAACTTGCCTTTGCGGCAGGCAAAATATCATTAGCGAAAATCGTCTTAAATTTTGTTTTCGGCAGCCTAACCCAAAATTTATTAACTGGATTCTTGAGCCATTCCGGATGTAGTTTAGGATTAACCGACTTTCGTAGGACGTTAAAATCACCCTCAAAACCTAAGTCCATGCCACCACAACCGGAAAATAGCGAAATAACCTTAACCACTTTATTGCTATTATTCATTTTGATTCAGCTTCTAGTAATCCTTCTTCAGAAAAGCTAAAATAAGAATTATCTCCTAGAATCACATGATCCAGGAAATTAATCTTTATCGCTTCGCTAATCTTCTGAATATCTCGAGTTAGATTTCGATCTTCAATGCTAGGCTTACAATCTCCAGAAGGATGGTTATGAACACAGATAAACGAAGTTGCGAAGTTTTCTAAGGCTTTTTGAAAAATCTCTCTTAAAATAGGATTGACTTCGTTTACTGTGCCATCACTTAATTCTGAAATGTTAATCAAGCGATTATTAGTATTGAGATAAAGAACACGGAAAACTTCATTTTTTAAGTCGCACAACCTCGGAGATAGTAGCAACGCCACATCTTTAGCCTTCTCTATTTTCATCTTATTAGCAAGAAACTTTCCTTCAGAGCATCGCCTACCAATTTCCATGGTCGCTCGTATCTGAGCAATTTTAGCTTGGCCTAATCCCTTATGATTTGACCAGTCACGCATTGAAGCTTGACTTAACTCTCTAAACGATCTAAATTTTCTAAGTAAGTCTCGAGCTAAATCTAGGGCACTGCTCCCTGCGATTCCAGTTCTTAAGATAATCGCCAATAACTCTGCATCACTTAATGTCTTCTCGCCATTCCTAAGCAATTTCTCTCTGGGACGATCATCTACGGGCCAGTTTTTTATGCTTTTTTCGCTTAGCATGTCAGGTGAGTCTCCATTCTTAGTTACTTGTATCCAAACAAAAAACCCTCGCCTTTAGTGCGAAGGTTTTAATTATTTTAACGTGGCAGTTCCCCCTTCGAAACATACCACTTTTACCGGATTGTTGATCTATTTTTACCATAAAATTTGGCTCTTGTCAATCATTTTCTGCCCAGCAATTCATCCACACCTACTCCAAAAGCATCAGCAATTTTTATGAGGGTTTCCATAGAGGGATTAGAGATATAGCCGCCTTCTATTTTGGCAAGCGTACTAAATGGAATGTCAGCTTTTTTAGAAAGCTTATCCTGGGTTATCT
>Ga0172371_10013453_pt1 | contig 10655 bp, 9 predicted proteins | sample Lak12m_FD_114543 | JGI IMG/M metagenome (GOLD analysis project Ga0172371, IMG submission 114543) | Freshwater microbial communities from Kabuno Bay, South-Kivu, Congo - kab_022012_12m | ecosystem: Environmental > Aquatic > Freshwater > Lake | place: Democratic Republic of the Congo: South-Kivu... | reverse complement strand
TATAAAATAAATGTTCTGGTATATGGCGTTCGCGGTGCCGGAATACCACTCGCCCCTCTCGTATTTCATATAGGGCGGCAGCACGAACGCGCCTCCCGTAATATTGTCCAGATCCCAGGGCGCCCCCGTGCCGATATACGAGTTGAGTTCCAGCGGTTCGTACTGGGTCAGCACTCCCACCGTATCAAGGCCCGAATGAATGCAGTTTGACAGCGGAAAATCAATGATCTTGTATTTCCCTCCGTAGGGTACAGCCGGTTTCGCCCTGTATTTGGTCAGGGCGCCCAGGCGGCTCCCCTGTCCGCCGGCCAATATCATCGCTACGCATTTTTTCCGTACAAACATTTTAAATGCCTCCCTGTTTTTCCTCTGCCAGTTCGTAATACACTACCGCAAGCGGCGGCAGTGTAAGCTTCGCCGTATACGGTTTTCCTTGATGGCTCTTTCCTGCCGTCCGCACTTCGGGCAGCGCGGCTGCGCCGCTTCCCCCATATTCGGCATCATCGCTGCTCAGTATCAGCTTCAGCGTCCCGGGCCGGGCCATGGCGATCTCATACCCCGTGCGTACAGTCGGTGTAAAATTCACGGCGCAAACCACATGCGTCTTTTCATCCCCGGCCGAATTGCGCACGAATGCGACTACGCTGTTTTCCCTGTCCTCCACACTCAGCCATTCAAAACCCTCCCACCCGTCGTCTATCTCATACAGGCTCGGATGGCTCTGGTAAATATGGTTTAAGCGGGCCACATATTTCTGCATCCCGGCGTGCTTTTCGTATTCAAGTAGAAACCAGTCGAGCTGCTTTTCATACGCCCACTCAATAAATTGCCCGAATTCACTGCCCATAAACATCAATTTTTTCCCGGGATGCGCAAACATGAACCCGAAAAGCGCGCGCAGGGCGGCGAACTTCTGCCAGTAATCCCCGAACATCTTGTCCAGCATGGACTTTTTGCCGTGTACCACCTCGTCATGCGAATACGCCAGAATATAGTTTTCGGAAAAAGCGTACAGCAGCGAAAACGTGATCTTATCGTGGTGGTCGCGCCGGAACAGATGGTCCATGGACATATATTTCAGCGTGTCGTGCATGAAACCCATGTTCCATTTGAAGGTAAACCCAAGCCCGCCGTCATAGGGCGGCTTGGTAATTGCCGGATAAGAGGTGGATTCCTCGGCAATCATCATACAGCCCGCAAAGTTGGTCAGCACCACGCTGTTAAGCTTCTTTAAAAATTCAACCGCATCCAGATCGATATTCCCGCCGAGCCTGTTTGGTATAAAGTTGCCCGGCTCCCGCGCATAGTCCAGATACAACATGGAGGTCACTGCGTCCACCCGCAGCCCGTCCAGGTGGTATGTATCCATAAAAAATACGGCGCTGGAAACAAGAAAGCTCACAACTTCGGGGCGTTCGTAGTTAAAAACCACCGTTCCCCATTCCGGATGTTCCCCCCGCCTCGGGTCTTCGTGCTCAAAAAGGCAGGTGCCGTCAAACCGCCGCAGGCCGTGGTCGTCCTTTGGAAAATGCGCCCCCACCCAGTCCATGATCACACCGATCCCGCTTTTATGCAGCACATCCACAAAATACATGAAATCCTGGGGCGTCCCGTATCGTGATGTTACGGCGAAATAACCTGTAACCTGGTATCCCCATGATCCGCCGAAGGGATGCTCCATCAGCGGCATCACTTCCACATGGGTATACCCCATTTCAATGCAGTAATCCGCCAGTTCATGCGCAACTTCCCGGAGGCTGACAAATGCATAGCCTTCCTTTTTCCTCCAGGATCCGATATGCATCTCGTAAATGGACAGCGGCAGTTTCAGCACGTTTTGGCGGACGCGTTTTTCCATGTATCCGCCATCGCCCCAATCGTATCCGGAAACATCCCATACCTTGGATGCCGTTCCCGGCGCGACCTCGGCATGGAACGCAAAGGGGTCGGCCTTATACACGCTCCTGCCGTCCGCACCCGTCACATAATACTTATAGCTGTCCCCGTCCGAAAGGCCCTTCACATAGGCGGCAAATACGCCGTTTTTAACAGGCCGCATGGGTGTCGCCGATGTGTCCCAGCCGTTGAAATCGCCCGCAACGCTCACGGCCCGGGCGTTCGGCGCCCAAACCGCAAAGCGGTGCATGCCGATTTCTTCAATATAATGGCAGCCGAACAACAGGTAGGCGCGCTGCGCCTCACCCGTATTGAATAAATACAGATCGGAGTCTAAAATGTCTCTGCCCATAAAAAGCCTGTCCCAATTATTTTTTCAATTATTCCACGGTCATGACATATTTGCCGGATTTCCCGGCTCCGGCTGCCAGTTCCGCCGCTTTTTTCGCGTATCCTTCCCTTCCCATCAGCGCAAACGTTGCTATTTTGCCTTCCTCCACGCCTGGCTGGTCGAACGCATTGATTTCAAGAAGTTCGCCGATAGCGGCCGTTGCCATCTCCAGGAAGAAAAGGAGCGTACCCACCTCAAACTCGTTTTTCGCATCCAGGGTAATCCGCATATTCATTTTCCCCGCTTTGGTCACCGCGTATTCGGTCGCCAGCATCTCGGAGGCAATAAGCTTATTGACGGTCTGTCCCTCTAAATATTTTGCGTCCATCACATCGATGGGTGGCGTCGGGATCACCAGGCGGGTATTGAAATTCTCCACGCCCACAAAGGCGACGATCTTGTCAAACGGTCCTTCGGTATACAGCTGTATCTGAGAATGCTGGTCGGTCACGCCCAGCGCGCGTACAGGGGTCTGCCCTGCGTTCACCGTGCGGCCGTCCAATGCCTTCTCCTTGCCCAGGGATTCGGCCCACAGCTGGGCGTACCATTCCGCCATGCTTAAAAGCCCGTCGGCATAGGGCATCATCACGGAAATATTCACGCCTTTTTTCATGGCGGTATAGTAGAGCAGGGCGTACATATATGCCGGATTCTCATATAATTCCTCCCGCACGCATGCCTTGTCCGCCGCCGCCGCGCCGGCCATCAGCGCGCCGATATCCATATTCAGCACGGCGGCCGAAAGCAGCCCAACCGGGCACAGGACGGAAAACCGTCCGCCCACACCTTCGGGTACAACAAAAGTCTTGAAACCGTACTCATTGCATATCTTTTTCATGATCCCGGTTTCCCGGTCGGTGGTAACCACGATGTTGTCTTTAAATCCCGCCCCCAGCTCTTCTTCCAGCATTTTCAGAACAATCATGAACTGGGACATGGTCTCCACCGTATTTCCGGATTTTGTAATCACATGAAACGCGGTTTTTTTTATATCAATCAGGTCAAACAGCGCGTTCAGCCGGTCCGGGTCCACGTTGTCCTCCACAAAAAAACGCGCGCCTCCCCTCTTTTCCGAAGAAAGCGAATTGTAATACGTGTGTTTTAATGCGGAAAACAGGGCCTTTGATCCCAGCGCGGAACCGCCGATTCCCAGCACCACAAAATTCTCAAAACGCTCGTTTATGCTTCTGGCGGTCGCTTCAATGTCCGCTATCACCGTCTCCTGGTTGTACGGAAGGCTCCGCCATGCCATTTCCCCCTTTTTCTCGTTCATCGCGCGATGGACGGCTACGATCTTTTTCGCCTCCCTGTCCACTTCATCCTGTCTGATCCCGTGGGTTCCTATCGCCTGCGCCATCATGTTGTTGAAATCGATTTTCATATGGATTTATCCCCTTTTTTTCTTATTGATTGCCAAAGGCATGGCATCATTTTGCTTTTTATCTGCGTCCGCTTTTAATAATAGTTTAGAACAACACAACTATTATTGCAATAAGTTCCTTTTTGCCCAAATCATTGCCATCGGCGCCGCATTATGCTATATTGAAGCGTAAATACAATTTCCGGAAGGCATTTTATGGGTAAAAGCAGGAGCTTTTTTGGAAGCGCGTTTTTCTACACAATCGGCGTTATTCTGGCACAGGGAACAGCCTTTGTTACCAACACCCTTGTATTCGGGCACCTCATGACCTACGACCAGTATGCGCTGGTGTCCGTATACTATGTATGGGTTACCATATTCGGCACGGTTGCGGGCCTGCAGGCGTTCGGTTCAATCAACAATGCGCGCCTTGCGTTCGGGCGTGATAAACTGGACGCTTACACCTCTTCCACCTATGGTCTTGGGCTGGTAAGCATGGCCGGGCTCATGGGCATTTTTCTCCTGCTGCAGAATGTTCTCTCTTCCGCAATGCATTTTCCCTTCTTTGTCGTCCTGCTCTGTCTGGTACAGGGGTTCTTTTCCTTTACCGTGCAGCACATCGCCGCCAAATACAGGGTACTGAACCAGCCCGGCAAATTCGCATTCTGGACTTCCATCGCATATATACTGCGCATCGGCCTGTCCACCGTTCTTGTGCTGCAGCTTACGCAAGACAAGTACCTGGGTGACGTCTACGGTTCGGCCATTTCCTTCGGCGTAGCGGGTTCTGTGGCCGCCATTCTTATATTCGCGCGCGGCAAAACCTTCTTCAATGCAAAGTGGTGGAAATACTGCCTTTCCATCTCCCTTCCCCTGGTGTTCAGCGTCCTGGCCAATTATGTGCTGCTCCAGGCCAACCGTGTAATGCTTCAGAATCTGAGCACCCCGCTTGAGACCAGCCTGTACAGTTACGCGGCCAACTTCGCAGTGGCCGTTACCGGCGTATGGCTTGCTTTCAACAACGCGTGGTCGGTCTGGTATTTTGACAAGACCCACATAGGCGCAAAGGATGATATCATCCATCTTTATAAAAAATACAGCCTGTTCGTTACGCTGCTTTCCGTTGCCTTCACGCTCATATCCCCGGACATCGTCCGTATTTTCGGCGGCGCGAAATTTGAAGCGGGCGTCCCCATGATCCCGTTGATCGCAACCGGATGCTTCTTTTTATTCCTTTATTCTTTCACCGTCAACTACGAAACATATAAGCGCAGGACGCCGCTCATCGCTGTCGGCACCGTGTCCGCGGCGGCGCTCAACATTGTGCTCAACCTGTTCCTGATCCCGCGGTACGGCGGTATGGGCGCGGCCTTCGCCACCCTGATCTCCTATGTCGCGCTGTTCGTAATCCATTACCTGTTTGCCAAATACGTTGTCCGCGGCTTTGAGATCGGCTTTATCCAGCTGCTGGTGCCCGCGCTGTATATGCTCGCCGCCATGGCGGCCACCTATCTCCTGATCGATGTCTGGCCCGCGCGCTGGGCAGTGGGAGTCCTGATGCTCGTCTTATCCTTCAGGACATACAAGCAGAGCAGGCATATCATGATGGAATAATGTTGCATAAAAACGTCCCTGATCCTATAATCTATTTATAATCTGTTTTAAGTGCATTCAAAAACATTTTTTAGTTTTCAGCGCAGGAATCGCAGAAAATTTACATCCCTGCGGCAAGTTAAGGAATATACGGTATGAGTATAAATTTTGACCATTGTTTTGCCCTCTGCGCCTACCAGGTCAATCCGCACCTGGAAGAGTGCGTCCAGTCCCTTCTGGCGCAGACATTAAAAACAAAAATCATCATGATAACGGCCACACCCAACAGCCATATCAAGTCGGTGGCGGAAAAATACGGCCTCCCCCTCCATGTGAACCCTTCACCTACCGGCATGGGCGGGAACTGGAACTTCGCATACAGGACGGCGGATACGGAATACGTCACCATCGCCCATGAAGACGATCTGTATGAAAGCGATTTTGCAGAGGCCGCCGCGCAAAGTGTGCAGGATGTTAAAAATCCCCTTATCCTGTTTACGGACTATTATGAACTGGCGGGCGGGGAAATCATCCGTGAAAATCATCTGCTGAAAATAAAAAGAAGAATGAACGCGCCCCTCAAGATCAGGGCTTTCGGGCGCAGCCGGTTCGTGCGCAACCGCATCCTTTCCCTGGGTTGCTCCATATGCTGCCCGTCCGTGACCTTCCATAAATCCCAGCTGGTTGATTTCGCATTTGACGAATCCTTTTCCTGCGATCTGGATTGGGACGCTTGGTCCCGCATCGCAAAGGAAAAGGGTTCTTTCGTCTATATTCCAAAACCCCTGATGCTCCACAGAATCCACGATCAGTCCGAAACTACCCGCCTTTTATCAAACGGCGTGCGCTTTGGCGAAGACCTTTCTATTTTCAAAAGGTACTGGCCGGACTGGATCGCAAGGCGTCTCATGGAAAAATACAAAAAAAGCGCGGAAAGCAACCTGAAAGGCTGACCGCGCTTAAAATCACATTCCATTCAATCGAATCCGTCCGCCATCTTCGGCAAGAGCGCCTCTGCAACCGTAAAGTCAAGTTCATCATCAATATCTACGGATACGTCCCTTCCCATGACATACGCATAGCACCCGCTTTCGTATATGTCTTTCGCGTTCCTGAAATAGGCCGTCTTCGCAATGTATATCGCGCCGTTGATCCGGTAGTATATCTCCTGCTTCTGTCTCATCTGCTTGGCCTGCGCGTCCTTAAAAAACCCGGTAAGCGAGCCGTCCCCGGGCAGCGTGCCGTACCAGGCAGGCGGATGGTCCGCCTGCGTCACGCCGACAACGGCGTTCGCGTCCTTTTCGGCAAGCACCCCGTAGGCGGCGGCAATATCCGCCGCTTTCCTGAGCGGCGACGTCGGCTGCAGCAGGGCAAAGGTTTCAAAAAACTCCCCCATCTCTTCATAGCGGTCCAATACCTCCCGCACGACATCCCAGGACGAAGCGGTGTCCGAAGACAGTTCCGCGCTCCTTAAGAACGGAACGTTCGCTCCCAGCCCGCGCGCTATATCCGCATACCTTTCGGAATCGGTCGAAACCATCACTTCCGCAAAAAGGCCGGACCGCCTGGCCGCTTCAACGGTATACGCAATCATGGGCCTGCCGCAGAGCGGCCTGATGTTTTTATCCTTCAGTCCCTTGGACTGGCTTCTCGCGGGAATGATCGCGATATTTTTCATGCTTCCACCTGTCATTCGTAGAATTTCTTTTTCAGATCGATGCGGTTCCCCTGCAGGAAATCCTTCATCACATGGAGGATCTTCTGTGAAGCGTTCCCTTCGCCGTAGGGATTTACAATGTTCTTTATTTTCTTAGAAAACTGTTCGGAAAATCCCTTCCTTATTGCGCGCACAATGTCGTCCGCTTCGGGTTCGCAGTTGATGACGGATTCCGCCTGTATCCTGCCTTTCTGCCTGTCGCCTATATTCACCGTCGGCACATGGAAGCTCGGGGCCTCTATGATCCCGCTGGATGAGTTGCCCACCACGACATCCGCATGCTTCATGGCGCTCAGGTATCTGATCTGGCCCATGGAGTCAAAGGCGGCCGCTTTGCTGCGGTTCGCCTTCACATAGTCGTCTATCATCAAATTGATTACCCTTCCGTACGTGTCCGCGTTCGCCTTTGTAAAAATCACCTTCATATCCTGTATCCTGTCCAGGGCGCGCAGCAGCTGGTCAAACTGCTCGGCCGACGTATCCGCCTCCAGCGTCACCGGATGGAAGGTAACCAGCGCGGTTTTCTCCCCGAATGTAAAGCCGATCGCTTTTTCAAGCTGCTCTTTGGAGAGAAATTTCAAATTTTTAACATTCTCAAGGCCGATCGCGCCCACGTTAAACACCCGTTCGGGGTGTTCCCCCAACCGTACCACTCTGTCCTTGTATGGCTGCGCGCTTGTAAAGTGCAGGTAGCTCATTTTGGTGATCGAATGACGGAACGCTTCGTCAAAGGCGCCTTCGGTCGTTTCGCCGCCGTGTATGTGCGCAACAGGTATCTTGGCGACGCATGCCGCTGATACCGCCGCGAACATTTCATACCGGTCACCCAGCGCAACCACCATATCGGGGACAAGCTTTGCAAAGCTTTCGGAAAAGCCGATCATCGCGAGCCCCATGGATTTGGAAATGCCGACCGGCGTATCCGAGCTTAAAAGGATCTCAATCTTATCGTCGATCAAAAAACCGTCCTCTTCGATCTGCCTGTAGGTCAGTCCGAACTCGGGCGAAAGGTGCATCCCTGTAACCGCGATCTGCAGTTCCAGTTCGCCGTCCGCCTTTATTCTGTCCATAAGGGGTTTAAGCAGGCCGTATTCCGCCCGCGTTGCGGTGATCACACATATTTTTTTCATAATTCGATCAACTCATCTTCCTTATAATCTTTATTAGACGGCATCCCGATGACTTCGTTCCATCTCATGGGGCTGATACCCGTTCCCGGCCTTTTAACCGTCAGGTTGTCTTCTGAAAAAATTTCCCCTCGGCGGATATTTTTTAAGGCAACAATGCTTTTCCGTGCAATGGGCATGTTTTTGATCTCGGATTCGGAAGGGGCTTTCTCCCCGCTTCCCATCGCTGCCTCCACATTGCGGATCGCACGCACCATTGCCTGCAGTTCATCCGGCTCCAGGCTTGCCTTGTGGTCCGGGCCTTCCATGTTTTTATCCAGAGTGAAATGCTTCTCTATAACCTGTGCGCCCATCGCAACGGCGGCAATGGGGATCTCTATCCCCGGCGTATGGTCCGAATACCCTACCCTGACGCCGAATTTATCTTTCAGTGTCAGCATCGCTTTTAAGTTCACATCTGCATAAGGCGCGGGATATTCGGTCGTGCAGTGCAACAGTATGATTTCGCCCGCGCTGTTGCTTTTTAAAACGTTCATGGCGGCTTCAACCTCGGCAAGCGTGCTCATACCGGTGGACAGGATGATATCTATGCCGGTTTTCGCAGCCTTGGTCAGATAGGGCAGGTTTGTGATCTCTCCCGAAGGAATTTTAATCGTTTCCAGGCCAAGCCCGGCCAAAAAATCAATACTGTCCAGGTCAAAAGGCGTTGATATAAACTCTATTCCGACTTCGCCGCAATATTTTTTCAGCTCCGAAAAATCATTATAGGAAAGCTGCAGCTTTTCTATCATTTCAAACTGGGTTTCGCCTTTGTCCGTTGTTTCCAATTGATATCTTGCTTTTGGCGCGCCTTTACTTACTAAGCTTTTCGCTGTAAATGTTTGAAATTTCACGGCGTCGGCGCCGCTTTTTGCCGCAGCATCCACCAAATCAAAAGCGATATCTAAATTTCCGTTATGATTAACGCCGGCTTCAGCAATAATAAACGCATTATTTGAATATGGTTTATGCAATCGGATCCCTTCTTTCAGTTTCGCAATAAAAACGATGTCCGCCCAATTCCGTATATGCTCCATAATTTTCGCTAAGCGAGGGATAAGAAACAGCCCGTATTCTCCTGGCTATTTCTTCCTGCGTTTGCGTATGCGGATCAATAAAACACAACTCATTCAACTGTTTTCTTGTGAAAGGCTTTCGTAGCCATATCTCGTCTGATTTAGGCATCGGCAATCCTTTTGCAATCAGCGATATTATATTATCAAACAATAAAAGAAGATGGTTCATTGACTTTAATTTGAGCGTTTCTACAGTATCATTTTTTCCGACATAAAAGTACGATGTCGTTATAATTTCTCCGGTATCTACTTTTGGTTTCATATAATGGCAGGTTACGCCATATTTTTCCGCATTTTCATAAAGGGCAAAATTATAACATCCAATTCCAGGATACATAGGTGAACCCGGATGGAAATTGAGGGCGCCGAGTTTAGCGCTTTTAATAAGGGATTCATTAATGATCCACGGTGAAAGAAAAGAAAGGATATACTGCGGCCGAACCAATTCCATCTCATCATTTATAGGCTGGCCAACCTTGCCTCGTTCAACCTGAAATTCATCACTATTAAAATGACTTTGGCAGATTTTAATAGCATAGTCGCAGTACAGGGTTTCTTTACATAAAAGTAAGACTTTTTTATCTGATGCCATAAATAAATCTCCTTATAATTTTATGTCGCAAAGTGCTTTCCAAGACAGCTCTCTTTACCGGCCGGCCCGCAGGTCAAAAGGCATGTTTTCGTGCCGTACGGGTAAACTGACACGCGTGCCTTTCCCGTATTCTCCTTATTCTCCCGTGTCTTTCTCGTATTCGGCCAGCCGCATGAGTCCCTTATCCCTCAGGGATATGATTACATCTTCCTTATTCCGAACGGGCCATGCGATCCCGATATCCGGGTCGTCCCAAACGATCCCCGTGTCATATTCGCCAAGATACTTGCCGGCGCACATATAGGAAACAACGGCGAAGTCAGAAATCACCATAAACCCGTGCGCAAAACCCCTGGGGATGTAGAATATTTCATGATTCTCGTCCGAAAGCTCGCGGCCTATATACCGCCCGAAGGTGGTTGAGTCCCGCCTAAGGTCCACGGCGACATCATATATCCTTCCGGCCGCAACGCTGATGATCTTCACCTGCGGTTCCTTCGTCTGGAAATGCAGGCCCCGGACAACGTTTTTTTTCGAACGGGATGTGAATTCCTCGTGGATCTCGTTTTCCAGCCCAAAGGCGGTATAAAGGTCCCTCTCGAAATTTTTCACAAAGAAACCCCTTTCATCCTCCGCAAAAAACGGATGGATGACGGCAAGGCCGCGGATCGGTGTTTCCTCTACCGAAAAACTCTGTTTTCTATAATTCATTCTTCTCCACCAGCCAGTCAAGGTAGCGCCTTATACCCTCTTCAAAACCGATCTCCGCCCGAAACCCAGTATCCTCGAGCAGCGCGCCCGCGTCGAGACTGCCTTGCGGCAGCAGTGCGCCGTTAAAGGGAACCGCGCCCATTTTGATCTCGG
>Ga0172371_10013451_pt1 | contig 10657 bp, 7 predicted proteins | sample Lak12m_FD_114543 | JGI IMG/M metagenome (GOLD analysis project Ga0172371, IMG submission 114543) | Freshwater microbial communities from Kabuno Bay, South-Kivu, Congo - kab_022012_12m | ecosystem: Environmental > Aquatic > Freshwater > Lake | place: Democratic Republic of the Congo: South-Kivu... | reverse complement strand
TTGATGTGCTTGATCGCCGCGCTGGCCGAGATCAATTTCTTACGCCACGTTTCACGCCAATCAACAGCCATGATTGCTCACCTATTCCTTGGAAAGAATGATTCTCGCGTCGGCGACCACCGCGCCCTTGCCGCGTGGGTAGACCAGTAACGGGTTAATGTCCAACTCGTGGATTTCCGGATGCGCGGCCACAAACTGACTCAAACGCATCAGGCATTCGGCGACGGCCGCCAAGTCCGAGGGCGGCTCGCCACGGGCGCCTTGCAGCAGCTTGATGCTGCGGATTTCGCGGATCATCTCGTCCGCTTCATTCTCGCGGATCGGGGCCAGGCGGAAGGCCACGTCCTTGAGGATCTCCGTATAGATGCCGCCCAAGCCTACCATCAGCACCGGCCCGAACCGCTTGTCCCGGGTGACGCCCAGGATCACTTCCTTGCCGCGGTCCATCATCTTCTGAATCAGGACGCCCCAGATTTCCACGTCGTTGCCCAGCCGGCTGCGGACACTGGCGAGCATGGCGTCGTAGGCCGCTTGGACCGCCGGGCCGTCGCGAAGATCCAACTTGACTCCGCCCACGTCGGTCTTGTGCAGGATCTTGGGGCCGACGATTTTCATGACCACGGGATAGCCCATTTCCGCGGACACCGCCACCGCCTCTTCCGCCGTCCGGGCCAGCTTGAAAGGCACGGTGGGGAACCCGTAGGCTTTGAGCGCCTCCAGAGCGCGGATTTCGATCAGCTGGGGCCGCCCGGCGTCGAATTCCTCCTGGAACAGCTTGTGCACCGCGTCTTTTTCGGCCTCGAACTGCCGGTAGCCGCGGATCTTGGACTTCACCCACTCGGAGAAACGGCTCTTGGCCGCCATCGCCCGCATCGCGTTCTCGGGGAAAGCGAACGTCGGCACGCCGTACCGCTTCTGCAACAGCTCAACGCCCGCCGAGACGTCCTCCAGGCCCATCAGGCAGGCCGCCATCGGCTTGCTGCAGAACTCCTTCGACTCGCCGATGACCTGGGAAATCTCGGTCACGTCCGTCATCGTCTGCGGCGTGACGACGACCAGCACCTGGTCCACCGTCTCGTCGGCCGTGACGGCGTCCAGGGCGGCGCGGTAGCGGTCGCTGCGCGCGTCCCCGATCACGTCGACCGGGTTCTTGATGCTGCCCACGGTGGGCATCTGGAACTGGAGCGACTTCTTGGTGTAGTCGCGGAACTTGGCCAGCTCCAAGCCGTTGCGGATGGCCGCATCGGTCGCCATGATCCCGGGTCCGCCGGCGTTGGTCACGATCGCCGTCTTGCGGCCAGCCGGCAGCGCGGGATCCGTAAAGACCTCGGCCAGATCGAACAGCTCGGCGACGGTCTCGACACGGAACGCGCCGGCCTGGGTCATCAGGGCGTTGTACAGTTCATCCGAGCCGGCCAGCGAACCGGTGTGGGACGCGGCCGCCGCCGCGCCTTCGGCCGTCCGGCCGCTCTTGATCACCAGAATCGGCTTGGGATTCGGCCCGTGCGTGATCTCGTGGGCTGCGGCCAGAAACCGGGCGCCATTCCCGATCTCCTCGACGTACATCATGATCGCCTGTGTCTTGTCGTCGGCAGCCAACGAACGGAGCAAGTCGACTTCGTCGACGTCGCACTTGTTGCCAAAGCTGACGAACTGCGAGAAGCCGATCCCGCGGCCCTTGGCGTAATCCAGCAGGGCCGCGCACAGCGCCCCGCTCTGCGAAATCAACCCCAGGCAGCCGTGCGGCGGGATGTCGCGGCCGAACGAGGCGTTCATCTGGACTTCCGGATCGGTGTTGATCACGCCCAGGCAGTTCGGCCCCAGGATCGACAAACCTCGTTCGCGCGCGATGTCGCGAATACGCAGTTCGCGGGCCGCGCCTTCCTCGCCGACTTCCTTGAATCCGGCCGAGATCACCACCATGTGCCGGGTGCCCAGGTCGGACGCCTGGAGCACCACGCGCTCGACGTGCGGCGCCGGGACGACCACGACCACCAAGTCGGGCACTTCGCCCAAAGCGGACAAGTCCTTGAAGCAGGGAACCCCTAAGATCCCCTTGGCTTGCGGGTTGATCGGGTAGATCACTCCCGTATAGTGGCCGTAGATCAAGTTGCGGATGACCGCGTGACCCACCGAACCGACTTTACGGGACGCTCCCACCACCGCGATCGACGTGGGGAAAAACAACGGCCTCAAGTCGCGTGCCGGGGGCAGCGTGAACGAGGCGATTTCCGGGGCGGCAGTCATTTCTTCTCCGTTTTCAGTGTTTTGCGCCAGAGAACGATTTCGAAACCAAGCTTCCCGCAACCTGAATCCGTCGCGAGTCAATAGGGCTGGGGACGCAACCAGCAGGCGTGGCAGGGGGTTTCATTTGCCGCGGCCAGCCAAATCCGCAGTCGGGCTTGGTTACCAGAGAGGAGCCGAACTGCGGAACGCCGCGTTGTACGATTACTCGGACAGCTGCACCCGTTATGCAGCTATCCAAGTATTCCCGTCGGCAGATATTTTGTAAAGGCCCGGATTGCCACAAAACGGCAATCCGGCCCCAAAACATCCATCTTCACGGTTTATTCTCAGCGAATCTCGAGCCGGCTCATTTGGGGCGATTGGCCACCAGGTGCTCGACCACGGACGGATCGGCCAAGGTCGTTGTGTCGCCGACCTTGTCCAACTCGTTTTCCGCGATTTTCCGCAAGATGCGCCGCATGATCTTGCCGCTCCGCGTCTTGGGCAAGCCGGGGGCCCATTGCAGAACGTCCGGCGTGGCGATCGGACCGATCTCCTTGCGGACATGCTTGACCAGGGCGGCCTTCAGCTCGTCCGTCGGCTCGATCCCGGCCTTCAAGGTGACGTAGGCGTAGATGCCCTGGCCCTTGATGTCGTGCGGATAGCCGACCACCGCGGCCTCGGCCACCGACGGATGGCTGACCAAGGCGCTTTCGACTTCGGCCGTCCCCAGCCGGTGCCCGGAGACGTTGATCACGTCGTCCACGCGGCCCAGCAGCCAGTAGTCGCCGTCCTTGTCGCGGCGGCTGCCGTCCCCGGTGAAGTACATGCCCTTGTACGCACTGAAATAGGTCTGAATGAACCGGTCATGGTCGCCATACGTGGTCCGCATGATGCCCGGCCAAGGCTTGCTGATGCACAGCTTGCCGGAGGTCCCGTCCGGTACCGGGTTGCCCTGGTCGTCCAGCACGATCGGTTCCACGCCGAAGAACGGCCGGCTGGCGCTGCCGGGCTTCAAGGTGTGGGCGCCGGGCAGCGGCGTGATCAGAATGCCGCCCGTCTCGGTCTGCCACCAGGTGTCGACGATCGGGCAGCGCTCCTTGCCGATCAGTCGCCAGTACCACAGCCAGACCTCGGGATTGATCGGCTCGCCGACCGAGCCCAGCAGCTTCAGGCTGGACAAGTCCCGCTTGGTCACGTACTCTTCGCCTTCGCGCATCAGGGCCCGGATCGCCGTGGGCGCCGTGTAGAACTGGGTCACCTTGTACTTGTCGATCACGTCCCAGAACCGGCCCGCGTCCGGGTACGTGGGGATGCCCTCGAACATCACGCTGATGGCGCCGTTGCACAGCGGCCCGTAGACGATGTACGAGTGCCCGGTGACCCAACCGATGTCGGCGGTGCACCACCAGATGTCGCCTTCCTTGTAGTCGAAGATGTACTTGAACGTGGTCGCGGTGTAGACCATATAGCCGCCCGTCGTGTGCAGCACGCCCTTGGGCTTGCCCGTCGACCCGGACGTGTACAGGATGAACAGCGGATCTTCCGCGTCCATCCACTCCGGTTCGCACTGCGGAGCGGCCGCCGCCATCGCTTCGTGATACCAGACGTCGCGGCCTGCCTGCATCGGCACCGGCACGCCCGTGCGTTGGATGACCACGACCTTTTCGATGCTCGGGCACTCAGCCAAGCCTGTGTCCGCCTTGGCCTTCATCGGGATATCGTGTTTCTTGCCGCGATACGCCGTGTCCTGGGTGACGAGCAGCTTGCAGGCCGAGTCCTGGATCCGGTCGCGCAGCGAATCCTCGCTGAACGCCCCGAACACAACCGAATGGATCGCCCCGATGCGGGCACAGGCCAACATGGCCACCGACAGTTCGGGGATCATCTGCATGTACAGGCAGACGCGATCGCCCTTCTGGATACCCAGCGACTTGAGCACGTTGGCGAATTTGCACACTTCCGCATGCAATTCCTTGTAGGTCAGCACGCGCTGTTCGGTCGGCTCGTTGCCCTCCCAGATCAACGCCGCCTGGTCGCCGCGAGTGGCCAGATGGCGATCCAAGGCGTTGACACTGATGTTCGTCTTGCCGCCCAGGAACCACTGGATGCTGACGTTCCCCTCAAAGGTGTACTCGCGGACCTTGTCCCATTTCTTGTTCCAGACAAACCCCTCGGCGATCTCCGCCCAGAATCCTTCCGGATCCTGGACGGACCGCTGGTACATCTGCTGGTAGGCCTCGTACGAAGGACAGTTCGCTGTGCCGGCGAAGTTCGCGGGAGGCGGAATCAGTTTGCCGCCAGATTCGGTGGTCGACAGTTCGGCCATTTTGCAATTACTCCTTCGAAGGGTAATAGGTGACACCCGAACAGACGTGGCCGGGTTCCGTAGACTTACGGAGCTTCCTACGGTAACGACAGAATGCCTTGGCGGCAACTAGGGGGAAGCTAGCAAGCGTCAAGGCGGCGGGAATTGCTGAGATTCGCGGTGGCGGTCTTACTCGTCCGCCGTCCGCAGCCACGGGGCGAGACACGTGGCCCCCGGGCCAATTTCTTCAGCCCGGAAATAGAGGTCGATCTCGCGGCGCGCGGCTTCGGGGCCGTCCGAGCCGTGGACCAGGTTCATCTGCCGGCTGCAGCCGAAATCGCCGCGAATGGTCCCCGCCGCGGCGTTGCGGCCGTTGGTCGCGCCCAGCATCTCGCGGACCACGCGGATCACCTCGATGCCTTCGACGACCAGGGCCACGATCGGCCCGGCGGTGATGAACGCCTCCAAGCCGGGATAGAACGGCTTGTGGACATGCTCGGCATAATGCTGCCGGGCCAGTTCGGGTGTCACCTGCAGCATTTTCATGGCCAGGAGGTTCAGCCCCTTGTCCTCCAGGCGACTGATGATGCGGCCGATCATTCGCCGCTGGACGCAATCGGGTTTCAACAGGATCAGCGTACGTTCCATAGGGTGCATTCTCGTGGAGGCAACGTGAGAGAAAGGACCGTCGGTCAGCCTACCGGACGCGGCACTTGAAGCGGATGATGCCGCCCTCGCCGACCTTCAACGGACTGCGGATCTCCCACCGCAAGACGAGCGATTCGCCGTCGTTGGCCTGGGTGCCGAAGTTGGCTTCGCGGTCGCACTGGGCCGTGTCGGGAATGTACTCCAAGCGGGTCGTCAAGCTGTCGGAGATGGCCACGTTATTAACGACCTGGTCGCCGACATTGTCGAACCGGATCGTGAACTCGACCTCGTCGCCGGGCTGGGCGGACTTCTTGGACGCGACTTTGACCACCCGCAGCCGAGACTTACCCTCCGGCAACTCGTACGAGTAGACGGACTGCAAGCTGACATCGTTGATGGCGACGCGGGCCGTGACGTTGTCGATGGCCACCTGGACGGCCTGGTTTTCGGACCAGGCCACGGCCGCTTCCAACCGCTCGGCCAAGCGGGCCTTCTCCGCATTGTCGAAGTTCCCGGTGCGGATCAACTGAAAATCCTCGTGCGCGCTGAACAGGGCCTCGAACTTGGCCAACGCGTGAGCGCCGTCCATGGACTCGCCACGCGCCCGTTCGCGAAAGACCTGCGGCCCCTTGGTGCCGACATAACGCTCCGCCTCGACCGGCTGCAGCACGGTGGTGGCCCCGCTGCGGTGTTCCTGGGCGCTGGGCGCCACAGGCATATTGACTCCGGCCACGCGGTCATGGACCTCGTGGACCAGCAGTCCGGAGACCTGGCGGACCGCCGCGAATCGCGGGGCGTACAGGCACACGGGATTCGACGCTTCGACTTCGGTCCGGCCATCGACCGTATCGTAATGGGCGATCGTGTCCTCCTGGTCCAAGCCCCAGACGGTTCGATCCCGCCCGACTTCGACGCGCGCCCCTTGGTCGCCGCCGTCGCACAGGTATTCGTTATGAGGCCAGCTGCCGGCGATTCCCGGCGGCCGCCAAGGTCCGGTCGGACTCGCTGCGCCGTCCGCACACGGCGGACAGGCCGTACAGCCTTGAGGATCGGCGGCGGCGGCCCAGGCGTTGGGCTGGCCGGTCCACGCGGACGCGGGCAGGCTCTGCGGACCATAGGCCGCCAGCTGGACGCCGTAATCCGCCGGTGGAGCGGCCGCGGACAGCGGCGCCGCGGGCATGGCGGGCGGGACGGCTGCCGGCCCGGCCGCGGAGCCCTGCGGATGGCCCCTGTCCGCCGACATCGGCGGTGTCAACTGGCACGAGCAGCACATGACCACCGCCAGGGCCGCCAGCAAGTGCGGCAGCCCGCCGCGACGTGCGGTCGGCTGGTGGTTCGCGAGTTGTCTTCGGCATCCAAGTCGATTCAAGGGTACGTCCTCCCGCGGTCCACGCGCGGTATCGGCGGCAGACTGTCTTCCAAGCCGGCCCGCGGATCGGGCAGCGGGCCGGGAGCGGCCAGACGCTGCAGCGGCGGACAGTCGAACAGGAATCGCTGCAGCCGCTGATCGTACTCCGGCGTCCGCGAGCCCATCCGCATGATCGCCACAGGACGGCCCATCCGATCGGCGACTTTCAAAGGGTCCTCGGTGGCCTGGACTTCGTAGTAGCGCTGTTGGTCCAAGCTGTCCCGGACCGGCAGCGCCGTCTGCGGGTCCTCCAGGTAGATCACCCGCGTGACCAGCTGGCCGGAGAGCGCCATCTCCAGTTCTTCCAAGGTGAAGTGCACCGGGATCGGGAAATGATTCTCCAAGCCCGGCGGCGGATACAGCCGATTGATCACCTCGATCGTGGGAAACACTTCCTCGCCTTCGTTCCGCGGAATCTGCGTCAACTTCAGGCGATACACGGGCCCGATCAGCATCCCGAACAGAGCCGGCGTGCTCTGCGAGGCCTCGAACTGTCCGTCCACCGCGACCGAGACCTGCAGACCCTCCGGGCCGCGGACTTCCAGCGGTTGGAAGTACCCTGCCAGCGGCCCCCCGCGGAGCAACTGGGCGGGCCCGATCGTCCCCGGCGGCAATTGGGCGGACTGGAAGTAGTGCACCGGCCCGCGCTGCGCCCAGGCCGCGCCGGCGGCGCAGGCCCACAGCAGCAGACAGATGGCCGCGCGGCGGGCGGCCGCCCGGGGGGCGGCCAAGCCTGTGCCGAGTCCGGTTTTCGTCCATCTGTAAAGCGACATGCCAGTCTCGTCCTGCGGAGCCATTCGTGCCTGAACACTTCCCGGCCTGGCCAGCCAGACCGGGAAGGAACTCATCCGGACTGCCCTACGGGGCACACGTGCCCTCGCTGGGCAGCAACTCGTTGCGGTACACCCGCGGCTGGTCGAACGGCAGCGACGGGCTGATCGATTGCTCGGTGATGTGCACCCGGTTCGGCGGCGCCGGGTAGGTGTAACCCGGCATCTGGCGAACGCTGACGGTGACATGCTTGTTCGGCTCCGGGATATTCACCTGGGTGTGGTTCCTCATCGTATGCTGACGCAAGCCAGCCGGTCCGCCCATCGGGATGTGCGGCGGGCCTACCAGTCCGATCGGCGTCCCCGAGTACGGCATGCCCCACTCCGGCGCCGTGATCCCAGCCACGTTCTGCGGCATCAGGCCGGTCGGCCCCATCGCCGCGGGATAGCCCGGCATGCCGCCGGCCATCTGCGGCCCGCAGTAGGGGCTCATATAGGAAGTCGCCATCACGCTGCCGTCGGGCTGCGCACCGGGGATGGATGGGCTGACGATTCCATTGGCGCCCGGCAGTTCCATGTCCTTGTTGCCCAGGCGGACGACGGCCAGGATCGCACCGCGGCGGTCGGCTTCGGTGATCGGATCGACTCCCGGATCCAGCCGCGTGCTGACCAGGGTTTCGACGCCGGCCAGGGCCAGTTCCTGGTACTCCGGATCCGGCAGGTAGATCACCTTGGTGACAAAGTTGCCTGTCAGGACCTGGTCAAAGTCCTCTTCAGTGAACTGCACCGGGATCGTGTTGTGGGCCAAGTAGGCCTCGCTCCGCGGCGTCGTCGGGCCGATCTCCAGCGTAGGATACAATTCCACGCCTTCCCGGCCGGCGATGTTGGTCAGCTTCAAACGGTAGATCCCTCCCTGCGGGAAGGTCTGCCGGCCGGGCACGACCAGGGGCGTCGAATCAAACCCGCCTTCGCTGGCGACGTCCCACCGCACCTGCATCCCCTCGGGCCGAGCGAACAGGACTTGGACGTTCTGTTGGACCGCCGGCGGCATCATGCACATGCCCGCGCCCAGCGGCGACACCGGAGGCATCATCACACCCGGCCCAGGGCCGTCCACCCCGGGGCCCGGTTGCATCAAGCGTTCCGCGGGTGGCAGGTTGTGTTCGATGGGCGTCACACAGCCTAAGGCTGTCAACATGGCGGCCCAACATGAGACCCACATGGCAAATCGAATTTTCATCGTATTCCCCCTCCGGATCAGGCACGCAGTCCGTTGCGATTTCCAGCGATTCCAGCCAGGACGCGACCCCCCTCGGGCCCTTCCCGATTGGCGTGGACCAAACCCCCGAGCGACCGTACAATCGCCGCCCTACCGTGTCTTTGGCTCCGGTTCCTGAAGATTGGTCTACGGCGGAAAATGTCTACGTGGGTTAATGTTCGGCTCCAAATAATGCGTTTCTTTGGCAAAACCCGCACAATCGCGCCCCGTGGTCCTCGCCCGCACAGTTTCCCGCAGACACTCGTGCTGGCGCTGCTGGCGGTCGGCGGCGCCGCGCGGGGCTCCCAGGCTGCGCAAGCACCCGAGACTAACCCGCCGGACGGCCCGGCGCTGCTCGCCCGCGCCAGCGGCCAGCTGACCAGTTTGCCGGCCGTGGAGGTCAAGCTGCGGCAGACGGCGCGGCTGTTCGGGCAGGAGGTCACCGGTACCGGGACGTACCTGCAGCGCCAGTCGCCGCGCGGGCAGCTGCTGCGGCTGGAATTGAAACTGCAGGTCGGCGACCAGTTGTCGTCGCTCCAGCAGGTGTGCGACGGCCGGTTCTTGTGGATTCGGCGGGACGTCGCCAGCGCGGTGTCCTTGGGACGCGTGGACTTGGAACGTATTCGCGACGCGATTCGCGATGGCGGGCGGCCGACGTGGGTGGATGGGGCCAGCAATTGGCTGGCCATCGGCGGCTTGCCCCAGTTGTTGGCGGCCCTGGGCGAGAACTTCCAGTTTTCCGCGCCCCAGGCGGTCCGTTCGGACAAGGCGTCGCTGTGGCTGATGGACGGACGCTGGAAGCCCCAGCGACTGGCGGAACTGCTGCCGGACCAGCGCGATGCCATCCTGACGGGACAGTCAGCCGACTTGGCACGCCTGCCGCCCCAACTGCCCACGGATGTCCGCGTCCTGCTGGATCAGAACGACCTGTTGCCCTATCGGATCGAGTATCGGCGAAGCCGTGCGAGCGGAAAAACGGCTTCCCCCGACGCCGCGGCAGCCGAGCCGATGGCGGTGCTTGAAATCCTCGACGTCCGCCGCCCGCAGGACCTGGATCCCGGCTTGTTCGCCTACGAACCCGGCAACCAGGAGGTCATCGACTATACCGACCTGTACCTGCAGGCGTTGAATCTCATCCCGCCGGCCGCGGCCCGCGGGGGCTGAGGCGGACAAGAATCGTCTGCCACGAGCCAGCGCCTCGGCAAGGCGTGACTAGGCATCGCAGGAACTCAGCGGGCTGGCAGCGTCCGCCGATACTCGTTCTGGTACAGCCCGATGTTCGCGAAGGGGATCGGCTGGAAAGCCGGGAGCGTCTTCTGAATCCAGGCCTGCCATCGCGACGCGAAGCCTGGCGCGGCGGGGCCGGCGAGGCCGAGTTCCGGCGGCTTGTCGGCGGGGCCGGCGAGATTGGCAAAGCCCTTGATTTCAGCTGGCTTGACCAGGCCCGCGGCGGCTCCCGTGGTGCTCACCGCCAGATTGTCGGCGATCTCGAACTTGTCAAGCAGTTTCTGGACGTTGCCGTCCAAGCTGCAGACTTGCTTGCGGCAGTCCACGAATACGTTGCGGCGCACCGGATTGCCCAGCGGTTCCCGCGGCGACTCGTTCATAATCGCCGCCAGGCGCGGATACCGGGTGCTCCACGGCGGTTGGGTATAGTTGAACTGCAGGGCTTTCGCTTCCAGCGACCAGCTGCGGTCCGCGGGGTCGTTCCACTGCTTCCAGGTCATGCCTCGCGAGTCGATATGCAGACCGATCGGGCAGTCGACGACCAGGTTGTTCAGAACCGGATTGTCACGCCCGCCCCCGATCATGATCGCCCGCCCGGCGCGGCAGAACACGTTTCCCTCCAAGGTGTCGCCGCAATCGCAGTCGTCCAGGTAGATCCCCATCGTATTCACATGCTCGGCGTCGCCGCTGCCCAGGTCATGGATGTAGTTGTGCCGCAGGATGTTGCCTTGACTGGTCCAGTCCCGGCCGGTGTAGAAGGCGCCGGCATCGCCCGTTTCCATGACCACGCGGTACACCTCGTTCCGCTCGAA
>Ga0172371_10013450_pt1 | contig 10657 bp, 10 predicted proteins | sample Lak12m_FD_114543 | JGI IMG/M metagenome (GOLD analysis project Ga0172371, IMG submission 114543) | Freshwater microbial communities from Kabuno Bay, South-Kivu, Congo - kab_022012_12m | ecosystem: Environmental > Aquatic > Freshwater > Lake | place: Democratic Republic of the Congo: South-Kivu... | reverse complement strand
TAGCATAGCGATATTATATCAGCTCTATGGCCCTTTTAGCAGCATTTTGCTCTGCATCCTGCTTGCTTTTGCCTGAACCTGTTGTTAATTCTTTGTTGTTGACAATTACGGATACTTCAAAAGTCTTGTCGTGATCTGGCCCGTACTCCTTAATTGTTTTGTATAGTGGCGAGGTAAAGCCCTTACCTTGAACTTTTTCTTGAAGAATTGACTTGGCATCTTTTAGCTGATCTTCACTAATAATGTTTTCGGCATTTGGCTGAATAAAGGCTGTAAAAAAGTGATTGGCTGCCTCTATACCACCATCGAGATAGATGGCTCCCATGAGACTTTCAATGACATCTTCGAGAATAGATGGATTATTTCTACCTCCAGTAGATTCCTCCCCTTTACTCATATTGATGAAAGTATCTATTCCGTGTTCTTTGGAAATCTTTGAGAGAGCTTCTGTTCTGACTGTTGCTGATCTGGCTGCTGTTAAGTAGCCTTCCATTTTGTTTGGATACTTGTTGAACAAGTATGTAGAAATTATCATCTCTAGTACTGCATCTCCTAAAAACTCGAGTCTTTCGTAACTTTCTGTAACTCCAAGCTCATTTAAACATGAGCGATGAGTAAGTGCTTTGCGTAATAGTCCTTCATCTTTGAATGTGTAGCCAAGAAGGCTTTGAAGTGAGTTAAGGCTTGGGCTGGTCATCTGTATTTTCGGATCTTCCGGTGAGTGTTATGGCTGAGGCTAAAGCGCCATTTACAAAACTTGAGCTAGTTTTGCCACCATATCGCTTGGCAATCTCAACAGCTTCGTCAATAATAACTTTGGTGGGTGTTTCTGTTTTGAATAAGAGCTCATAAACGGCTTGTTCTAAGACTGCCAAATCAACTCTATTGATCTGAGAAATGGGCCATTCAGGGGCACATTTTTGGACAATATCGTCGATTTTTTCAATATTTGCTTGGATTTTGTCGATTCTTGATGGGTGATCTGGCTGTGAGGTAAAACCACCAGCAAAAAGAGACTTGAAAACAGCAATTCGTTTTAGGTGTCTGGGATCTTGGGCAGATTTCACAGTATTTTATTTAGCTTTACAAACTGGACAGGCGAAGTGAGACTTTTTCAAATTACCACATTTTTTACAGGTAATCATCTTGGGTTCTAGAAGATGGATTTGAGAACGTCTGGCACCTTGTCTGGCTGTTGAAAGTTTTCTTTTTGGTGTAGCGGCCATATTATTTTTTTATTATTAATGTTACTTGCTCTATTTTAGCAAGTTTCGAGCTTGCTGGCAATCTGTAGAGCAACTTTTGGTGAGTTTGATACCAAGACTTTTGCATATCCCTTCGCAATCAAAAATAGTTTTTTGGACCAGAAGTATTTTAATCTTGTGGCTAAATTGCCGTGTTGTTTTGTTCCAAATACTTCACCTGCACCCCTTAATCGAAGGTCTTTTTGTGCCAAAGTTAATCCGGAGTTGTATTTTTGTAGTAACTGGAGTCTTTCAGTTTCTTCTTCGTCATCATTTGAAGGAACCAGAAAACAGTATCCTTGTTCTTCTCCTCTACCCACACGTCCTCTCAACTGATGAAGGCTTGCCAGCCCAAATCTTTCGGCAGAGTGAATAATCATAATATTGGCAGTCGGAATATCGATACCTACTTCAATAAGTGATGTGGCGACTAATACTCCACTTCCTTGTTCTTTAAATGTGGCTAGTATTTTGTTTTGATCTTCTGGCTTCATTTTGCCATGAATCGAAAGGACGGGATATTTATCAGGAATTATTTTTTGGTAAAATTTTGAGATTTTTTCGACTGAAGCAACTCCAGTTTCATGATCATCAATATTTGGACAGACTACAAATATTTGACTTCCTTTTGAAAGCTGCTCTGCCAGCCACTCTGGACTTTTTTTAAAGTGAGTCGGTGAGTATACATAGGTTTTTGTGGGAAGTCTGTTTTGCGGTTTGTGGACAATATTACTAATACTGATATCGCCTAGTAATCCGAGAGCGACTGTTCTTGGAATCGGTGTCGCCGAGAGATTGAAGAGGTGTGGAATTGGAGTTCTTGAAAGAAGCTCATCTCTTTGCTTTACGCCAAACTTGTGCTGTTCGTCTATCGCCACAAAGGCCAGAGGGAATTTCATTTTTGGCGGAAGAGTTGTTAGAAGTGAGTGCGTTCCGATAAACACTGAAGGCTTGTCAAAAATCAGTTTTTCTTTTGAAGAGCCAGTAAGAAGCTGAATATTATTTGAAAAAAGTGAGAGATTAGAAAAAGTTTTGTAGTGTTGATTTGCTAGAATTTCTGTGGGTGCAAGTATTGCGCAGCTGTAGTTGTTTTCGAGACATTGGTTCGCAGCAAACAACAAGGTGGCTGTTTTCCCTGAGCCAGTATCTCCTTGTATCAGTCTGTGGGTAAAGTCTTTTCTTTTTAGGTCTTTGTACAAAGCGGATACTGTTTTTTCTTGGTCAGGGGTGAGTGTAAATGGTAGTTTTTGAGTAGTTTTATTTGTAATTTCTTCCTTAATATCTATGGAGATTGAGTCGCCAAGATTATTTAGTTCTACTTGATTTTGGATATTGATTCGAAGATGTTCATTAAAAGATAGTCGACGGTCAGCTTTGAAGCGATATTCTTTGGTTTTTGGGAAATGAATATATTGATATGCTTCTTCAATTGACAATAAATGATTATTGTTCAAAAAGTCTGTTTCGATGGGATCAGAAATACTAATTAACGGTAGTGTCTGATGAATTTTTGTTCTTAGCCATTTGGAAGTAATCCCTTCTGTTAATGGATAGATTGGCACAAGCCCGCCAGTGTTTATGGAGGGAGTACTCCCCTCTTCAATTATTGGAGAAACAATTGTGATACTTTTTCCCCAAAAAGTTACCTTCCCTGCAACGGTGTATATTGAGTTTTCCTTGATTAGTCTTTTGATATAGGGATTGTTGAACCAAGTCAGAGTAATTCTCCCTGATGAGTCTTTGGCAGTACACTGAGTAAGTAGTTTGCCAGTTTTTGTAAAAAAGGTGCTTACTTTCCCGAGCTCTCCTATAAATACATGATTTTTCCCTACGGAGAGCTGTCTAATTAATACTGGAGTAGAAAAATCAAAATATCGAGAAGGATAATGATTAATAAGATCACCAATTTTTTCTATTTTAAGATGAGAAAGTTTTTCTGATGTTGATGCTCCTACCCCCTTGACGACTTCAATTGTGTCAGTTGGGTATAAAATATTGTTCATCTAGAGAAAAGCTGAGATAAAAGTGGTTAAAACTAGTACCAATGAACCAATAAATATTATGGCTGTGTAGATTTTTTTCTTTCTTTTGGTCATATGTGAAGTTAATTTAGTTTATTATAGTATTATTGTATTGAAATAAAATATGTATAGAAAAAAAAGACTTAACCTTGGACCATTATTAAGTAAATATAATTGGGGGAAAATAATATTTTTTGGTTTGCTCGGATTTTCATTTTTTATGGGTATTTTGTTTTTGTGGTATTCCCGTGGTTTACCAGACCCTGGTAAGGTACAAAGACAGTCTGGCTTTTCGACAGAAATTTTAGATCGAACTGGAGAGACTGTTTTGTATGATGTGATTGCTGATCAGGATCGTAGATTTACTCCCCTTTCTGAGGTACCACAGAGCCTTAGGGACGCTACTATTTCGGTTGAAGACAAAGATTTTTATAAGCATCAAGGGTTTGACCCCTTAGGATATCTTCGTATTGTAAAAAACATAGTTGTGAATCATCGCTTGATTGGTGGTTCTACTATTACCCAACAGTTGGTTAAAACAGTTTTACTGACCAATGAAAGAAAGATTTCGCGTAAAATTCGAGAGTTTGTACTGGCAGTTCGCATAGAAAAAACATATACAAAAGATGAGATCCTGCAAATGTACCTTAACGAAGTTCCTTATGGTGGAGGTACGGCTGGTGTGGCTGCTGCAGCAGAGCAGTATTTTGGTAAAGAAGTACGCGACCTGAACCTTACAGAAAGTGTTATTTTGGCTGGCTTGCCACAATCACCTTCTCGCTACTCTCCTTATATCGGTGAGCCTTTGGCTTATGTTCCTCGCGCAAAAGAAGTTGCACGAAGAATGCGAGAAGATGAAAAAATTACCAAAGAACAAGAAGCTCAAGTGCTTTCGGAACTAGACAAGGTAGTCTTTAGAGGTTTGGGATCAAAAATAAAAGCTCCTCATTTTGTAATGTATGTCAAGCAAATTCTTGAAGATAAATATGGAACGAATGTGCTAGACGTGGGTGGATTGAGAGTAACAACGAGTTTGGACTGGGAGCTTCAAGAAAAAGCTGAGAAGGTAGTAAAAGAAGAAATTGATAAAGTGTCCAAGAGTTTAAACATCAGCAATGGTGCTTCATTAATTCTTGACACAAATACTGGAGAAATCTTGAGCATGGTGGGATCAAAAGATTATTTTGATAAAACTATTGATGGTGAAGTAAATGTAACTACAAGACAAAGACAGCCCGGTTCTTCAATAAAACCATTGGTTTATGCCAGTGCTTTTGCTAAGGGATACTCGCCAGCATCTGTTTTGGCTGACGTTATAACTGAGTTCCCTGGAAAAGACGAGAACACCCCTTATATTCCCAAGAACTACGATGGTAAAGAAAGAGGTTTGCTTCACCTAAGAGACGCTTTGGCTAGCTCTATAAACATTTCTGCGGTAAAACTTCTGGCACTCACAGGTGTAGAAGAAGTGCTGAGCCAAGGATACAAGATGGGATTTACGACTCTTGAACCAACCAAAGAGACTCTTTCCCGTGTTGGTCTTTCAATGGCTTTGGGTGGCGCGGAAATAAAGCTTATTGATATGGCCGCTGCTTATAGCGCATTTGCTAACGGTGGACTAAAAGTTGAGCCTGTTGCAATTTTAAAGATTGAAGATAGTACGGGTAAGGTATTGTTTGAGAATAAACAATTAAAAAAAGAAAAAGTACTAGATGAGAAAGTGGGTTTTTTAATTAACTCAGTATTGTCGGACAACAACGCACGTCTTCTGACTTTTGGAGTCAACTCATATTTGAATTTGGGAAGTAGAGCTGTAGCTGTAAAAACCGGTACAACTAATGATCTAAGAGATAACTGGACCATTGGATGGAGTCGTGACACTATCGTCGGAGTGTGGGTGGGAAATAATAATAATGACAAAATGAAAAATGTTGCTTCTGGTGTGTCTGGAGCTGCTCCTATTTGGCGCAGAGAAATCATTGACGCACTTAATAAAAGACCAGACAAACCATTTACAGTTCCAGATGGTGTTTCCCAAATCGACGTGGATAGAGTCTCAGGATTCCCTGCTCATGATGGTTTTTCAAGTTACAAAGAGTGGTTTATCACTGGCAGTATCCCAACAGGTCCAGATACTATTCACACAAAGCTTAAAGTTTGTAATAGTGACCAAAACAAATTAGCAGACCCAGTATCTATCGCCCAGGGAAACTATATTGAAAAAGAATATATCGTAATTACCGAGAAAGACCCGTTGACTTCAAAAAACCTTTGGCAAAAAGGAATTAATGAGTGGATTGCAAAACAGCCTGGAGACCTTTTAAGGCCACCTACAGAGTACTGTAATGCGAGTTCTGCTATGGATGTTCAGATTGTATCTCCTAGCCATAGATCGCGAGTTGACGGTGACTCCGTTACCTTTAGGGTAAATGTGCTTGGATCTAAGCCAATTGTAGAGGTTAAGTTTTATGTTGATGGTACTCTAGAGCAAACTTTTTCTGAGTCTCCTTACCTAATGACTTTAAAACTTACAAACGGTCAGCATACGTTCAAAGTTGTAGCAAAAAATAACGAAGGCCAAGAAGGCAGCAATACCCACGAGTTTGGGGTTAACACTGACTGGAAGGCAGCAGGGTCTCTATAGCATTAGCTAGAAAATTTTGAGGAGATGTCTCTTTTTATCTCATTTACTTCTATTTGGGTGAGATTTTTTTCTGGGGAGGTAAAGGTAATCTTAAATGAGTGGCTATCCTTGAATGATTCAAGATAATTAATGTCGCTAATTAGTTTGCTTGACCCCTTAATTTTTTCGATGATATCCCCCACTTTCTCACTCGACTTAATTGTCATGTGTTCCACAACACCTGGAAACTCTGGAAGGGGCTTGTATTTATAGTTTTTTTCTAATGAAGTAGACAGACTTTCGATGTCGAGTTCGATAATAGTTGGATTGGAAGTGATACCAATTTTGTGAAGTACAGTTGGATTAATTGATCCGATAAAACCAAGGACTTTATTTCCTGAAATAATTGTTGCTGTGTTTTCAGATATGTAGTATTCAGGAGTTATATCTGAGTACTGGAAAGAAACAGAAGTAATGTTTAGATGATTAAAAAGGGCTTCTAGATATCCTTTTGTGTTTCTATAGTCTTTGGTGATTGCAATAACTAGTTTGGAGAGCTCAAGAGGTAGTTTTTGCTTGGTTGGAATATAGACATTTGAAAGCTCATAAAGGAAAAAGGGTTCTTCTGATTTGCCCTGATTGTTCTTTATGTTTTGAAGAATTGATGGTACTAGTGAAGTACGAAGATACTCATAGTCTTTAGATAATGAGTTTTGAAGAATTAAATGATCTTTTTCAGACAGTGACGAGTTTAATATTTGGTCTTTAGAAACTAGTGAGTTGTTGTAAATCTCATTGAAACCTTGACTTGAAAGATATTTTTTTATCTTTTTCTCTGTATTTAGTATGGGGTTTTTATCTTCGACCATTAAATTTACACAAGGCAAAACAGGCGGAAGAAGTGAGTATCCATAAACTCTTGCGATCTCTTCGACAAGATCTTCTTTAATATTGATGTCATATCTTCTCCAACTAGGAACAAGGCAGATTATGTGGGTATCATCTTTTTTGGAAATGACAAATCCTAGATTCTCTAGTATTGAGATAATCGTCTTTGAGGGAATCTCAATTCCAATTAGTGTGTTTGCCCATTTAGTATCGAGGATGATACTTTTTGCCTTGTACACTTCTTTTTGGAAGTCGAAGACCGAAGACGACACCTTGGCCCCTGCTCTTTGCTCTAAGAGCTTGATCGCATTCGTAAGTACAGGGAGTGTAAGCTCTGCATCTGGTTGTTTTTCATAAATCTGAGCTGCTAGGGTTCTTTTTTGAAGATAAAGGGAAGATCGTCTTATCTTGTTTGGATGATAAACAGGTACGATTAGAAGAATATTCTTAGTGAATCTATCTACTTCGGCTACCTGACCACCCATAATACCGCACAGATCAACGATCTTTCCTGTTGCATCTTCGATAATGATATCTCCCCCATTGAGATTACTGGTTTGATCATCAAGTGTCGTGATTTGTTCTCCTTTTTTACTCTCTCGGATGATTAGTTTTTGTGAAGCCAGCTTGTCGAGATCAAATACATGACTAGGCATTCCGTATAAGATGGTTAGCTCGTTTGTGATATCTACGACGTTGTTTATAGGTCTTTCTCCACAAAGGGATAAAAGTGTTTTTGTATCTTCTGGTGAGTCTTTGATGATGATGTTTTCTAGAGAAATGGCAGTAAAGCGAGTCACAAGTGAGCTATCTGCTATCTCGAAATGAAATGTTTTTGGGAGATGCGGATATAGATTTATTTTTTCTTTGTACGGGTCATGGACAAGACGCGACTTAACACCCTTCTGATTAAGAATTGCAGCAGAGTCTCTGGCTACTCCTTGAGCACTAGCTGTGTCTATGCGATTGGTGATTACTTCGATATCAAATACGTAATCATTATTTACTTTGGTATATCGATCAAATGTAGGTCCACAAAGACTAATATCTCTTGCTAATTTTTTAACCGTAGAAGGAGTGTCTAAAAAGTATCGAAGAGATTTGTTGGTAAGTTTTATATCCATATTAAAACTGTTTTAAAAATCGTAAGTCATCGGTATATAAGAGTCTCAAGTCAGGTAAATTTAGTCCTGATTTCATCATTAAAACACGTTCTACTCCCCAACCAAAAGCAAAGCCTGAGTAAATTTCTGGATCAAGGCCGCCGTTTCTCAACACATTTGGGTGCACCATTCCAGAGCCACCAAGTTCCAGCCAGCCAGATTTACAAAATTTACATGGAGAGCCTTTTGATATTCCTGTGCCATGACAAAGTCCACAGCTTATATCTATCTCGAAACTTGGTTCAGTGAACTGAAAATGATGTGGTCGTAGTCGAATCGATCTATCTTTGCCAAAAAATGACTTGGCAAAGTAGTCCATTACACCGATAAGGTGAGTAATGCTGATATTTTTGTCGATTAAGAGTCCTTCAAATTGATGAAACATAGAGCTGTGTGAAGTGTCTGCCTGACGTCTGTAGGTTTTACCGATATTGATCATCTTGATGGGAGGAGTTTTTATCCTTTCCATTTCTCGTAGCTGACCATTACTGGTGTGAGCTGTGAGAACAACATCCTCTTTGATATAAAAGGTTTCTTGATCGTCTCTTGCGGGGTGGTCTTTAGGAATATTCAGACCTTCTGCATAGTACCAATCAGTTTCTACCTCAGGATAACGTCGTCTTACAAAGCCCATCTCAGTAAATATATTTTCGATTTCTTCTATGGCCTGTGTAATTAAATGTTTGCTTCCTTTGGGGAGCTTGATTCCTGGAACTGTAATATCAAACGATTCTTTTGGTGATTGATCTAGTATTTGAGCAATCATTTCGGAAATCAGCTTTGAACTGAGATTTTTCAATTCATTGATATCTTTACCAATAAGAGGATTCTCTTTTATAGGAAGAGACTTAAACAATTTATTTACTTCTCCTTGTCTACCTAAGTACTTGATATCAAGTAGCTCAAGTTCTTTGACCGTAGAACACTTTGAGATATCCTCAATGAGGTTGGATTTTACTTTCTCGATGATGTTTTTGTGGTTATTGGCCATCTTTGTTAATGATAACAAAAACTCCCCTGTTCGGGGAGTTTAAATTACAAATTAAATACCCCGATTATTTCTTACTTGTAAAGGAAACGACGTTGGTGAATGCTTCGGGGAGATTGACAGCGAGAGCTGCTAAAACCTTACGGTTTAGTTTGATCTTTTTGTCGGAAAGCTTGTTGATGAAAATGTTATATTTTGGGGCTTCTGCAATAGAAGAAAGAGCAGCGTTGATACGAGAAATCCAAGTGATTCTCATGGTTTGCTTTCTTTCTTTGCGACCATTGTAGGCGTATTGACCAGCATGTAGGGTTGCTTCTTCGGCAACTTTGTACAAACGGTTACGGGTCATGCGGTAGCCTTTTGCAAGACTAAGGATTTTTTTGTGGCCTTTGTGGCGGACTGTACTTGTTTTTACTCTTGGCATTTTAAATTATTTGTAGTTTATAAATGAAGCATTTGCTTGATCTTGGTGGCGATTTTGCCAGTGACCTCTTGGTAGTGTCTGTATCGACGGATGAGTTTTTTACTCTTTTTTCTACGTAAGTGACGCATGTAAGGACTACGACGCAATACTTTACCGGTACCGGTAATTTTGAATCGTTTCATGACAATTTTTCTTGTCTTTTGCTTTGTTTTGGTCATATATTTTTTTGTTTAGATCCTCACTTTTGTGAGGATGACGAGTACGTCATTTTTTTGGTTTTACCTGGGCAATGAGAAGCTTACCAAGAAACTTGGGTTCTTCAGCCACCGAGGAGACTTCGGCCAAGGCAGTGATTGCTTGGTTCATAACTTTTTCTCCGAATTCTTTCTTGGTGATTTGCCTTCCCTGGAATTTTACCACTAATTTGACTCTATCGCCAGCCTTAAGGAACTTTTCGGCTTGACGCACCTTGACTCCTAGATCATTTTCTTGCATAAAAGGCTTGAGACGGATCTCTTTAGTTTCTTGCCCCCCTTTGTTTGTTCCTGCTTTATCCTTTTTGTCTTCTTGGTATTTGAATTTTTGGAAATCGATGATTTTGACAATAGGAGGATTGGCTTTTTCGGTGATTTCTACTAAATCGAGTCCAAGAACAGAAGCCCTTTCAAGAGCTTCTTTGGTATCCATGATTCCTAGCTGTTTGTTTTCTTCGTCGATAACACGGACCTCTGGATATCTTATGTTTTGATTGATACGGTAATATTTACCCAATTTGTTTATATATAAATAATATGTCTGTATTTTACTACAGAATCAGGTTCAACGTGAGATGAAATTGTAGCTATGGATGGTATAATATCTGTTGTTGGGCTCGTAGCTCAGCTGGCTAGAGCGCTGCATTGACATTGCAGAGGTCACTGGTTCGAGTCCAGTCGGGCCCACAACACATAAAAGTTCCCCTACATGGGGAATTTTTTTGTATGAGATTGCCACGGTTCGGAGTACCGAAACTCGCAATGATGGAGTGTTAGCCGACTGAGGTCGCGATACTACGCTCGTTATTTTGGGTGTAAGAACTTCCTTTAGACTTGGCCATCCCCATATAGAAACCTTGTTTTTTGGATCTTCCTTGATAAACTTCAAGCCAGCTATTGGCACTATTTACTTTTAATCTAAACAAATGGATAATTTTTTGAATATGCTCAAGATAATTTTCTTGGTATATTCCTGTTTCAACCACAGGTGACTCAACTGCTTTTATGATGTTTGTATCAAGCCTTTTTAGCTGTTTACTAAGCGCCTTTAG
>Ga0172371_10013449_pt1 | contig 10659 bp, 11 predicted proteins | sample Lak12m_FD_114543 | JGI IMG/M metagenome (GOLD analysis project Ga0172371, IMG submission 114543) | Freshwater microbial communities from Kabuno Bay, South-Kivu, Congo - kab_022012_12m | ecosystem: Environmental > Aquatic > Freshwater > Lake | place: Democratic Republic of the Congo: South-Kivu... | reverse complement strand
AGTCCGCTGGCTTGTAGCGCGGCATAGGCGGCGGCGGCATTCTCCATTTGATGCGCGCCCAGCAGGGGAATGCTGAATTCTACATTTTGAATTTTGAATCTTTGCCCTTGCAGGGATGCTTCGATGGGCGCAATGCAAACATCTCGCCCGATGAGAGTCAGCGGCGCGTTGCGCTCTCTGGCTACGCGCTCCAAAACGGCGAGCGCCTCTTCTTTTTGTGAGGAAGAAATCACTGGAACGCCGTCTTTAATAATGCCCGCCTTCTCGCCCGCAATTTGCGCGAGGGTATTTCCCAACACGGCGGTATGGTCATAAGACAAAGACGTGATGACGGAAACGTTTGGCGTGACGATGTTAGTTGCATCCAGCCGCCCGCCCAAACCCACTTCAAACACTGCGGCGGTCACTCCTTGTTTTGCAAACGCCATAAACGCCAACGCGGTGGTAATTTCAAAGGTGGTCAGTTTTTCCACTTGCGCCACATGCGGTTTAATTTCTTCGACCAGTTCGTTTAACTGCGCGTGGGAAATCGGCTGCCCGTTGATTTGAATCCGCTCGGCGTAATCTAATAAATGCGGCGAGGTGTATAAGCCGGTTTTGTATCCAGCGGCTTGCAGCGCGGCGGCGCATAAAGCGGATGTGGAGCCTTTGCCTTTTGTTCCGGCAACATGGATGACGGGGTATTGATTTTGCGGGTTGCCCAGCGCCGCCATCAAGGCAAACATGCGGTTGAGGTTAAAATCCGCTTTGGCAAGTTCGGAGGAATGTTTGAGGCTGTAATCTACAAACGAGTAGAGATAATCCAGCGTTTGGTTGTATGAGGTTTCAGAATCCATAGCGGCATTGTAAAGCGGAATTGCCTCATTGAAAAGTTGGCAAAATCGGTTTTAGGAACGGCTCATCTTGCGGGCTTGCAAAAAGATTTAACCGCAGAGGCGCGGAGACGCGGAGAGAACCGCTTAAAAAATCTCGGCGGACTCTGTCTTTTTCGCCGCTCTCGGCGCGGGCAAAACTCAATTTTTGCTGTTGTATAATGAACTAATTCAGAATCATGCCATGTTGATAGCCACTCTCTCCCTTCACCTGCGCCTGCCGCTGTGCGCCTCGCTCAAAGAAAAGCGCGGAAAAATCCTGCCGCTCATGGCGCGCCTGCGCCGCGAGTTCAACCTCTCCGTAGCGGAGATGGACCTGCAAGATGAATGGGAAGAAAGCGTGATTGTCTGCGCGATGGTAGGTTCCAGCGCGGCGGTCTTGCAAGCTTCCATGCAAAATGTGGCATCTTGGGTCGAGGCAAATTGGTCACATGGCGATGTGTGGGATACAAAGATAGAGTTGATTTAGAAATATAGGTAATTAGAAATAAGGAGAGAGATGGATTTAAAACTAAAAGGCAAAATTGCATTGGTAAGCGGCTCTTCTCGCGGGTTGGGGTACGCCGCCGCGCGCGCGCTGGCGCAAGAAGGCTGCCAGGTAGCCATCAACGGCAGAGACGAGAAAAAAATAAAATTGGCGGCGGAGAAAATCCACGCGGAAACCGGCGCGCAAGTCATTGGGCTGGCGGGCGATATAAGCGCACCCGCCGCGCCGCAAAAATTGATTCAACAAACGGCGGAAGCGTTTGGCGGGTTAGATATTCTCATCACCAACGCGGGCGGACCGCCGCCCGGCGGCATAGACTCGCTGGACGAAGCGGCATGGCAAAAAGGCGTAGAACTCTGCCTCATGTTGCATGTCAGGTTAATTCAAGCCGCGCTGCCGCATTTGAGAAAATCTACCGCCGCCAGTATTTTGACGGTCACATCCATTTCCACCAAGCAGCCCATTGCCAACCTGTTGCTTTCCAACAGCATCCGCACGGCGACTATTGGATTAACGAAATCGCTTTCGGTAGAGTTGGGCAAAGAGGGCATTCGCGTTAATTCCATTTTGCCGGGTTGGACAGAGACCGAGCGCGTGACCGAATTAATGACCAACCGCGCCAACGCGAATCGCTCCACCGTTGAAGAGGAGTTGCGAAAACAAGCGGCGGAAAGCCCGCTCGGCAGGCTCGGTCAGCCGGAAGAATTTGCCGCCGCCGCTGCCTTCCTCGTCTCGCCCGCCGCGTCCTACCTCACCGGAGTCATGCTCCAAGTGGACGGCGGTATGTATAAGGGAACTTTTTAAGGAAAAAGTATGACTGAAAAATTTTGCATCCACTGTAACCGCACCGATAAAACCATCCCGCTGATTGCCCTGCTATTCAACGGCGAGGAAAAATACATCTGCCCGCAATGTCTGCCAGTCTTAATTCACAAAACGCATTTGCTCGCAGATAAATTGCCGGGCATAGACTCCGCGCCGCCCGTTGAACAATAAACAAATTGGCGCATCCAAAAAAGTTTGAAGGTTAACTCGTTAACCTTCAAACTTTTTAACTATAAAACTTACCCCCATGAAGAAACTCTCACGCCTCACCGTTAACTCGCTGACCATTGCGTCCATCTTTTTATTGGATAAAGTTTTCGCCTTTGTCCGCACGCGCATCATCTCGGAGCAATTTCAAAATTCCATTGTCACGCTGGATACTTTCAACGCCGCCAACAATTTGCCGGACGTGCTATACGCGCTCATCTCCGGCGGCGCGCTGGCAATGGCGTTCATTCCGCTACTGACGGAATATCTCACCACCCAAGACCGCGCCGCCGCATGGGATGTATTCTCACGCGTGGCAAATGTGGCGTTTGTCGTCACGGGCGGCATTGCCCTGCTCATTGCCATCTTCGCCGAACCCATCGTCAATGCGGAGCTGGGCATAGCGCCCGGCTTCAGCGCCGACCAGCGCCGCCTGCTGGCGGAACTGATGCGGCTCAACCTCATCGGCACGGTCATCTTTTCCATCAGCGGGTTGGTTATGGCGGCGCTACAAGCCAACCAGCATTTTATTTTTCCCGCGCTGGCGCCCATCCTATATAACATTGGGCAAACGCTCGGCGCAATTTTTCTTGTGCCGCGTTTTGGCGTACACGGCTTAGTGTACGGAGTCATCTTCGGCGCGGCGCTGCATCTTCTCATCCAAGTTCCCGCGCTCTTCGCCTTTGGATTCCGCTGGACGCCCGCGCTAAACCTTCGGCATACCGGTCTCATCGAAGCGCTCAAACTCATGGCGCCGCGCCTGCTGACGATGGGCGGCATTCAACTCATTGTCCTCGCCCGCGACAACCTCGCCTCGCGCCTGAATCAAGAAGGCGCAGTCACCGCGCTCACCAACGGCTGGATGATTATGCAAGTTCCAGAAACCATTCTTGGCACAGCCATTGCCACCGCCATGCTGCCCGCCATCTCTGAGCTCGCCGCAAAAAAAGATTGGGCAGAATTTCGCCACACCATCGAACGCGCGCTACGCTTCCTCATTGCGCTCACGCTGCCCGTTGCCGCCGTCATGTCTGTTGGGCTGGCGCCCATTGCGCGCATCCTCTACGCCTACGACGAACCCACCATTCAACTCATCGTCTGGACAACGCGCGCCTACCTCTTCACGCTCACCGGCTACACCATCCACGAAATTGCGGCGCGCTCCTTCTACGCCCGCAAAGAACCCATGTTTCCGCTCTACGCGGTACTCATCCGTCTGGTCATCTTCCTCGCCATTGGCGCGGCGGGCGTAACCTTCTACCGTCAAGTCGGCGCGCCCATCATCGCCTTTGCGGAAATTGCCCTGCTCTTTGAAGCCATCATTCTATTTGGATGGCTCTCCGCCCGCACGCACGAACCTCTGCAAGTGGGCGGCTCTGTGATAAAGGGCATCGCGGCGGCGCTGACGGGCGGAGCGCTGACCTACCTCCTCATACAGATTCTGCCCCTCGCAGAGCTGCCCGCGTCATTAATCGGCATGACGCTCGGAGGGTTAACGGCGCTCGCCATCGTCTGGTCAGAGGCGAAGGTAGCGCTGCGGCTTTAAATACCCTGTTATAATTTTTTCCATGAACATCAAGCGTTTCACTCTCTTGTTAACTTTATTTGCGCTATTCGCCCTTGGCGTGTGGCTGCCCGCCAACGGAACAACGCAAGCGCAACAGCAAATCCCCACCCCCACCGCCGGAGCGGACGGGCGCATCCTCTACATCGCGCAAGCAGGCGATAATTGCCTCCGCATTGCCGCCATTCACAGCATCACCGTAGAAGAATTGCGGCGACTCAACTCCAAACTAGATGAAGCCTGCACCGTTGTAGTCGGTCAGGAATACTTAATCGGCATTGTCTCGCAAGCAGGCGTTCCCACCGAAGGACCCTCCCCCACGCCCGCGCCGCCCACGCCCAGCCCCACGCCCTTCACCGGCACAACCGATATTTGCGTGCTGCTCTTTGACGACATGAACGGCAACGCGCAGCGCGAAGAAACCGAACCGGCGGTTGCAGGCGGAGCCATTAGCGTAACGGAAAAAAACGGCGAGTACACATCTTCATTGCCCACCAACATCCCCGCAGATGCGGGCGCGTATCAAGGCATTTGTTTTGAGAACGTTCCCGAAGGCGAATATTCGGTCACGGTGGGCATTCCCGATAACTACAACCCCACCATGAACCTTAACTACGCCTTTGCCGTCAAAGCGGGCGACCGCGCCTTTTTAGACTTTGGCGTACAGTCCAAAGACGTGGTTGCGGATGTAGGCGCGCAAACCACAGAAGAAGAAGCCGCGCGCTCGCCTTGGCTGGGCATTATAGGCGCGCTCTTCTTACTAGGCGGCGCCGGGTTGGGCTATTACGCGTGGCGCAACGCCAAACCGGAGAGTAAACTTTCTGGCGGCGGAATATTGAGAAAATAAATTCAAGTCTTAAATTGAAACGTTTTACGATGTAAATCTGAATATCCCCAACGGGCTATGGCGCGGCGATGAATCAACGTGCCGTAGCCCTTATGTTTTGCAAACTGATAATTTGGCGCTTGCGCGTCCAGTTCCAGCATGAGCGCGTCTCTGGCGGTCTTGGCAAGGATGGAGGCGCAAGCAATACTCAACGAGCGCTGGTCGCCTTTGACCAGCGCCGTTTGCGGAATATCTAATTCAGGCAGTTCCAGCCGAAAGTCAGTTAATAAATAGTTTGGAAAAACAGCAAGCGCTTCTAGCGCGCGCAGCGCCGCCAGCCGCGTGGCAGGCACAATGCCCAGCGAGTCAATTTCGGCGGCAGAGGCAAAGCCCACCGCGCAGGCTTGCGCGGCGCGTTGAATCTGCGGCGCAAGCGCCTCGCGCTGACGCGCAGAAAGCTGTTTAGAATCGCGCGCGCCGTGAAGCGCTTGTAAAAGACGCGCAGGGTTAGGCGGCAACAGCGCCGCGCCCACGCAGACGGGTCCGGCAAGCGCGCCGCGTCCGGCTTCATCTAAACCGACAACGCGCGCATAACTTGACCAGAGCGCTTTTTCATAAAACAGGTCAGGAGGTGGAATCATATTTTCCGCGCCATGCGTTGAGGTGGATACGAAAAATATCACTCATCATGCGGAGCGCGTCCCGCGCCGCCTTAACCTTGCTATCGGGGTCAAAATACCAGTGGATTGGGATTTCTCGCACGCGGAGTTTTTGGCGGCGGGCAAGGTAAAGAATCTCCACGTCAAAAGACCAACCGCTTAGCGTTTGACGCTCAAACAAGGCAGGGACAATTTCGGCGCGAAAACATTTGAACCCGCATTGGGTGTCGTTTAATCCCGGCAGAATAAAGAGTTGAATAAAAAAATTAATCAACCGTCCGCCAATGTGACGGTAAGGCGGTTCGTCATAACGAACCGCGCCGCGCGCCTCACGAGATGCAATGGCAATATCAAAATCGGTCAGCGCGGGCGGTAAAAATTTGGTTACTTCTTCAATGGGCATGGACAGGTCAGCGTCACAAATAAAGCGATATTGTCCGCGCGCGGCGAGAATGCCGCGCCGCACCGCGTTGCCTTTGCCGCGCAGGTCTTCATGGATGACGAAAAAATTGGGATGGCTCGCCGCAAAATCCCGCGCAATTTGAAGCGTGCGGTCTGCGCTGGCGTTTTCCACCACCAGCGCTTCGGCGGTATAAGTTTGTTCTTGCAAGAATGCAAAGACCCGCTCTAAGGTAAGCGGCAGGCGGTTTTCTTCGTTATGCGCGGGGATGATAATGGAGAGGAAAGGCGGGTTCAAAGCGGCTGGGTAAAGTAGATGAGCGCGCCAAAAGCCAGCATAAGACAAAGCCAGAACGCAAACAAACCCACCAACACAAAAACCTGAGCGCGCGTCATGCCCATGATGGTGTTGGGTTTGGCTTTTGCCGCTGGGCGGGCGCGCCGCGGCGCGGCAGCCTCTGCTTGCGGGGCGGGGTCTTCTTCAAAGGTGGCGGAAAAATCTTGCGCGTCAAAAGGTTTGGCGGGCGCGGAGTCTGATTCCACGCCGACCATGTAGGCGGGTAGCGGCTCGTCTTCTGGCGGGGCGGGGGTTTCCTCCACCGGCGGGGGCGGCTCGACAATTTTCTCCGCGATGGAATTGACTTGTTCCTTGCGGAAGATGGGCGGCAGTTGCAAAAGCGAGGAGGCAAAGGCTTTAATGGAATCGCTTTTGAAAACTTTGGCAATGGGGCGCATGGATTCAATGTGCGCGCCGGGGTTAACGTCTATGACCACCGGTTGAACAGGCGCGGGCAGTTTGATGTTGTTAATTTCAAGGTAGCGCTGAAAGTAGCGCGTCAAATCGTTTACCTTCTCCAACGGATTAACGCGCGCAGGTTGCGCGCCGCCGTCTTTGTCGGTCACATACCATTGGTCGCCTTTGGCTTGGAATTGTCCCTTATCGCTGATGACGTAAATTAGGTATACGCCGCCCAGCCCCACCAAAATGAGCGGGATGATAATATCGCTGCCGGGCAGAGGCAGGTTGCGAATGACCACAAAACCTTTTTCCAGCGTGCGCTCTAATTGCGGCAGGAGAATTTGTTGCGCTTCGGCTTCCGCCAGCCAACGCGAGCCATATTTAAGCGCGGCTTGTACGCGGGCGGTTAAACTAAAATTTCCCTTTTCGTCTTGCAGGGGAGTTTTGTCTATAATTTTCATGGCGAGGTTAGAAAAGCGGCGCGCCTTCTACGTCATCGCGTTCGGCGTCGGCGCGCGTAGAGATAAATTCCTGTTCACCGCGCCGCACCAGCAAAACGGGCTTGCCCAGCGAAAAGTTGTTGCCAAAAAATTCAACGCGCGCGCCCACCGCAAAGAGCCGCCCTTGCTTCAAGCGCTCCAATAGAGTTTTGCGGTCTAGCACCACGCGGTCAGAGTACGCCGCCCCGCGCCGCTCATACACGCGCGCCTGAACCAGTTGTCCATTTTTACTGCGAATTGCTTCAATTACGCCGTCCATTTTTTTTGCCATAATCAGTTCCTCTTTTTGCAGACTGAATCAGAAAAGCCACAGAGTCACAAAGCAGTTGCGCTGTGCCTCTGTGGCTCTATTTTGTCGGGGCGCCGGGATTCGAACCCGGGGCCTCTTGCTCCCAAAGCAAGCGCGCTAGCCGGACTGCGCCACGCCCCGATGACATAAGCCGTAAGAGTATAATGCGAACAATGAATAGCCGTCAAGCAAAATTCTTCATCGCCGCTTTTGTTTTTGCTTTAAGCGCGTGCGCTCCTCAAATTCTTCCGCCTACGATTACGCCTACGCTCCCGCCGCCCACCCTTACGCCCACTTTTGCGCCGCCGACTCTTACGCCCGCGCCCGCGCCGCCAAACTGTTCGGCGCAAGCCGGGCAAATTTATCCAGATGTAGTGAGCGATACGGTTCCCCCGCAGGAATTTATCATTTATTTGCCGCCCTGCTATGCCGAAAGCGCAGAACTTTATCCCACGCTGTATTTGCTGCACGGGCAAACTTTTAATCAAGACCAATGGCTGCGGCTGGGCGCAACTTCCATTGCGGATGCGCTCATTCAAAGCGGAGAAGCGCCGCCTTTTATCATCGTCCTGCCAGACGACCATTATTGGAACGCCCCCGCCGGAGCGGAGTTTGGCAACCGCCTCATTTATAACCTCATCCCTTATGTAGATTCACATTACCGCGCGCGGACAGAACGCCAGTTCCGCGCTTTGGGCGGACTCTCTCGCGGCGGCGGATGGACTGCCCAACTGGGATTCTCTCGCCCCGATGTGTTTGGCGCGTTAGGTTTACATTCGCCCGCTTTCTTCAAAGATAACGCGCCATATTTGGAGCGTTACATCCGCCAAATTCCTGTGGAGCAGCGCCCGCGTTTGTGGCTGGATATTGGCGAGGCGGATACGCTTTTGGGAGATAGCGTTTTGTTTGAAGATACGCTGACGCGCAATGATTATGAGCATGTCTTTCATCGTTTTGCGGGCGACCACAGCGAGCGGTATTGGAGCAAGCACGCGGAGGAATATTTGCGCTGGTATGTAAAAGGCTGGCAGGAAAACCAAACCGAGCAGTAGGATATAATTTTTTGGCTCTTCCCGAAATGCAAAATTGATTTTGCGTTTTCAAAAATCGGGAGATTTTTGACTCCGGGTTCATTGATTCAAGGAGAAATGATTATGAATATTTTTGTCACCGGCGGCGCGGGCTATATTGGCTCTGCCACAGCAGACGCGTTGATAAAAGCCGGACATTCTGTAACGGTCTATGATTCGCTCGTTACGGGTCACCGTGAAGCCGTGCCGCAGGGCGCGACCTTCATCCACGCTAATTTGGAAGACAGCCACGCGCTGGCGCAGGCGCTGACCTCAAATCCATTTGACGCCATTTTACATTTCGCCGCTTTTATTGAAGCAGGCGAGAGTATGAAAGACCCGGGCAAATTCTTCCGCAATAATTTTATGAACTCGCTCAACTTAATGGAAGCCGCCGCGCAAACGGGAATTAAGAAGATGGTGTTTTCTTCCACCGCCGCCGTCTATCAATCCAGCGATGAGCCGTTGAGCGAAACTTCGCCGCTGGGACCGACCAACGTCTATGGTCATACCAAGTTGATGACCGAGCAAGCGCTGGATTGGTATCGCAAAATTCACGGGCTGCGCTTTGCCGCGCTGCGCTACTTTAACGCCTGCGGCGCATTACCCGGACGCGGAGAGGCGCACCAGCCGGAGTCGCATCTGATTCCGCGCGTGCTGCAAATTGCGCTGGGGCAGGCGCAACAGGCGACCATCTTCGGCACGGACTACCCCACGCCGGACGGAACTTGCATCCGCGATTACATTCATATTGCGGATTTAGTCTCGGCGCATTTGCTGGCATTGAACGCGCTGGAAGAAAAAGAGAAGATGATTTACAACCTCGGCAGCGGGAACGGCTATTCGGTGCGCGAGGTGATAGAAACCGCGCGCGCGGTGACGGGGCGACCCATTCCCGCCATCGAAGCGCCGCGCCGCCCCGGAGATTCTGCGCGGCTAATTGCTTCCTCTAAAAAAATTAAAGCAGAGTTGGGTTGGACTCCCAAATTTGACGACCTGCGCGAGATTCTCGCCAGCGCGTGGGAGTGGCATCAAACTCACCCCAATGGGTATGTATAGCGCAGGCTTAAGCCTACGCAACGCCCTATGAGTTGGCTAGACCCCGCTCCTGTTCAAATTGATTCGCTCTCCGCGTTGGGGCTGCCGCCCCTGATTGCCGAGACGTTAATTCGGCGCGGAGTCAACTCGCCCGAAGCAGCGCGCGCTTTTCTTCATCCCGATGAAATTGCGCCCGCGCAGTTCGAGAATATTCAAGACGCAACGACTCGCATCGGGCGGGCGATTCTGCATGGCGAGAAAATTTGCGTCTGGGGAGATTTTGACGTGGACGGGCAAACCTCCACCGCGCTGCTGGTTCAAACCCTGCAAACCCTCGGCGCGGAGGTTTCGTACTACGTCCCCATTCGCGGCAAGGAGAGTCACGGCATTCACATCGAATCACTTGCGCCCATTTTGGATGGCGGCGTGAGCCTGCTCATCACCTGCGATACCGGCATCACCGCGCACGAGGCGATTGATTATGCCAACTCGCGCGGCGCGGACGTCATCCTCACCGACCACCATGACTTAGGCGAGACGCTGCCGAACGCAAAAGTCATCCTCAACCCCAAACTGCTGCCGCAAGGTCACAGACTCAAACATTTGGCGGGCGTGGGCGTGGCGTATAAACTGGCGGAAGCGTTGTTAAATTCTGAATTCAGAATTCAGAATTCAGAATTTTTACTGGACCTAGTGGCGCTCGGTCTCATTGCGGATGTGGCGCTATTGCAAGGCGAGACGCGCGCGCTGGCGCAAAAAGGAATCGCGCAATTAAGACAAACTCAACGCTTGGGCTTGCGCGTGATGGCGGAAATAGCGGGCGCGAATCTGGAAACGCTGACGGAAGAAACCATCGGCTTTACCTTTGCGCCGCGCCTCAACGCGCTCGGCAGGCTAGGAGACGCCAACCCCGCCGTAGAATTGCTATTAACAAAAGACGCCATCCGCGCAAAAGTATTGGCGAATCAAATTGAGGGCTTGAATCAACAACGGCGGCTGCTGACCGCGCAAGTCTATCAGGCGGCGGAAGCGCAACTGCAAGAAAACCCGGCGCTGTTGGAAGAAGCGGCGCTGGTCCTCGCTCATAGCGGCTGGCCCGGCGGCGTGGTGGGAATAGTGGCAAATAAACTCGCGGAGAAGTACCACAAGCCCGCCATTTTGTTCAACGAAGCGGATGGAGTTTT
>Ga0172371_10013447_pt1 | contig 10659 bp, 11 predicted proteins | sample Lak12m_FD_114543 | JGI IMG/M metagenome (GOLD analysis project Ga0172371, IMG submission 114543) | Freshwater microbial communities from Kabuno Bay, South-Kivu, Congo - kab_022012_12m | ecosystem: Environmental > Aquatic > Freshwater > Lake | place: Democratic Republic of the Congo: South-Kivu... | reverse complement strand
TCCCTTTGTCGGAAGCTCGTATGAACCCAAACCGCGAATAATAAGCCGGGTCGCCGGTGATGCAGACCAATTGGTGCCCAAGGCGGGCGGCTTCTTTCAAACTATGATGGATTAATTCCGAGCCGATGCCGCGCCCTTGGTATTCCGGATGCACGGAAATCGGTCCGAACATAATCGTGGCGATATGGAGACCGCCTTTCGTAACTATATGCGATTTGGCATAAACGATGTGGCCGACGAGTTTCCCTTTAAGCGTGGCGACGAAAGCCAGCGATGGTATGAACGCCGGATCTTGCCGCATTTCGTGGACGATGTAATGCTCGACGCATCCCGGTTGGTAAACATTCCAAAACGCCTCGCGGACGAGATGGGCGATTTCATCATAGTCGTCAGGTCGCTCCGACCTTATTTCAACGTCATCATTCATGGATGCCTTCACTTATGAGCCAAGCGTCAAGCTGACGCTTAGTTTTGAAAATGTAATGTGTTTTATTAGCTAGATGCATCAGCACGCGCATTTTGCGGGCGCGGGCGGCCGTCCTTCCGTCAAAGAGTATCCAACGGCGAAACTCCCAATCGAATTTTTCGGGGCAGGGGCAGGATTCCCGCGCTTTTCCCTTGCTGTTTTTATATCGGCGGCGGCACATGCGGTAGCAGTAAAACCGATTGAAGGCCAGGCAAACCGTCACGTCGGCCAAGGAAAGACGCTCGGGCGCGACATCGAAATAATTGCCATCGATGACCCAGTTTTCGTTATCGGTCATAAACTGCCGCACGAGGAGGTTTTGTTCCTCGGCCGTCCGTTCTTCCCAATTACCGTAAAATTTGACATTGTCGAGGTGGAGGACCGGTATACGGTAAAACAGCGCCAACCTGATGGCCAGCGTCGACTTGCCGGAGCCGCTATATCCGATGATTTGGAGTTTCATCCTATTCGTATTTTCGATCGTTTAATTTATAGATACATTCTCAGGATTTGCTCGCCGTCGTTACGTCCGGTATCCGCAAACCCGTAATTGATATAGAAACGGTATGGTTCGGGTCCTTTCATGTTGCAGGACGTGTAAAACGTCTTCAGCCCGTCGCGCCGGCATTTCCTGACAACCAAATCCAAGACTTTCGCGCCATAACCTTTGTTTTGATAGGGACCGGCGATCATCAGGCGCCATAAAAAATACCCTGGCTGATCTTCAGGCGGGATATCGTCGGACTGAAGGGCGACCATGACGAACCCGATCGGTTTCCCGTCGAGGTGGACGCCGCGCGCCCAGGCTTTCTTGGGATTGGCGTAAGCCTCGGCCAAAGAATAGACGTTGGGGGCGACGCATTGCTTTTGCGGTTCCGACAAAGTATCGGTCAAAGCGATGATGTCGTCGAAATCATCTTTGGTTACGCGTTTTAAAAATATTTTCGCCATATGGCAGTCCTTTCAGCGCGCCTTTGCGAAATCAAGCTCCGCAACCATCATGCGCTTTGCTATGATTTGACGAAGTAATTGTCGAGGCCGCCGTAAATATAAAGATAGTTGCCGCGAATCCGGTAGTGTTCGTAAATCGACATCAGGATCTCGCTTGGATCGTGGTGCAGAAAGACATAGTCTTCGCCATTTTGATTCCATTCGCCATAAGCGTAGACGGTATCCTGATACACGATGTCGAAGGTGCCGTCAGTGGCGACGTTCATGTAAATCGTGCCCGAGTCGGTACTTGGGTCGACGCCCCACATCGTGATGTTGACGACCCAAGTCGAATTGGATACCGAGCCGATCTCATGCGCCCAGCGGCCCGTGATCGTGGTGTTGACGATGCTGCCGCCACCTAAGGTTGTGCCAATGGAAATAACTCCGGCCAGCAAGGCGGCCGCCAACGATGCGGCTGGAATGATTTGGATATTGCCCGAGGCCGCCCGTAGGCGATAAGTTATTTTCTGATAAATATTGAGTTTGTTGGGATTAATTTTCGGTTTGCCGGCCGCCAATTTGTTATTCAGCGCATCGATGAACGCTTGGTTTAGCGGTAGTTTCAGAATCTCGGCGATGATGCCGATAATCCCGCCGATGCCCAAGGCACCGAAAAGTAAGCCAATAACCCACACAACACCTGTCCCCACACCGAATATGACAGCCATGCCGATAAAGCCAAGCAACGACATGATCGCCCTGATGATTACATACTTGAGATTGAAAGGCGGCGCCAGCTTGACGAACTTTCCGGGAGTAATCGGAGTCGGTTCGATTGGTGTCGGTTCAATCGGCGTCGGTTCAATCGGCGTCGGTTCAATCGGCGTTGGTTCAATCGGCGTTGGTTCAATCGGCGTTGGTTCAATCGGCGTCGGCTCGATAGGAGTTGGCTCGATAGGAGTAGGCTCGATAGGAGTTGGTTCGATAGGAGTCGGTTCGGGTGGCGTTGGCTCTGGTATCGAAACGGGCTCGCTCGGCGCTTTGGCAAGCGGTGGTTCGGCCGCTTTTAGCGGCGGTTCTTCGACTTCAATCGGATGTTCCGAAACCTTGGTTTCCGGAGCGGCTGGTTTTTCAGATATGTTTGCCTGATGAACTTGCGGTTCGGCCGGTTTTATCGTTTCATTTTGTGGTTCCGGTTTCGACGTTTCGAACTTGAAACCGCAAATTGGGCATGTCGGGCCAAGAGTTACGGGTAATTTCCGCCCGCATTTGGGACAATAACTCATACTGAGCCTCCTTGCTTTTATTGGCATCCGGACCATTTTTCTCAAAAGCCGAAACTGCCCGGTTGGGATGCCGATACTAGCCTATTTACATTATATGTTTACGCGAATGGAATGTGCAATCACCCGTGGCGACCTGATTCAAAAAGCAGGCTAAGACGCGTTTTGGAGGCGAGTGAAGCGCGACGATGGTCTGATGCGGCTGATCAAGATGGCGGTCGTCATGACGACTGTGGCGATCAGGATGAAACCGGCTATGTATATCATGACGAAGACGGGATAGGGCACAAGCGGCTGAATCACGCTCATAAGCGGTAGTTCCGTGGTGAAATAGGGGCTGATCCAGAACATGTTGAATTGGCCGGCCGAGTAGCCTTTCCAGGCGAAGAAACCGAGGTTCATGGCGATAGCCATAAAAACGGGGATGACGAATACGATCGAGGCACCGACAAGGGCCTTGAACCGGAATTGGACTTTATGACTTGACAGCAGGAAAACGCCCAAGACGACCTGCGAGCCATGATGGACCATCGTCTGGATGTTGATGCCGATCATCATGATGTATACCGGTTCGGCGTAGATCATCACGGCCAAGCCGCCGAAGAGCCCGAATGTCCCCAGGAAGTTGATGATCGCCTGCCGGACTTTGCCTGGTTTCAGGATGGCCGCCAGCGTCGCCAAGTACATCGGCATCGAGCAGAAATGGAACGGTGTCGCGTACCATTGGTACGACCAATTGGACGTCATCGTCGCCGGGTCGTAATGGAAGGAAAAGACGAGTTGCTTGTAGGTTTCGAACAGGAGACAGACACCGCCGCATATGGCGAGAACGATACGCATCGTCCTGTCGTCGGCGTACTTGAAGCGGATGGCCACGAAGATAGTAATGCCGGTGATGACCGCCAACGACAAAAGATGGTACCAGCCGAACATCGTCGGGAGAACCATCTCGCCTTGAAGCCAATATAGCACGCGCTCGATCAGTGACATGTTACCTATTCTGAGTACTGAGTATATCATAACTTTCGTGTGACATCGCAGGTGATCGATTGACTAAAAAGGACTTATCCTGTCTCGCCCATAACTGAAGGTCCAGGTTTCTTAAGGACTTGACCAAGCGGCTTTTCGACTAACGTTCGAATCATTGTTCGGTGGCTGGCTTTTTGGTATTATTGAAATATGACGATGGTGGGAAACTTTAAAAACCAAAGCTTCCTTTTGGCATCAATGGCTGTCATCGTTTCAAGCTGCGCGAGTTCGATCGGCGCCAATCCGCTTGCGTCTTACATTAAGCAAAACGTCGATATCGAAATAAGTATTTTCGATTTGTCGATCGAAAACAGGACACCTCTTGGTGATTACGCACATGGAAATGTGTTCGTCATTGATTTCACCGAAAAAAACCTGTCTGAAGAGTATAACTTTTTCGATATCTTTTATGTCTCGGGATTCAAGCATGCCGATGGGATCGTGACTGAATATAATAACTTGTTCATCGTCGATCCCACATCGGATTATTTCGGTTATCTGACCCATCCTCTATTTTGCGATGCCACCATGAATGTCTCCGTCATGAAAGGGAATGAAATATTCAATTGCTCTTATGAGATCATCGTTTCGATCGAGGAAGTTTTCTATAAAGAAGGAAATTTCACGATTGGCTTTTACACGCAAGTCGGACCTCGTTCGTCGTTTTTGAATACTTACTATGAAGATACGGTCAATGAATTTCTATTGGGAGAACGCGTTTTTTCAATCGACATTGACATTCAGGATAACGAAATCCAGATTTTATGAAGGTGAATTTCTAGATTTGCCACCAGCAATCTCAATCTATTCTAGTTATGTGTCAAAAAATTCTTGAATAAAAAGAAAGAGGAACTCAAGAGGTCCCTCTAAATCGAGATAATGGTGGCCCAAGCCAGGCTTGAACTGGCGACACACGGATTTTCAGTCAATTTCGGCTATAATCATGGGCTTTATGAAAAGATTTAGGTAAGCCGAAATAATTCTTTATCGATCAACTGAGCGATAGGGTAACATCGAGAGACGTCACATATGAAAGATTACAATCGAGGTACTCTAAAGATCTACCAGTAATTTGCTCTTTTGCGCCGCAAATTCCTCTTCGCTGATAATGCCCTTTTCTTTCAAATTGAACAAAGATACAAGCTGTTCATCGATAGGTTTGGAACTAACTTCAATCTTCTTTTTTTGACTTTTCGTCGCGTATAGTAAATCTCCATTATTTAGTGCAACAAGAGCAATAATTATTGGCACAATTGAAGCAATATTTAAGACAAGACTAATAATGAATGGCCAATCATAGCTATAGTAATCTCCAACTATTCCGATAAAATCGAAGACAAAGGCGGCGATAAAAACACCAATATAAATCCAAAATAAAGTCCAAAACTTTTTTGTAGGTAATACATTCATAACAGTAAGCTCCTTATTGCGTTAATTGTATTTATTATACACAAAAAACGTTTTTTTGACAAAGAGTACGATTGATTGCTTTTGGAATGAATTTCATGCAGATTGTTTTTATTTGAGTAAAAAAAGTCACAACACTCTTAATCGATAATATTGTGGGTTCGGCCGGGTTTGAACTGCCAACACACGGCGACCCTGATAAAAGAAAAAAAGAGGGATTTTGAAGTCCCTCTTCATCGACATAATGGTGGCCCAAGCCGGGCTTGAACCGGCGACACACGGATTTTCAGTCCGTTGCTCTACCAACTGAGCTATCGGGCCACCGAATGGCGGATCAGACGGGAATCGAACCCGCGGTCTCCTCCGTGACAGGGAGGCATGTTAACCGCTACACCACTGATCCAGCGGTTACGCCACATAATTATCACGGAAACCACGCGAAAAATCAATAAATATTTGGCGTATCCGGGATTGCCTAATGGCAATCAATAGTTTTCGGCTTTGATTTCGAAATACGACTGGGCGTGGGCGCACACCGGGCACACTTTGGGGGCGACTTTGCCGATGTGGATGTGGCCGCAGACGCGGCATTTCCACATGACGACGTCCTCGCGGATGAAGACACGCTCGGCTTTCATGTTGTCCAGAAGCTTCTGATAGCGTTTCTCGTGTTCTTCCTCAATCTTGGCGATGCCGCGGAACAAGGCGGCGATGCGCGGGAACCCTTCCTTGAGGGCTTCCTCGGCCATCGTCTTGTACATGTCGGTCCATTCGTAATGCTCGCCGTTGACGCAATCTTGAAGATTTTCCATCGTCTCGGGGATGGCGCCGCCGTGCAGTTCCTTGAACCAGAGTTTGGCGTGTTCTTTCTCGTTGAGAGCCGTCTCTTCGAATAACGCGCCGATCTGCTCATACCCGGCCTTGCGGGCGGCCGAAGCATAGTAGAGGTACTTCGTATGGGCTTGCGATTCACCCGCGAAAGCGGCCAATAGATTCTTCTCGGTCTTGCTGCCTTTGAATTCCATGTATGTTCTCCTATTAATGGAAATTATAGTCGAAAACGGTCCGCGATGAAAGGGACAAAAAGGTAAAGAACCATTTGAATCGGTGCTATTTATTAAGGAGTATAACCATATTTATAGTCGGTTTCACATTTCCGCAATTTTCAAAATCAACCGCGGCAGAAGTTCCGTTCGCGCCTTATCGTACCTTGCCTGTTCTTCCTCGGTTTTCCCGACCAAAGCGATGCCGCTGGCGGAATTGTCCGAGACGACCAGGATGGCGATGCTCGGGATTTCGAAAAGATCGGCCATGCGGTAAAACGAACTCGTTTCCATTTCGATGAGATCGGTTCCAAAAGATTTTATTTCATCTAAATGGCAATATTCCAACGCGATTGAATCGGTGCAAAAAACCGCGGCTTTTTTAATCGCGATGCCGTCATTTTTAGCCACGGAGACGACATCGTCGATGAAGTCGTTTGGTGGTTCCGTGACTTCAAAGGGGACAAAATCCTTGATCGAATCATTCAAATAGGCGTTGGTGTAGCCGCCGGCAACACAGTATGAAGGCGTGCAGATGTCCCCGAGATCATAACCAACTTTCAAAGCCCCGACGGAACCGATGAAAATCATCTTTCTGATGCGGAGTTCGGCGCATACGACGAGATGGTCGATGAGATTGCATGCGCCCGAACTGATTTTGATCCAGGCGATTTTCAGCCCGTCTTTCTCAAGAAGATATCCGGTGAGATAAGAACTTTCCCGCAAGGTCGTGACCTGACAGCTGAAATCCATGCGTAGCTTGGATGGCGTGTAACCCGGGGCAACGACCAGAGCAGCGTATTCATCGGTCGGGGATAAGCCGAAAATCTGAGAGGCCATGTCCGAGGAATTATAGCGATGAAGTGAGGCCAAAATGTCCCGTAGTCTTTGTTTCATTGCACGGTCCTTCAACCAATCATACAAAATAAAAAGGCTCGATGGCAATGCATCAAGCCTTTTGTTTCATTGGTTGCGGGGGAAGGATTTGAACCCTCGACCTCCGGGTTATGAGCCCGACGAGCTACCAGACTGCTCTACCCCGCGATATCGGCTTCCCTTTCGGGCGCCAACATATATTAGCAAATATCGGGGGGATAAGCAAGGTTTTTTACTTGAGGTCGGTGCGGCTGAACAGGAACGCGCCGCCGACGTTTAGCAAAGCTAAGAGTCCGGCATTCGTGCTTAAAACCTTAGCCAGATACGCCTGGCCCTCGGTGGAATAGAAGTTAGTGATGTCCGTCGGGTTGAACAGGCTCGTCGAGTACTTGAGGGCTTGGAAAATATAGAAGTAGTCGAGGACTTCGTGGAGACGGCGGCGGGCGTCCTCGGCTTCCTGCGCTTGTGTGAATAGATCATATCTCGCATAGATCAGTTGGAACTCGAGCAAGCCTTCAAGCAATAGCGCCAGCACGAGCACGAACGTCAGGAAGACGATCGTCAAGATGATGGCGCCGGCCATGTTCTTGACCATCAGCCCAATGAAGACGATCATCGAGGCGGCCACCATGATCAAAAGGTACCCGATGGCGCAGTAGATCAATAGATTATTGCCGTCGTTGGCGACCGAGGTGTCGATGTAAACCGCGATGCCGGAGATGGCCCCGAACCCAATCAAGATGCCATGGAACAAAAGCATGCCGACGAGGGTGAAGACGGCCGCCGTGAGCAGCGTCGAGAAATAGATTTCAAGTTTCGAGTAACCGGCGATCAATTTGTTGCGAATCGTGCCATGGTTGATGTCCTTGGCGATGAAAACGATCGTGCCGAGGGCGACGATGATGTACGGCGTGCTGCTGAGTTGGAAGGAACTGCTGATGGTGTCCCGCAGAATCATGTCGCGGTATTCGGGTTCCATCCATTCGGCGTCGATGCCGGCGACGAACGCCCAGTTGACTATGGCGATGACGGCGATGATGATCAGCACGGCCAGTATCATCTTGTCCTTCAACAACCGGGCGAATTCGAGACGGATGAGCTTAGCCATGGTGCGCCCCTCCGATCATTTCCATGAAGTATTGCTCGAGGTCCTCGTTTTGCTCCTGGACGGCGAGCACGTCCAATCCGGAGGCGGTCAACGCCGTGATCACTTTGGAAACGGAAGTCCCATTGGCAATCAAGACGCCGGCGTCGACGCGCTCGATCCCTTTGAATCCGGCCGCGATCAACGTGTCGTAAGCCTTGCTTGGTTCGTTCACCTTGAACAAAGTGGCCTTGCGATTGGCGCGGTTAAGTTCCTCGGCCGTGATTTCCTTGATGAGTTTTCCCTTGTCGATAAAGCCGTAACGAGTCGCTAGTTTTGAGAGTTCGCTCAGGATGTGGGATGAAATCAAAATCGTGATTCCCTCCTCGCGGTTGAGCTTCAAGAGCAATTCGCGCATGTCGCGGATGCCTTCGGGATCAAGGCCGTTATTCGGCTCGTCGAGCACGAGGAAATCGGGGTTGGATATGAGGGCCATGGCGATACCGAGCCGCTGTTTCATGCCCAAGGAAAAGTTTTTGACTTTCTTGCGTTTCGATATCAATAGCGAAGCCAAACCGACTTTTTCCAAGATGGCGGCGATGACTTTCTTACGGTCTTTGTTGATACCTAACAAAACGCATTGGAGATCAAGGTTGTCATAAGCCGACAAGCCAAGGTTGAGGGCCGGATTCTCGACGACGGCGGCGATTTTCGCCCGCAGCCGCGTCCGCTTGCGCGGATTGGATTCCCCAAACAGGGAATAAGCGCCGCGCGTCGGTTCGGCCACGCCGGTGATGATGCGGATAAGCGTCGTCTTCCCAGCGCCGTTTTTGCCGACAAAGCCGTAAATGTCGCCTTCGTTGATCGACATGCTCACGTGCTCGAGGGCATGCGTTTTCCGGTAATACTTGCACAGGTTGTTCGTTTCTAAGATGGTCATGTTGTTCTTTCTACCAAGCGTTGTACACTTTTTCGGCAAAGCCGAAGACATGCTTGATCGGGAACTTTTCGCCGTTGGCGACGATCGTTCCGTCGAAATAGCCGAACACTTGGTTTTGGATTGATTTGACGACCAGGATATTGCTTTGGCTGTGGCGGTTGATGACCGGCTTGAACCGCAGGTCGATGAGGCCGTCGGAACTCTTGATGTTCCATTCGTCCATATAACTGTCATGGCCTTTGGCGTCAACCGGGATCTCAAAGCGGACGTCGGTCAACTTGACGGCCGTCCCTTCCTTCATGTCCGGACGCCGATAGTAAAACATGTTCTCGCTGGCGGCGGAAATGTCCCCAAAGCCATAACCGAGGTTGGCGCCGACGTTGATGTTGCCGCTTGGGCCGCTGAAGGAAAGCCAATACCAGGTGTTGGAATAGGTCCAGACGCCGCGGCCCCAGTCAAGCACGCCCTGGGTTCCCGCAAAATCAATCGTCTCGCCGCCGAAAACGACGCTTCCCTTGGCTAATAAATTATTCACTTTGTAGTTGTAGTAAAAATGCTTTGGTTTTTCAAACGGCGTGGCGATGCACATCCCTTTGCGGTTGACGTCGGTCAGCTCAAGATCGAAACTTAATTTCTTCTTTCCGCACACGTTTTCGAAGAAGCCGCTTAAATGATGATGGCCGCCCTTGACGTCGAAGTTGACCGCATATCCTTTGCCACGAACGCTGACGGTGCCTTGATACGGATTGTCGGGCAGCGCTAGCTTTCCCATCGGGAAAAAGCCAAGGATCGATTTCGAATATTCGACGGGCACCGTGAAATCGAACAAGGTGACGCCGATCATCGAGAGGTACCCTAAGTCGCTGACGGTGATTGAAAGTCCTTTTTCGTTGTCGCCAACGTAATAATAATCCCATTCCTTGATGCGCCAGGCTCCGGATTTTACATCTTTCCGACGATAGTCCTTGACGGCGGAGTAGGAAAAACCGGCTTCGGCCAGGTTGCCTTGGTTATCGAGGAGCGGTCCGCTTTTGAGTTCGTGCTGCATATGTTTTCCTCAATTCATCTTAAGCGAAACCCGCGTGCTTGTCATTAAAAAACACCGGTAGACCGGTGTGGCGGATGGCGGAAGCTGAGAGATTCGAACTCTCGCGGGGCTTGCGCCCCCTAGCGGTTTTCAAGACCGCCCCCTTAAACCGCTTGGGTAAGCTTCCTTCTGGTGGACCCTGCAGGACTCGAACCTGCAGCCAGCCGGTTATGAGCCGGAAGCTCTGACCATTGAGCTAAGGGTCCACGATTAATATTGTAGTATAAGCGACGCTATTTGGAAATAAAACCCGGATGGGCCGGGTCTTATCGTCATTCATGGTAGCTGCGGGGGGAGTCGAACCCTCGACCTGCCGGGTATGAACCGGACGCTCTGGCCAACTGAGCTACGCAGCCATGTCTTGGTGGAGCCAAGGGGGATCGAACCCCTGACCTCCTGGTTGCAAACCATGCGCTCTCCCAGCTGAGCTATAACCCCGCGGGATGCCATTCCACGCTTAAATATCTTATATTTTTTAAGGTAATTATTCAATAGAAATAAGAACGAACTA
>Ga0172371_10013446_pt1 | contig 10661 bp, 5 predicted proteins | sample Lak12m_FD_114543 | JGI IMG/M metagenome (GOLD analysis project Ga0172371, IMG submission 114543) | Freshwater microbial communities from Kabuno Bay, South-Kivu, Congo - kab_022012_12m | ecosystem: Environmental > Aquatic > Freshwater > Lake | place: Democratic Republic of the Congo: South-Kivu... | reverse complement strand
ATCGGCTTCTTCAACTACTACCTGCGGGGCAGCACCGGTTCGCTCAAGTACTTCGACACGGACGCGGCCAAGAAACTGGAGCAGGATCTGACTTACGAATGCGAGATGTAGTTCAGTAGCTCCGGATGGTAGTGCTCCCCGGCTTCCGGGCGCCCCTCAAAGACCTTCCCGATCCGCCTTGTGAGCGATCCTACAGTGCAGTGCTTCCGGCCCACGGGTCGAGGGCCCAGACGTGCGTGGAGGAGAGGGAGGAGAGAGCCTCATGGAGAGCGCCGAGATCCATGTCCCCGTCCGGCAGGGACTCGACGTCCGAAGCGTCCCCGTCCAGCCCGAGTGCGCCCGACTCGGCGTCCGGGGCCAGGCCGTGTGCAGCAAGCGGGGAGTCTGCGATGCCTGCGTAGGAAGCGGAAGCGGAGCCGCCCAGGAGCGCCTGCTGGAGCGCTTCACCGAAGCTGAGCTGGGGGTAGTATTCGAGGTCGACCTCCTCGTCTGCTGCGATGTCCAGCTTGGACTTCATCCATTGCAGGGCTTCGAGGGAGCCCCCTACCCTGTTCACGAGGCCGAGCTCCACGCCCTTGGCCCCGCTCCAGACGCGGCCCTGTCCGATGGCGTCTACGTCGTCGCGGGTCTTGCCGCGGGCCTTGGCGACGCGCCGGAGAAAGAGATCGTAGAGATCTGAGATGCGCTGCAAAGATGCTTCGATCTGCTCTTCGGTGAGGCGGTGGTCCATGCTCAAGAGGTCTGCGTTACGTCCCTTGGAGAACCGATACCGGTGAATGTCCAGCTTGTCCAGCAAGCCGCTCACGACGACCTTGCCGAAGTAAATGCCGATGCTTCCGGTCACGCTTCCCGGCATGGCCAGGACATCCGTGCCCGTTGCGGATACGTAGTACCCGCCCGACGCCGCGGTGTCGCCGATGGACACGATCAGCGGCTTCTTCTCCGCCAGCTTGACCAATGCCCGGTTCATCAGCTCGGACGCGAGTGCGCTCCCGCCGGGGCTGTCCACTCGCAAGATAACTCCCTCGATTCCACGGTCCTGGGAAATCGCCTTGATCGCTGCCAGAATTGTCTGGGCACCGCACAACCTGTTTCCGACAAGCGGCACGGTCATGCTGCGGCCGTCCACGATGCTGCCCTGAATAACCAGCACAGCAACGCGGGCGGGCGCCCCCCACTGCGTGGTCCGGTAGTCCCGCACCGGGTATCCGTCCACCAGCCTCCTGGGATTCAACCCCTCCTTCTCCAGGAAACCGTCCAACTCTTCGGCGGTCGCCACCTTGTCAACGAGGCCTGCTTCCAGTGCCTTCTGCGCCGTAAATGGCGCTGAGTCGATCCAGCCGACGACCTTGTCCCGTTCGACCTTGCGGCCTGCGGCGATGCCGTCAACGAGCTGCCCGAAGAATGCGTCCATGAGCGCGGTGTGGGCCTCAACGTACTCCGGGGTCGGCTCGTTCAGCGTGAGCGGCTCGGGGAACGACTTGTACTTCCCGATGCGGACAAACTGCGCTTCGACGCCGAAGATGCCCAGGAAGTCCTTCAGGAAGGTGAGGTTGCCGCTGATGCCGGTGACGAACAAAGCGAGCGCGGGGGTCGCGACGATCTTGTCGGCCTGGGCCGCCAGGTAGTACTCGCGGTTTCCACCGGCCACCAGGTATGCGATGATCTTCTTCCCCTTTGCCTTCAGATACCTGATCGATTCCGCCATCTCCTGAGTCTGCGCCCAGCCTGCGGACGTGCCGTGGATCTCGATCAGCACCGCGGCGACTTCGGGGTCTTCTGCGAGGCGGGCGAGGTTAACCCTCACGTCCAGCAGCGAGGGTCGAGGCTCAGCGAACACGCCGCCGGTTCTCCCCTCGTTGAATCCGCCGGGCAGGCGGTACCTGACGATGAGTCCGGATGGTGACAGCACGGTGGGAGCAGAGCTTCCGGACAGGCGGACAGCGGCCATCATGTCGCTGTTTCCGTCGTCGTCCGAAACGTATCCGGCGTGGAAGTCCGAGTGGAGCATGTTGATCGTGAGCATCCCGCCTGCGCCCCACTGCCGGCCCTGCAGTTCGTCGTCCCGCGTCCAGGCGTTGGCGGTGAGCGTGAACCCCTTGAGCGGCATGATCGAGAGCGAAGCTTCGGGATCGACGAAGTCGCCACCTCGGTTGGTCACCGCGTCAAAGCTGACGGTGACGCGGTCGGTAAGCGGTCTTACTGCGATTCCGGTTGCGAGCTGGACCCCCTCGTGGCCGCTTCCCAGGTTCTCCTCAGTCATGTTTCGGGCAGAAAATCCGACGCTGGCCCAACGACTGCCGCGAATGAAGATGCCGGCGGACAGAGGATCCCTGCCATCCAGGACGCCATCTCCCGACAGGCTCTGCCAGGTAAACCCGAGCCCTGCCATGTTTCCGAGGCCCAGGCCTATGTCGAGGCTGGTGCGCCAGCCGGAGAGCTGCGGCACCGTCCCGGTCACGGAGACATCAGTGCCCGGCTCCAACTCCTGCTTCGACGCACCGGTCGCGGCGGATCGGCCGGCATCGGACAGACGATCCACTGCGAAGCCGACGTGGAGCGCGTCGCCCAGCACGGTAGCGAACTCGCCTCCGCTCAGGGCTTCCGAGTAGAGCAGAAAGAGCTCGGATGAGTCCGTCGCCACTATCGCCGCGGGGTTCACGTCCCTGCCCAGGTAGGGGGTCGGGTCCGCGACTCCGCCGCCGGGGAGCGTGACGCTCCAGGGCATTCGAGAGTTGGAGGAGAACGGGGCCTGTGCCGCGGCTTGCGGGCAGCAGGTCCAGACGACGGCAACGGCAGCGAACAAGGACCAGGAGAAGAGGATGGATCGTCTTGCAGACCTGCTCATGAAAGCCCCCAACGTGCAAACAGCTCAACCCATCATGGAAGCAAGGGCGCGGACAGCATCGATGATCGCCTTGTCGCTCTTCTCGAGGTGCTGCATCATGGCCGCACGGGCCGTGCGCCCGTCGCCATTCTCGGCAGCGGACACGATCTGTTCGTGGGCGTCCGCGTAGTCGGGGGTGAAGACCCAGAGAGCGGGGAACTGAAAGACGATCTCGGTGTAGACCCGAGCCACGGTGTTGAACAACCAGCGGCTCGTAACGCTGCCCGATGCCTTCACGAGCGCAAGCGAGACCAGCAGGTCCGTTCGAACCATCTTCTCCGGGTTCTCGGTCTGCGTCCGCTGGAGTGCGATAAGCCTTCTGATCTCCGCCAACTGCGTTTTGGTCGCCCTGCTCGCGATCAGCGTACAGACGTCCGCGAGCAGAAGGCGACGGACACGCAGCATGTCTTCCAGGACATTCAGGAGTTCATCGGCGTCCGGAGCTTCCCTGAGGTAATGCGGCAGGAGATTCAGCTCGCCGTCTTCCCTGAAGTTCCGCACGTTGAGCCCGTCGCCCTGCCTGGCTTCCACAACGTTGAGCGTCTGGAGGTTCCTGATTGCCTCGCGCAAGGTGTTGCGGTTGGTGTTGAACATCCCGGCGAGCTCGCGCTCGGGCGGAAGCTTGTCGCCCGGTGCGATCTGGCCCTTGAGGATCTGCCGGAGGATCTGGCGGGTGATCTCGTCCGAGATGCTCTGCTTTTTGACCGGCACGAAAGCCATGATTCAACCTCCCCCGAGGTCCATCTCCAGCATGGACGTCACGAAGTCCTTGCCGTAGTCGACGACGACGTCGACGGTCTGGCCCTGCTCATCCCGGACCAACTTGAGAGCGGGCACGTGGAATGCGACGAAGTCCGGGACGCCTGCCGCGTTCGACCTGGCCACTATCTCGTCGCGAAGCGCGGCATCGAACGTGGCGGCGTACTCGTCCACGAGCCTGCGGGCAGCATCGAGGTCCCCTTCGGCCTTGATGCGCATGATTTCGGAAAGGAGTCTGGCCACGGCGTCCCTTGCGTCCTGGAAGTCTACGAGCACATAGTACGTCTTGCTTCCGATCTTGCGCACTTCTGCGGCCTTGCTGTTGCGGAGGAGCCACTGGACAATGAGGTGAGTAGCGCGCATGTGATCGTCTTCGATGCGTGTGCCGGACTTGATGCGCCTGAGCAGGAGGAGATCGGAGCGGAGGTAGTCCTGGTATGCGACCTTGCCGGCTTCAGGTTCCTGGACGGCCTTGATTTCGATCATCCTTGGGTCGTTGATGTGGTGGAGTGCGACCAGCTCGGCCCGAGCTTCCTCCAGGGTAGCGTATGTCTCCTTGAGGTAGGCGGCGGGGTCCTGGGTAAGAGTCGGGTTTGCCTTGCCTGATCCATGGCCGACGACCTCGTGGAGCGCGACCATGGATCTGCTCACCGACTCGCGGTACTTCTTGGTCAGCAGCACCTCCTCCGGCAGAGCGAACTCGCCGAGTGCGCTGTCGGAGACGGCAGCGCGTGCTGCGGCCATCACGTTGGTGAGGAGTACGCTTCTGGAACCGTGTTTTTCGCGGATCCACTGAGCATTGGGAAGGTTGATCCCTGCGGGAATCGACGGCCCTGCGCCGCCGAAGCCTGCGAGTACGTTGATTGCGGCAGCGACCGGCACCTTCACGTCCTCCTTCTTGTACTTGTCGTCCCAGGGGCAGTTCTTCTCGAAGTAAGGAGCGCTTCGTGCAATGGCCTGCATCAGCTCGGACGTCTCGACGTCCTTGAAATAGACGAGCCCTTCGTACTCAGCCTTCTGGCTGCGAGGATCCTTGTACGACTCGATGAACCCGAGGATCGCATCGACGTTCGGGTCCTCTTCCAGCCATGCAATGCTCGCCTGATCGAACTCCGCCGGGTCTCCAGTGCGGAAGTGGGCGACCAGGCGCTCCAGGTATCGCTTCTGGCCGGGAGTGGCGTACGCGGCAGCGGCTTCCATGTGGCCGATCATCGCTTCAAGCTGAGCGGCGTAGAGGCCGGGTTGGACGATCCACTTGCCCTTCGGATCTTTGGTTCCGGTCCGGTAGACCTGCTCGACCACGGCACACTTGCCCTTTCTGGGGCACTCCTTTACGAGCCTGGAGTTTAGTGGGAAACTCTCAACCACTCCTTCGAGGTCGGCCATCGTCACGCCCAGGTAGTAGTTGCCCGCGCTGTCGCGAAGGATATCTCCGCCGGGGCCTGGGGACTTGTTTGTGATCAGGGGCTCGACGAGCGGGTCGAAGAGCGTCGGCTCGATCTCGGCGACGATGTCTTCGAGGGGCCCCCCGAGCTTGGAGAAGTCCGCGCCGTTGGCTCTGGCGACGCCAAGGGCATCGAGCAGCTCGTCCCGCGTGAACCCCGCGACGAACTTGCTCTTGTTGCGGTCATGGTACATCCCGTTGTTGAGCCACAGCATCTTCATGTAGGCCAGGAGTTTCTCCTCGGTTTCCTGCTTGAGGCCAAGCGGATGGCTGAGGATCTGGTCGAGCAGGAGCCGGACCGTAAGTGCGTGGCGGTGGTTCTGGTCGTAAGTGATGTCGCGGCCTGCTGCGGCGGCGCGGTACAAGTGGTATGCAAGCAGCTTGTCGTTGAGCGAGAGCTTGTCGAAGCCGTCTGCATAGAGTTGCACCAGCGCGGTCCCTCCGACGTTATCGAGCACGTAGGTACGGGGCGGAGGCAGCTCCGCCTGCTTTGTCTCCGGCATTTGCTCCTCCTCTTTGGGCGTGGGCGCCGTCTGCGACGGGCACCCGGCCAAGGCCGGCACGAGCGCGACCAAGACCAGAACACGAAGAACAATAAGTCTTCTCATCGAAGTTTCCCCCAGTGTCTCTATATCAGCCCTGCGCTGCGGGCTTCTGAAGCGAGCCTGTCGCGGTGAGCAGGGTGCGCCACGGCAATCAGGCTGAGGACTCTCTGTCTGACGGAAGCTCCACGCAGGCTGGCAACGCCGTTCTCGGTCACGACCGTGTCGACCTCGGTGCGCGGGATGCTGACCACGTGTCCAGGGGTCAGATGGGCCACGACGTTCGACACCGAATGGGACTCCGAGGTCGATGGCAGAACGACGATGCCCTTGCCGCCGCTGCTGAGAGAAGCGGCAGCATGGAAGACCTGTTGGGTGCCGGGGTTGCCTGCCATTTCGTAGGCAGGCGAAACCCCAGCGACCTGGCCGGTGAGGTCCACCTGGCAAGCCCTGGTAATGGAGACCATCTTCTGGTTGCGGGCGATGTTGGCTGCTTCCGCGACGAACGTCACGGGATACAATCCCACCGTGTCGTTCCCGTTCACGTAGTCGTACAGCGTCCCGCTGCCCAGGACGTAGCAACCGACCCACTTGTTGGGCATGAACGACTTCCTGCGGCAGGTGAGCGCTCCCCTCTGCTTGAGGTACAGGAAGGGGTCTCCGATGAAGTCGGAATGAACTCCCAGGTCGCGCTTTGTATCGAGCTGGACGGCGACCTGCCTTACGACGTCGGAAGCGTCCAGGTGGAGAGTTGCCTCGTCAGGGACCAGCGAGCTGACGTAGGCCCCGATGGCATGGGCTTCCAGGAGTGGTGAGCCGATGCCGACCTCGGGCAGCTTGCGGTTGGTAACCACGACGTAGTCCACGGACTCCAGGCGGAAGGTGGTTTCGCCTTCGGTGTGCGGGAGGTTGGGGTTCACCTCGACGATGACGAGCGTCTCGGCCTGCTCTGCCATGGAGAGCATGTCCGGCATCCAGTCTACGTTACAGCCGAGGTTGAAGTTGCCTTCCGGGTCCATGCCCGGGCTTCCGACCACCAGCACATCCAACTTGGAAGCACGCATGAGTGCGGCCATTGCCCTTGCGTTTGCGGGCAGGACATCGACCACCCCGGAGCAAGCAGCGGCCTTCATTGCGGGGCCGACGTCGAAGCAGGAGAAGCGGATGCCACGGCGGGGAGACTTGCCGACCTGGACCGCGGCCTGCTGGCGCTGCACGAATTCGGGCGGGGTGAGCGCGAGGGGAGAGATGACGGTGACCCTGGTCAGGTCTGGGCGTGCGGAAAGTGCCTCCAGGAATGCTCCTGGGCTGGAGGCCCCTCCTGAGACGAGGGCCGTATCGCCGTTGTGGAGCGCTGCGGCCGCTGCTTCAGCGGTCACTACCTTCTGGCGGTATGCTTCCGTAATCATTGAGCCGGCAGTCATGGCTTTCCGAACCCTGCTATCGCTGCTATTTAACTAACTGATCATTTAAAAGCATGCAACGCCTATTGCATCGTTCCTTCCAACTCAGTGAAGCCTGCAACGCGAGACAAGCTCTCCGGGTGGACGGAAATTTTGGTACCTGCCGGGACTCCGGGCACTGCGTCCGAGAGGTCGATCTCAGGCAGCTCGATGCCGCCGAAGCTCTGGCCTGCGATCCCTGCCAATGCGCCCTCGACGACGCCGGACTGCACCAGCTCGTCGATAATGGGTACGAGGTCCTCGTACCCTTCCGTCACGCTCACGACCTCGTAGTCGAACAGTCCGATCTGGTCGATGGTGAGGGAAAACGTCGCAGCTCCGCCGTCCTCGACCAGCTCGATTTCGGCGTCGCCCATCACCATCACGAATGCGCCCACGGTGATCGGAATGCCGAGCATCTTGAGCTTGGCTTGCAGGTACAAGTCCCCAACCCCGAACCGCAACGCCTTGTCGGGATTGCAGTCGGATAACATGGGGGACAAGAAAAAGTCGAGGTCGACGGAGAGCTCCGAGATGCCGTAGCCGCTCAGGGTCCCTGCCAGGCTTTCGAGCGCGGACTGGGGCACGGACATGTTGAGCGCGCCGCCCCACCATGCTGCAAACAGGATCTGGTTGAGCATGTCGTCGCCGATTGCGACCGAGACTTCGCTGTCCTCGGACAGGACGAACGCGGGTGCGTCCGGCCCCGCACATTTCCCGCGGCCCAGCGACCCGAGCGGGTTGTGGGTGACCTTCTTGAGCGACCAGGCACGTGTGTTGAAGTGCATTTCTATTCCTCCCGGCGACGCATCGAAGTACGAATACCGGGTCTGAAGTGTCAAGTTGGTGGGCACCCCGCCGTCCACGAACGCGGGCAGGCTCAGGTTCTGGTCAAGCTCGAACTGAGCGAACAAGTCCGAGAGGACGCCGGGCAGCATGTCCGCGACCTGCGCCTTCAGGGCATCCTCGATGGACGATTGGAACAGGGAGATCACGGCGTTGATTATCGGCTGGAGCAGGTTTCCGGCAAGCCCTTCCAAGTCCAGCTCGGGTGCGCTGACGCCGAGCTCCAGCGAGGTCATGCTCGCCTGCACGCCCTGTCCCGGCTCAAGCCATAGCTGGACCGAAGCGTACAGCGCCAGTTCGTCGATCTTCAGCTTGCCGTGGACATCAGGACAGAGGTCCACGAAGATCACCTTGCAGTCGCCGATGGCGTCCACGTCCGCGGTGAAGTTCTTGAAGGTCGAGTTGACGGTCATCCCGCCCTCTATCATGTCCATCTGAACGAACGGCTGGTCGAACTGGACGTTCTTGACGAATACCTTGTAGTTGTTGGCATCGTAGACGGGATTGGGAATCATGGAGCCGAAGTCGAGCGAAGCCAGCACCACTTCCATCAAGGTTGCGAGGTCATCGGGCGCGGTGTGATTGTGGTCTCCGTCGTCCACGAAGTTCTCGGAGAGGAAGATGCGCATTCCTGACGGGACGAAGGTCTCGGCGTCGTCGCCCTCGCCCGGATACCATGTGTCCGCGTATGCGAATGAGCGCATGGTCCTCGATGTCTCACCGCCGGCGTCCTCGGCGAGGGCCACGATTCGGTTCACCGCGTGACCGGCAGGGACCACGGTCGAGAAGGAGTGATCCGGTTGCACCTCTATGGAAGCCTCGTTGATCGTGAAGGAAGCAAGCCCGGTGACCTGGTCGCTTACCGTGCCTGCGACCGTGACCGCGGGCTTGTCCACGGTGGCGCCGCGCTCCGGCGTGTCGATTGAGAGGAGCGGGCCCTGGCCGTCCACCACGACATGCGCCTTCGCAGAGACTTCCGGGGTGTCCAGGAGCTTCACGATGAAATCGTGCTCTCCCATTTCGAGGAACTTGAAGGTCTGATTGGCCAGCGGACCGACGCCTTCGGGCGGCACGACCTCGATTGGTGCGAAGACCGCATCGGGAACGAGATTGAGGTGAGCGTCGCGGGCAGCGGCAAGGATCTGGACCTTGTCCATGACCTTGTAGATGTTCTTTTCCGGCACGAGAGTCAGCTCGATCATCTGGGGCGCACCCGGCACGACGGTCAGCGTTGCCGGGAAGAGCTTGAAGAGCGCCCAGTCCATCGCCTGCGGCACGCACTTGACCTCGTAGAACCCGACGATGGTGCTGGTGACCTTCAGGCCCACGAGGTCTACTTGAGGCGGGACGGCCACGACCATGGGGAAAGCGGTCACCTTGTTGTCGTAGAGGTCGGTTGCCTTGCAGGTGATGCCGGAGCTCTCGCCTGCGGTGATCGTCGGGGACGTGAGGTCCGTGTAGACGCGCACCGGCACGTTGGGGATCACGGTCAGCGGTGCCGGAGACTCGTCGGGGTGGAGGCCGTCGAGCACGCAGGAGACCTTGTAGTCGCCGGCGACTTTGGCTTTGAGCGACTGACCTGCGACCGTTGTGCCTGCCTGGGGCTGGACTGCGATGATCCATTGGCCGAAGACTTCGTTGTCGTATTCGTCGAACGCGTGGCACTCGACCGGGACGTTGTCGCCGGCCTTTGCTTCGGGGCCCGGAAGAGCAGTTTCGATGCGCTCCGGCACGCCTGGAGACACTGCTAGAGTTGCGGGACTCTGGTCCTGCCATTCTCCGCCGTTTGCGGTGGTGAACGTGCAGGCGACCTGGTACGAGCCTGGGCGCCTGAAGGTGACCGAGTCGCCCGTGGCGTCGTAGTCCGAGCCGGCTTCGCCCCCCACGAGGATTCCGAACTCGTAGTCGTCGGACGAATCGCAACCGGCAAACGCGCAGGTGACCAGCACGACTTCTCCGGCGAACACCGAATCCTGCGACACGCCGGTGTTCAGCGCTTCCAGGGAAGGCAGGCAACCCGGTCCCAGGTCTTCCTGCCCCTCGGTCTCCTGCAAGTCGGCGACCACTTCAGCATCGCCGCTGCTTCCACCTGCACCGCTGCTTCCACATGCTGCGACCGAGAGTGCCCCGAGCACCGCGGCTGCCCGGGCCGCCACACGGCCGACGATGAGCTTGTGAATCACTTTGCACCTCGCAACAGTTTCCTGGCCAGGCCCCGCTTCGGCCTGATTGCGCCCTCGGGGCACACCTCCTGACAGCAGTAGCAGTGTATGCAAACCGCGGGATCGATAACAGCGCGTTTTTTCCGGGCTCGCTCCTGGATGGAAACCGCCTTGGCCTGGCATTGGGCCACGCAGATAGCGCAAGCCGTACACTCGTCAGGCTCTACTGCGGGCCGGACCTCGACGAGGCGCCGGGCCAGGCCCGTCAGAAAGCCGGGCACGTAGAAGTCGCCCGCACCCGACAGGCGCGGGTGCCGAATGCCCGTCACACGGACGACGTCAAGGGGGACGCCGACCTGCCTCACGGCCGCGGAGTCCGTCACGCCGAGACCAAGGGCGACGGCCGCAGAGTGCGTATACATCTGCCCCAGCGGCAGGCTCAGAGCGTCGCACATGACCTGGTCGAGCGCTGCCGCGTCAGTCGATGCACCCAGAAGGCCAAGCTTCCTCGGGTCGCCGTTTCCGGGGCCGTTTCCTTCCATCATGATCACGCCGTCTATGATGCTGAGAGCGGGTCGT
>Ga0172371_10013445_pt1 | contig 10664 bp, 10 predicted proteins | sample Lak12m_FD_114543 | JGI IMG/M metagenome (GOLD analysis project Ga0172371, IMG submission 114543) | Freshwater microbial communities from Kabuno Bay, South-Kivu, Congo - kab_022012_12m | ecosystem: Environmental > Aquatic > Freshwater > Lake | place: Democratic Republic of the Congo: South-Kivu... | reverse complement strand
TCAAGACCTTGCAATATCTTACGCATGGCGAGAATCATATCAATGGGTTTAGGAACAAGCACCTTCTGGAAATCCTTTATGTGTCTGCGAAAGACAAAACCGAACGAAAACGCTTGAGCGCAAGAATCAGCCGTCGCTTGCGCTTGCTCCGCATGCATGGGTTGATTCAGAAAATATCACGCACAAATCGCTACCAACTCACAGCCAAAGGCCGGAAAGTTGCAACAGCAGTCCTTGCTGCATCAGCTGCTAATACAGAACAACTTATGAAACTGGCGGCATGAACTTAATGCATAAAAAACAAGAATATGACGGATAGTAGTACAAATGACACAAAAAAAGGCTTTGACAGACAGCACTGCCGGAATCCTGTATTCCTTCTTTTGTACTCTCTGTGGATTATGCTTGTCCTGCTTAGCTCTTAGCGTAGCACGGAAGCCTCCCGGCGTAGCATGGGCGACCTTTGTGTTAAAGAAGAAGATTTTTCAACGCAAAGCACGCAATGATAACCAGGAAAGTTCGCAACAAGAAACAGTTTTCCCGCGCTTCGGGGTAAAAGAAATAACTTTGCGCTCCCCTTCGCGCTTGCCATGTCGAATGACATGGACCTTTGCGTTAAATATCTTTTCTCTCCCCACTTCGACATTGGTTATTTCGCGTCGTTCCGCAAAGCGGAACAAGCGACCACTTATCCGTCGATTGACGGATGATGTGGTTCCCCCCTTCACGACCTTAAGCGATCCTTGGAGCTACGCCGCCCATGGGAGTCTCGCCCTACCATTCTGAATTCCCCGCGAAGCGCGGGGCAGGCTGTATTCCTTCACCCTTTCCCGATCCACCTTATCTTTATCTCTTTCTCCACAGCCTTGAATTCCGGATCGCCGGTAACCAGCTCGGCCTTCTTCTCCTTCACAAGGGCAGCGGCGAAGGCATCGGCGAGGGACATTCTATTCCCGGCCTTGAAGTCTGCAGCCAGGCCGGAAAGTTGACGGGTAACGGGATGAAACTCCACCGGCAGAATTTCAAGAAGCCTGTCTATCTTATGCCACGCAGTCTGTCCGGCTTCGCGGATTACGGTGTACTTGACCTCCGCATAGTTAACCTCCGTCATGTGCAAATGCCTGTTGGAATGCGAGGCTTTCTCCAATAAATCCTTTACCTCCGCTCCTGCGGGTTCGCCAAGGAAATAGGCAATCAGCGCCCAGCTATCGAGGACGTATGTGGCGCTCACACTTGGCCTCCTCCCGGGCAATCTCTTCTTTCTTATATTCCGCCCACCATTCAGACATTGGCTTGTCCCCGGCTTTACGCTTGAATATCCCATATCCCCTGCGTACTGCCGCTGCAGTTACCGGCCTCAGGATAATCACCCCGTCACCTGACGATTCAACAACCGCCCGCGTCCCCTCCTCTATCCCCAGATCCTTCCGGATCCGGCGCGGAATAACCACCTGCCCGCGGGTTGAAAACACCACCGATGCCTCTTTTATCTTCATACTCATAACACTAATACTTATATATTATAGAAAGTAAGACAAGAGTTATTTATAAGAAACAAGGGGCTGAAGACAGAAGTCAGGAGACAGAATTCTTTTTGCCCGCAAAACCCGCATCCAGCCCTCGCTTCAGCCCGCTAAACTATTACAATCGATCAAACGGTTTATGCTATAGTACCGCGACAAAGCCCGATTTCCTGCAATACATAAGTTAAGTGCAGCCCCCTGCGCACACGCCTTGCCTAAAACTGGAATTCATGTAATTATGCCCAAAACCAATATTGGGATAAATCACTATAAAATGCTGATCAAAGAAAAAATCGCTCAGGCAAAACTGCTTCTCCGGGAATTCAATGTCGACTGCTGGCTCACCTTCGCCAGGGAAACCTCGATAAACGGCGATCCCACGCTGGCGTTCCTGGCAGAAAGCCCACTGACCTGGCACTCGTCATTTATCATAACCCGCAAGGAGGCCCACGCAATTGTCGGCGAATTTGACCGCCTTACCGTCCAGGAACTCGGCGTTTACGATTCCGTCACCGGCTTCGTGAAAGATTTCAGCGAACCGCTGAAAAAACTGCTGAAGGAACTGAACCCGAAACAGATTGCTGTTAACTACTCGGTCGGAAGCGAGATCTGCGATGGCCTCACCCACGGCATGTACCTTACGCTCCGGAAAGTTCTTTCTGAAATTGGATTTGAAAACAGGCTGGTTTCAGGGGAACGGATAGTTTCAGCCCTGCGGGAAAGAAAGTCTCCGGTTGAAATTAACAGTATCAAACAAGCCATACGGCACACTGAAGACATTTTCAGGAAAGTCTCCCGTTTTATCAGGCCGGGTCTCACGGAGGGCAAAATCGCCTCGTTCATGAAAGCCGAGGTCAATAAAAGACAGCTTGGGCTTGCCTGGGATGAGAGAACATGTCCATCGGTTTTCACAGGACCTGAGACCGCCGGCGCGCATTATTCTCCGACGGAACGGAAGGTTGAGAAAGGCCATGTGCTCAACATGGATTTCGGTGTAAAAGTAAACGGCTATTGTTCCGACATGCAGCGCACGTTCTACATCCTCAGGGACGGCGAGACTGCCGCGCCGCCAGCTGTCCAGAAAGGTTTTGATGTAATTGCCGAGTCCGTTGAGAAGGCAAAATGCGCAATCAAGCCCGGCGTGCAGGGAATTGAGGTTGACCGGATTGCCCGCTCCATAATCACGTCCGGCGGTTATCCGGAATATCCATGCGCGCTTGGACACCAGGTGGGGCGTTTTGCCCATGATGGCACCGCGCTCCTCGGTCCGGCGTGGGAGAAATATGCGCGGAAACCATTCCAGAAGCTTGAGCCCGGCATGGTATTCACCATCGAACCCAGACTGACTGTTGACGGTTACGGAGTGGCTACTATCGAAGAAATGGTTATTGTAACAGAAAGCGGCTGCGACTGGCTGACTAATCCGCAGAAACAGCTGATCATACTGAAAGGCAGGTAACAAAATGAGAGTTAATACAAATTTCAAAAGTCGAATAGCTGTAAAAGTGCTGGCGTCAGCGCTGATGCTCTGGGTCTGTGCGGCTGCAGTCTGTGCAGAAACCGGAACCGCGTCAGCCGGCGGGCAACTGTCCCTGGAACAACTGAACGCCAGGATTTCCCGGTATACTCCAGTGGAAATTACCGCACCCGTCAACAAACTCAGCCGACAGGATCGCCGTGTACTCGACAAAATACTGGAAGCCGCGAAGATAATGGATCCCCTGTTCCTTCGCCAGGCATGGGCTGGAAACGAGGCACTCCTCCAGAAACTTGAAAAGGACAAGACCCCACGCGGGAAAGCGGAACTGCTGTATTTCCGGATCAATGTCAGTCCCTGGTCGAAATTGGACCAGAACGAACCGTTCCTGCCGTTTGTGCCGCCCGCTAAACCACCACAGGGCAATTACTATCCGGAAGACCTGACAAAGGTGGAGTTTGAAAACTGGGCAAAAAGCCTGTCTCCGGCAGACAAGGAGAAAGCCATAGGTTTCTTCCACCTGGTGCGCCGGCGCGGTGGAACCGGCGAAAATGCCCGTGAACTTATTCTGGTTCCTTACAGCAAAGCATACCGCGAATTCCTTGATCCGTCGGCTAAGCTGCTGCGAGAGGCGGCCGCTTTAACCACAAACTCCAGTTTGAAGAACTTTCTTTCATTACGCGCCGATGCCTTCTTCTCGGACGACTACTATGCCAGCAATGTGGCGTGGATGGAGCTGGATGCCCCGATCGACGTGACAATCGGTCCCTACGAGACGTACGACGACGAATTGCTGAATTACAAAGCCGCTTTTGAGGCATTTGTCACAATCCGCGATGCCGAAGAATCGGCAAAAGTCGCGAAGTTCAGTTCGTGCCTGCAGGAGATAGAGAACAACCTGCCGATGAAGCCTGAATACCGCAACCCGAAGATCGCCGGCATATCACCTATCGTCGTTGTCGATGAAGTTTTCTGCAGCGGCAACGCGAATTACGGCGTCCAGACGGCGGCATATAATCTTCCAAATGACGAGCGGATAATCCGAGAGAAAGGCAGTAAGCGCATAATGCTCAAGAATGTACAGGAGTGCAAGTTCCGTAAAATCCTTGTGCCCCTGGCGGAAACAGTTTTGTCCCCGGCCAACGTTAAAGAAGTAAAGTTTGAGGCGTTCTTCACCCACATTTTGATGCATGAACTCTCGCACGGCATAGGACCAACAAAGCTAACAATTAACGGGCGGGAAACGACACCACGCCAGGAACTGAAAGAGCTTTATCCTGCCATAGAGGAGGCAAAGGCGGATATCACCGGGCTGTTTGCGATGCAATACCTGATCGACAAAGGCTTGATCCCGAAGGAAATAGAGCGCGCCATGTATTCCACTTTTCTTACCACCTCGTTTCGCGCGGTTCGTTTTGGAATCAACGAGGCGCACGGAAAGGGCTTCGCAATGATCTTCAACTCCCTTGTGGACGGCGGCGCAGTCGTATTGGATCAAGCCAGCGGCACATTCAGCGCCGACAGCGCAAAGATGAAAATCGCGACGAAAGAATTGTGCGGAAAACTTCTGACCCTCGAAGCTGAGGGTAACTACGCCGGCGCAAAAGACCTGCTGGATAAAATGGCTGTGATCCGTGAGCCGATGCGCAAGGCCCTGGCCAAACTCACAAAAGTACCGGTGGACATCTACCCGATTTTCAAGCAGGTAGAATAAACCCATGTGTAGAGTACATCCAGTTGTGTCAACTGGATGGCTTCTCTTTCCACCTCTTCAAGATAAGCCAGTTGCGAGACAACTGGCTTTACTACAGAAAGAACCACGGCGACACAACGCCGCGGCTTGATCTTACTTCACACCGTGCATGCGTTTCTGAAGCCAGCGGCACATGCTGAAGAGTACAATGGCGGCAACACCGCTGAATACAATAAATATACAGAAGAAAACAAACAGGTTGCTGATTTCAATCCCGAATAAAGAGGGTATTTTCTCCAAAGCATCGAGAGGTTTCTCGCCGGCACCGGGCGGAATCAGGGCCGACAGTTTCCCGGCAAGTTTGCTCGCCACGGCGTTTGCAAGGAACCATACCCCCATCAGGAGCGATCCGAACCTTGCCGGGGAGAGTTTTGAAACCATGCTCAACCCTATTGGCGACAGGCTCAATTCTCCAAGGGTATGGAGAATATAAAGCACATTGAGCGACCACATCCCGACCTTGGTCTGGGCGTCAACACCATGCACACCATAGGCAATGACAACATACCCAAGCGCAAGTAACACCAGGCCAAACGCCATCTTCATCGGCGAGGACGGCTCAAGCTTACGCCTGTTAAGGAAGTTCCAGAACAGGGTGAAGACCGGTGCCAGAAGGACAATGCCCAGGGGGTTGATTGCCTGGAACCAGGAGGCCGGGAACTCTGTCTTGGTATAGTCGGGCATTTTGCCCATGAAGAACAACCCGATCAGAACACCGGCAACAATCAACTGCAGAATAATGTGGACGCTCTTTTTCCACTTAAAAAACCAGGAAAACGCCTTTACCAGGAGAGCACCTACCACCAAAGCAGTAGCAAGGATAATGTACCCTGGTATGTGGATAGATATACTCCTGTCCACCTGGTTTTTCGCGAAAATCGTCAAGGAGGCCCCAGCCTGTTCAAAACAGGCCCAGAAGAAAATCACGAAGAAAGAAAGAATGATTATGACGCTTATCCGTTCCTTCTCGTCTTTGACCAGCGATTTATCCAGGAATATAATTGTAGGAATGGTCAAAGCCGCCACGATAATAAGCCACCAGGCGATATCAAACTTGGATTTAAAAGTCAGAAGGAAGTACACAACACCAAATACGCTTGCTATACCCAGGATGGTTTTCAGGTCCATTCTGGCTTTCGGCATTCCTATCGGTACACCGTCAAACGTCCTGAGATGCTTGTTCTTAAGAATCTGCAACGAGATAACACTTATCAGCATCCCGATACACGCAGCCAGGAATCCCCATCGAAAATCATGTATGCTCTCAGTTTCACCAAGGCCGCCGCAGACCAGCGGGGCGAAGAACGCGCCAAGGTTGATGCCCATGTAGAAAATGGTGAATGCATTGTCAATCCTGTGATCCCCCTTGGGATAAAGCTGTCCCACCATTGTGGAGATATCCGGCTTGAAAAAACCGTTCCCGACAATAAGGACCGTCAGGCCCACGCACATCAATGTCACGGCCAATGTGCTCTGTACAGCGTCAGTAATCATGCTGGCGCTTAGAAACATGAGGAACTGCCCTACCGCCATCAACAGGCCGCCGGCAAGAACGCTACGGCGGTTACCCCAGAAACGATCGGAAATATACCCGCCAAGCAGTGGTGTCAGATAGACAAGCCCCGTATAAGTTCCGTAAATGTTCGAAGCAGAAGCATTGTCAATAAACAGAGCCTTGATCATGAACAGCACGAAAATGGCACGCATGCCGTAGTAACTGAACCGCTCCCACATTTCTATGAAGAACAGGAGGTAAAGTCCGCGCGGGTGTCCTTCACTGGCGGGACTGGCTACTGCGCCAGTGTTTTCTGCTGTTGAATTGCTCATGTTTTCTCCCCGTATGTGGCTTGATTTCCGTGCTTGGTAACATTTAAACCCATGGGTTTAAAAGAACTTTCTCAATCTAACCGCAATATTTTTCCTGCCCGTCAGGCCAGATCGGCCTTGAGAACTTTATCAAGCGTTTCAGCCGCGTTCCCAAGCAGGAGAACCGCGTTATCCTGCCGGTACAAGGGGTTTTCGACGCCGGAGTAACCGGGTTTTGTATCCATATTGAAGACAATCACGTTTTTCGCCTCGTGGGCCCGCAGGATCTGCATCCCGTAGATCGGGGTGCCTTCAGCCGTGATCGCCGCGGGATTCACCACATCACAGGCGCCAACCACGATACAGAGGTCCGTGTCCTTGAACTCATCATTTACGGCATCCATCTCGCAAAGTTTCTCGTAGGGAAGATCCGCTTCGGCAAGAAGAACATTCATATGACCCGGCATCCTTCCAGCCACCGGGTGTATGGCAAATTTCGCGCTTTTGCCGAGGCCCTCAAGCTTGTTGTAAAGGCTGACTACCTGGAACTGGGCCTGCGCCATGGCCATTCCATAGCCGGGCACAAAGATAACCGTCCGGGCTTTCCTGATTATCTCAACAGCGTCCTCGAAAGGATCTCCAGCCCGGGGCGCAACAACCTGCTTCTGTTTCCCGGTATCGGCCTGGACCGGCGTACCGGCCTGCGGCCTGGCAGGTGTGATGCCCTTGAATATATTCAGGAGACTCCTGTTCATTGCCCTGCACATCATAATCGTGAGGAGCGAGCCGGAAGCTACGACGGTCGCGCCGCACGCCGTCAGCAGCTTGCTGTCAATGACAACGCCGCAGAAAGAAGCCGCGAGGCCGGCGGATGCGTTCAGGAAAGATATCAGGACCGGCATGTCGGCGCCGCCGATGCGCATCGAGAAAACAACTCCAAGGATGATGGACAAGATTATCAGGGCGATCGCATATTGGCATAAACACGCGAAACCTGAATAGAACGGAACAGCGCTGACAATGGCAATGCAGATAACAATCAGGACAAGAAGAAGGTTGTGGCCGCGCAAAACAGTCGGCGCCTGTTTCAGCTTGTTTGCGAGTTTGCCTCCGGCAACCATGCTCCCGCTGAATGTCGCGGCGCCGATAATCAAGCCTATGATCCCGGAGACTGCGGCGACACCTGTCAGATGCATGCTGTTCCGTGAGAGTTCAATATATGAAACCAGGAAAGCGGCAACTCCCCCTGCCCCGTGCTGAAAAGCAACCATTGCCGGAATCTGGATCATACTGACCCGCATGGCAATGCCCCAGCCGGCAGCGGACCCGGCGAGAACGGCTATCGTGACAAGCGCATAATTTGATATTGGATGGCGGTAAAGAACAAGGATCACGGCACACAGGATTGCCAGCATAGCGAGAAAGTTTCCAGCTCGCGCCCCCCTCGGCGTACGGAATTGCCGTACGCCGAGTAGAAGAATCAATATTATTCCGAAATCCGGAAGTAATCCTGCCCAATTATCCATAGACTCTCACTGCCTGTATGATTTCCTGGAAAGTCTTATTTTTTCTGCTCTGATTTGAACAGCCTGATCATTCGATCCGTAATTGCAAAGCCGCCGACGACATTAAAGGCTGCCAGGACCAGCGCCAGGCAGCCGATAATCTTTGCTTCGGCTGTGGTCTCGAACGAGAAGATAATGAGGCCGCCCAGTATGGTGATTGCCGAAATGGCGTTTGTCATGGACATGAGCGGAGTATGAAGCAGGGGCGGAACTTTCGATATCAGGAAATAGCCGACCAGGAAAGACAGGCCCATAACCGAGATCATGATCAGGATATTTGTCATGCCTGTCTTTTCCCGTTTGATTACGAAGCTTTTCCGGCTTCCGCTATGGCTTCCAGCGCCCCTTCGTGCACAAGCTTTCCATCGATTGTAACTAGCGCGGATTTGATGATCTCGTCCTTTGTGTCGAGCCCTATCTTCCCGTCTTTTACAAAGTAGTTCACGAAATTGAAAATGTTATTGGCAAACATCCAGGTGGAGCTTCTCGGCACCGAACCCGGAATGTTTTTGATGCCGACGATCGTCACGTCGTGTTTTGTGACCGTCTCGCCAAACTCGGTCAGCGCGCAGTTGCCGCCCTGGTCAATCGAGATGTCAATAATCACCGAACCCGGCCTCATGAGTTTGACCATTTCTTCTGTTATCAGGATGGGTGCAACGCGGCCAGGGATAAGCGCGCAAAGGATGACGATATCAGATTTTATTACAGTGTCATGGATTGCCGCCCGCTCCCGGGCGATCCACTCATCCGGGAGATGCCTGGCGTATCCTCCCTTTCCGATGGCTATATCGCCGGGAACGCCTGATTCGACGATCTTCGCGCCCAGGCTTTTTGCCTGTTCGGCGGCATCCGGCCGCACATCGCACGCATAGGTGACGCCGCCAAGGCGTTTTGCCGTGGCCAGCGCCTGGAGCCCCGCAACCCCGGCGCCGATGACAAACACCTGCGACGGCTGGATAACACCGACGGCACTGCCTATCATGGGAATAAAACGTGTCAGGTGGTCTGCGGCAAGAATCACGCCCTTATATCCGGCAACCGTGCTCATCGAAGTCAGCGCATCCATTGCCTGGGCGCGCGTAATCCTCGGAATCCCGTCAAGAGTGAGTCCTATGACGCCCTGTCTTGCCAGGTCCCTGACCATGTTGTGATTAACAGGTGAAGCCGGATGAAGGAAGCTCACAAGCAGCTGCCCCTTCTTCATCATGGACACTTCGTGTTTGTTCTTTGCCTTGTTGAAAATCGGCTCCTTGACTTTCAGGATAATTTGCGCCTTGCCGTAAATCTCCTCGCAATCGGAAACAATTTCGGCCCCGGCAGATTGATACTCTTCGTCCCGGAAATACGACTTGGCTCCCGCGCCCTTTTCGAGCAGTACCTTTGCGCCCTGGGCCGCAAGTTTCTTAACAGTATCCGGGATGGCTGCGACACGATTCTCGTGGTCCATGATTTCTTTCACTATCCCTATCGTCAACCCTTTGAAGTTCATAAGCTCTCCTTGAAATACCGGTGATGGAAGAAACAACGGCAACAACATCTCACATACCTGGGCCGAAAGCAAGGAAGTGTGGTGGGGGGGAGCATTCTGGCGAAAGCGAGTAAGGGAAAGTGGAAGAAAAACTTTAGGCCTGCTGTTTAACGATGTCTTCGCTTGGAGCGAATATCACTCATAATAAAGCCGACTGCGTCATCTCCAGGGAAAATCACATTAACCTAGAAAAGCGCCGCAAACTTTTTGGGTTTTGCCCCCAAAGCCAATAGCGCTCTTATAATCAAGTCCAGCGTTACAGATGAATCCCCTTTTTCTATCATTGCAATACGCGGCTGACTGGATTTCAGCATCTCGGCCAGCTGCTTTTGGGTAAGATGCTGTTCTTTCCTCTTTTTCTCCAAAGCATTAGCCAGCGCCAACTTCATCTCAATATAAACTTCATCCTCGGGCATTAAATGTAGAAATTCCCCGGTTGTTCCAAATCTCCAGCCTTTGGCTTCCAATCGTTTACGTTTTTCTGCATTCATATCTTACCTCCTAATCCGAATCGTATTCCCGCAACCGGCGACGACACGTCTCTACAACCTGCAGTGGTATCTGTTTCGTCTTCTTCTGAAACACATCCACAATCAGAATTGCATCTGAATCTATTCTGTAAATAATTCTCCATTCACCTGACACATCCTTTATCCGCAATTCATGGCATCGAGGCCCAATGCCCGGCATCGACCGCGAATGAGGCAATGATAATGTTTTTCCGCTCTGGAGACACCGAAGCAACCATCCGGCTTCCCGTCGCGCAGCAGCAGAAAACGGCGGCGTTTTGATCTCGCCATGTAACCAGCCAATCACCTTCTGGGATAAACTCATAAGACAGAATATATCAGAACTGATATATTGTCAAGGTGTTCACAAAGATTTTGTAATAGTTTAGCGGCCTGAAGCGAGGGCTGGGCGAATAAGTGCGGAGGCGGCGGCTGGGCGGGTAAGGAGAAGGCGAAGGAAGTCGAGCGGGTTGAGATTCTGCATACGAGCGGTCTGGATA
>Ga0172371_10013443_pt1 | contig 10665 bp, 22 predicted proteins | sample Lak12m_FD_114543 | JGI IMG/M metagenome (GOLD analysis project Ga0172371, IMG submission 114543) | Freshwater microbial communities from Kabuno Bay, South-Kivu, Congo - kab_022012_12m | ecosystem: Environmental > Aquatic > Freshwater > Lake | place: Democratic Republic of the Congo: South-Kivu... | reverse complement strand
GCACTGAGAGACGCACTGAGAGAGGAAATGAGAGCGAAAATGAGAGAGTCCAGGCGAGAGGCCCTGAAAGAGTCACTGAGCGAGGAAATGAGAGAGTCCCTGAGAGAGGCATGGAGAGAGGCACTGAGAGAGGACCACCGGGCCCTGTACGCCGCAGCACCATCCGCAGGCGACAGCACCCACCTCACACGATCGACCCGGACGCCCATCAGCTCAGCCAAGCGCCGCGCTGCTGCCTCGGCACGCGGCCTGTTCGCTGCCTCCGTGCTCGTCGCCTGCCCGAATACCTCATCCCGATACGCCACCAGAGCTACCTGCTGCTCATCCGTCAGTCTGTCGATCATGTTACTCCTCCTCATACGAGATCACGGAGTCGGTGGATGCGAGTACCGCATCCAGATAGGCGGCCCCTACCCGACTGTGGGTAGTGATCCAGGCGCAGCACGCACGCGGGTCGTGCGCATAGGTGGCGCCGTCGGCCGACGACGCCAGGGACTGGACGAGAGCGGTCTGCTGGAGCTGATCGAGCGCGGGGCGGAGGTGTATCCGGTAGCGCCGATCCCTGCGGGTCGTGGTCGCCTCATCCTCGACTCGCAGGCGCAGATAGAGGTACCGGCCATTTTCGCGGCATCTGTCGTCATCATGATCGGCCAGCGGATAATAGATCTCCATGGTGCCGTCTCCCCGCCTGCGCCGCACGGGCCGGGTCGGACCGAACCTCTCGTTCAGTGTCTCCGCCACGGTCGGGGCATCCAGCGCCGGCACATCGTCCCACCCATTGAACCAGTCATCTTCCTCGATGAGGGTACAGTACGTGACCATGCAATACATGTCAGCACCTCCTCGGGGGCCGTGCCCCCACATCGGGCAGGATCGCCCGCGGCTGCCTACGTCCAGAGACGCAGCAGCCGTGGACAGGACTAGCCCAGGCTAATGTCGCACATGGCGGCGCTGTATGCCTCCGCGAGCAGTTCCGCATCCATGTGCATGTCTGTCGCAGTGCTGCGGAGATCCCGCAGCGCGTCGGCCGCCGTGTCGCCGATCCCCCAGGCCTCCAGGTCCCCATGGGATTCGAGGTATCCCTGGTTGGCGCCCCAGTCCTCATGGGCATACGCCACATATCCCCCGGTCGGAGTGGGGCCGCGGACGCCCAGCACGATCTTACGGTACGCCTGTCCCGGCCGCCCCTCATCACCGCCCCTCCCGCGGGCCAGGAGCGGGAGTGCCCTATACCGCTTCATCCGATTATCCATTACGTGACCTCCCCGGGGGCCGTGCCCCCACATCGGGCAGGATCGCCCGCGGCTGCCTACGCCGAGCGCAGCAGCCGTGGAGTGCCCTGCTGGGCTAGTCCTCCAGGCGCCGAGCCGCCCCCATCCATGTCAGCATGTGTGCCTCCTAGTCCCGGCCGCCGCCCCGGAGGGACGACGCCGTGGTGCGCACGATCCACTGTCCCGCTGGCAGCGTGATCGTGGGGTGCGTGGCCCCCTGCGCCGGGAGGTGCCGGATCTCGGTCGGCTCCCGCACGAGCAACGCCCGCTCCGATCCGATCCACGCCTGGAGCAGCGGGAGGGCGGGGACGTGGTGTCCGAGCGCGCCGACCTCATGCTGGTAGCTCTCCGGGGGCAGCGAGCGCCCGTTAGCAGGCACGAACAGCAGGTCGCCCTGCTGGATCGTGCCCCGCGTGGCTCCGCCCAGCTTGCGCAGGCGCTCCCGGATCGCTGCGCCGCTGGCCTCCATCCCCGTCCACGTCGACGTCGCAGGCGCACGGTGCACGTACACATGGCCGGAGTCGCCCAGGAAGGCCGCGAAACACAGGCCGCGCCGCCCCCCGTGGGCGCTGGATGCGCCCCAGCACGAGACCCTGACGCACCCCGACGCGATCGCCCCCTGTCCGTCCGCACCGTGCCGGATCTCCAGATCGGTGTCCACGCATGCGTAGTCCTGATAGCCGTCGGTCTCCTGCGTCCGGATCACCACGGTGCGCGAAGGCTGGTGCACGACCACGTCCGGGATCGCGGCCTGCACGCCGTAGCGCCGTCCGGGCTCCACCGTCATCGGCGACTCCACCACGAGGAGGGGCAGCGCTGCCGTCCCCGCCTCCGTGATCTGTCCATCGCTAGTCACCAGCCCCCGCGCCACCAGCGAGCGGCGCTGCGCCGCACTCACGCGTTCCTCACGCCCGATCTTCCTCAGCGTTGCGATCTGCTTCTTGGTCAGTTTCCTCATCTCGGCCTCCAGATGGATCGAGGCGGGTGCCGTGCGGGGCACCCAAGTAGCTCGACACCCGCCGCACCGGGTGCCGTCCGTTATCGGGCGACATCATATATATATGCACGGATCGTGCCAAGTCTCGCAGGCGCACGAAACGCTGTAATATCAATAACTTCCGTGCCAGCGACAGAACCTAACATTCCCATCAAGTGTGCCAGGCTGCAACACTTTGCGGAGTGTCCCGCAAACCCGCCTGGCAGTAGGGCGTCCGGGTTCCTCCCGGATTGCAAAATGAGACGCATGAGACACCACTGAGACATCGGGTAAGGGCGGATGTTGCTTGGAGCGGAAGTGTCCGGTCTCTCGTGCGCACCCGCCGAGGCGCGTGTGACGCGGTCGCGGGGACGCACGGTGCATGGCAGAAGGCGCTCTTCCTCGCTTGTGGGGCACGGTACTGGTTGTGCCTTCGCTGTTGATCAGTTTCTTCCCTTGTAACGTCGTGTCGCGTGGCCTTCGCTGCGGGCACGGTTCCCTGGGCGTAGGTACGAGACCAATGGTGCCCTGGCGCTTGTGTCCTCCAGGCTGCGGGGTCGCTATTTGCCGGGAATGCGATGGGCTTTGTGGTGTTGGGGTCGCGCGGTCGGGCCGGATGGGCTCGTTTAATGGGGTACCCCCCGGTCGGTGCGTCCGCCCGTGTCCCGAGCCCCCCACCCACAATCGCACCCACCCCCTATCTATTATACCCCTCCCTGGGGCCGCAGGCACGCCTCCTTTCCTCCTTACCTCTTCCGGGGGGCAGCCCCGCCCGCGTGCGGGCGAAGACTTATAATCCACTGCATCTATCATCTAATAGGCTATGCTTACCTAGTGGGCGCGTGCGCCCTGCGCCTAACGGGTGTGCATGCGTGTGCGTAGTACCCCATACAGACCAAGGGCAGATTGCGATCATCTTCGGATGGGCTAATCGGTCAGGGTAACGGAAGAAGTCTTGAAATGGAAGCGCCCAGGCCAAGTGCGGCGAGGAGCCAAGGCAGCACCTTCAGGAGCTTATCTTTGGGTGTGCGGACGATAACAGAGAGGGTGTCGGCTGCGATCTCATGTGGAGGGCGCTGGGTGCTGGGGGAAGGAGGTTGATCCAGGAGAGACAGGCGCACGACCTCTTTTATCCTGGGTTCCAGTCGGTTCAGCACGTCGGCAGGAAGGGTAGCGACGGTGAGTGCGAGAGCATGCAGGCCGTCCTTGATTTCACTGAGACAGTCACTGTGGCGGTCGAGACATTCTGCGATCTGCTTGTGTCGTTCGTCGCACAGGTTTCTGGTGACGGGATCTTCCATGGGCGATGCCTCCTGATTATCAGTTGGGAGGAGTCTAACATGCGACAGGCGTGAGCGCAAGTTGAATCAGAGGGGGTAATTTCCGATGCGAAGCACCAGAACTGTCCGAAAGGATTGGAGAGTTGCGGAACATCGGCGTGGGCCTCGCGAGCGCGCGATGCGCGAGCGATCATTTATGGTGAATCCGCGCAAAGCTTGACTACTGCGAACAATGTGGTACAAATGCGATCGTTGGTGCATGGGAATATAGGGTGATAGCATATGAATATCGAGAGAGACAGGTTGTACAACAGCACGACTGCCGCTCTGCTGTTGGGGATCTCCACGGCGACGCTGCGGCGATGGCGGCGGGCCGAGAAGGGGCCCGCCTGGCGGCGGCTGGGTCAAAGCAAGTTTCCCCGCGTGTACTACACGGGGGAGAGCATCGGGCGGTGGTTGGGCATAGCGACGTGACGACAGGCAGCGCCGGAGTGTTACCTCCGGGGGCCTAGGTGGTCCCAGGTTGACCATGCCACCGGCGCTGCCGCTTTTCTTTGAGGAGAAAGCGATGGAAGAGACGAGACTGGAACTGCCTCATGCGGAAGAGCCGGGGTGCCCCGACGAAGATGGCGTGTTGGAGGGCAAAAAGCGTGAGCGGTTCATCGGCACGCTGAGGGCCGTCTACGTGCTCGGGGAGGGCACGTACAAGGTGGTGCCGACATCGCCGACATTCGGCTCGCTCGACGACTGGGATCGGTGGGTCGTCGCCAATCACATTCCCGGCGTACTCTACGGGTGGATCAGGGAGGGCCGCACGATAGTGATCGAACAGAAGCGCGTGGCGAGGTATGGGGGTGCGGCATGAGCGACACAGTAAAAAGCAAGTATGCGCTGACGGCGGAGTTCCTGGTCAAGAATCAGGCCGCCCTCGCTGCGCTCCTGCCTGTCGGTATGGATGCGGGGCGCTTCATGCGCACGGTGCTCAACGCCACGCTGCGGACGCCCGCACTGCTGGACGCTGATCGGCAGTCCCTCTTTCTGGCCGTGCTTGCCCTGGGCGAGATGGGCCTGGAGCCCGCGGCTGGACAGGGGCACCTGGTGCCCTTCAAGACCAAGGTGAAGACGGCACAGGGGGAGGTCTACAAGACTCTCGTGCAGGCGATCCCCGGCTATGGCGGACTCGTGCGCCTCGCGTTCAATTCGGGCCAAGTCAAAAGCGTGATGGCTGAGGTGGTGCGGGAGGGGGACGAATTCAATTTTCGGTTGGGACTGGACCCGAAGCTCGACCACGTTCCCGCCGGAGCCTCGGCCAACGTCACCCACGCGTACGCCGTGGTCCACTACAGGGACGGTGGGCACCACTTCGTCGTCATGACGCGCACCGAGGTGGATGCCATCATGAAGAGGGCCAAGGGGTCGGACGGGGCGAAGAGTCCCTGGAAGACCGACTACGCCGAGATGGCGAAAAAAACCGTACTCAAGCGGGCCATGAAGATGGTGCCGAAGTCGAGCCAACTCGATGCCGCCCTCTTCCACGACGGGCGCTCGGAGCGGGGAGGCTCTGCGCTTCCTCTTGCAGCGGAACTGCCGGAGGATCTGCTCGCCTCAGTGGTCGAACCGGATGCCCCCGACGCAGAACCCGAGACCAAGGCCGCTCCGTGGGCGGGCAAAGACACGCCCGCACCCGACGCGCCGACGCCCGAGAACAGTGCGTTGGTCGAGGATCTGAAGAAGAAGGGGCTCCTGTGATCCCGATCTTCGCGCACCGACAACTCCCGGACATGAGCAACCGGGACTACCACGCGTCGGCGGGACTGTCGCGGAGCGATCTGCGTCGACTCCTGGACAGCCCGCGGCGGTGGCTCTACCGACAGGACCATCCCGAAGCGCCAAGCGCCGCCATGGACTTCGGGACGGCCTTCCACTGTGCGGTGCTCACGCCCGGCGACTGGGACAAGACCGTTGCCGTCGTCGAGAGCCGTCGGACTGCGGCGGGGAAGGTGCAGGCAGCGGACGCGGAGGCGGCCGGGTTAGTGGTGCTGTCCTGCGACGAGGCGGACCGGATAGAGGGGATGGCGGCTACGGTGGCGAATTCCCTGACGGCGACCCAGCTTCTGCGGGGAAAGAGGGAGCAGTCCTACTCCTGGCAGATGACGGTGAACGTAGGAGGCGGCAAGACGTTCGATGCGCTTTGCAAGGCCCGCCCCGACGTAGTAGGCGCTGGCGATCTGTGGCTGTGTGATCTGAAGTCGGCCCAGACGTGCAATCAGACACTGTGGGCGTCGGACGCGGAGAAGTACGGGAATGATCTCCAGGTGCCGTGGTATATCGCGGGCGTCACCGGTCGCTGGCCCGATGAGGCGTCCCCCTTGCCGCCGTTTGTGTTCGTGGTGGTCGAGAAGGACCCCCCCTACGATCTCCGCTTCTTCGAGCTCGAACGGACGTGGATACACGCTGCTGCGGACAAATGCCTGCGGGCGTTGCGAATACGTTACGGACTCCACACGGATGCTCCGACGGTGCTGGCGGAACCGGAGATAGAGGAACTGTCTCGCCCGCGATGGGCGACGTTCAGGGATGAGGGGTAGATGGCGAGCAAGAAGACGGCCACCATTGAGATCGAAGTGTGCTGCTCCGTGTGCGGGTCCCCTCTTACGGCGCGGATGCTGGGACTCTGGGAAACGAATCCCGCCACAGATCGACGGCACCACGCCGCAACCATGATCGTGGAGCCGTGCGAAGACTGCGCGGCGGCGAGGGAGGACGAATTGCATGCGTAGCCCCTCTGGCACACGATCGAGAGTCCTCGTGGGCCTCTTCATACTGGAGCGACGCTTGGGCGACGTTCGGCAGGTGCGGCTCGACGCCGTGGAGCTGCCGAGTGCAACGCACTCTCGGTTGCTGACCGAGATCGCAGCCCTGCGAAAACTGATCGAATCGGGAAAGGATGTGGACCGATGAACCGTAATGAATTCCACTACGCGCGCAAGGACGAGTACGGCGACTTGGAGCCGGTAGAAGTTTCACGCCGGGAGCAGTTCGGGCCATTCGGTGCGAAGCGGAAAAGGAGCAAATCATGACGCTGAAAAGATGGTTTCACATCGTCGGGGCAAGGTGGCACGTCGATCTTGTGCAGTCTGATGGCGTGTCGCGGCGGGCATGTAACCGGCACCCGCTGGAATTCTATGGGCCGGCAGACGTTGATGGATACTCCGACAACCCGCCCGAAGCCAAGCGGTGCAAGAAGTGCGAGTGGATTTTCAACGCGAGGAGGTTGGCATGAGCCGACTGGACCTGAAGGACTGGCGTAAGCGATTCGGCATTGACCAAGAACTGCTCGCCAAGATGCTCGGGGTGGACAGGACCACGGTGGCGCGGTGGGAGATCGGCAAGCACCGAATACCCGCCCAGGTCGAAGCCGCGTTGACGGTGGCCGCTGATCGGTGTTCCTACGGCGTTGCCGTGGCAGCGCAGATGGTGCGCGAGTCTAACGACAGCCCGAGCCAGTTACTTGCCTTCTTGGGGTGCGGCCGCGCATCGGTGACGGTGGATTGGACCACGGACGATCCGAAGGCGTGGCGACGGTCGGTAGATCTGGCCGAGGAGTGCCACAAGGCCAACAGGAGAAAGCCATGATCTGCCCCGACTGCGACCGCTCGCCGTGCGTCTGCCTGCAACGGGTGTGGGTCGAGAAGCGGCAGGCCGAGGCCGAGGCGGACAAGGAGGTGCCCCGTGAGTGACAAATGCCCGAAGTGCGGAGCATCGTTACAGTGGGGCGATGGTGTAAACGGTTGGCTGTGCGGCAGCGAGGAACGAAAGTTGTCGGATGGGTTCGTGCAGTCGTGGGCATGCATCCGCATGGCACAGATGGCCACCGTCATCAAAGACTACCAGACCGCCCTTGCCCGCAGGGACCGGGTGTGTCGCATTCTTGCTGGGCTGGCATCGACCTTGCCCGAGTGGGCGAACAGACATCCCGATGATGTGCTTCGCATGGCAGAAACCGAGGCGGACAAGGAGGGCGCATGAGGTACCCTAATGTGCTGCGCTCCACACGTAGCCCTATGAATATCCGGCGCTGGCTCTGCGAGCTTGACTGCGGACATATGCAGTGGGTTACGCGTGAGCATAGGCCGAAGTGTGTGGCATGCGACACATGTTTGGCCCAATATCCGACCCTTCGCCTCGGCGACACGGGGTCTGCCGTGGAGACGCTGTGCAGGCTGCTGCGACAGGCGGGATATCATATCCCGACCGGCGCACTGGAGGTGCTCTTCGACGAGCGACTCGACCGCTGCGTGCGGGCCTACCAGGAGGATCGGGGCCTGGCCGTGGACGGCGTGGTCGTGCACGGCGGCGGGAAGACCTGGCCTCGGCTGGCGCGGGAGCCTGCGGTGGCGGTGCGACCCGACTCCTCGTCGCGCTCGGCCCGTCTCTCCCGGGGACTCGCCACCCTCTACGACGCCGGCCGGCGCAGGATGGTCCCCGAGTACCGCTCCAGCTCCATCGCTGCCTGGGAGCGCATGGAGAAGGGGCAGGACCCTCGGTTCGTCGTGCCCCTGTCCAGCGACGGCTCCGGGTGCCATGGAGCGACCTGCGGCCATGCCGCTTGGCTGCTCACATCCTGGTGGATGCGGGCGATGCACCCGGACAAGGGGATCTTCCCGACCTGGCGCACGGGTCGCGGACCGACAGCCAGCATGAACGAGCGGTTCCTGCCCTTGGCGCCGGTGGCAGGTGTCATGTATGGGGGCAAGCTCCACCGGGGGCTCAAGGACTATGTGGCGTGCAAGGTCCGTGTCAAGGAACTGGCGCAACTCGCCATGCATGCTGGTGCGCTCTTGCAGTGGTACATCTGCCAGCGCGACAGCGGCCACGTGATCTGCGTGCTGCGGATCGAGCCAAGCATGGGCTGCATCGATCCTCGTACCGACCTGCCTGCCGTCCCGGGTCTGTACCGCCTGGCCGCGGACGGAAGCAAGGCAACCGCGGGGCGCCCGTGGACCTGGCGGCGAGTGCGGCCGGGAGAGACGGGGCCGTGGACCTGCTTCGGCATGGCCGATATCCCCGAGTCCGGTGAGATCGGATATGGGCCGCTTGCGGGGGCACCGGACCTGCCGCTGAGGATGGAGTGAGCGATGCGAACACTGTACGAAATCATTGAGTGCGTGAAAGACGGCGGGAAACCAGGATATGACGAGCTGCGCTATGCTCTGGTTGCTCTAGATGCGCTCGCCACGTTCGACCGTCATGACATTCTGATCTATGGGCAGGCCGAGCACGCGGCAGTGGCGTTCAAACTCAAGTCCACCGAGAGCTTCCGTCGGTGGAAGGATGCGCTGAACAAAGATCCCAAGGCTTGGCTTGGCCCGAACCACGATCCCGACACGGCAGAGTGCCAGCGGATGCGGAAGATCTCGTTTGCGATTGCCACAAAGGCCGGTGTGCTTCCGTGCAAAGACGAGGAATAGACAGAGGTTGGAGGGGTGATATGCTAGGTTTCACCATAAGGGAGTACCAGGAGCAGCGCCGGGGTCAGTGGTTCCGCTTGGTGCCCTGCCGCAAGGGCGTAGACATGGCAGATCGAAAGGCGCATATCCTCTGGCCCTACTACCAGACACCGTGCGGGATCGTCGGGTCGTGGAACTGGCTCTCGACCTGCCGGCTGTGGGAGCAGGAAAAGCCAACAGATGAGAAGTGCTGCAAAAAATGCCTGCGGGCGGTCAAGAAGGCGCAAGAGAGGAGGACACCATGCATAGGTTCATTCGCGACGTCACCAGGTGCAGAGAGTGCCCCGCTTGGAGATTCGAGCAGAACACCTGGCTGCTCGCCGCTATCGGATGCTGCGAACTCTCGGGCGAGAAGTTCATGGAGGAACCCAAGACCATCCCTGATCTGTGCCCGCTTCCGCAAACACCCCGCATGACCCGCATCCCGAGAGGACAGGGATGACCAGGGCGCCCCGACTTCCAGTGCAGGACGTAGAGTCGGCACCCCATCCAGACGGATGGATTCCGCTCTACCACACGCACGGGCTCCGGCAGTACATGGGAACGGCAAAGTTCCATTACGATCCGAATTGTCGGCACCTTCTAGCATGGAAACCGTTTCACCAGCTGGCTAAGGTTCTGATACGGGAGTGGTTCGTTTCATTGGACACGATTCCGGTGCAGTTTCGGTGTCGAAGCTGCTGGCCGAAAGAGAAGGAAGGGAGGATGTTGCGGGAGGCCGAGGCCGAGAAGGAGGACGCATGAACGAGGTACACACAAGGACTGTCTGCCGTTTCGGGTGGATCGAACGCTTCATGGTGCTGTTCGGGGCGCGGCTATGGATTCACATTGACACGCCGCTTGCGGACGATGGGAGTTCGTTGCCGTGTGGATCACGCACTGTGGCGCACGTCGCATGGCTGGACCCGTTTCGCGACAACGGAACGGCCGTTCTAGAAGCCGCTACTGATAGGGCCGAGAAGGAGAAGCCGCTACCGCTGGTGCTGAAATAACCGCGGCCACGGCCGCAAGGAGAGCAGTGATGGCGAGGAAGAAAGACGTGCGTATCGGGCAGTACGTGGTGATAACTACGAAGACGCGGAGGTGGTTGGTCCTGCACGGTATCCTGCGGGCCGTCCGCGGGGAGCATGAGGACATCGTGGAGCTGGAAAACGTCCGCTGCGCGGTGTACTACAGTGCGGCGACCCGGTCGCACATGGGCCTGGCGACGACCGGCCCGGCTGCGGGCAGCCGCATCTCCACGGCCGTGGAGCACGCCACGGTCTCTGGAGTGGAGACGATCATGGTCTGCACAGAGGCCGCCACGGCCATGTGGCAGCGGGAGGAATGGGCATGAGCGCTTGGCCGGGACTGATGGACTGGCCGCTCATCCTGGCGGGAGCGTGCATGACGCGGCTGCTGGTGCACGGTCGCTCGACCGCGGCGGAGGCATTGGCCGCCGCTACGCTGGCGGATCGAGAATGGTGTCGTTCCCCGACTGTCCAGTACGGGGCCGGGTACGGGGACGGGGACGGGTACGGGGACGGGGACGGGTACGGGGACGGGGACGGCCCCGGCCCCGTACCCGTACCCGTACCCGAACCCGGCCCCGTCCCCGTCCCCGTACCCGTCCCCGTCCCCGTACCCGT
>Ga0172371_10013442_pt1 | contig 10665 bp, 6 predicted proteins | sample Lak12m_FD_114543 | JGI IMG/M metagenome (GOLD analysis project Ga0172371, IMG submission 114543) | Freshwater microbial communities from Kabuno Bay, South-Kivu, Congo - kab_022012_12m | ecosystem: Environmental > Aquatic > Freshwater > Lake | place: Democratic Republic of the Congo: South-Kivu... | reverse complement strand
CTCCTCGGTAGCGATCACGCGCGGGTCTCAGCACCGCGGCATCGCCGGGACCGTCGTTGTTTGCGCCCACCAGCGGCTTGACAATAGTTGCGGCCTGCACCTCGTGGTCGTATTGCCGTATGAGCCTCTCTTTGGAACATATATTCCAGCGGCCCATGAGCTCCATCAAAGTCGGGGTGAGGTCCTCAGGGCACTCGAACCTCGGTTCTTCGTGTTGGGGTGGTTCCCACCGCGCTGTGAGCCGCATTCTGGGCACGCCGTCATGGAGGAAATCTAGCGGGAGGAAGGCGCAGGCCCGATCCCTCCACAGCACGGTCAAAAACCCATCGTCCGTGAATTCACCGAGGTCGGTGGCTTCCACGTCCAGCTTCTTGGCCAGGGCAAGGAACTCCGATGCCTTTTCCGGCGGCACCGCGACAGTCATCCTCTCCTGGGCCTCGGAAAGGAGTATCTCCCACGGCTGAAGACCGGGATATTTGACGGGCGCGCGATCAAGATTCAGCCTGGCGCCGCCGGACTCACGAGCCATTTCCCCCACCGAAGAAGACAGCCCGCCCGCTCCGTTGTCCGTGATGGAGCTATAAAGCCCTCGATCCCTTGCCATGAGGAGAAAATCCGTCATCCGCTTCTGAGTTATGGGATCTCCTATCTGGACCGCGCTCACCGGTGAGCCCTCGTGCAATTCCTCGGAAGAGAACGTTGCGCCGTGTATGCCGTCCTTGCCGATGCGGCCGCCGGTCATGATTATAAGGTCACCGGGCCGGGCTCCTTTGATGTGCGCGGGCTTGCCGCCGATGGTCGCGGGCATGAGACCGCCGGTCCCGCAATACACAAGGGGCTTTCCCAAATAGCGGTCATCGAAGACCACCGCACCGTTCACCGTTGGTATGCCGCTCTTGTTGCCGCCGTGCTCGACGCCTTCCCTGACGCCTTCGAACACACGCCGCGGATGGAGCAGTCTCGGCGGGATTGTCCCCTTGAAATCCGGCGGCGCAAAACAGAACACGTCGGTGTTGAAGATCAACCTCGCACCGAGGCCGGTCCCAAACGGGTCGCGGTTCACCCCCACTATGCCCGTGAGCGCTCCGCCGTAGGGGTCCAGCGCGGACGGAGAATTGTGGGTCTCGACCTTGACCACAAGGTTCCAGTCTTCGTCGAAACGGATCACACCCGCGTTGTCCTTGAACACGGAGAGGCAGAAGTCGCGGTCGGCAAGCTCGGAGCGGATCTTCTCGGTTGAGCCCTGGACGTAGGTCTTGAAGAGGCTGTCAACCTCGAAGACCTTGGCTCCGTCATCATAACTGATCAGCGCGTTGAATATCTTGTGCTTGCAGTGCTCGGACCAGGTCTGTGCCAGGACTTCCAGCTCGCAATCGGTAATTTCCGGCCCCATACCCGCGGCCTGCCGTCCAGCCAGGAATTTGGGATCATTATAGTAATCCCTTATTGCGGCCATCTCCTCCAGGCTGAGCGCCAGCACTCCTTCGCGGCTGATGCGCAAGAGCTCGGCGTCGTCCACGTTGAGAGCCACGGTCCTGACCACGGCTTCGGATCTGCTCGTGACCTTGGGTGGCACAATGGCGGAGCGATCGTCATCGGGTGCGTACACGATGCGTGTCTGGATGAGGTCATTGGCGAGCAGGTCCCGGGCTATGGTGTCTGCATCTTGCCTGGAAATATTGCCGGTAACGAAATAGAGCTTCCTGGTGTAGACGCCCTGGCCTTTGTCAAACGCCACGCCCAGGGTGCGTTCAACGGCTTCCCTCGCGGTCCGGCCCACGTTGTCGGTGACGCCGGGCCTGAAACCGACCTCGATGAGCCAGTCGTGGGGCAGGGATAAGGGCTTGTCTATAACTGCTTCCTGGATCACGGGGTCAACCAGGACCTCGTTGACGATCAACTGCAGCTCATCCGGGGTGAGGTCGCGATCCAGTATGAAGCCGTCCGCGACTCGCAGGTCTTCAATCTCGATACCCAGATCGGATGCGATCCTTGCCTTGGTTCTCCGTCCTGCAGGGTCCGGAACGAAAGATTTGAGACATACTTCTATTCGGTGCGGCATGGCCTAATCCTCTGTTGTACAAGAGACCCTGGCATCCAGGGCCAGGGCTCCTTTGGGAGACACTACCAGCGGGTTCACATCCAGAGAGCTTATCTCCGGGAAGCGTACCAAAAGGTTGGAAATCGTCAATATTGAATCTCTCAGGGCCGTGGTATTGATCGGAGGACGGCCCCGAATGCCCCGGAAGACCTCGGAGCCGGGCAATTCTTCGATCATTTCTTCGGCTTCGGCCGCGGAGACCGGCGCCAGGCGGATTGTGGTCCGGGCGAAGACCTCAACCATTATACCACCGTGGCCCAGCAGCAAAACGGGCCCGAACTGCGGGTCCCTCTTGCCTCCAATGATAAGCTCATACGATCCCGGAGCCCGCGGGACCATCTCCTGCACGAGCAGTCCCCGGAAGCCCGCTTCGGGCATCGACCGGAACCGGTCAGCCATTTCCGTTGACGCTTTCCGAAGGGCGTCCAGGTCGCTCAAGCCGAGGACAACCCCGCCAAGATCCGACTTGTGGGAGACACCGTCAGCTATAACCTTTACGGCATAAGGACCGGCAAAGCCTATCGAGTCGCTAGGGATGGAATCAGGGCCGTCCACGACCTTGTATTCGGGAACGGCAAGGCCTGCGCCGCGGATTATGTCCAGGGCTTCGTGAAGCAACGGTGCGCGCCGCTCCTTACGGCTCCTATCCAAAACGTTTCGTATGGTCGTCTCATCGGCAGCGATTTCGGGGACAGCCACGCTCTCGTTGGCGACTATGAAATCTCGCCTCTGCCGGTACTTGAGGGAAGCGTCCAGGGCGGCCACAGCCCTCTCAGGGCTCATGAAGATCGGAAAATCGAATTCCTTGTGCAGCCTGGATATCTCGAAGTGCTCGGTGGACACGCAAAGGGCCACGGGCTTACCATGCTTCCGGGACAGAGCAGCCGCCGTATGGAGCAGCCGTCGGGACCCTTCACCCTCGATCGCAGCGAAGTAAGTATGGAGGAACAGGATGCCGTCAACGTTTTCCTCCTGAAGAGTGTGGTCTATTATCCTCACGTACACGTCGAAATCGAAGAGGTCGCCGAGGTCCAACGGATTCGCCAGCCTGATCACGTCGGCTCGCAGGTGCTTCCTGATCTCCGTGAGGAAATCCTGCCTGAACGGGGGCAGTTGAAAGTTGTACATGTGTGCTGCGTCCGCGGCTATGACCGCGTGGCCGCCGGATCTTGAAACAATGGCCAGATTGCGCCCTTTCATGGGCGCCAGCTGGAGAATCTTCAGGAAATCCAGGTAGCCCTGCATGTCGCGGATGCGGGCGATACCGGACTGGTGGAAAGCCGCGTCCACCACCTGATCGTCATTGGCAAGTGCTTCCGTGTGGGACTGAGCGATTACCTGGCTCAAATCGGCGATGTTGGCCTTGTGGACTATGATCGGTTTGGAGGATCTGCGGCCGATTTCCGCGAGGCGCCGGCCATCCTTGATGGATTCAAGATACAGGCAGATCATGGATGTCTCAGGATCGTCCATGAAGTATTCAAGGAGGTCGTTTTCGTCAATGTTCAGCTTGTTGCCGATAGCCGCAAACTTGCTGTATCCGAGTTGCTCGCTGTCGAACATATTAAGAAAGGTCAGGCCAACGCCGCCGCTCTGAGCTATTATGGCGACCCCGCCCTTGCGGAAGACATTCCTCATGGCGGCAAACGGAGTTGCCAGGCCGTTGGCCGCGTTCATGATGCCAATGCAGTTAGGGCCTATGAACCTCATGCCGTACTTTTCGGCCGTGTTCTTGATTTCCTTGCCAAGGTCGCGGCCCTGGTCGTCGTATTCGCCGAAGCCCCCGCTCTCAATTACCGCCCTGCATATTCCCTTACGACCGCATTGTTCCATGATGTCAGGAACCGTCCTCGCGGGGGTGAGAATGACCGCGAGATCAACCGGTTCCTGGATCTCGTCCAGTGATTTGTGAATCCTTCTCCCGAATATTACCCCGCCTTCCGCCCCCACCAGATGCACCACCCCGTTAAATCGGAACTCCAAAAGGTTCCTGGCGATCTCCTTGCCGAGATTGAAAGGCCTTTCAGAAACGCCTATGACTACCACTGACGATGGATAGAATAAGTCCCTCATTTTTTCCTGACTCCATGCACTGCAAAATCTGCAATGATCCTTGCCGTGTCGTCTTCCCTTGTCCTGCCGTCGTCTGCATCCGAGAGGCGCTGCGACGGGTCGCCGTATCTTATTTGAATGCCGTCCGGAAAGATCTACAATACCCTCCAGGCCACCACGTGGGAAGTATTTTGTGGAAGACCGATGTCGAAGGGTCTAGTCTTGGCGGACAGTGTCAGCGGCAGTTCAAAGCGCCATCACGCGGGTTTGCTTTCAGAGGGAAGGCATTTGGCCCCTCACCGCATCCCTCTCCCAGAGCCGAGGGCGTGAGCGGAGTTCCCTCTCCCCGCGGGAGAGGGCCGGGGTGAGGGGGCTTATTTTACGGCAACTTCGCATGAGCAGGGTAGGGTGATGAAACGAACATGCGCAGCGTGCGGCCACAACCGCGCGGTCTTTCTCTTCGAGAAATACGGCTACGGTATTCTCCGCTGCCGGAGCTGTCGGTTCGAATTCGTGGATTTTGACGCACAGGATGGGTTTACTAAGGATTTCTACACGGAAGACTTCTTCGTGGAAGGCCAGGACAAGTACGGGTACGCGGACTATCTCCAGGAAAAACCGAGCCTCATGCGGTCCAGCGTCAAGCGAGCGGGTTTTGTGGAACGATACGTCAAGGGCGGTTCGATCCTGGACGTCGGGTGCGCCGCGGGCTACTTCCTGGAGGCCCTCGGACCTCACTGGGACGTCTACGGTTGCGAGCCTTCAGAGGCCATGGTCCGTATAGCAAGGGAGAGATTCGGGGACCGTATAACCCGCGCGGCACTCGAGGATTACGAGCCGGGCCGCAAGTTCGACGTGATCACCATGTGGGACTGCCTGGAACACATGACAGACCCCAACCTCTCCATGCAGAAGGTGGCTGCTCTACTGAAGGACGATGGTTTTCTTTTCATAGGGACCCCGGATGCAGGAAGCCCGGCCCCCCGGATACTTGGGAGACACTGGTACTATTACGTCCCACCGGCCCACCTTCAGTACTTCGACCGCTGGAACATCGAAACCTTCCTGGAACGCAACGGCTTCCGAATGAAGCGCCTGTTTTATTTCGGAAAATCCGTGAGCCTGGCGGAGATGGTGGCAAACATCAGCTACGTGGTGGACCATCCAGGAATAAAGCGCCTTTCGGAGCGCATCGTGAAAAGCCCAAAACTCAACTTGAGCGTCCCCTTCATGGTGTTCGACGATATGACCGTAATGGCACGCAAGAGTTCGCTGTTTCGAGATTGATGATCGGAAGTATTCCGGGGGAACACTTTTCTGCAGAAAAGTTTTCCCCCGGACCCCCATTCTAAAGACTCCCAATATTTGGGCGGCTCCCGCCGGTCGCCGCTACCTCGTAGCGCAGCGGTGTACAATGACCAATGAAAATGGAGACTTCCTCATCATTTCCCCAATTGAGAAATCCTGAATCGTCTTACCTCTTCCACCAGGTCAGGGTGATCCAGATACCACTTGACGAACTTTTGCAGTCCTTCCTTGAGCGATGTGGTGGGTGCGAAGCCGAGCTTGGTTCGAGCCTTTTCTATATCCGCGTATGTGGCCACCACGTCGCCGGGCTGGGCTTCGACGAATTGCTTGACCGCCTGCTGTCCCACCAGTTCTTCCAGCACGCTGATGAAGTATGTGAGATCCTCGGGCTGATTGTTGCCCAGGTTGATTACTTCGAATGGTTCCAAGGACTCGACGTTCAGGGCAGCGATCACTCCCTTGACCACGTCATCAATGTATGTGAAATCACGGCGATTCTTTCCGTAGTTAAAGACCTTTATAGGCTCGTGGTGGAGGATGGCTTCCAGAAAGGACCAGTAAGCCATGTCAGGCCTTCCCCAGGGTCCGTAAACAGTGAAGAAACGCAGACCAACCGTGTGCAGGTCCCACAGGTGCGTGTAAGCGTGCGCCATGAGCTCGTTGGCCCTCTTGGTGGCTGCGTACAGGCTGACGGGAGTGTTTACGGGGTCGTCTTCAGAGTACGGCATCTTCGTGTTGCCGCCGTACACGCTGGAACTGGAGGCGTAGACAAACCTTTGCGCAGGCCTGAGCCGCGCTTCCTCGATGAGGTTTACGAAGCCTTCCAGATTGGATTTCTGATACGAGTGCGGATTTCGGAGTGAATACCGGACTCCTGCCTGGGCCGCCAAGTGGCAGACCTTTGCAGGCGAGAAGTCCCTGAAGATTCTCTTTACCGCTTCGCCATCCGCAAGATCCGCCTCGACCGGGACGTAGCTCTTGTACGCCCTGAGGATTTCTTCACGGGCCCTCTTTAGTTCCGGCGCGTAATACGGATTGAAGTTGTCAATACCAATAACAGTCTCGCCGGAGTCCAGCAGGGCTTTGGCTGTGTAGAAGCCGATGAAGCCTGCTGTTCCGGTCACCAGAATATTTGCCATGACGTTCCTCAAAAAGTTGAAATATGCCTCGCTGCCGGATTCCTCGCAACCGGAATGTCATTCGGGATAGCCCTGGGGATGATCGGAAAACCATCGGACTACCTCGGAAACTATCTTGTCAAGGCCGGACCTTGAAGGCCGCCAGTCCAGCAACTCGAAGGCCCGGCCGGAATCCGCGACGAGCTCGGGTGGATCTCCAGGTCTTCTGGGGCCAATTTTGGGGGTGATGTCCACGCCCGCGATGCGGCTCACCGCGCGGACCACCTCCATATTGGAGAAACCGTTCCCTGTGCCCAGATTCAACCTGAGGAGGGGCAACTTGTCCAGCATGGCAAACGCTTCCAGATGCGCCTCGGCAAGGTCGGTGACGTGGATGTAATCCCTGATGCAAGTTCCGTCGGGGGTTGGGTAATCGTCGCCGAAGATGGTGAGTTCCGGGTTTAACCCCAGGGCATATCGTACCACGTTGGGAATGAGGTGGGTCTCAGGCCTGTGATCCTCCCCCAGTCCGCGACCAGGTTCGCACCCTGCCGCGTTGAAATATCTCAAACTTGCCGATCGGATGCCGTAGGCCGTCTGATAGTCTTCCAGCATCCATTCCATTGCCAGCTTGGTGCGGCCATAAGGAGAGATCGGATTCTTGGGGTGGTCCTCGGTCAGGGGCAGTCTTTCAGGCAACCCGTAAACAGCACAAGTCGAAGAAAAGATCACTCGATGGTGGCCGGTTCGTCTCATGGCTTCGAGCATGTTCAAAGCCGCTATGACGTTGTTCCGATAATATAGCGCTGGATCCGACACCGATTCGCCAACAAGACAACTGGCAGCGAAGTGAAAAATCGCGTCGTAACCCGTCCGGGACAGGTGGTCCTTAAATGCAATATCGTCCAGCAGATCGCCCTCGAAGAATTGCATCCCCCTCACGGCAGAGCGATGGCCTTTGGAAAGGTTGTCCATAATCGCCACATGGTGCCCCGCGTCCAGCGCGTACCTCGCGAAGTGCGATCCCACATAACCGGCGCCGCCGATCACGAGAATCCTTTTGCCGCTCAAGCCTTCTCTCCTTCCGTGGTGCACTTTCCGCTGCACGATGCAACGCAGCTGCGGTTCCGGTCCCAAAGGTTGCCGGAAGGACAATAGTAGCACTCACGCCTGCCCCTGGTAAACGGTTCATACCGATTCACGTTCAAACAAGCGACCGGTGGGGCACCTGCCGCTAAATTGGAGTAACCATTCAGTAACGCGGGGCAAGACTGTCGTTGCGAGCGAAGCGAAGCAATCTCATTCGCCAAACATAGGGAGATTGCTTCGTCCTTTCACTCCTCGCAATGACAGAGGACCGGTCATGCCACGCGAGACTGAAGGATTACAAATTGGCGCAAAATGCACGGGATTCTCGGGGCGTTTTGGTATAAAATCATTTCTGCCATTTTCCGGGAAAGACTAATACCATTTCGCGTCCAAACGAGTGACTCCGCCTTGCCGGCGGGGTAGCTCCGGAGCGAAGTCAGGTCCTCCGTTCGAAGCGGAGGAGGTGCCCCGCCGGTTTCACTGGCTCGAAAGCGCACTGGTATAACTGTATTTTTCCGGATCTTCCCGGGCTGGGGGATCGTCCCGGCGAGAAGACCGCAACAAGATTCGATCTTTATATTCCAAAGGAGGGCAGGTATGAGATTCGACATCGTAGACGTCAAGGCGCGTGAAATACTTGATTCCAGAGGAAATCCCACCGTGGAAGTGGACGCGTTCCTGGATGGCGGAGCCGTGGGAACGGCCGCAGTGCCGTCCGGGGCATCAACAGGGGAACATGAGGCCGTCGAACTGCGTGATGGCGATCCAAAACGCTTCGGAGGCAAAGGGGTGCTCAAGGCGGTGGAAAACGTGGTCCACGAGATCCGCCCTGCAATAATGGGCATGAACGCCTTTGATCAGGCCGGGCTGGACGGAATGCTCATCAGTCTGGATGCTACCCCCAACAAGAGCTACCTTGGAGCCAACGCCATGCTCGGCGTGAGCGTTGCCGCAGCCAAAGCGTGCGCGGCTCAGATGGACATCCCCCTCTACCGCTATCTCGGCGGGGTAGACGCCAGACGTTTGCCCGTGCCCATGATGAACATACTCAACGGTGGCGCCCACGCGGACAACAACGTAGACATCCAGGAATTCATGGTGATGCCCATCGGCGCCACCAGCTTCGGCGAGGGGCTGCGAATGGGTGCGGAGGTATTCCACGCGCTCAAGAAGGTGCTCAAGGGCAGAGGCCTTAACACCTCGGTCGGCGACGAGGGAGGGTTCGCTCCAAGCCTGCAATCCAACGAGGAAGCCCTCCAGGTGATCATGCAGGCCATAGAGGAAGCGGGCTACGCGCCGGGCGAAGATGTGTTCATAGCTCTGGACGCGGCAGCTAGTTCCTTCTACGAGGGCGGCCTTTATAACCTGGCGGCTGAAGGCGCGAAGAAAACCGCTGTGGAAATGGTGGACTTCTACGCGGAACTGACGGAACGCTACCCCATAGTGTCAATCGAAGACGGCCTCGACGAAAACGACTGGGATGGATGGCAAGTGCTCACCGAGAGACTCGGGCCCAGCATTCAGATCGTGGGAGACGACATCTTCGTCACCAACGTGGAACTGCTTCACAAAGGTATCGAACTCGGAGTGGCAAATTCCATCCTGATCAAACTCAACCAGATCGGCACCCTCACCGAAACCATCGGAGCCGTGAAGCTGGCCAACACCCACGGCTACACCGCGGTAGTCTCTCACAGGAGCGGGGAGACCGAAGACACAACCATAGCGGATTTGGTGGTGGCTCTTGGAACAGGCCAAATCAAGACCGGGTCCGCCTCGAGGACCGACCGCATCGCAAAATACAACCAGCTCCTGAGAATAGAAGAAGACCTGGGAGCCAATGCACTATACGGAGCCCCAGGGCTGCTTGCAGGACGCCGCGACAGATAGGGGGAAGGAAGCAGGGAATATAGAGAGGATTCCCGGGGGAAACCTTTTCTGCAGAAAAGTTTTCCCCCGGACCCCCTTCCCAAAGACTTCTAGTATATCAGAGGCTTCCGCCGGTCACCGCATCCTATCGGGTAGTCGGCATCAATCCTTAGGGCGCGCGTCCCCGTCCAGTGCATAGAGAGCTGCGCCTAGCGCTCCGGTTATCTGGGGATGGGGCGGAATACGGACCGGGCTGGATACGTGTTCCCTCAGCATGTCCGCAAGGAAGGGGTTGTGCTCGATGACCCCGCCGGTCAGGACCACGGTGTCCGTCAGAGTGTCCATCTCCAGGATTCGCTTTACGACCGAATGGAACAACCCGCGGACGATTCTGTTGACCGGATGGCCCGCCTTGATCTTTTCGAGGACTTCCGTCGCAGAGAAGACTGTGCAATAGCTCCCCAGAGCCACCTCGCCGTCGGCGTTTCGGGCGAGATCATCAAGCGTTTCCAGCGGCAACCGCAGTCTGAGCGCCATTTCTTCCAGGAACGCGCCCGTTCCTGCTGCGCACTTCCTGTTCATCTTGAAGCTGACTCTGTGCCCGCCGGCATCCAGCTTGATGACCTTGTTGTCCTGCCCGCCGATGTCCACCACCGTTATGGGGCCGGGGAAGAAGTGAAGGCATCCGCGTCCGTGACACGAGATCTCCGTGAGAGATCTTGTGGCGAACTTCACACTGTTGCGTCCGTAACCGGTGGACACTATCGAGGTCACATCCGCGAGCGTGAGACCGGCCTCGGCGAGACACTTTGCCCAGGCCGTTTCGCCGGCACCTTGAAAATCGGTGCCTGAATAAATCACGCGACTGGCGAGTATTTCTCGTGGGCTACCCACTATAACCGCTTTTGTGGTACAGGAGCCTACGTCAACTCCGCCTGCGAATTTGCGTTCAACCATTTATGTGTTCAGTTCCCTAAAATTGGGGGGATGTCGGCGCCTTAGTAGTCTGCGGCGCAAGTTCGGTGTCGTATTTTTCCGGGCCGGCGCTCGGCCTAGGTTTAGTAGGACCGGCATCTTGCCGGTCCGGTCGGCCAATGACCGGCAAGATGCCGGTCCTACTGATAGGCT
>Ga0172371_10013441_pt1 | contig 10665 bp, 9 predicted proteins | sample Lak12m_FD_114543 | JGI IMG/M metagenome (GOLD analysis project Ga0172371, IMG submission 114543) | Freshwater microbial communities from Kabuno Bay, South-Kivu, Congo - kab_022012_12m | ecosystem: Environmental > Aquatic > Freshwater > Lake | place: Democratic Republic of the Congo: South-Kivu... | reverse complement strand
GCCTTGCTGATATCCATCCCTGCTTCCCAGAACTCAAATCCTCGTCCGTGGACAATGCGTGTTACAAGTGTTTCAACTTCAGCTTTGAGGTAAAAAACGATATCCGGTACTAAGGCAAATCCATAGAGATTTCTCGCCCATTTAGGATCAATTCCTCTGACAATATCTCGGGCAATTATTGAATAGAAATATCGGTCAGAAAGGACATAAAATCCTGCCTTTAGCGCTGGTATGATCTGGTTCTCCAAGCGATCAGCAAAATCGGTAGCATAAAAAAGGCTGATGGTTAAAGGTGTCAGGGTATTACCTTTTCGCGCTTCATCCAATCCGGGTTGCGTTAGAGGAGATCGCCTCAAACCAGTATCTGAAACAGCATTGCCGTTCTTTTCAAGCCACTTGCGAAGTAATTCAACTTGAGTTGACCGGCCAACACCATCTGTCCCTTCCAGGACGATCAATTTTCCAGGAAATTTCTTCACATCCAGGTATGGAAAACCTGCACCATAGAATAACGCTTTAGCCATTTGATTTCTCCAAATGTGATTGACCAAGCTTATCTTTTCTGTTATGTTCTCTGGCTGATTGAACAGGATTTGGAAGTCCGCGCCAGCCCTTTAAAACTGTTGAAACCATCTGCCTTATTTCTTTCTGCTGCTTTTGGATCGGGCGTGTGGCATCGATTACCTTAAAATTGAATTCTTTCGCCATACGGTCATATTCTTGAAGTATCCGTCCCTGGAATAAGCGGAAACTGGTGACTTTTTTATCTGAGAGGTTTAAATCCATCCCTGCTTCATAGAATTTAATTCTTGCACGGGAAGATGATATTCTCTCAACCGCTTCGTCAATGGTAACTTGAAAATATAGGACAAGATCGGGCTGATAGGCAAATGAATACAAGTTCCGTACCCATTTTGCATCGACACCGCGTACAACATCACGGGCGAAGCCAGTAAAAGCATAGCGATCTGCCAGAACGATTACGCCAGCTTTTAACATTGGCAAAAATTGGTTCTCCCACCGATTAGCGAAATCGGCTGCCTGGATTAGGCTGAAAGTGGTGGGTGTAAACATTTTTTCTTGCTTACCGAGCTTGGTAGTGCTTTTTACCAATGGAGAGGAATTCCATTCGCTAAAATAGACCGATTTCCCCAATTCAAGCAACCACTTATGGATCAGATCGATCTGCGTTGACTTTCCACTCCCATCTATTCCCTCAACGACAATTAACTTACCTGGACCAGGATTTGGTTTTAACATCTTGATTCCTTTTTTAAAAAAAAATGAGCTTGATATGAAGATTATATCAAGCCCATTTTTGCCAACAGGGTTAGTTGCCCTACTCAGTTTCGTCATCGTTGCTTGACATTTCAAGCATCTCACCGGATTTAATAAAAACAGTTCTTTCGCAGATATTTACTACACGATCTGAAAAACGTTCAAGGTCGTGCACGATCCAAAGAAGCAGGCTTGAGTCGTCAATGATCTTTGAATTTGCGATCATATTGTTCACGATCGACTGGTAACATTTATTAAAAAGCGTATCTACCTCATCATCCTCTTTTGGTATTGATACTGCTACTTTTATATCTTCTTTTATAAATGCAGACAGTGCTTTATGAAGCATACTAACGCCCAACTCGGCCATCTTTTCAATGTCACGCACAGGTGTTGGAATTTCTCTATTTGCCAACCGGATTGTGTTCTTGGCTATTCCTTTTGCGTAATCGCCCATTCTTTCCAGTTCATTTGTGACGATTAGCATCGAGGCGAGCAATCTAAGATCATGAGCAAGCGGTTGTTGGGTTGCCATTTGGATCAAGATCGCGTTTTCGATCGCAAAACGCTTGTCGTTGATCATCTGGTCTTCTTCAACCAGTGTTATCGAGGTAGGGATATCCCTATTTTTAAATGCAGCAGTAGCGTCAAGAGTAGCCTGTTCGACCATGCTGCCTAACAAGAGGATCTCGTCCTGTATCTGTTTTATTTTTCTTTCAAAGAGTTCGCGCGGCATCCATCACCTCAATTTACCCAAATCTGCCCGAGATGTAATCTTCTGTCTCTTTTTCGGCAGGTTTAATAAAGATCTTTTCTGTAAGGTCGTATTCAACCAGAACACCTACGCGATCGTCCACCCTGGTTCGATCTAATGAGATGAACGCTGTCAGATCAGAGGCGCGGCTGGCTTGCTGCATATTATGTGTAACTATGATTATTGTATATTGTTCCTTCAATTCCTGCATTAATTCTTCAATCTTTAAGGTTGCGATCGGATCCAATGCAGATGCCGGTTCGTCCATTAGAATGACTTCCGGTTCGGTTGCCAGTGCTCGGGCAATACACAATCTTTGTTGCTGCCCCCCTGATAATGCCAAACCACTTTTAGTAAGGTCATCCTTAACTTCATCCCATAAAGCTGCTTGCTTCAGGCTTTTTTCAACAAGTTCATCCATATTGCCTTGATAATTATTTACCTTTGCTCCAAAGGATATATTCTCATATATGCTTTTTGGAAAAGGATTGGGTTTTTGAAATACCATTCCAATTTGCCTTCGAACCTGGACCGCATCCACATTGGGACCATAAATATTTTGTCCGTTATAAAATACATCACCCGATACCTTTGCGGATGGCACCAGGTCATTCATCCTGTTAAAACATCTAATGAGTGTGCTTTTTCCACAGCCGGAAGGACCAATGATCGCAACGATCTTGTTTCGCGGAATGTCAAGTGTGATCCCATGAAAAGCTTCCTGCGATCCATAAGAAACACTAAGGTTCTTGGCTGATATGATTGTTGAGTTGCTTAATTCTTCTTTCATTACTACAAATTCCTTAATTACCATTTGATTTCTAACTTCTTCCTAAGTAGGACTGCGATTGCATTGAAGGTTAACAAAATCGCCAAAAACACCAAGATTCCCGCAGCTGCCAAATTCACCCGAAATTCTGTTTGAGGCAGTGTGATCCAATTGTAAATTTGTATTGGCATCACTGTGAATTGGTCCCAGATCGATTTGGGCAGAAAAGGAACATATGTAAAGGCGCCCATAATGATCAAAGGTGCAGTCTCTCCTATCGCGCGGCTCAACGAGAGAATGATACCAGTAATTATTCCCGGCATCGCAATTGGCACGACTTGTTTTGAAACCACCTGCCACTTGGTCGCACCCAATCCAAAAGCGGCTTCCCTAATTGTGTTCGGCACAGAACGAATGGCTTCTCTTGATGAAATAATGACTACCGGCAGAATTAAAAGCGTCATTGTTAATGCGCCTGCAAGAAGGGATTTATGAAAAGGGAGATGAATTTCGAGCCAGGAAATTCCAAATAAATTGAATTGGAGGCCGCTTAATGTACCTTCACCCACCTTTAAATGAAGAAGCTTAACCAACCAGCTATCAGTTGAAAAGAGTCCGAACATACGGCCGAAAACCGCCAATCCTAACATACCATAGACAATTGAAGGAACGCCAGCCAAGTTGTTGATATTGATATTGATGAAATTGGTCAGCCAATTTTTCTTTGCATATTCTTCAAGATATATCGCCGCACCAATCCCAAGAGGAAAACTGAACAAGCCTGTCAAAGCCATCACGATCAAGCTGCCGATGATAGCGGATTTCATTCCAGCCTGCTCCGGTTTTCTGGAATGATAATTTGAAAACAGTTCCGGCCTAATCCATGCATGCCCTTCAACAGCGAGGTCGATGATCAGGGCGGTAAGCATAAGCAAACCGACCAATAGGCATGCCAATAGAATGATATAGAACCATTTGCCAATGGTATGACGATTTTTCAGGTTTTCCCGAAAATCGGATTGATGATTATTATTCATATTCTTCTCTGAATTTTTTCATTACTAAGTCACTGATGACATTCATTCCAAAAGTCATTACAAATAAGGTAGCACCAACAGCAAAAATTGATTGACCGTTGATCGTCCCCGAAGGAGCATCGCCAAAACTGACTTGAACTATAAAAGCAGTCATCGTTTGCACACTTTTGAGAGGGTTTAATGTGATTTGAGGTGTAGATCCTGCCGCGATGGTTACAGCCATTGTCTCACCAACTGCTCGGGAAAAAGCAAGAATAAAGGCAGCAGTAATACCGCTTAGAGCAGCAGGAACAACGATCTTAGTAATAACCTCAAAACGTGTTGCACCGAGTGAGTATCCAGCTTCCCGTAAGGATCTTGGTACCGCTCTTAATGCGTCTTCGCTGATCGAAGCAACTGTTGGAATAATCATGATTCCTAAAACTATTGAAGCGCTGAGTGCATTGAAAAAACTTACCTCCACCCCAAACCAGTTTTCGAAAACTTTTCTAATAATCGGTGTAATAAAAGAGATAGCAAAATATCCATAAACAATGGATGGTATCCCGGCTAGGATTTCGAGAACAGGTTTAAAGATATCCCTGATCCGTTCACTCGCATATTCACTTAAGAATATTGCGCTTCCTAATCCCAGTGGAACTGAGATTATGGCGGAGAGAAAAGCAATTAATAGTGTACCGGTTATCAATGGTAAAACGCCAAAATTATCCGGAGAGACCTTGCTTGCCAAGGGACGCCAGGTTGTTCCTGTAAAAAATTTTAATAATGAGACCTCAGGTCGGCTAAAAAAGCCAATGGTTTCCGAAAATAATGAAACAATGATTCCAATAGTGACTAAAACAGAAAACACGCCGCATAAAAAAAGAATTGCAGAAATGATCTTTTCCCGATTTATTTCTTTTTTGGAATGCCCAAGGAAAGTAGAAGATTTTTTCATTTCTTAGAAGGATAATTATCTTAGGTTTTTTTCAGGGATGAGTTCAAAAACTCATCCCTGAATTGATTTACAAAAGTGTTTTTATTATTTTATTGCTTCCAGGGTAGCCATGTTCTCTTCATAAGTTCCTGAAGGAGGCATGCTGTAACCAACCTCTGACATGATGGCTGGAGCGCCAGCTTCGCTGAGGAAGAATTTCACAAATTCAGCGACCTGGGGTTTTGCAAGCAAGTTTGCATTGTTGGTGTAGATAAAGAGTGGGCGGGATAATGGATTGTATGTACCATCTTGAACCGCTGCGTCACTCGGCAACACTGCATTTCCTTCCTTGTTCACAATGGCAACCGCTTTTACCTTATCAGAATTGCTGACATAGTAAGCGAATCCAAAGAAGCCAAGGGCATACTTATCGTTGGCAATACCATCCAGAAGCACATTGTCATCACTGTTGAAGGAGGTATTCTCATCCTGGCGCAGGTCTTCATCACCGGTGGCTTTCGCGATGACTTCGATCATATAATCTCGCGTGCCGGAATCTGGGTCGGGAATGAAGAATTTGATATCTTCAGCCGGGAATGCAGGGTCAATATCAGACCACTTTACAAAGGTGCTGTTGGCGCCCATGATCATTCCTAACTGCTCAACGGTTAGACTTTGCAACCAGTCATTTTCTGGATTGACCATAACGGTCAAGCCATCCATGGCAACTAGGAATTCAGTGAATTCGACTTTATTTTCATCACAGATCGCTTTTTCTTCATCTTTAATTCTGCGTGAGGCATCGCTAATGTCAATTTCACCGGGACAAAACTTTTTGAAACCGCCACCGGTTCCTGATAGCCCAACTGAAGGGCGGACATCAGGTTGGATTTTAATGAACTCTTCTGCGACAGCAACAGTGATGGGATAAACAGTACTTGAACCGTCCACCAGGATATCTCCAGAGAGCTTCACAGCTTCAGCGGTGGGGGCTGTCTCTGCGGTTGGGGCAGGTGCAGAATCTTCAACAGCCGGGGCTGCTTCTTCAGCGGCAGGTGCTGCCACAGGTGCGCAGGCTGTAATAACCATCATGCCAGCGATCACCAATACTAGTAAAACAGATAATCTTTTTAACATTCATTTCTCCTATTTTTATTTTTCATAGGAATGTTACCCATCCAGCATTAACAGCAGAGGTAGAAAATGTTAAGATTGTCTTAAGGATTCTTAAACTTTTCTTATACGATCAGTGGATGGGGATTCTAAAAAGGAAAGTACTTCCCTGGCCAGGCTGGCTTTCCGCCCAAATATTTCCGTTGTGCGCTTCTACGAGATGACGTGAGATTGATAATCCCAGACCGGTTCCTCGTTCGGAGCGGGACCGGTCAGTTTTATAAAATCGTTCAAAAATTCTTTCAAGATCCTTTGGAAGTATTCCCTTCCCGGAATCTTTTACCGTATAGATGATAAATTCACCTTCCTTGAAAGCATTTACTACTACTCGACCACCAGGAGGAGTGAATTTTATGGCATTATGGATCAGATTAACCAGCACCTGTTCAATTTTGGTTGCGTCCACCAGTGTTTTTGGCAAGTTGGGATTTACCGACATTTCCAGCTGCAAACCTGCCCGCTTTGCTTGAAGATCCATTCTTTCGCAAGCAGCACTAATGAATTCTTCAGGGTTAATATGATGTTTTTCGAGCGGTACTCGACCAGATTCTATTTTTGAAAGCTCAAGCAATTCCTCAACAAGCTGGGTAAGATTATCAACTTCATTATTCATTTTCCCAATGAAATTCTTTGCTGTTTCAGGATCATCTATCGTTCCATCGAGCAAGGTTTCAGTGATTAGTTTTATGGAAGTAAGCGGTGTCCTCAATTCATGAGATACATTGCTTACAAAATCCCGGCGGATGATTTCAAGCTGGCGGATGCGTGTCAAGTCCTGGAAAAGGAAAAGTATGCTTCCCGGGATTTCCGGGGCAAGCGGTGTTGCGATACATTGAATGAAGGTTTTCTCTGGACCTGTTTCAAAACTGACGATCTCCTGCTGTTGGGATGAGGAACATTTTTCAAACAGATCATTGACCCGATAATCCCGAATGACTTCGGCTAATGACTGATCGATTGGGTTTGTTTCTTCAAAATGAAAGATCTGGCGAACAGTATTATTTGTTAATGTAACTAAGCCCTTGTTATCAGCAATGAGAATTCCATCATTCATATTTCCAAGGATGGATGTGAAAAGTTTTTTGTCAGCATCAAGCAATGCCTGAACTTTTTTGCTGCGATCAGTCGTCTCCTTGATCGTTTGAAATAATTTATCAATTTCAGGAGGATTTTTTCTGAAAGTTTTTTTCAAAAACATTTCAGTTTCTGGATTTTGAAAATAAGCAATTAATTTACGAATTGCATCTGAATATTTTTTTGAAACAAAGAACAAGATTAAAACGCTGGAAATAAACCCTATCAATATCAATAGGAGAGGGTTTTCATTGATCAATGGTTGAATGGGTTTGATAAATATCAAACCGCCAACAGCCAGGATAAGTAAAAATGGAATAAGAAGGATTATTAATAAGCGCCAGAAAAGGGGCAGCCGCATTAGTGCTTATCCTTCAAATCGATAACCCGTACTGCGGACCGTTATAATGCGGTTCGGATGTGCCGGATCTTTCTCAATTCTTTCTCGGAGCCAGCGAACATGCACATCAACAGTCCTGCTGTCACCAAAATATTCCCAACCCCATACTTTTTCAAGGATCAACTCACGGGATAAGGCCTGGCTTTGATGATGGGCAAAAAATAAGAGCAGATCAAATTCTTTCGGTTTTAGATGAAGCGGTTCACCATTTAGAGTTGCTTCTTTTCTGGTTTCATCAATCTCCAGGTCTTTAAATGAGTAGATCTTGTGAGCGTCATTTTCAAGGAGGGACGTTTCCTTCATTATCCTTACACGGCGCAGAAGCGCTTTCACGCGGGCAATGAGTTCTCGCATACTAAAAGGTTTGGTGAGATAATCATCAGCTCCAACTTCCAAACCCACCACTCTATCAATCTCATCATCTCGAGCGGTAAGCATCAGGATGGGAGTATTCATTTCTTTCCTTAAAATTCGGCAAATTTCAAAACCATCCATGCCTGGAAGCATAATATCCAGCATTATCAGGTCAGGCTTAATATTCCTTGCCTTATCGATCGCATCCTGACCATTACCTGCAGTTTCAACTGAATAGCCCTGATGTTTCAGATTGTAAGCAAGGGTTTCCTGAAGAACTACTTCGTCTTCAACGATCAATATCATTTCAGCCACTTTGTTTCACCATACCATTCATTATATTCAGCAATTCAAGAGCAAATTTCTCTCTGCTGAAATTAGTTTTCAAGAAATGATATCCCCTTAAACCCATATCAACCGCCATTTCCGGGTTAGTATAAAAAAATCTTATTCCATCCGCTAACGCATTTGGATCACCAGGTGCGCAAAATATACCGCACCCGGCTTTTTCAACCACTTCGCGGATCACACCGTCAATTGCAAGTATGACCGGTTTTTTTGCAGCCATATAATCGAAGACCTTATTTGGATAAGTCGTTTTATACATTTCAATTGGTTTTAAGATCGCGATACAGGCATCTGCTGCAACCAGGAACTCAGCCACTTTGTTTTTAGGGACTGGATTCAAGAAAGAAATATTTGAGAGATCTAATTTTTCCGCTTCATGTATCAAAGCGGATTTTTCTTTTCCATCGCCCAAAAGCACAAAATAGATTCCTTTCTCTTCCTTTAAAAATTGGGCAGCCTTGAGGATGATCCCCAGGTCATTGGACATACCATGAGCACCAGCATAAAGGGCAACAAATTGATCCGTCCATCCGAGGGTTTTTCTTATTTCTGAGTTATTGACATTATTGAATAATCCAATGTCTGCCCCATTTGGAATAAGGGAGATTTCCCTGCCCCCTTTTTCTCGAACCAATTCAACGAAACCAGGAGAATTTACGATTATTTGATCTGCGTGATGGTAAAGAAATCTTTCAAGCCAAAATGATATTTTTATTAAAAAAGGATTCTTTAATACGCCAACAGCAATGGCAAACTCCGGCCAAAGATCTCGGACCTCGAGTAAAAAAGGAATACCCTTTAATCTTGAAATAAGCCAGGCACTGAAAGACTGAAAAATCGGCGGTGTTGTTCCCCAAACAAGGTCAACATTCTTAATTGAAATACTCTTCAAGAAGGATGAGATCATAAACGAGAAGAAACTGAAAACTCGATGGACAAAGCTCTTGTGAAGCGCCGAGTATGTAAACGTTCGATAAATCTTGATCAGTCCATCAAGATCTTCTTCAATTTTTTCCCCATTTTGAAATTCACCAGTCAGATAACTAACCGGGCTGGCAATAATACTGACTTGATGCCCGTGCCTGGCAAGGAATCGCGCAATTTCATGATGCCGAGTACCACCTGGTTCATCTAATGAAGCAAATGCCTGATGAATAAGTAATATGTGCATATTAATGGTCTTGGTCATTATCCATCAAAGGAAAAACGAGTTGTGATTTCTATGGGAAGCATATCAGTGATCATGTATTGAATTGACAAAGCAGGTTTTTTTATTCCATAAGTAGGAGAATACCACCCGTGTGAAACTGAATCGGTCTTTCCTATTTGGGATTTTCCTGATCCAATAATATTAAGCCCATCTGCGATGATGCCGTTTTGGGAAAATAACTCAAATCGCATGGTGCCAAAAGGTGCAACAAAAGTTAATCCATTGCCTGTTACTTTATATTGCCAATCAGGTAAAAGCCAATTTAATAGAATTGTTCTGCTATTTTTTTTACCATTTATCTGGATTAACTTATCGGTGATAAGCCAACCATCGTTAGGATTATTTTCCAATTTTCGTTTGTGAATGATCCCATATTTAATATACCCATCATGGATACCATTGAGAACACTCGGATTTTTAGATGAAATCTTTGCTTTTGACCAATCCAGCCAAAGGAAACGGCTCGCCCTTGTCATCTGGTCTTTATTGTCAATTGCAATTGTATTATGAACAAGAGTTGTTGAAAGATGGTTATCCCAAGGCGCAGAAGCATTGTAAAGGTAAGTTCCAGCATCACAGGCAACATTAATGCCCTTATGCCAGATCTCAACATGGAGCTGATCTGCATGCGCAGGACGGCTTTTATATTGAACTGCCCGCATGCTTGCCCATGAATCAGAAGTTCCAATACGGTCCTTTCCCCATGATCTTTTCAGATCGATGCTATCAGGTGAAACAGGAGTATGCGGTAACCCTAACCAAATACACAGATCGTCCCATTTTCCTGCAGGAAGGGCTGCCTTCGCGAGGAAAGATCGGCTGGATGCCTGGATCACAGGACGGTAATCTGAATAATCGGCGTTTGAAAAAAGCAGGATGTTTGACCCGTCATTGTGGCCAAGATTTGGAACTTTTCCGGAAGTCAGATCGAGTTGGGCTATAAGCCATTGGGATGCTAATGCCAAATTGTTCCTGGTTGCTTCATCAAAGACATTACCTTCAGTTTTAAGCAGGTACTGCATCCATAAAGCCAGCATCAAGAACATGCGGTGATAATTGGTGCTGTGCTGAATATATTCACCCTCATTACTGATCTGATCTTTTACAGTCTGATTAAATAAATTCAGCCCTGTTCTTTTCCAATTTGCGGACCTTGGGTGCTGTGAAAGGAAAATGCCGGCGGAATAGAGACCAACCGCCTCTGAGACCAGGTGATTATTATTTTGGGCTTTGGCATAGGAAAGTGTAGGCAGAATACGCTCCGCGTGGTCTGCGATCAATTCATTGATTCTGCGTAATCTTTTGGAATCCGATCTTAAAGAAGGCTTTATCAGATTCACTGAGATAACAAT
>Ga0172371_10013440_pt1 | contig 10665 bp, 7 predicted proteins | sample Lak12m_FD_114543 | JGI IMG/M metagenome (GOLD analysis project Ga0172371, IMG submission 114543) | Freshwater microbial communities from Kabuno Bay, South-Kivu, Congo - kab_022012_12m | ecosystem: Environmental > Aquatic > Freshwater > Lake | place: Democratic Republic of the Congo: South-Kivu... | reverse complement strand
TCGCCGACTCGAAATAAGGTTTACTTGTTTCTCGCCGACTCGAAATAAGGTTTACTTGTTTCTCGCCGACTCGAAATAAGGTTTACTTGTTTCTCGCCGACTCGAAATAAGGTTTACTTGTTTCTCGCCGACTCGAAATAAGCTAACAATCCTCGCAGAGCGAGAAAAAGACGGATGCCACGGACTTAAAGTCCGTGGAGCGTCACTTACGAGAAGTTAGCAATCAACAACTTGCCGACAACGCTTAGGAACGCAAACATTTTAAGCCAATCTCTTGCTGTTAGCAAGACAAAAATAGCGGTCGCAAGAATGATTTTTTTTCTATCGATTGGCCCTTGAAACTTCTTTATCCCTAAACTCCCAATAATAATCAAGAAAGGAAGCATAGGGATACGAAACCGCGGAAACGTAAAAAAGGGCAGCAGCGATAAGATATAAAAAACCAAAAATAACATTAATATTTGAAACCACCCATCATCTTTATTAGACACTTCAAGAATACTCCGATGTTTTAGTCGGAGATGAATTGAAGATGGTAATGGCATCCTCCTTGGGGAAACCACGGACTTTAGTCCGCGGAGGATGTCATTTTTCTCCCGTCCGACAGCGAGATAATAAATCGTTCCGAACAAAACGAGCCAATAAGTAGCCAATTGTCCGATCCCAAAAATAATTCGCCCAAAGCGATAAAGTCCTAGGTTGCTTTCTTTTGCTCCCCTAATAATTGCCCCCTCCGCCGAACCACCAAATGTAGCCATTAGATAAAATGGTTTTCGGGCTATGTTTTGTATTGTTTTTAGGGGATGCTGACTAATGTAGCGCATCGCTTCCCTACGATAGAGAGAATCCTTTTCAACCTCGGAATAATTTGCGTATAGGTTTGTGATCTTTTCCGTGTCCTTGTCATAAGATCCTGAAGAATACGGATTATTACCAATGTATAAGTTGACGCCACCATTCGAGGAGACATACACAAACCGATGAAACACGATCCAATTTCTTGCCGACCAAAACATAGACGGAAAAACGAGTATAAGAAATATCCACCATGAATTTCCAAAGTTAAGTGCAGTGAGCTTCTTGTAAAGCAGATAGGCTGCAAGCGCACAAAACACAATTAGCGTTGAGGGTTTCCCTAAAACTGCTAACCCCCAACTCAAGAAAGCAGCTGCTGCCAGCACCCGAATAGAACCGATCTTTTTGTCACGAACAGCAGACAGCAGCCAAAAACCCATGATTACTAAAAAAATATAGATTGTCTCTGACATTAGCAAAGGAGCGAATAAAGACAAATCAAAGGACAGTAAAGCTAGGATCATCGGTAGCTCACCCTGCGGCTCTTTTAGAAAAAATCCTCTTGCAATTTTTCCAATCATTACTGCCGTAACTATTGAAATTACTATCTGACAAACAGACAACATATATAGGCTAGACCCAAATATTTTTAGCATTAAATATATGAACAGGGGCTCCAAGGGAGGACGGTAAGCCAATCCTTCTGAGTTAAAATAGTGACCGGTTTTACTTAAATTATCAGCGATAGAAAAATATGAACCCGCGTCTTCTGTAAGAAGATTAGGCAGTAGCCAAAGGGCGACCAGGCGCAAGGCAATTCCGGCAAAAATCCACGGTATTATCTTTTTCATCTTATACTCGTCAACAATTGCCAATTCCCATATAAGTTAACCGCCACGAGCATGGCCGTTATCGCGCGAGATATGTACTTGCCTGATCGATATTGCCTCTCCAGATGTAATAATGAACTCACCACTACTATATATGGCAACGGCATATAAATTAAAAAATAATGAAGATAAATATTCCGCGAATATAACAAATAAGCCGGAAAAGGAATAAGCAACCAAAGCACAAAAAAATTCTTGTAGGGAATTTTTACTATTATCGCGAAAAAAGCCAAGAGGACAATAATCAGTGGAAGGCTGATTATGCTCATTGTTCCAAAAAGACTGTAAGAAAATAACCGAAGGAAGAAAAGCGGATTGCGAATATAATAAAAACAACTTTCCCCATGACCATGATAAGTTAGCCACTCCTTAAAATTACACAATTCTTTGCCAGCAGTAAGACTTTTACTTTCAAAAAATATTTGAGTAATTGCCTTTACACCAGTTAAATTATTTGCTTTTATTTCTCCTAATAGGTAAGGCGTCATGGCGATCACGAAGCCCGTGAGAATAAGAATCCATTTCCCAAACGAATCCTTACGGAGAAAAACGATAATTCCGTAGACTAGCACGGGGAAAAGAAGCCAAGCGCTCGGGTGGAAATGGAATAATAACCCTGACAAAAATCCGGCCAAAAGCCGTTGGCAGTGTTTTTCCAATCCGGTTGTAAGCAAATAAAAAATAGCAATCAGGATCGAAGGCTCAAAGTATGCATTCCAAGGGTAATTCCCAAACTCAACCGAATATTTCGAAATTGCATATAAACCTGTAATCAAATAGGCCGCCTTTTTATCGATAATTTCCTTACATGCCTTAAAGAGCAGCCATATGCTAAAAACGTTAAAAAGAGAAAAAATGACGATAGCCCATTGATAGCTTCCTCCTGTAATTGAAAACAGGAAGGCAAAAACGTAATAAAAGGCAGGTCCAAATTTTAAGTCACTATTGATACTGGCAGCGGAACTCAACAGGGGAATCTGACCCGTGGTTACAATGCTTTCCGCAACTTGCCAGTTGTAGGCCAAATCTCCCCTCAAAGTTATATTGATCACTCCTAATACTCTAAGGGCAAACCCGGCAGTGATTATTCCAACCAAGAACCAATCTATCCGAATAGTTTTACCCATCAGTTTAATCATTCAATACATTATGACATCATTTTGAAAGTATGTCGGAGTTTTCTAGAGCTCTGATATGACATCTTTTCCGATTTTAACTCGGAATTACCCCTAAGGAAGATGATATATCAGAGATCAATTCATCTCCGCCATTACGTCGGAGTTTTCTTGAGCTCTGATATAATATGGCGATGAAAACGATCAAAATTGGCGTTGACCTGGACGGAGTAATTGTAGGCAAACCTATCTTTATCCCAAAAAGCTTCATCGAATGGTTAGTAAAAAACCATCATTCCCGCCTCCTTAACTACCGCTTCCCAAAATCACGAATCGAAAAATGGATTCGTCAGAAAAGTCATCACTGGACGTTGCGACCACCAATGAGAAAGAATTTTATTGTCGTAAAGTCGCTCGCCAATCAAAAAAATATGCAGATTTTTATCATTTCAGGAAGGTATAGTTTTTTAGAGGGAAAAACGAAGGAATGGTTTAAAAGAAATGGTTTCGTTTGCACACCCGAAAGAATTTTTCTTAATGTCAACGACGAGCAACCACATTATTTTAAAGAAAAAATTATAAAAAAACTTGATCTTGATTATTTTTTTGACGATGATCCCAAGATAATCCAATATCTAAAGGTTAAAATAAAAAATACCGTCTTTGTCCGGATAAATAAAGATGGCGCCAAAAAACTCAGGTTGCTACTAGAACGAAGCCCTAACTAATTTTGCCCGTACTCTAAAAACAGTTTCCCCCAGCGACTCTCAAAGAAATCCCGCTTTCTTTTCAACCCAACCAAGTTATACCAATAAATATCATGGTAAAGTCTTGAGGCCAGGAAGGACCAGGGAGTAATAAAGGTGTGAAGAAGTAATTTTTCAAACCACAACGGCATATGGTGATAAATTATCTTTTGGCCGCGAGAAGCAAACGTATCCCCGCGGTTAAGATGGAAATTTGGAAGCCTGCCGACACCGTTAATGGAAATTTTTGAGAGATTATTCTCCCCTAGATTAAGTTTTTTTCCAAGCTCAAGATATTCTATTTTACTCGGATTAAAACCAATAATCGCAGCGGCAACAGAATCAAGCGCAACTTCATCATAGCCTGCCAAAATTAAATTCGCCTCTGTCCATTCCATTGCTCTCGGCCCCGAACCATAACCAATAACCGCTCCGTCCATCAATCCCAGGATTTCCGGGTGAATCTCCTTTTGGATTTGAAGAAGATCGATAATTGCCTCATGGATAAAACGATGAGCCCAGTGACGTTTCGTTCCTAGCATGCCGAAATAATTCTTAATTGATCCTGTTGTCTGAGTGAAAACATGGGTTTTAAGAGTACATAAAGTAATTAGGGGTTTACCGAATAATATCTCTGGTAAAAATATTCCATCCGGAAATATTCTGTCCAAAGCGAGCATCTTTACTTTTGGCTGGTATCGAACATATTTCTCATCGGTCAAATAGTGGAATTTAACTTTATATTTTCTGCATAATTTGTCCCAATGATGATTTGCCGCTCCTTTGTAAACATCCGTCACCACTGTTCTGTTCTCAACGGGAATAATTTGATTAGATTTAAAACCTAAATCGAGAAGCCCCCTGATAACACCCTCCAGCTGCCAAGGAGGAGACGAGCAAGCTGGATAGAATTTTGTCCACGATAAATTCAGCTTAACTACTACCGGTTGCCTTTTTACTTTATCAAACAATCTTCCAATGATTGATCGGTAGTCTTGGACAATTTTTTCGGGAGAGGTTTTAGAAATTATTACTTCGGAATTCATACGAATATCGATATCCATGAACAAGGCCCATGTTTCTCTTCATCTTTCTAAACAGCAGCTCCACATTCTAACAGCATATCTTGGAGATTAAAAGTCTTTAAATTCTGTCTGAGCAAACATCGTCTCTATTCTTCATGCAAAAGCAAGCTCAGTATGCTTCTTCCTGTGTTAAGTCGGTAAACTGTTCTGAAATGTTCGTTTTTTTAAAAACGATAACTCTCGGATGATCATAGACCGTGAATGACTCGTCCGCTGAATCATCGATGATTTCGAACTTTTGGTCAAATAAATTTAAAGAAGGATAGGATTTAAATTCAGCCACTTTTTGGAAGCCAAGTTCTCCCGAAAAAAGATCATGATAATATTGCGCTGTTTGCATATAACATACCCGATACTTAGAACAATCAGCCAGTCTCTGTAAAGGTGTATATAGTCGATTACTAGCTAAGACAAGGTAGTCTGCAGTTTCAAGATTATCCGAAACTATTTTCCACTTTACCAAAGATTGATCAGGCTCATACATTGGCATTTCTAACAAATGGTATTTCCCTCCGCCCCATAATGGCAAAGCGTCATCCCAATGTTCGATTGCTATGCTCGATCCGCTTGGAATATTTTGATTAATCCACTGACTTGCCTGAACTCGAGTATTGGGCTTCGAATATATCGACATAAAAAGAGCCAGCCAAGACAGATGACCCAAACAAAATCCAAAAAAGCAAATAGTCTTAAGGGGTTGAGATATTTTTTGACTAAGGTCAGTTAAAAATTTTGCTCCCCAAAGAACCAAAATCGGATAAATAGGCAAAAGATAACGCATAAACTTAATAGCAAAGCGCCCAACGATTGCGAAGTAAACGATAGCAAACACCAATATTATCAGTTCTCTTGCTTCACGATTATAATCTCCTGGCTTGGCTAGCCGATGGGAAAGGTCGTACATATAATAAATAAAACCAATTGTTGTAATCGATCCTAAAAATATTCCCATCCCCCATAAAAATATATTCTTCAAATAATAAAGATAGGGGGTTGTTCCGACATATTGCAAAGTGTACGGGAAAACGTAAGCATCTTTTGTCATGCGATGCTGATCGTTGATCTGGATCCAAAAGTTTTTGAAGTCTATGATTGCGTACGGCTCTGTAAAAACGAATGTTATGATCGAAGTTAAACCGATAATGAGCAGATATGGAACAAATTTCTTTAGAAGCCTCTCGTAAATTATTCCAACTAAGCTCTTAAATCCATACCTCCTAATTTCCACCCATTGTTCTCTATGTCTCCTTCGCCATGACTTTAAAAAAATCAATATAATATCCACAGATAATGCTGTTAATATCGAAACGATTAAAACACTGGCGCTTATTTTAGTAGACAAGCTCAGGCCAAAAGAGAGACCGACGAGGACAGCGTTGCCTAGTGTTGTTCTGTCGTAAAATTCAACAAGGCGATATAGAGTCAGAATTACGAAGAAACTAAGAATGACATCAACTGTATAAAAATGAGAAAGTTGAATAGCGAAGACGCAAGTTCCATAAAGAAAAGCGGCCAGTAAAGCTACTCTTTCATCAAATAACCGCCTGCTAATTTTAAGTAAAATAACAATCGTGCCTATATCAAAAATTGCTGACAAGACTCGACCTAATAAATTCAGGGTGCTATATGTTAACCAGATTTTTCCAAGCAACAAGGAAACGAAATATGAAGAAATTTTAAGCAAATAAAGCGGAAAACTCCCGTATGCAAAAAAGTGAGGATTTAGAGAACTTTCCGCCGTAAATATCTTTTGCCATTCCTGAGCTTTTGGTAAGCTGATTCTTTCCGTTACCATAACAATCCACCTTTCGTCCGGATGAAGATGAAATCCCTGATCCCAGTTTAGCTTGTAAACCCGAAGCAGAAAAGCGGTCAAGATTAATAGAAATAAGGCTCCGCGATGAAGCGTTTTCATCGTTAAAATTTTTGATAATGCCAAAACTTTTATGGTATTCATTGTCATGATTTTTTTTCGAAGATTCGAATTGTTGGATGATCAAAAACAGTCCACGTCTCTTCACTCGAAAGATCGGAACCAACCAACCATTCTTCCATCCTTGTAAACAAGCTTACGCTTTCAACCTGTCTAAAGCCGAGGCTTCCGGAAAAAAGATCGTTATATAACTGCGCTGTTTTTGGGAACCTTTTACCCAAACGAAGATTATTGGCAAAAACCCGACGGGAAGGTATAAGTATATAGTCGGCTTTATTCAACAACGCTTTTAATTGCTCTTGGATTTCTTCGTTTTGCTCCAGGGAGTAGAAGTCAAAATTTGAGACCAATAGGTCTTTCTTATTAACAACCGGCAAGTCGACAACATTGCCAGCCTCCGAGAGAACAAATGAGCCTTTCTTCATATTCGCGTTTATCCACTCACTTGCGAATTCTCGAGTATCTGGCAATAGGTATATCTTAAGAAAAATTAAGCCGGGAGTAACTGAAACGACTAAGGACAAAATCAAAATTATTTTGCAAATTCTTCTATCACGATACTTTTGAAAAATTCGCGTAATGCCAAATAATGTCAAAAACACCGCAAAAGGCAATATCGGGATCATGAAACGGGTCCATTTAGTAAACAGAAAAGAATTGGAGATAAACCACACAATAGGGGTTATCATCAGTATAGACAGCTCTAATTCCTTTCTTCTTAAGAGCCTGCCCAATCTTTTAAGATTTTTTGGCCTTAAGGCAGGTAAGTTATCCGAAATACAGCAAACGAAGCGCTGAATGCCAAAAAATAGACCGGCAACAAAAAGTAAAAACTGGGGTAGACCTAATAACCAAGGAAAGATTTTTGAAAACTGGAACAGCACTGGTACGGTCTCGTAAAATTGTCGCGTGTAAAACACTGGTAGTGTTCCCAGGGCAACATTTTTTTCATAGCTCAATGCGCTGAAGGATTCTTGCCAATCTAAAAAATTATACGGGGAGAAAATGAACGCAAAAAAAGCTGATGATAATGCCAAAATAAATATTTCTCTGAGGTATTTCTTTTTTTCTTTATCCTCTCTTAAATAACGAAGGAAATAACTCAATCCAATCGTTGGCAAAAAGAGAACCGCACTAATTTTTGTCGCGATGCTCGCTCCTATAAATAAGCCGGCAATTATTGTTAGTTTTGGCGAACTTCGTTTTGATAAAACCAGATAGGATAAGTAAGTAAGAGCTAAGTTATAAAACATCAATGCTGACTCTGTCGTTCCGAAATGAGCTGTCTGGATAAAACCAGGAGAAAATGCCAAAAGAAATGAAAACAAGATCGCAAAATCTTTCCTGCCAAATAAACTTCTTACTAAAAGATAACCAACCATCACGGAACAAACTGCAAATATTCCGGACCAAATTCTAAGAAGGTAAACCGCTTGATTGAAATTCACCACCAGTGAAAACGCCCCTTCAAAAAAGTTAGCCAGTAGCCCTGAAAAATATACGAGATAGAGAGAGAGTTGCCCGTAAGCAAAAAAGTGAGGATTAAGATTTGGCCATTTTAACCGAGAAATACCCCAAGCGATATTATTTTCGTCCGGGTGAAAAAAATAGCCCCCTCCCCAACGGCTTCCGATAAAACACAAAAAGCTCGTTAACAATAAAACGACGAATAGCGGAAAATGCTCTCGAAGGGCAACACGCAGGGGACCTACCGATCGCCTAAATAACATAAATAACAAGGATTACCATTAATCCCCAAACCAAAACTGAAGTAGCGAGGGGGATGTCGGAAGAAATAAGTTTTTCTGGCTTTTCTCCCTCGTGCAAATTAAAAACCAATTGCGCGTAACGCATGATTCCAAAAATGACTGGAAAAATCGTAATCATTAACCATTTTCTCCCTAAAACTAAAAACCCAAGACTGCTGCCAAATATTTTAACCAATGACCCCCCAAACTCTTGCGATCCGGCGAAATAGCTGAAAAGCGAATAGGAAATAAAAGTGGAAACAGCGAACACTGAAGTATAAAAATTAATTAAACCCTTATGATACTTCTCAAGCGTCGGTCGGGTTTTGGTTCCCTCTCTCACCAGCTCACTTCTTCTCTTTCCGCTTGCGATGAACAAGGAAAGGAATATTACCGTGAACATAAGCCATATAGGAAGGTAATACCCGGTTGCTACTACTCCACCTAAAGTTCTTAAAATAAATGATAGCGATATCCCCAGAATATCCCAAAGCGGAAATCTTTTTAGAAGCAATGAATAGGAAAAATGAAGGGCAATAAAAAGAAAGCTTATCAGAAATACGCCTAGCCCCCCATAAGCCGCGATTCCTATTCCGGTTAAGAGTAAAAGAATAGATACCTTTATCGCCAGACTGGTCGACAAATCTCCCCTAGCAATCGGCCGATATTTCTTTTTAGGATGCTTGCGATCGTAGGGTGCGTCAATAATATCGTTAAAAATATACGAGCCCGAAGAGAGCAAACAAAAAATACCAAATGTCAGAAGAGACCGATAAAACAGTTCGCCATTAAAAAATTGGCCATTAAAAATAATTGCCGCAAATACAGCTAGATTTTTTACCCACTGTCCTGGCCTTAAAGAGTAAAAGATCGCATTGATTTTACTTCGCCGTTTCATATCGATATTCTAATTCAAAATAAGCCACGATACAATTTTTTCAGGGAAATGACTCGTTTTCGAAGAAAAAAGCTTATCGTCAAAAGACAACGCCGAGAGCAATCAGCAGGATGCCTGCTGCTAAAGAAAACAGAATTGGAGTCAAAACACCTGTCGTCGGCACTACGGGCTGCGAAGAAGTAGGAGCCAAAGTCGCAGTCGCCTTTGTAGTTGGAGCGACTGTGCTGGTAGGCGAAGGGGCTTTCGTTACTGTCGGCTTCGGAGTGGCAGTAGCACGGCCACCTGAAGGAGATGCTGTAAAACCTAATCCGCCATCATCAGAAGCCGCAAGAACTGTAAATTTTCGAACGTATGACTCTTTCTTGCCTGTACTGTCGGTGAAATTGACAGTTAAAGTGTGTTCCCCGGGATCAAGTTCACCAGGCAATGGCCAACGCCAATCCCCACTCTTGCCAATACTCAGATCCCCGGTATAGCGGTCGGAAGATTCTACAATTATTTCGACTTTCCCCGACTCAGGACCCGTCCCAAAAATTTCTGGTTGGCTTGTCTGAAGAATTTCGCCCTCCTCAGGATTTAAAACCTTAAACTCCTTTGTTGCCTCCGGAGAAACATCGCCAGCCCCAAACCCTCTTTTGTTATCCTCGGAGGTACCTGTGGGGGGAAGAGAAAGCATATTCGTAAAATCCTGATTTTTGCCCAGTATAATATCCGCCACCGGTTTGTTATTGATCGTATAGTTAATCACTTCTCCATTCCCAAGCGTACCTCCGTCTGCTTTGATCTCCTCAATTATTTCTCCTTCCTTATAATCTGCAGGAGTTGAGAGGCTTTGATCAAAAGCAAAAGCTAATGGAACTATCCAGTTGCCCGAGGAGCTTGTAATCGAAGAAAGGGGAGCAATGCCGGGAATGTTTAGATAGACTAAAACTCCTTCTTGCACAATTTTGTTCTCGTCAACAACCTTACCAAATGCTAATTCTGATTGCGAGAGAGAGCCGGAAAATAATTTTGCTGTCCTTAACGCGTATTTTTCGTTCCCTTTGCCGCTTTTTCCATAGATAACACCGCCGGAATAGATGAGAAACTGGTATTCTGTATCGGCGCTCAGATTCTCGGCGAGAATATAATGCAGCTCAACGTCGCCTTTATCTTTCTCGCTATCTCGAATATCATAAACGAATTTTTCTGAGCTTCCTTTCCACAGCTTTATAAAACCAGTCGTTTTTCCTTGGGTTTTCCATGAAATCGAGAAACTTCGGTCTGTCACATTCGTTACTTTGACTTCGCGGGGAGAAAAATCGTTTTCGGCTTTGGAGCTTAAGTTCGCATTTCTTCTAATGATGGAAAGCGTTAATATTGTGACCACCAAGAGGAACAGCCCGAGTAACGTCGGTAATTTTTTGTTTCTAAGAACAGATTCTTTTTCAGCGGGTTCTGCCGACTGATCACCCT
>Ga0172371_10013439_pt1 | contig 10665 bp, 6 predicted proteins | sample Lak12m_FD_114543 | JGI IMG/M metagenome (GOLD analysis project Ga0172371, IMG submission 114543) | Freshwater microbial communities from Kabuno Bay, South-Kivu, Congo - kab_022012_12m | ecosystem: Environmental > Aquatic > Freshwater > Lake | place: Democratic Republic of the Congo: South-Kivu... | reverse complement strand
CGTGGACCCTCCGAAAGCCCCGCGGGGTTCCGATCCCGGGTGTCGGCTCGCGCCCCAGTCGGTATTCGTTCCTGTCATCTACCGGCTCGCGTCTGTGTGAGTCGTTTTCAGCAGCCTGCTAGCACCCGGGAAGGCCAGTGCGAGATCGAGGATGGCCTCACAAACATCCCGAAGCATCTACCGACGCCCCACCCCGTTCGCAACCCGCCGCACCTCCAACACCTCACCTGACTCCGAGCACACCTCGATATCCACACCCGCCTGCGCCCACGGCTGCTCGCACAGCGCATCCAGGTCGAACCCGTCGGCCATGACCGAGCGGGTCCAGAACCCGCCGGGCCCGTTCCACCTGTACTTCAGTGCCTTGAGCTGTTCGTTACGGTCCGCGTCGTAGGAGAACTTCACACGCACTTCAAGCCGCGCGCCGTCGAGCGACGGGACCGGCGCGAGCTGGCTCCAGTCGACGGAGGAGAGCTGCATGTCCGCCCTGACGTCAGCGAGATACGGGCTCTCGAACCTTGCCTGTTCGCTCAAGATGTACAGGGTGTCCTTCGCCCTCGTGAGAGCAACATAGAACAGCCGCCGTTCCTCAGCCTCGATGCTCTCGACCCTGTCGCCGAACACCCGCAGGAAGACCCAGTTCGGGTGGATTAGGGGATAGCATCCCCTGTTCGCGTCCAGAATGATGACTGTCTCTTCCTCCGCGCCCTTGTACTTGTGCGCGGTCGAGACTGTGATCCGTTTGCGGTCCTCCTTGGGGAAGAAAGAGCGGACGTGCTCCTCGAACCGGGGGAGTCCATCGGGGCCTCGATAGGGCTCTCCTGAGTACTTCACATAACCGGGCACGGCGTTGCGCCGGCTGAGCATGACAACGTTGCGTCCGCGGTCAAGTGCGTGCTTCGCCAGCCGCAGTACCGCAGGTGTTAGCTCGTCCCCGTCGTGACGTGCGAGCTCAGAGACGCTGGGGGTGAAGGCGTCGAGCCTACCGGCGAGTACGGAGCCGGGGTCTGCACGATGGGGCTTGGCCGGCTCACCCCGTCCCCTCATGGCGGCGTTGCCCGTCTCCACAATCTTGACCGCCGACCGGTAGTTCGTGTCAATGAGCATGCGCCTCGTTTGCGAGAAGTACTCCTCGAAGTTCTCGAAAAATCTCAGTTCCGAGCCGGCAAAGCCGTTGATGGCTTGCCAGTCGTCTCCCACACAGAAGAACTCAACGACCGGGTTCGTGCTACGCATTCCTTGGGTCAGACGGAAGAACATCTCCGAGAAGTCCTGGAACTCATCCACCATGACGAACCGGAGGTTCTTGACGTCGCCGGTCTCACGGCCGCGATCCCGAACAAAGCGCCCATGGCCACTCTCCAGGAGTTCTATGGCACGCCACATGAGCCCGTCGAAGTCCTCTTGCTTGTTGGCGGTCAGTCGATCCAGGTAGCCGGCGTACATGGACACGCCGACCGTCAGAAAGAGCTCCTCCGCCTCGCTCACCGTGTCGTGAGCATTGATGAGCGCCTCTAGTTCGTCCAGACTCAAGTTGCGCTTTCGGCATCTGCCTACGAAGGAGCGCATCGCCCCAGTGAAGTGATCGATGGTCCGCCGTTCGATGAGTTGCCACATCTCCTCGTCTGAGAGGGGCCGGTGCTCCACCCCGGCGTCCCGAAGCACGTCCAGGAGGTGTTGCTTGAAGGCTTCCTCACCCCGGGATGTGATGTCTCCCGGCGTGAACTCGAGGAGCGTCCAGCCATCCCGTGAGGCCCAGAACTCGCGTTTGTCGCGAGACATCTCGTCGTAGTCGGGGTCCCCCTTGAGACCGAAATACTCGATCACCGCTCCACGACGTTCACCCAGCAGGATTGTGAAATCGGGCCTGTAGTTGACCCCGCTCCAACGGAAACTCCGCTCGTACTTGTAGTCCACACCGTTGGAGAAGAGAGTGTTGGCAATCAGCTTCTCCCCGAATGACTTGACGTATTCCCCCTTCAGAGTCTCGCGAGGTAGCGCCTCCCGATACCTGACTAGCTCTGGGATCGAAAGATGGAAGCCGCCCTTCTCTATGGTCTCCCAGTCGTCCAGGAAGTGGCTCATCATGATGTTTCTGATCATGGGGAGATATGTCTCTGACTGCAGATGATCGTCGATGACGTCCTGGATGAGCCTACTCTGCCGGCCCTCGTGGGCGTCCTCGTCGTAGACCAGCTCTTCCTCCGGGTGCACGAGCGCATGGGCAAGCGCGTGGAACGTCATCACGTGCGGCAGATCGCCCTCTAGAGCCTTCCGTAGTCGCCCTTTGATCTCGTCGGCAGCCTTTTTGTTGAAGGCGAGGAGCAGGAGCGCTTCAGGCGGCACCCCGCAGTGCTTCTGTAGGAAGAGAGCGCGCGCCACCAGCGTGTGCGTCTTTCCGGAGCCGGCGCGCGCGACAACCTCGATGTCCCCACCCACCGCTCCAACCGCCGAAGCCTGCTGAGGATCAAGCCCATGCTCGGGGTCGAGGGTCCTGCCTTCCCATTGCTGGACGAACTCGATCTTCAACTGCTCGTACTCCTCCAGGGTAAGGAGTGCGGAGTCACGATCAGTACGCCGGAACTCAACAGCGCCAAGAAAGTCGTCCTCGAGCGCGAGACTGACACTTCGGATGAAGTCGCGCTTCCTCTCCTGCTGCTCCATCAGCCTGGCATCGTGCTCTGCAATCACCGCACGCCCATCTCGACGGTCAGCGACATATTGAGGGAGCTTGGTCCACTCTTCCGGGCTGAGCCGTTCTCGTAGGCGCCGCACTACGTTTCTGACGTCGTAGCTACCGACCCTCTTCCCAGCGACAACCTGCGAGAGCAGCCCCAAGTAGTGACGCTCGTACTTGTCCCAATCCTCCCAATAGCCGAGCAGTTCATCGATGAGGTCTGAAGTCGAATGGCAGTCGTCGCTCACGAGTGACTTCCCTGGTCCATGGTTGACGACTGAACGGGCGCCGTCCCAACCGATTTCTGGGCAACTGTGTGGCGCATGGAGGTGCCATAGTTCGATGCAGCTGGGCCGATCAGCCCGCTCGATGGTGCGGCCCCACACTGCGGCCAGCTTGATGGCCGGGCTTCATCCTACAACGCCGAGCGGACAGTCGGAAGCGCCAGCGTGGACGGAGACGAGACCAGCGCGCAGCAGCCGCCATCACCAACTGACACGAAAACCATCGGGTTGGCAGTGGTGACCCGGCGGTAGAAGCGGTCCGTTTGCTGGGACTCTCATGAGCCGGACAACGTCAATCCCACGGTACAGCTGCTCTTCAGAGGCACGTCTCCGCGCCAGTCCGGAATCAGACCGGGATAGCGCTGCCAACTGGTTGCCAACGTGCCAGCAGCCCAAGCGCGGCATTTTCCGGGCCGCCACTGCAAGACGCGGAGCTCAGTCATCACGCGTACTGGAGCAGACCAAGACGATTCTCGCGACTACCAAGGCCCTTCGAACTGAAACAGCGCCATCCCCAGAGACTCGGAAAAGTCACTTAGGACTCTCCTTTGATGGTCCGTGCCACTTGGAGCACCAGGATTGAGACGCCGAGCGGTATTTGCGAGTGGGCCCCAGCGCTCGGTGTCAATGCCCGCGCGGTAGGATAGTGCCTGCGGAAAGGCAGTCGGGGAACGAGCGGAAAAGGCTTCCAGAATCTCCAACTCCTCGGCGCTCGCCGTCTGGATTGTCTGAACCCTCTGCTGCTGAAACAGGCCCCCGGTGAAGGCCTCTTGTTCCAGTCTTGCGCCCAGGGATAGCGAGGACGAACCGCCTGCAGAGAAATTCGGTAGCGGTTCCAGGGCAACAACCACCGGGAAGATGCGGTCAAACTGCAGATAGGTCCTGCCAAGCACACTGAATTGCCCAGCGACAAAATCATCCAGACGTCGGCTAAGCTGATTCGCCTTCTCCATCAGTCGCTCAAGGAAGGGAGCTATCTCTCCAGCAATCCGAGCGTTCCGCGTCCATCGTGCGGACACGATTTCGAGAAGATAGAGATCCGCTCCGTGGACGAGGCTCACATCGCTGGTCAGCTTGCCCGCGCCGTATGGCTTCTCCGGCTCCAAAGAGATGACAGCCCCTGGAAACGCGACCACACGTTCAAACAGACGGCGTAAGTAGTATTCGTAGACGTAGCCGAAGAAAGTCAGGAACTTATCGCGGTTCTGCCGGGAGGAGTCAGTAAGCATGAAGTGGTATATGCCCGAAGTCGAGCGCTCAAGCAGGTACTGCAGGTTCAGTACAACCACGCTTCCGTCAGACGCCTTAACGAGCGGCCGGATCTTAAGCTCTGAGTAATCCCACGCGAAGTCGTCTGTCACCTGCCCGACGGCGGCCAGCTGCTCGATTGCCCATGTCCGATAGTCATCCGCGCTTTGTGCCATCACCTCCGCGTAGCTACGCAGGGTTTCCGGAGCCACAGTCGTGGAGCTGAACCATGCCCCCAAGTCCGTTATGAAATTGTGAAAGGAAGTCGACCCTGGGGAGCCTCTGACGGCACGGGCATAGAGCCCAAAGGAAATCGACAGAAGAGAGTGAAGTGGAATGCCAACCAGACGCTGGAACTCAGCGGCCACATCAACATAACCGGTCTTATCCTTCAACAACTCGTCGTTCGCGCGCAAGACGAACATATCCCAATAGCGGACGACCAGGTTCAGTGGATTCTCTAGGTAGCAGAGGTCGGCAGTGCGTGCGAGGAAGTTCTCCCAGTCTGCCATGTACTGTCCGAGAGGTGCTCCAAGGTGCAAAGCCAATTCGATAACAGAGGCGGAGTCTGCACGGCTGGAACGTGCGCCCGCGGCAAGGAGCTTCTGGGCCATCTGAAGCTGTTGCCAGTGTAGGGCCGTCCAGCCGCCTGTGGCGAGCAGCGTCTCAGCCGATCTAGCAGCCGCGTGGTGGAATGTTTGTCGTAGAGACTCAACGAATATTTCACGGAGAGGACTTGCCTGCTGCTGGCACAGGTGGATGAGTTCGGCCGCGATCGCTGCAGCCTCCACAGACGCCAGCATCTCCCCCTTGCGACAAACACAATCCATGTCCCATGAAGTTAGGCCGATCACCTCCGGCGTGACAAAGGTGACGAAATTGGAGGCTGGCGCTACCAAAACGCGTCGAGTACCTGCGGGTTCACCGTGGGTGAAATGTCCATCTAGAAATGCTCCGCCACGTACTGCAGCGCATCCTGTGTGTTGAGCAGCCGCGTCGAGTTGTTGAAGCGCACATACAGATCGGTCTCGATACCTCTCTTCACGAAGACCGCCGCCCGGCTGGGCTCCAGGTCGACTCGGCAGACGTCATGGCCATCTATGGCCTGAAACGAGACGCTCAGATTCGCCAAGGCAGGCTTGCCCAGGGCGACTTCGAGAAGATCCGTTAGCCAGTTCTCGAAACCGTCGCGGCCGCGACCCTTCACCAGCTTGTAGTCATTCTCGAGGCCGATGGCCGCTCCATCGTCGCCAACGCCGATTAGCAGCGTGCCGCCCTCGGCATTGAGGAAGCCAGCGACTGTGCGGACGATGGTCCGCTCGATCTCCTCGTCCCGATCACCCTTCTTGTAGCTCCAGCGAGCCGATGACTTGAATTCGACTCTCCTCCCCTCCCCTACTGTGAGCTCCGGGATGCCGGGTCGCGCCGCTCCAGGCTTGGACGCGCCGGGGCTGGTGTCAGGCTTGCTCTGACGCTTGTCTCCACGCTCCCCGCCCTGCGGCGCCACTTCGTCTTCGTTCGGGTGATCATCTGATGACGCCGGCGGCGTCCGTAGCCGCGGGGTGGCGAACTCGGGGTACTGCCGCTCCTCAGGCGTGAGAACCATCATCTCAGCGCCGTCACTCACACGTCGGTAGGCGAAATCATGCCGGGCGAAGGTGTCGTCCAGGCGTAGGATATGCTCGCGTACGCGCCGTCGTGACTCCATGGCGAGGCTGAGCAACTCTTCGACCTCTTCTGTCGAGGCCCCGCGGTGTGGATAGAGCAGCTTCATGAGCCCTGAGAAGGTCTTCTCGAACCCAGTCTGATCGCGCGTCGAGACTTCGGAGGCAATCTCAAAGCGATCGTTGTAGGCGCTCGTGAAGTCCTCGGTGCGCTGGTGCTTCAGGATCTCGGCCAGATAATCGACGATGAACCCGTAGCCGCTGGTGAACAGATCATTGCTGACCGGTGCAACCTCCCACCCCGGCAGATAGGCGTGAAGCCGGTCGAGGAAGGCTGAATCGATGTACTTGTCGGGGAGCGGCTCGAAGAAGTGCGAGTGCCTGAGCATGTGGGGCATAGGCTTCTTCGTGTTGCCCATGAAGACCATTGACGCCTCGGCCGTCAGCTGTTCGATGCCCCGCGAGAAGGACTTGTTGGCCATGAAGTTCTTCATGATGTCGACCAGGTTCTTGTCGACGTTCTTGTCCTTGCCGGCGAATTCATCGAAGCAGATGCAGTCCCAGTAGCCCACCAGGCCGATCTTCCCGCTGGCGTTGTTCACGAACAGCTTGGCGACGCTCACCTCAGCGCCCGAGATCAGGATGCCGTGCGGTGAGAACTCCGCGTAGATGTGGGACTTACCCGTGCCCTTGGGCCCCAGCTCGATGAGGTTGTAGTTGCGCTCGCAGTAAGGCACCAGCCGCATGAGCTGCAGTAGCTTGGCGCGCCGGTCTAGGGCGTCGGGGTTGAAACCGATGCTCTGGAGGAGCACCCCCATCCACTCCTCAGTGGTGAAGTTGGCCCGGGCCTCCAGGAACTCATCGTAGTCGGCCCGCGACACCTGGATGGGCTTCAAGCTGTCGATGTGCCACGGACTGGCCTTGGGATCCTCGCTCAATTCGTAGACGAGGTCGGTGATGCACCAGATCCCGCCCACCAGCAGCTTGGGGTGCCGGCGGATCAGGTCGTCGGCGATGGGCACCTTCGTGAGCCCCAGGTTGCTGAACTTGGCCTCGTAGAAGCCGCCCTTGTCGTTGAGCTCAGCGCCCACCTTGTCGATGACCTTGTGACTCCCCCGCTCCTTGATGGTCGACTTGACCAGCTCCGCCTGGTTGCGGTGGACATAGTGCTTGGCCAGGATGCGCTGTACCGACTCCAGCCCCGCCTTGAGCGCGTCGATGTCGTCGGTGGCGCAGTGCTGCCCCAGCAAATACTCGAGCACGTAGGTAGGCACCACCGCGTTCTGCTTGAGACCCTTGGTGAGATCCTTGCGCACCACCAGGCCAGGGAAGCTCTCCAAGATCTTGCGATCGAGGGGCCCCAAGTTCACCGGCGCCACAATGGCGGCCTCCAGCGGATCGATGATCCTGTCTTCCGAGTTATCAGTCATCGAAATCACTCTCAAACCGTTTGTAGAGTTTCACGCGGTGGCTCTTGTAGGTGGTGGTCTGGCTGGTCCCAGGGATGGTCTCCTGCAGCCGTATGTCCACTTCCTGGCCGTTGTAGTCGTCCGCAGCCCGGGATAGGGTGAGCACGACGGTCTTCTCCCGCAGACGCGGCTCCTCGTCGGCCAGGTCGAAGGTGAGCGAACTCACCTCGGAGAGCACCGTGCCATCGAGCGCGTAGACGCCCACACTCAGAGTCCGCGGCAGGGTCTTGTCGGCCACCGGGCGCGATTGATAGAGGGCGAGGGTCAGGCACCCAGTCGTGATCTTGTTGGGCGCACGGAGGATATCCACCTCCACCCGCTCGACATCGTCCGAACGCGCCTTGTGAATCCGGACCACCGGCACGATCACTTCCTGCAGGCTGAGTCCGCCGTGGACGTACCGTTTGCCCGAGCCGCTCAGGGGAAAGCGCCCCAGCGACAGCGGGAAGGCCGCCTACCAGTCGCCGGGGAGACCAAGGTCCTTGGCCGCGAGCGTCTTCACCGCCGCGTTCTTGGCGATGCTCCGCCCCAGGGCGAAGCGCCGGTTCTTCATGAGCCACTCGCCCGCGGCCGGCAACGGCAGATCGTCGGCTTGCGCCACTTCCGATTGCTGGAAGAGAAAGCCGTGGTCGGCCGTCAGCACCATGTTGTTGCCGTTGGCGTTGGCGATCTTACGCAGGATCTGCATCAGCTCAGCAAGAGCCGTCTGCACGGCGTCGGCGGTCTTAGCCTCGGTGGCCGGAGAGTCGCCTACCTTGTCGATGGTGTTGTGGAAGATGTAAACGACATCGTGGTCACGCAAGAGGGCGCGGGCCTCTGTCTTGGTGTTCATCTCCAGGAAGACCTCTGCCTGGATGGCCGTCGCCTTGCCTGCGAGTGCAGCCGCGAGGATCTGCCTGCGGGCTTCCGTCCCCGCGGCGTTCTTGCCATCCACTAGGACGGTGCCGTCAGTTGGCTGCAGCTCGCGCTTCTCACCGGGCAGCAGCGAGGCCATGCCCAGCTGCGTGTACGAAGGAAGCGAAGCGAGCACCGCGTCCAGTTCGGCCGTCCAGCGGTTCTCTGCTTGGATGCGCGACACCAGTTCGGCTGCCGCTTCGTAGCGAAGGGAGTCGGACACCACCACGAACACCTTCTGTCCCCTGGCGAGGAACGGGCGCACGAAGTGGCCGAAGAACCGCCTCTGCATCGGAAGCTTCTCAGTCCCCCACGCACCCATCACGCGCACGCAATCGCTCCACTGGTCGGCCAGCGGGAGCAGGAAGGTGTTGACGTAGGTCTTCTCCACCCAGTCGGTGACGCACTTCATCACCGCCACCTGGCCGTAGCGACGCTGGTAGTAGCAGAAACGGCGGTAGGCGGCATCTATCTCGTGCCATGAAGACAGGTATCGGCCGATCCCCGCATCCACGCTGTCCACATGAAGCTCGGTGGCGTCCAGAAGCTCCCGCAGGCGGATGGCCTGTGCGAGGGCCTGGTAGGCATCCTCGTGATCGCCGTACCAGAAGGAGCTCCGCCGAGCTTCGATGGTGGCCGAGAGCGCCGCAGTAGAAGTTCCCTTCTCGAATCCGCGGCACAGTCGATGGATGATGAACTTCTCGAAAGCAGCAAAGGCGTCTGCCTGCTCGATCTTGCCCACATCCTCGAGGGCGTCCAGTTGGTCCGCTACGTGCAGGTCTGTCTCGAGGGCTTTCGACCACTCACGGAACGCCGGACTGTACTTCTGACTGTCCTTCCATGTCTGCAGGAACACCCGCGCATGGGGATCGAATGCGACTCCGGAATCGAGGGGATTGGCCCAGCGGAAGAGGGCTGTGGCGAAATCACGAAGGGTCGGTGTCTCGCTCGCATACCCGAAACGGGCCCCTGCCTCCCTCCAGAACGCATCCACCAGATTCGCAGCACCCAGGACGTCTTCCACCGGATCGAGCAGTGCCTCCACGGGGCCGCGGCTCAAGAAAGCAAGCAGCAGGGAATCGACGTCGGCCTCGGTGCCGGTCAACACGGCCATCATCTTGAGGCGGAGGGTACGTGCTTCCTCCACTGGCGTCAGCATCGGGATGAGGGCCTCAATCTGTCTGGCCCCGAAGAAGCCTTTGTGCGCCTCGATTACTTCGCGGAACTCGTACGGCAGTCCCACCTCCTGCAGGATGAGCGAGGCGCGGTCGGCCTTGTACTCATGTCCTTGGAGCAGCAGGTCGAGCAGCCAGTTGTCCATGTCCTTGGGCCGCTCGCTGGGGAAGTACAGGAGATACCGCGCCTCGGGATTCGAGTCGCGGTGGATGGCAACCTTGGTGGAGAACTCGGTGCCCTCCACCTTCAGCTTGGTGGCCCCTGCCCCCTCGAAATCCTCGAACGCCCTGGACCACTCACCCTTGGGGTCATACCAGAAGACCAGCCGGTGCCGGCCCAGCACGCGCTCGAGACTGTCCGAGATGCGGGTCACCCCTCCTCCTTGGCTGCCAGCCCGGGGATGGGAGCTAGGGCCTGTCCCAGCTTGAGGTAGTTCACCTTCACCCCGTCGTCAAGGTCCAGCTCCAGACGCTCTTGAGCCAGGGGAAGGAGCACCTCCCGCTCCCACTCCTCGCACTCGCGCAGCCTCTTCCGCAACTCGTCCGTCTCCTTGCGGGCCTTGGTCTTCTCCCGAGGCGCCGTGGACTCACTGGCAAGGAGATGCTCCAGGTGTTCCAGGCGGTAGCGCATCTTGGAGAGGTACTCGCGCAGGTAGCGATTAAGCACCCGGTTGGGAGTGTCACGGGTGTAGCGGTGAAGGTACACGAGGCACTGGAAGCCCTTCTTGGGGCTCTGGAACATCCAGTAGATGGGGCGCTTCTTGTAGGTCTGCAGGTGGTCCTTGTAGAAGTCGGTCGCGAAGTACTTGCGCAGATCCTTGCCCAGAGATTCCTCGATGAAGCGCAGGTTGTCCTCCAGCGTGTCTGGGCCGAAGGTGACGCGCAGAAAGTCACGGGCGCGAGCGACGATGTCATCCTCGAACCACTCTCCGTCCAGTACAGGGATGACGGCATCCTCATCCGGGACGAAGCTGAGTTCGCCGAGTGGCTTGCCCACCTTGGCCAGGTAGTTCTTGAGGGTGCCCCCGGCGTCGGCCAGGATGAGGCCCTCTTTGTCGAGGGAGTAGCGGCCCATCATGCAACCCACGGCGTAGGAGAGGAAGGCAGCCACGTCCTTGCGCCGGTCGGGCCGGGCTAGCAGGCTGCTGAAAAACGTGATGGACAGTTGCCCCTCATGAGATCGATCCCTCTATCCTTTCGGAGCCTGGTTTGATAGACTTTCCCCTGCAAATCACGGCAAAAGGGGGAGCCTTG
>Ga0172371_10013438_pt1 | contig 10666 bp, 9 predicted proteins | sample Lak12m_FD_114543 | JGI IMG/M metagenome (GOLD analysis project Ga0172371, IMG submission 114543) | Freshwater microbial communities from Kabuno Bay, South-Kivu, Congo - kab_022012_12m | ecosystem: Environmental > Aquatic > Freshwater > Lake | place: Democratic Republic of the Congo: South-Kivu... | reverse complement strand
CCTGATTGGCAACCAGCAGCAGGTCTCCGGTTGTGGTCAGGGTGAAGTTCCGCGGTGTGATGCCCAGGCTGTCTTGAAAGCCCACCAGGCTCAACAGGCCGCTGGCCGGATCGATGCGGAAGATCACAACACTATTGTGGCCGCGATTGGAGGCATACAGCCACTGGCCGCCGGGGTGAACCTGAATCTCCGAGGCGGCTGGATCAGCGCTGAAGTCAGCGGGAACAGTGGCAACCGTGTGCAGTTCTGTCAACAGGCCCAGTTGATCATCCCAGGCGAAGCTTGTGATGGTGCCGGCATTCTGGCTGATCAGATAGACAAACCTGCCCGATGGGTGAATGGCGATATGGCGTGGTCCCGAGCCCCGAGGGGCCGAGTATTCAGCATGAGGCTTCAACGTGCCAAGGCGGTGATCAAGCTGATAAATGTAAAGCTTGTCCAGGCCAAGATCGCAGGCCAGCAGATAGCGTCCGGATGGTGTGGCCCTGATCGAATGGGCGTGGGCGGCCGGCTGATCAGAATCGGGAGAGAGATGGCACACAGAATCGCTGCAAGCTGCCAGGGAGCCATCAGGGGCGATTGGATACACAACAACATTGCCTCCCATGAAGTTGGCAAGAAAGACATGATCTCCCTGCGGGTCAACGCTGACAAAACAGGGGGCTGCCCCATGGGAGGGTTGTTGATTGATCAGCGTGAGCCTGCCATCAGCCGCGATCGCGAAGGCGCTGAGGCTGGCATCGTTGGCACCCTGCCGACTGCTGACTTCATTGTTGGCATAGAGAACATCCCCGCCAGGATGCAGGGCGAGAAAGGAGGGATTATCGGTTTGAATGGTAGACAGCAAGAGCAGGGCGCCTGTTTCCGTATCGAGCTCGTAGGAGCCGACGCCACGACCTTGGCCATGCACCCAGCCAAGATCGGTGGTGTAGGAGCCAATGAAAACCCTTGGATTGCCCATGTTGTATGGCTGATGCTGATGATCCTTACTCATCCTATGGGCTCTGTTGAGCTTCAAGCCGATTGCTCGAGTCCATCTCAGGGATTGCTCGCACCCGCGAGCAGGGCCCTCAGCCGCCGGCCGAACGCCTCCAGAGGCGCGCCGTCGGTCGGCCGCTCACAGCGCTCGCCGCTGTCACTGCACAGCCACAGCGGATGGCTGCCATGCCACAGCATCGGGCGATGCTCATCGAGACACCAGGCCAGGGTGAGATTGAGATCACTGCCGCTTCGATAGATCTCCAGTTCCAGATCCTCCTCCGGCCGGCGCTGCCCCTCCCCGTCGCGGGCCTCGAGCCGCAGGGTCAGCTCCCCAGCCTCGGGATCCCAGCCGCTGGCGGCCTCACGCTCCTGGGAGACCACCACCACCCCATGGCGCAGGGGCTTGCGGCAGAGATCGGCGGCAGCGGCGATCAGACGGATCCAGTCGGTGTTGGCGCCGCGGCTGTCGGTTTCAGGCGACGGCATCGATGCAGCGGATCACAAGATGGATCGGGCCCGGACGGTAACCGGGGTTGGGGGTGCCGTCGTCGCCGAAGCGGGAGTGCAGCAGCTGCATCCGGGTGATGCGCGCCGGATCGAAGCGCAGGGGCAGCCCCAGGGGGAGGCTCTCGATCGGCTGGGCCCGCAGCGAGGGGGTGAGCGCGGCAAGGGGAATGCGCACGCGGCAGAACCCCTCATCGGCGGTGCTGAACTGCTTCACCCAGCGCAATCCACCGGGGATCAGCTCGGTGAGCCCGGCGACGCCATCGGCGCAGGCCAGGGCGAGCTTGAAGCTGCGCCCCTCACCGGCGAGATCGAGCTCCAGGGCCCGCTGGGCCGACAGATCCAGCGGTGGCGAGATCAGGGGGGATCGCACGCTGATGAAGCCCCCGCCCTCGCTCACCACAACCCCATCAAAGTCGAGGCCGAAGGATCCCACGCGGCAGCCGCCGCTGCTGCGCCCCCCCATGATCGTGTCGTTGAGGGCCTGCCAGCCGGCAAAGCCCTCGCCACTCACCACCTGCATGCCCGTTGCTCCCTGGGGCCTCCAGCTTGGCGCCTGAACCCCCGCCCCCGCTGGTGTCTCCCACCGGCCTCAGGCGGCAGGAAGCTCCAGTCCGTCTCCGGCAGCTGCATCCACCAGAACGACCACCTCAGTGGCTGGTTGCACCAGCCGGGCGGGTGTGCGCTCCGGCGGTTCGGCCGGATCGAACAAGCGCTGCAGCGCCTGCCGCTTGCCAGCGCCGCTCACCAGGAAGATCACCTGACGTGCCGCACTCAGCGCCGGAGCGGTGAGCGTGATCCGCGGGAGACCCTTGCCTTCCGAAACCGTGACCCAGCGATCGGTGACGCCGGTGGCGGCGGTGCCGGGGAACAGCGAGGCGGTATGCCCGTCATCGCCCAGCCCAAGAAGCACCAGATCGAGCTGGGGCGGAGAGCCGGAACAGAGCTCCGCCAGTTCGGCCGCGAAACGCTCGGCACTCGCTTCGGGTGTGGGCTCCAGGGTCGGAACCGGATGGAAGCAGGCGGCGGCGGCGGGATCCTGGGCCAGCAGGGTTTCGCGCAGCATGCGGGCATTGCTGGCCTCATCGGCTGGATCCACCCAGCGCTCATCGCCGAGCAGCACATCCACCCGGGACCAGGGCAGATGTTCGCGGCCCAGCCGCTCATAGGCGGCCTTCGGAGTGGAACCACCGGCCAGGGCGATCTGAGCCCGGTCGCGCTGAGCGAGGGCCAGATCGATGCAGGAGGCGATGCGCTCGGCGCACTGGCGGGCCAGATCCTCCGGCGAGCTGGCCACGATCAGGCGATGGCGTGTCATTCGAGCCACTCCGTGTGGAAGCTGCCGGGCCGGTCGGTGCGCTCGTAGGTGTGGGAGCCGAAGCAGTCGCGCATCGCCTGCACCAGGTTCTGGGGAAGGCGCCCGGTGAACACGCTGCCGATGTAGTCGAGGGTGCTGCTCAGGCAGGGCACGGGGATGCCAGCCAGCGCAGCGCCGGCCACCACCTGCCGCAGGGCCGGCAGGCGACGGTTCACCTGCTCCAGGAACCAGGGATCAAGCATCAGGTTGGGGAGGTCGGGCTGGGCGGCATAGGCATCCTGCAGACGCTGCAGCAGACGGGCCCGGATGATGCAGCCGCCTTTCCAGATCCTGCCGATCTCGGGGAAGCTGAGCTGATAGCCGTGCAGTTTCGAGGCTTCCTGCATCAGTGCCATGCCCTGGCCGTAGCTGGCGATGCAGGCCAGGATGCAGGCATCGCGCAGCGGCGCCATGCCATCGGCGGGGCTGCCGAGATCGAAGGCTGGGCCCGCGGGCACCTGCAGCAGCGGTTCGGCAGTCAGGCGCAGGGGGCGCTGGGAGCTGAGCACCCTGGCATTGAGGGCCGCATAGATGGTGGGCACGGGCACGCCCATGTTGAGGGCGCTCTCCACGGTCCAGAGGCCGGTGCCCTTCTGGCCGGCGGCATCCACGATCATCTCCACGAGGTCGCCGCCGTTCTCGGGATCCCGGGCCCGCAGGCACACCTCGGTGATCTCCACGAGAAAGGAGGCGAGTTCCTCGGTCTGGTTCCAGCCAGCCAGAACATCGGCCATGGCGATGCCGCCAAGACCCGCCACCCGCTTCATCAGGTCGTAGGCCTCGGCCAGGATCTGCTCGATGCCGTACTCGATGCCGTTGTGCACCGTCTTCACGAAATGGCCGGCACCACCGGGGCCCACGTAGGTGACACAGGCGCCGTCCACCACCTGGGCCGCCATCGTCGTGACCAGGCTCTCGATCGCGTCGTAGGCGGTGCGGGTGCCCCCCGGCATCATGCTCGGACCCTCCAGGGCTCCCTTGGCACCACCCGACACGCCCATGCCGATGTAGCCGAAGCTGCGGCTCTCAAGCTCCGCCACCCGGCGCTCCGTGTCGGTGTAGAGGCTGTTGCCACCGTCGATCAGCAGATCCCCCTCCTCGAGCAGCGGCGCCAGGGTGGCGATCATGTCGTCGACCGGCTGACCGGCTTTCACCATCATCAGAATCCGGCGCGGTCTCTCCAGCGAGGCCACGAACTCCGGCAGGGTCTCCGCACCGATGATGTCGCGCCCGGCGCCGCGCCCGGCCAGAAACTCCTGCGTCTTGGCGAAGGTGCGGTTCCAGACCACGCTCGAGAAGCCATTGCGCTCAGCGTTGAGCACGAGGTTCTCCCCCATCACGCCGAGGCCGATCAGGCCGAAATGTGCCTTGCTCATGGAGGTGGGCTGATTCCTTACGCCCCAGTGTGAACAGACCCGCCCGCCTGCGCCTGCCTCGCCCGCGAGCCTGTCAGGAAAGGCTGGCGAGCGAGAGAAGGCAGGAGCTGAGCCCGGCTCAGATGGTGGTGCCGTCGGGGATGCTGCCGTTCTTGACCACCACAACGATGCCGTTGCGGATGTAGAAATTCAGCTCTGGCCGATCGGCCTCCTCGATGCGGTCGCGGTTGGTGATCGTCACGTTCTGGCCGATCCGCACGTTCTTGTCGAGGATGGCTCGCTTCACCGTGGTGCCACTGCCGATCCCGATCGGAATGCCACCCCGCTCCCGCAGCACCAGGCGCTCCTCCATCGATTCGAAATAGTCGGCGCCCATCAGCAGCGTGTCTTCCAGCACCACCTCATCCTCGATGCGCGAACGCACGCCGAGCACGCAGTGGTGGATGCTGCAGGCCTTCAGCAGGGACCCTTCACCGATGATCGACTGGGTGACCTGGGTGTCGTGCAGCTTGCTGGGCGGCAGGTAGCGGGGGCGGGTGTAGATGGGAAACTTCTCGTCGTAGAAGGAGAAGGCAGGGTTCGGCTGATCGGTGAGGGCGAGGTTGGCTTCGTAGAAGGCACCGATGGTGCCGATGTCTTCCCAGTAATCATTGAAGAGAAAACTCTGCAGCTGATCGCCACGCGCCAGCGAGGCCGGAATGATCTCCTTGCCGAAGTCTGTGGCGGCGGGATTGCTGTTGAGCAGATCAAAGAGCGTGTCCCGGCTGAACACATAGATCCCCATCGAGGCAAGAAAGGGACGCCGCTCAGCCTCGTCAGCCGAGAGGCCGAGCGATGCCGTGTCGACACGCATTGATTCGAGCGCCTCACCCTTGGGTTTTTCACGAAACTCATGGATGCGGCCATCGCTGCCGGTGCGCATCAGCCCGAATCCTTCAGCCTGAGCGGCATCGACCGGAAGAGCACCCACGCTGAGCTGGGCGCCGGTATCGATATGATGCTGCACAAAGCGGCTGTAATCCATGCGATAAAGCTGATCGCCGGAAAGGATCAGGTAATGGTCAACATCCCACTCCTGAAACAGCCACTGGTATTTGCGCACCGCATCCGCCGTTCCCTCAAACCAGCTTGGGCTGTCGGGTGTCTGCTGGGCGGCAAGCACCTCGACAAACCCCTGGCCGAAACCGGCGGAAAGGTTGTAGGTCATCGTGAGATGACGGTTGAGAGAGGCGCTGTTGAACTGGGTGAGAACGTAGATCTTGTTGATCTCAGAATTGATGCAGTTGCTGATCGGGATATCAATCAACCGATACTTGCCAGCCAGTGGAACAGCCGGCTTCGCCCGCATCCTGGTGAGTGGATAGAGGCGCGTCCCTGCGCCCCCGCCGAGGATGATCGCCAGAACTCTCTTCATCGGATCGCCCTCTTCGGCTCTGCAGCGCTGACCGTACTGGAGCGGGGTGCGGCGCTGGGAGCATCAGCGACACTTCGTTGCCGGTTGTGAGGCATTGGGACGAGGGGGTTTCAGGAATCGGGGTCGTTGTCGTGCAGCTCAAACAGCTCGCGCAGCACCTTCATGGCCTGATGGCGCTGTTGGCGGGGCTGGGGGGCACGCAGGTTGGTGACTGGGGTATGCAGGATCTTGTTGATGATCCCCTTGCTCAGCGCCTCCACCACCTTGCGTTCGCGGGCGGAGAGATCGGGGCCCATGCGGCTGAGCGCCTTCTGCAGTTCCTGCTTGCGGATGTCCTCGAGCTGCAGCCGCAGACGATTCACCAGTGGAACCGCTTCCAGGCCATCCCACCACTCGAGGAAGAGGCGCGCTTCCTCGCGCAGGAGTAGCTCCGCCTCCGCAGCCATTTCGCGGCGGGCTTCCTGGTTGCGGTTGACCACTTCCTGCAGATCATCGACATCGAAGGACTCCACACCCTGCAGCTCCGCCACATCGGGGCTGATGTTGCGAGGCACCCCGATATCGATCAGCATCAGGCTCGAACGGCGATTGAGCCGCTCCAGCCTGGCGGCCGTGATCACGGGTTCCTCCGCAGCGGTGCTCGTGAAGACCAGCGAACAGGTGCTCAGGCAGTGGTCGAGATCATCGAGAGGACGACACTGCACCGGCAGCGCAGGAAAATCCGCTGCGAGTGTTTCGGCTCGCGAAACGGTGCGGTTGAGCAACACCGCGCCTCGGCATCCCTTCGCCTGCAGGTGCTGCAGAAGCAGCCGCGCCATGCGACCGGCACCCACCACCGCCACCTGCTCCTGATCGAGCGGAACGAGATCATCCAGGCCGCGAGCCTGGCCGATCTTGAGCTGGGCAAGCTCCACCGCTGCCGAGGAGATCGAAACAGCGCCGGTGCCGAGATTGGTTTCGGTGCGCACCCGCTTGCCGGTGCTCACCGCCTGGCTGAGCAGGCGATTGAGAATCGGGCCGATGGAGCGGTACTCCTGGCCGAGCCTCACCATTTTCTTCACCTGGGAGAGGATCTGCCCCTCGCCCAGCACGAGGCTGTCGAGGCCGGCCGCCACCCGCAGCAGATGGGCCACGGCCTCGGCGTGGTGGTACGTGAAGAGATGGGGCCGCAACTCCTCCTCAGCCAGGCCGGAGACACCGGTGAGAAAGGAGGCCACGGCGTCAATGCCGGCTTCCGGATGGCGGAGCAGCGTATAGATCTCCAGCCGATTGCAGGTGCTGAGGATGGAGGCCTCGAGCACCTGCTCCTGGGAACGAAGCTGCTGCAACGTGGCTTCGAGACTCTGCTCAGGAATGCTCAGCCGCTCACGGATCTCCACGGGAGCCGTGCGATGACTGAGCCCGACCACAGCGATGTGCATGGAAGAGACCCGCCCCCCGATGTGGGCGATCAGCGCAGCGCGATGCTCTGGGCACCGGGCTTGATGTGGATGGTGTTGGTGAATCGGGCTGTGTTGTCGAGCGTGGAGATCACCAGAGAGGAGGTGCGCACGCAGTCCTTCTCGAATTTCACACCGTCAAACAGCAGACCATCGGTGATGCCGCTGCCGGCGAACACCACATTGTCTCCGGAGGCGAGCTCTTCGGCTTCGTAGATCTTGTCGGGATCGTTGATCCCCATCTCGGCCAGCCGTGCCAGGTTTCCTTCCCGGGTGAGGCCTTCCCACTCCTTCGTCTGGGCGACGGCGGGGTCGTAGACGAGCTGACCCTGGAAATGGCCGCCGAGGGCACGCATCGCCGCCGCCGAGATCACGCCCTCGGGAGCGGCACCGATGCCCATCAGGCAGTGGGTGCCGGTTCCGGCGAAGCCGCAGGCGATGGCTGCCTGCACATCACCATCGGAGATCGGCTGCACACGGGCGCCGGTGGCACGGATCTCGGCGATCAGATCCTTGTGGCGGGCACGGTCCATCACCACGATCACCAGATCCGAAGCCGGCAGGCCGAGGCACTCGCTGAGAATGGCGATGTTGTCGGTGGCCGACTTGCGAATATCCACCTTGCCCTTGGCGGCCGGGGGCGCAGCCAGCTTCTTCATGTAGAAATCGGGGGCGTTGAACAGTCCACCCCGATCGGAGGCGGCCAGCACGGCCATCGATCCGCGCTGGTTGTTGGCGCAGAGGTTGGTGCCCTCGCAGGGATCCACGGCGAAGTCGACTCCCGGACCGGTGCCGCTGCCGACCTCCTCACCGATGTAGAGCATCGGGGCTTCATCACGCTCGCCCTCACCGATCACGATCCGGCCCTGCATCTGAATCAGACCCATGCGCTTGCGCATGGCCTCAACAGCAGCGGCATCGGCTTCATCCTTCTTGCCGAGACCGGTGAGTTCGGCGGAGGCGATGGCGGCCTGCTCAACGACCTCAAGAATTTCCTGGATGAGGGTGCGATCCACAGTCTTACGGCGTAGGGAATGGGTGTGAGTGGGATCAGGGCGTCGGTCTGGCGTGATCCTGAGCACATCCCTGGCGGCCTGGCACGGCTTTCAGGCGCGCAGGGGCGTGTCGGGAGCGTGCGGTGGCGGGCATTCGGGGCGACCGCAGCACACCGGGTGGACCGGGGCCGGGCCAGTGCTGACGGGCTGGGCTGGGGAGACCGAGGCTGGTGGGGCAGGGGCCCGGGCGGGCCGTGGCGGATCCGCTGGGAACAATCGCTGCCGGGCCTCACGATCCCGGAGCGGCGCCATCGTATCAGCGCACACGGGAGCGCCCCGCTGGGGCGCCGGCGGGGGGCGGTGAACCGGTTCGTACAATTCGCTGGCCGTTTCCGCCGTAGCCCGATGAGCACCAAGCCCCTGGTGGTCTCCCCCTCGATCCTCTCAGCGGATTTCTCTCGGCTCGGCGACGATGTGAGAGCCGTGGACGCGGCTGGTGCCGACTGGATTCATGTGGATGTGATGGATGGCCGCTTCGTCCCGAACATCACCATTGGCCCGCTGATCGTGCAGGCACTCCGGCCCGTCACCAGCAAACCGCTGGACGTGCATCTGATGATCGTGGAACCGGAGAAATACGTGGCCGATTTCGCCAAGGCAGGCGCCGACATCATTTCCGTGCAGGTTGAGGCCTGCCCCCATCTGCACCGCAATCTCAGCCAGATCCGGGATCTCGGCAAACAGGCCGGCGCCGTGCTCAACCCGAGCACACCGCTGAGCACGATCGATTACTGCCTGGAGCTCTGCGATCTGGTGCTGATCATGAGCGTGAATCCCGGTTTCGGCGGCCAGAGCTTCATTTCCTCCCAGGTGGAGAAGATCCGTGAGCTGCGCAAGCTCTGTGATGAACGCGGCCTCGATCCCTGGATCGAGGTGGATGGCGGCATCAAGGCCAGCAATGCCTGGCAGGTGATCGAGGCGGGGGCCAACGCCATCGTGAGCGGTTCCGGCGTGTTCGGCCAGGCGGATTATGCCGAGGCGATCACCGGGATCCGCAACAGCGCCAGGCCCTGACCTCCAACCTGAACACGCGGGCCAGGCAGACGCAGGACCTGGCCCTCCTCCCCGGCAGAAAGCGCTGCAGCGGATCCCGGCTCTGAACCGGAAGGCCGTCCTCTTGCGACCTGGCAGCGGTGATGGGCAGTGATCCATCGCTCGCAAGATCGAGAGCCGCGCAGGCTTCAGCTGCCGAAGAACCAGCCGTAGCTGTGCAGGCCGATGCCGAGAAGATTGACGCCGATGTAGCAGACGGCGATCACCACCAGCCCGGCTGAAGCCACCACAGCCGGTCTGCGACCCTGCCAGCCGCGGATCAGACGGGTATGCAGGTAGGCGGCATAGACCAGCCAGCAGATCAGGGCCCAGGTTTCCTTGGGATCCCAGCTCCACCAGCTTCCCCAGGCTTCATTGGCCCACACGGCCCCGCTGATCAACCCCACGGTGAGCAGCAGAAACCCCACCGTGATCGTGCGGTAGCTCAGGCTGTCGAGCTGCTCGCTGAGGCTGAAGGCCGTGCTGCTCAGCGACAGATCCGGGCCGGAAGGAGCCGCGAGCTGGGCCTGCCGGTAACCTCCGCTGCCGATCGAGCTGCTCCGCAGCTCAAGAGCCGAGCCGCGATCGGTGAGCAGAACCGCCACGGACAACAGCGAACCCACCAGCAGGGCCGCATAGCTGAGCATGATCACACTCACATGCATCACCAGCCAGCTGGAGCGCAGGGCGGGCACCAGCGGTGAGGCCTCCTGCAGGCGCTCGGGCAGGGCGAAGCTGGCGAAGGCAACGCATCCGAGTGCCATCGGGCTGGCGGCCGCCGGAACCAGGGGACTCGGCCAGCTGCGCTCCACGAGCAGCTGCGTGAGCGTGCATCCCCAGGCGAGAAAGCAGAGGGATTCATAGAGATTGCTGATCGGGAAGTGGCCCGACTCCCACCAGCGCAGCACGAGCTGGGCCGTGAGGCAGAGATTGGCCCCGGCCACCAGCACCCTCACCAGAGAACTGCTGCCCTGGCCGCTCAGGGCCCAGAAGGAGAGAGGCAGCACCAGAAGAAGCAGGGCGAAGGCCGCCAGGCCCAGGGCCATCACCGGATCGGTCACCGCAGAGGATCAACGCAGGCACAGTCTGCCGCGCCGAGGGAGTCCGCGGTTCCTGGCAGGGGCCGGAATCCCGGCCTGGCGGGTCTGCTGCCGGTGGCTGCAGGACCCATGGCACGGATCCTGCGGAGGCGCACAGAGCCTGAGAGCGCTGCGGCTGGAGCCCTCCAGGGGCCTTGGGGGGGGCCGTGGCCTGGGCTGCTCGGCGGCGCCTCAGCGGTTCGCCTGCCTCAGCAGCTGCAGGCCAGCGGCGAGACCGATCAGCACAGGCCCCCAGGCCGCCAGCAGGGGCGGCAAGGTGCCGGAGATGCCGAGCGAACTGAAAATGAACGACATCAGATAGTAGCCGAAGATCAGCAGAACACTGATGCCGAAACCCTGGCTGCGACTGGTGCGATTATGGGGGCGCACCCCCAGGCTGCTGCCGATCAGGCCGAAGACCAGGCAGAT
>Ga0172371_10013437_pt1 | contig 10666 bp, 11 predicted proteins | sample Lak12m_FD_114543 | JGI IMG/M metagenome (GOLD analysis project Ga0172371, IMG submission 114543) | Freshwater microbial communities from Kabuno Bay, South-Kivu, Congo - kab_022012_12m | ecosystem: Environmental > Aquatic > Freshwater > Lake | place: Democratic Republic of the Congo: South-Kivu... | reverse complement strand
CGGTGGGGCAGGCGGCGATGCAGCGGGAGCAGGAGCCGCAATGATTCCTCTCCGGCTGGTCGGGCGTTAATTCGAGCGTCGTAACGATCTCGGAGAGGAAGATCCAATTCCCGAGCCGGCGGCTGATGAGATTGGTATGTTTACAGATGAAGCCCAGCCCGGACCGTTGCGCCAGGTCCCGCTCCAGCAAGGGGCCGGTGTCCACGTACCAGAGCGAGCGCGTGCTCGGGCTGCCCAGTTGGTTCACGAACCCAGCGAGCTGCTGCAACCGCTCCGCCAGGACCTGGTGATAGTCGGCGTAACGCGCGTAGCGGGCGATCAGGCCGGCAGGGTGCGGGTTTTCTGCGGCTAAAGCTTGCCCCCGGATGCTCGTCGCGGCGTGTTCCTGCACGTAGCTTGCAGCCAGGCTGATGACGGTGCGCGCGCCGGGAAGGACTTGTTGCGGGTCAATCCGTTTGTGGGCGTTGCGAGCTAGGTATTCCATCCCGCCATGTTGGCCGCGAGCCAGCCATTGTTGAAACTGTGCGGCGGACTCCGGCGGCTGCGCGGTCGTGAAGCGGCAATCGTCAAAGCCCAGCGCGAGGGCGCGGCGCCGGATGGCCTCTTTCATCGGTGGGCCGCGTGCGCCATGTGGAACTGATGCAACACCTGTAGCGCCACCTCGCGCACGGACCGTTGTTCGGTATTCACCAGCACATCGGCCTGACGGTAAAACGGCTCCCGGACCGCCAGCAGCTCCCGCACCTTGGCCAGCGGATCGCCTTCGTTCAAGAGGGGCCGGTGCGCGTGAGCGCGCACGCGCTGCCAGATCGTTTCCGGCGACGCCCACAGGCACACGACCAGCGCATGGGTCTTGAGGCTGGCGAGGTTCCCTTCGCCGGCTGGCAAGCCGCCGCCGGTGGCAATCACCGTCTTGTCCCGGCGCGTCAGCTCCTCGACGATCCGCCGCTCCCAATCGCGAAACGCCGGCTCTCCGTCCTGCTGAAAGATGTCGTTGATGGACTTGCCTGCACGCGCCGTGATCACGTGGTCGGTATCGAGAAACGTGAAATGCGCCAGCTCCGCCGCCAGCCGGCCAACGCAGGATTTGCCGGAGCCCATGAAGCCAATGAGCGCAAGATTCCGAATTGGGCGCGTGAGACTCATGGAGTTCAAATAGCCCATTTCACCACAATTGGCACGTAGATTCTCCGAATGGTCGGAAACCTTCGCGCTCTTATTTAGCCTCTTCGGTCTGTGCCGATAACCATTTCGTGCGCCGACTGACGTCGGCGGCTACCGCGAGAAGGTGCAACCGCACCCGCTCCGCCTCCCGCCGCTGGGCCGCATGGAGCGCTTCGTCATTCTCGAACTTGTCCCGCAGCAGCCGCTCGACCAGAAACGGCTGGGCGAAGGCCTGGGCGAACCGCGCTGGGTCATTGCCCAACGCGGCCTTGATCTCGGCCAGCATCTCCGGCGCGCGCGTGGTGGTATTAATGCGCTGCACCTCCGCTTCAAGTAGGGCGGGCGTAATGACAACGCCATAGACCTTCCGGAGGGCGACTTCCTTGCGCAGGTCTTCCCTCACCAGCCGTTCGATCAGCGCAGGCGGCGTGGCCTGCTCGAAGGGCGGCTTCTGCCCGAGGCGATGGTTGTAGTACACCCGCTCGATGGCCGCCCGGTCCCGGAGCAGCGCCGCCAGCTCATCGGCCCGCGCGGCGGCGGAACACACCAGCAAGAGGAATAGCCACAGATTCACGCGCGTGTTAGCGGGAAAGGCCAGGCGTTGCCCCAGACTAGATAAGGCGCCCAGTCGAGCATTATTGCCATTTGTCTGCCGGAGGCTTGAGTATCTTGCGGGCCTCCCGCAGGTCCCGGTGCCATTTCTTGGCTTCGTCAGCCGGCAAGTCCGTCTTTGCCGCCGCCTCCGCCCGCCTATTTCGGCGGCCGAGTTCACGCATCTCTTCGAGGTAACGATGCCGCTCCTCGATGGTCAGCTCGAAGTTGGCTCGCGCCAGTTCCTCCCCGAAGCCCCGGATGTGGAAAGCGCGTTCGATCTCGCGCAGGCGGGCGAGTTTCTGCGGCGGCCAAGGGCGCCGGCGGTAAGCCAGAGGTGCGCGTTTCATCGGTTCAGCCACTCAAAGCATATCGCCACGTCCGGCAGCCAGGTCAAGGCATCGGCGGGAACCAGCGCGCGCGGCTTGTTTTTCGTTGCGTCTCGCGTATGATTTGGCCATGACGTTTCCGCTTTCTGCCTACATTGAGGCCGCCCTGGAACTGGCGCGCTACGACAAGCTGGAAGACGGCTCGTTCGCCGGCGAGATCCCGAAGCTGAAAGGCGTCGCCGCGTTCGGGCAGTCACTGCGAGAATGTGAAAACGAACTGCGCTCCACCCTGGAAGACTGGATCCTGGTTGGCCTGAAGCTCGGTCACAGACTTCCCGTGCTGGCTGGCATTGACTTGAACAAGGTTCGACATGGCCGGCTGGCGACCCGTTAAGCGGCGCGAGTTCATCCGCCGCCTCCGGGCGCTCGGCTTCGACGGCCCCTTTTCCGGCACACGGCACCAGTTCATGGTGTCTGGCGAGCAGCGACAGACCATTCCCACCAATTCCGAATACTCCGTGCCGCAGACCCGGATGCTGCTCCGGCAGGTCGAGTCCATTTTGGGCCGCGCGGTTTCCTTGGACGAATGGAATTCCCTTTGAGGGTTTTCGACCTTCAGTTCGAGGTGCGGTGGGAACCCACCCAGTCCCAACCGTCCATTCGCCCATGTGCCTCATGTAACCGTTTAGCTATGTAACCGCCCTACGGATACTCCGCCCGGAAGTACTGCCCGCCGCTCAGCGGCGAAACGGTGACGCGGTTCTCGGCGCCGACCTGCGTGATCGGATTGGTGACGGTGGTCCATTGGCCCGCAGCCAGATTGGTGGTCTGGGACAGGCGGAGGGTGCTGGACCATACTGGCCAGGCGACCACGGCGCTGGTGGGGCTGGGCCGGGAAATCCGCACTGCCGGCGCGTAGGGATAATAGGACCAGGTGTCAGACAGATACCAACCGTTGCCCTGTCCTCCACAGACGATCATCTCGCTGCCGGTCCAGACCGCCGAGTGAAGCTCGCGCCCGCTTGTCGCGCCGGCGCTGGGCACCGTCGTCCAACTGCTGCCCGCCGGATTGAAACGCCCGCCGTCGTTGAAATACCTGGGGTTGCTGCCTCCACCCCATACGATCATCTCCCTGCCAGTCCACACCGCCGTGTGCCACATACGCGCGGCGGGTGCACCGTTGGTCGTTACCGCCGCCCAACTGTCGGCCATGGGATTGTAGCGCCCGCCATCGCTCAAATAATAAGCGCGGTCGGTGTAGTAGTTTCCGCCCCATACGATCATCTCCCCGCCGGTCCACACCGCCGTGTGAGAAGACCGCCCACTGGGCGCGCTGTTGCTGGACAGGCCCGTCCAAACATTGGCGGCAGGATTGTAGCGCCCGCCGTCGTTGAGATACGTGTAACTGTTGCCGTACCGGCAAACCCCGCCCCAGACGATCATCTCGCTGTCGGCCCAGACCGCTGTGTGGGCCACGCGCGCAACGGGCGCACCAGTGGTGGGCACCGCCGTCCAGCTATCAGCCACAGGATTGTAGCGCCCGCCGTCGTTCAAGTAGTTGCCATTGTATCCACCCCAGACGATCATCTCGCTGCCAGTCCAGACCGCCGGGTGCCCCTTGCGCGGAGCGGGCGCGCCGGTGGTTGGCACCGGCATCCAACTGTCGGCTGTGGGATTGTAGCGCCCGCCGTCGTTCAAGCAGCCATTGCTGTTGTTCCACCCGCCCCAGACGATCATCTCGCTGCCCGTCCACACTGCCGTGTGCTCCGTGCGCGCCTCGGGCGCGCCGGTGGTGGGCAGGGCGGTCCAACTGTCGGCCGCCGGGTTGTAGCGCCCTCCGTCCTTCAAACAATAATAAGAGCCGTCGCTATCGGAGGCCCCGCCGCCCCAGACAATCATCTCGCTGCCGGTCCATACCGCTGTGTGCGCATACCGCGCCGTGGGTGCGTTGTCAGCCCTCTGTGCCCAAACGGCCACCGGCAGCTTGATGAGCACGGCGCCGACATCAAAGGTGTAGCCAGCATAAACGGTTTGGGTGAATGCGTTCCAGCCCTGAGCGCCAGTGAGGTCACCGGCAATGGCCTCTGTGGAGCGATAACCGTCAGTCCTGACGTAGGTGCCGAACACCTGGAAGGTTGAGCGGACGCCGGGGATCATGCCGATGAGGGCAGCGGGGAAGCTGAAGGTGTAGGGGCCGGTGTTGTTGAGGGGCGCTAAGCTGACGTTGGTAAGATACACCAGGCTGTGGTCGCCGCCGTTGGCCAACTGCCACAGGCCGCCCGTGCCGGCCGCCGCCGGAGCCAGGGCGATGGCGTAGTTGGGCTGGAACCCGCTGGCGAAGGTCAGCAGACTGCGGCCTGAGGCGGAGACGCCCGAAATGGCCTGGCGGCACCCGTCGCCCTGGTCGTTGAAACCGGAGGTGTTGGTAAACCCGCCCGTGCCGGTTTGAAGATAGAGCACCAACACGTCGTTCATGCTGCCGCCGACGCTGAGCGTGCCCGAGATGTTGGTGCCGTCGTCGCTCAAGGTGAGCGCGCCGTTGCCGATAGCGCCGCCGAAGCCGGTGTCGCCGTTGCCGTGGTATTGGTCGGCGCACGCGGGCCAGGCGGCCAACAGGAGCAGGGCTGCCAGTGGGATCAATCTGATAGTTTGTGTCTTCATAGCCGGTTGTGCCTTACGATTTGTGGCAGGGGATACGTAATGGGAGGCCGAAGGGAATTGAGCTGTCAGCGTATGGGTTTCGGGTCTCCTGGACCTCGCACCGCAAGGTTGAGGTAGCCTGCCTCAAACTACCGTTCTCATGCAAATCGGCAGCACCCACGCGCGAATCATAAGCAGGATTGGGGAAGGAATACAAGTTCTTAAACGGGAATTGCGTATTCTCGTGTCGTAACTACCCCACGACGCCCTCGACTCTTGCGCTGGAAGGGCCCTCTCCCTCTCCAGGGCTGAGGCATAGCGCGTAACAGCCTGTTCTTGAGGCGCTTACACATCAGCTCCTACCTTCTGCCTTCCGCATTCTTCATTCTGCCTTCTCCCCGCTGCCTTTCTCGCGTCCCTCGCGCCGTGATGCTGTTGTTGCGGCGTGACCCTGGGGAGAGGCCGGTGTGGTTCCCATGTGGATCGCTGCCCATGGGAACCACACCGGCATAACGGCAGGGCGAAACCAGAGTAACACCTTGGCCGGGCTGGGCTCCGGCCGGGGGGCAGCACGGCAGGAGCAAGGGATCGCTTTCCAGGTGCTTGCGCGGGCTGAAGTGCTTCGTATTATGGCGGGGTGAAACATTCCCTGGTTTTGAGGCACTTGGAATGGATGGCCGGGCAGGTCTGTCCTTCGGCCCTTCCTGGAGGCTTACGCCCTTTGGATGGCGCAGCGACGGCTGCCGATCCAGCCTGACGCCGGGGTCCAACATTGCAACATGGACACAGCAGCAGCTCAAAGGGCCAGACGGAGAAGGCAGGCGCTGGCACCGGGCATAGTGCCGGGTGGCTGGTGCAGCCGCTGCCCCTTGTGCGGTTCGGGGGGAGAATGCTTCGATCCAGCGGTCAAGAGCGGACGCTGCGGCGACTGGGTGTGGTACGTGCGGGACGGGCACCAATGGCGGCGACGCTGGCTCAAGCCGTTCGATCCCAAGACCGCCAAGCAACTGGCCTGGCGGGCCCACCTGGCGGCCGCGTCGAAGGCGTACAACGAGCTGCTGACCGCGGAGCAGCAGGAGGCCTGCATTGCCGCGGGGGCCAAGCGGCGGACCCGACCACGGCTGGGCCAGTCCGGCCCGCAGACCGGGCAGCAGTATTGGGTAGGCAAGGAATGCTCAGAGAAGCCGCCCGCCCCGCAGGCTCGGAAGCGGAAATCCTGAGCAGGGGCCCGAGCGCTCAGTCCTCCGCGAACAGATATTCCCAATCGGTCTTGGACAGGCTGCGGGCGAAGCCTTCCTCGCCGAGGACGTCGGCGATACTTGGCGCCTTGCTCGGCTGGAGCTGCTCCGGCAAGGAAGAAGACCTGCGCCGATTGCTCCCTTGCAGTAAGTAGAGATATGAGCCATCCGATTCATCGCGTGCGGTCCTTCCAGCAAGTGGGCCCTTGCGTGCTGGAGATCAAGTTCGACGATGGTTCAAGCCGCAGGATTGATTTTGAACCCATGTTGGAGGGGGAACTTTTTGGCCCCTTGCGAGACCCGCTGCTCTTCGCCCAGGCAAAGGTTGACCGCGAAGTTCATGCCCTGGTCTGGCCGACGGGAGCAGATTTCGACCCGGCGACACTCCACGACTGGCCCGAGCACGAGGCCTCTTTTCGCGCCGCGGCCCGGAGATGGAAGAACGCGAACGCGCTGGCCTAAGCTCAGCAAGTTACTCAGTCAGATCTCTTCCCGCGGAGCGAGCGGACGCCGAGGAGGGCGGCTGCAAGACCCAGCAACGCGCCTGTCCCGGGCTCGGGCACGTCACGCCAGAGCGCCAGATTGTCCAGCGACCAGCCAATGGTGGGAACCTCCACGCGCCTCAAGCCCGAGAACTCCAGACCGAAATGGAATGTTTGAAAGTCGGCCAAGGGCCCGATGCCGTCTATGATGCCATCGGTCACGAAGTTTGTCATCACCGTCGAGCCATCAGGCATGTAGCCGACAAACTGGACCGTTAGCGGTCTCGCAAAGCCCGTCGCGTATTCCGCCAAGTCCACAGAGACCAAGCTGAACGGTGAGCCGTTCATGGCGCTGAACTGGAGGGAGTCTCCAATGGCGGCGTCCAGGAACGCCGTGCCGTTGTCAGGCCATGCAGACGTGTTCGCTGTCGGCCTACCAACCCGTCCAAAGCCTGTTCCGCCTGAGACCGGGGTAAAGGACATGCTATTCTCAAAGTACTGTTGAATGGTGTAGGCAGTTCCCGGCGGCTGGAGAGGAGGGCCGTCGAAGGTGATCCAGGTAAACGTTCCTTGGCCGGTGCATTGGGTCAGGGCAAAGAACGGCGCCAACGCGGCCAGCCAAGCGCAAAGGGATTTCACAGTTTTCATAACATGGGTCCTGCCTTCGGTGGTTTCCTTAGCGCAGCTCCCGACCCGGAAACTAACTTGCCCTGGTTAGCTCTTCCGCCGGAACGAGCGGAGGCCGATTAGCGCGGCTGCAAGACCCAGTAACGCGCCCGTCCCCGGCTCCGGCACCCGGAGAACCAGATTGTCCAGGGACCAGCCGTAGGAAGGAATCCTCACTAGATACACGCCGCTGAACTCCGGGCCGAAGTAGAGTGTTTGGAAATCCTGCAGCGGGCCGGCGCCGTCCATGATGCCGTCCGTGGTGAAGGTAACGGTTACCGTGGTCCCGTCACGGCGGTAACCGACGAACGGAACTGTAACCGCGTCCGGCACCACCGTGCTGTACTCGGCCAAATCCACCGATACCGGATCGAACGAAGAACTATCGTCCAAGCCGAACCTCAGTGAATCTCCCATACTGCCTTGTAAATAAGCCGTCCCGTTGTCCGGCCAACCCGGGGTTGGGTTGCGGGCGCGGCGCACGAATCCGTCCGTGCCCGGGATGGGCCGGAACCAGACTCCGGACTCGCTGTAATACTGTTCGACCTTCGCGGTCGTTGGTTGCTGCAAAGGCGGGCCGTCGAACGTGACGGAGAACGTGCCTTGGGCACTCGCGACACACATTGACAAAAGCAGGGTGCCCGCAGCCGCGCAGAGCCGTGCCTGTGGGTTCCTCTGGCACTGGCCGGAGGTGTCGCCTCGGCTCATGGCGGCGGAGTGATTCGACAACGGCTTCTCGGTGCCCTTCTGAGGAAGCGGAGGCCGAGCAGCGCGGTTCCAAGACCCGCCAGCGTGCCTGTGCCAGGCTCCGGGATGGAGATCACCAGGTTGTCCAGCGACCAGCCGTAGGAAGGAATCCTCACTAGATACACGCCGCTGAACTCCGGGCCGAAGTAGAGTGTTTGGAAATCCTGCAGCGGCCCGGTGCCGTCCATTATGCCGTCCGTTGTGAGGCTCGCGGCCACCGTGCTGCCATCTCGACGGTAGCCCACGAACGGGACGGTCACGGCCTCTGGATACGCTGTGCTCCATTCGGCCAGATCCACCGAGACCAGGCCGAAATCCGAGCCATCTCCCAAGCCGAACATCAGCGAGTCTCCCATGCCTGCGAGAACGTAGGCAGTTCCGTTGTCGGGCCAACCGGGAGGTGGGTTGCGCCCTCGACGCCCGAAACCGTCAGTGCCTGGGATCGGCGCAAACCATACACCAGCTTCGCCGTACGACTGGGTGTTATAAGTCGACCCTGGTGGTTGCGGAGGAGGGCCGTCGAACGTGACGGTCAGGGGTTCGAATGTCCCTTGAGCGCTGACCTTGCAGAGGGACAAAAGGAGAGCGGCCGAGGCTGCCAGCATGTTCGCAAATCTGTTGGCACGGCGCGCCCTACATTGGGTGGCAGGGGCAGGGTGCTTCGACATTCTCTTCATAGCTGTAAGTAAAGCACGGGCGATGCCAGAGGGCCTCGAAAGACAAATCCGCTTGAACCCGCATGCCGACAGGTCCGCTAGGGGTGGCCCCCACGCAGCACGCGTGCGTTTCACGCGCATCCGGCCTGGTTCGACGACCCGTGCCTGGCGTGCGGGTCGCGTCTGGTTCGCCTGGGCGTTCATGGCTCGCAATCACCCTGAAGCTGCACCATGGCGGCGTGGGGAATGTAGCCCGCATCGAACACTTCGATGAGCAGACGCACGTTGGGCTCGAGAAAACTACACGGCACCGGATTGGGAAGCGTGTCTAACTGCAGCCCGGTGGCTCCAGGGATGGGCACCTTGACCCATCCGAATTGGAAAGTGGCTAAATACCACTGCTGACAAATTGCGGTGAAGGTGGGAGTGGCCGTGATTGTAGGGGGTTGCGTTCGATCGGTTATGGTGATGGGTGACGGCGGGTCCACGGTAACCTGGGGGACGGCCACATAGGACTCGTCACAAACGATAATGACTGCTGGTGCGCTGACGACCTTCCAGTACTGGTTGGTGAACACAACCGAGTATGAACCCGTGTCGGCACCAGCCACGGCAGGGATGATATAGGCCTCTGCGGCATAGGTTTCGAAGTCGCTGGTGGTGCACTCTCCCCAGGTCGCTGGGATCGGCACACCGTTCTTGCGCCATTGATAGAAGACCGGCCCGGAGGATGGCGAGATGTTCATCGAGGCCTCGAACGTGGCCGTTTGCCCCACCTTCGGATAGCCGGGAAAGTCGTCGTTATGCTCGGTTGCGATTGGCCTGGTTTCATCAGGGGTCGAGTTGACATGCAGTCTGGCGTCAGCGCTGTTCAGGACGGCCCCCGCACCATCGGTGACGCGCACGTAGTAGTTTCCGGCATTGACATACTGCGCGTTGTTCACCAGGAGACTGCTGGACGTTGCACCGGCCAGGGCGGCCCCATTTCTGAACCACTGGTAGGACACCCCGGTGGGGGTGGCGGATACGGTGAAGAGCGCCGGGCCGCCCAGGTTCACGATCTGGCTTCTGGGGTGCTGAAGGATTTGGAGGTTGCTTCCGGGTGCGCCCCAGGCCAGGGAGAGCTTCCTGAGCACGGGGCTTTGCAGGGCGCCGAAATTTCGCAGCAGGGTCACACGCGTCTCGAGGTAGCGGCCTTTTAGCGCGGGCGCGCCGAAGGGGATTGTGCCGGTGGACCCGGTGAACCGCCGGAAGGGCCAGGCGGGAAGGTCCGTAGCGCGGTCGGCAGCGCGAACCTCGATGATGATGTCCCCACCGTTGAGGTCTCCGTCGAGTGTGGCGGAAGACCAGACGGTGTAATTGGCCCCCGAGTCCTGGACGAAGTCCCACACCCCAGCAGGCTGCGTGGTGCCCAGGGCGACAAATCCGGTCATGTCACTGTAATTGTATGGACCGTGGTAGTTGCCGTCGTAGGGGAAGGCGCCGAGGTCCACAGCCTGAACGACGGTGCCGACGAGGTTCCCGGTGTCGGGGTCCACGCCTTGGGTGGGGTCAATGCGCATGGCGTAGTATCCAGTTGTCTGAGCCTCACTGGCTGGCTGAAAGCAGACTGCCCATACCCAGCCCTGCGAGTCAATGCAAACGCCGTGGGGCGATTTCCCCACTACTCCGGCCAGCGTTGGGTGGTTAAGGACGACTCTGCCCCGGTACTCGCCGCTGTTTTGGAAGCGATACACCTCCGTGCCTGGAATGCCAGTACTTGGATCCTCATAAGCGTGAGCCACCCAGATGTTTCCCGTGCCGTCCACGACGACACCCTTGAGTCCGTTCCCGGACGGATTTCCAGTGGCGGCAAAGGGGATGTTGAAGTAGCAGCCGCCCTGCTTGAAGTGCCAGAGGCCGCCGCTCAGGTAGCCTGCCGCCCAAGGGTCGCCGGTTGTGGGGTCAATTCCAATGCCGTAGGCGTCTGAGGTGATGGGGAGTGAGGTGCTGCGGAGGATTCCGCCGGCGGTTCCCGGCAGGGCATTAGCGTGAGGGCCGGGATCAAGGCGAAGGACGCCGTCGGCGTTGTGACCGGGAGACCAGAGGACGCCGTACGGGTCAATCACTCCGCCGTAACCGCCGCTGCCGTAGTGGTACTTCTGTCCGGTGAT
>Ga0172371_10013436_pt1 | contig 10666 bp, 8 predicted proteins | sample Lak12m_FD_114543 | JGI IMG/M metagenome (GOLD analysis project Ga0172371, IMG submission 114543) | Freshwater microbial communities from Kabuno Bay, South-Kivu, Congo - kab_022012_12m | ecosystem: Environmental > Aquatic > Freshwater > Lake | place: Democratic Republic of the Congo: South-Kivu... | reverse complement strand
TCACGGGCAACCCAACGCGAGACGATGCCTCCGCGGACCGCTCCGCGATGCCAGATACAGCCAGCGTTGCCAAGGGCGGGGTCCCACTGTTGTTTCAATCCACGCCCCTGCGCGAGGGGCGCTTCGAAGCGGCCGTTATCCCCGCAACAATCACAGTGTTTCAATCCACGCCCCTGCGCGAGGGGCGCTACAATACCCGCCCAGTCCGCCGGGTTTTTGAATGTTTCAATCCACGCCCCTGCGCGAGGGGCGCTCAGGTAAGGGCGCGGGTGAGAGTCCGATTTATGTTTCAATCCACGCCCCTGCGCGAGGGGCGCTACATTGGCCGGGTTGTGCTCATCAAGCTCGTCAAAGTTTCAATCCACGCCCCTGCGCGAGGGGCGCTCCGAAATGCGGCCGCGCCTGGATCCGAATCATTGAAAGTTTCAATCCACGCCCCTGCGCGAGGGGCGCTCCTGCATCGGCCCTGCCCGTTCGAGACCATCATTGTTTCAATCCACGCCCCTGCGCGAGGGGCGCTCTAGGGCGGTTTGACTGATTCCGAAGAGACTTTAGTTTCAATCCACGCCCCTGCGCGAGGGGCGCTTCCGCGATTCTTTGGCCATTAATTCAGCTAGTTGGTTTCAATCCACGCCCCTGCGCGAGGGGCGCTGCGCTTGGAGGACGGTCAAACTCACGGGCACTAGGTTTCAATCCACGCCCCTGCGCGAGGGGCGCTAGTATGGGGCCGCAGCCATGATTCAATGAGGTTCAGAAGTCGCTTTTTTGCGAACCATGACTCCCTCAAGCATGTTTGTGGGTCAAGCCGGCCTCCAATCGGACCATACCCCTTGTTATTCCAACATGTTATAGCTATTGCGAACCGACCCAAGATTCTCTGGGAGTTTGGGGTTCGCAAAAACCAATCACACGATTAATGACCCCTGTGGATCGTACGACTCCTTTGCCCCCACATGCTCCACCCTCAGCTTCCAGTTCTTTCCAAGAAAGTAAAACCGCAGACTATCTGTCTCAAGATCAACCGCGTCAATCAAGCGCTGGCGCAAAACCGCCCACTGGGGAGGATCGAGCAGACACTCGAATACCGACTTTTGAACTCGCTGCCCGAGGTTGGTGCAGATCTTGGCCACGCGGCGCAATCTCTTCTTGCCTTCCGGCGTCTCAGTGTTCACGTCGTATGTGACTAAAATCAACATGATCCGGTCACCTCCAAAAGAAAGGAGGGTATCCCTCGATGTCAGCCCTGACGTAGCGGGCAAATAACATCGCCTGCGCATGCGGCAGCAGGCCCACTGCAATTTGCTCATCCAAAAACGGGTGCCTCAGTTCTTCCTGTTTCCGCTTCTGGTATGCCACGAGCACTGTCTTCCGCGTTTCTTCATCCATTGTCACCGCTCCTGACTCGGTTTTCTTGAATCCCTTCCCTTTGACCTGCTGGCGGTTAACCAGCGACAGTGCGAGCCGGTCTGCAAGAAAGGGACGGAACTCTTCCATAAGATCCAGAGCCAGACCCGGCCTCCCAGGTCGATCCCGATGCAAATAACCCACCGCGGGGTCCAACCCCACACCTTCCAGGCTGGAAACCACGTCATGAGCAAGCAGCGTATACAGGAATGAGAGAAGCGCGTTCATGTTGTCCAGCGGGGGCCGTCGGTTGCGTTCCCGAAAGAAAAAGTCCTCCTTTTGAGCAACGATAAGATGATCGAAGACCTCGAAGTACTTCCGGGCCGCGTCCCCTTCCAGCCCCCGTAAAGTGTCAAGCCCAGCCGACCTGCTCAGATCTTCAGCTATGTGCGCCAGTTCACCCGCGATCTTTTCCAAGGAGGCCGTGTCTGTCGCTTCCGGATGATCACGCACGGCTCGCAGAAGCACCGTCCTGGAGTTTGCGACCTTTGCCAGCACAACTGCCCTGGCTATCTCAGCCGATGTCTTTTCATCGTCCGCTCGTCGATACTGCTCCCGGCGGAGCAACACATTGCCGGAAACAGGGCCTTGAACCCTCGCCCAAAATCTTCCGTGCTCGCTCAGGAAAGAGATGGCGACATTCCGGGCCGCGCATAGGTGCATCAGCGGCGTGCTGCAAACGACGCGGCCGAAGCACACTATGCCGCTCAGAGTATGAATGGGTAGTTGAAGCCTAGTCTGGCCTTCCACCTGCACGAGCACGGTTTCACCTTCCCTGGAGAGATAGGACCCTTGGGTAGTGACGTAGAGGGTGTTGAGCAGTCGCTTCATTGGCCTTCTCCGTCTTTTGGATTGAGGGCCTTTCCCAAGTACTCGGCAACGTTTTTAGGGACTCCCGTAACCTTCGGCATACAAACGGACAGCAGAGAGCACTCTCGGCATTTTTTCTGATACCGTGCCTTCGGGGTGCGCCTGGAGTCCACTAACCTATGCAGATTTTGCGCCGCGGCCTCTGTTTCTGTGCGCAACTTCTCGTCAAATGTGATTTCCAGCCGCCTCTTGGTCTTTCCGTAGAAAAGCGCGCCCTCATCAATCCGCACCTTCAGCATCTCCTCCAGACAAAGCGCCTGAGCGCAGAGCTGAACTTCATACCCCTTCTCATGACGGAGCCTTCCGGACTTGTATTCGATCGGATAAGGCCGCCAAAGGCCTTCGACGCCCTCAAGTGTAATGCCTGTTGGTAGGCCGGTCTCTTCACCTCTTGGCGGACCGCTATCCGGCAGCCTGTGGAATTCCACTACATCGGTCTGACCCGCCAATCCCAATCGAAGGGACCGAATTCGCAGTCCCCTGGCGATGCGCACGTCACATCGCGATTCGGGTTCGGCCGCGTGCACCCGCTCGTGCGCCAGCGCCCCCTCAGCCGTGGCACGGTTTTCGTCCCAAATGCCTTCGATAAAAACCAACGCCGCCCGCCGAGGACAAAAGAGCAAATGCTGGAGCGCCGACACCGATAGGAGTTCCTCTTCCTCAAACATGGTCAACCTCTTGGCCGCGAGTCACAATGCCGTTATCATGTCGGGGACCTTGTCCCACTGGACTGAGACATTTCCGGCATCGCCCGATTGTACGAACCCAACTTGAACGCCTCTCGGTAACTTAGACTTGTTGAAAAGGATTCGATAATCTGAGAATGAACGAGGCGCCTCGATCCCATCCAGTTTTTGAATCTGGATCAGATCAAACAGCTTGTGAGCAGGAGCGCACCCCAATTTGGCCTGTTGCCTTCGTTGGCTGTCGTCGGTATCGGTGCCTACGTGCTTGAAAACAAAGATCGGTTCACGAACGGACATGATCCCTTTGCTCGCGGAACGGTCGTGCTCGAACATGTTCAGCAGGGCCTCCCAGAAGATGTTCAAGTCTTGCTCGCTGAAGCCGGTTCCCTCGGCCAAGTGTGCACTGATGAAGCCCTTGGCAACGTAAAGGCCATATGGAATCAGGTTCTTGCGTCCCATCGTGCGGAGTTGATCCTCAGGTTGTTCCTTTTCCCATTTTTCGAAATCTTTCGATCCCTTACCAGGTCCTTTCACATCATTGTCGGCCACTGCCATTCGCGTGATAGACAAATCCAGCGGCAGGATAGGATCGACGGAGCGGGCAAACGAAAGCTGAATGGGACCGCGTATTTGTCCTGCATTGGGTCCGGTGCTCAACACAGCGCCAAATGTCCGCACGTCATAGAAATTCGAGCACAACCATTTTCCGGCAGCAGCAGCCTTTTGGCTGTTGGTTTTCCATTTGTTTTTCTCGAAAGGCGGCATGCCGCCAGTCTCTTCATGGGCCAGGGCAATTTTCGTGTTGAGGTTTGTGGCATGCTGCACGAAAATTCCATATGGCATTACGTTTTGTTTTAAGATTTGAACATAATTCCTGATTCGACGTTTCTGGAACACATCCGAAGCTAGGCCACGCATGTCCTCAGGATCAATTCGCGGAGCATTACCCGCATCAGGATCGCCATTCGGGTTTCCGTTCTCGCAGTCAAACAGATATATGAACTCATAACGATTCGCGATTGTGTTACTCATCTTCTCCTCCCTTATCTTTACGAAAGGCCATTTGCTGGTAATATCCCAGAGCAAAGAGGCTCTGTTTCTCTAGATCAAGCGTGCGTGGAATGCCATCTCCAAGTCGTGCCCATATGTTGGACAGCCTTTTCTCATACCATCTCGCCAGAGGCGTCTCCAGTTTGCTCAAATGGAATTGACTCAAACGTGTCAAACGGCCGAGAATGAGAGCAGGCGTGGTACTGGCTGCCGCGTAGTATCGCTGTACAATGCCCGCTCCCACGTCAGGCAACGCAGCGCGTTGTACATCGGCGAGGACTGCCATGAGCCGCCCGCAGTGGTACGCTGAACTCGGATGATCCTCATTTAATCCAGGTTTCAGGGTTGCATTCATGAGGTTTCCTCCATTAATCCTATGCTTTCTTATGTGATATGCTTTCAGCAAACCCATTCTTGTCTGAAGCAGAGAAGTGAATAACCCTGCCTTCTCATTGGTCTTCAGCGCCGTTTCAAGCGTTCCGTTACTGACAAACGCATTGTGAAGCGGAACGAGACGTGAGACCACAGCGTGAGGTATACCAGCCCCGCGGACAGCAGCCTGCCAGAGCTCCATCCGTGCAGGCCCGATGGGCGCTACCCAGTCCCGATATTCTTGTTTGGGTTTTCGTGGAAGGAGGAGACTTGTCACCACTGTTTCAAGTTTTGGCCATTTTATCGGAGATTTTCCAAAATAATCGACGATCGCAAGATCTTCGAACCACAAACTCACATTTTGCACCAGCTCTTGAAATGCTCCTTCCATCCAGTCACGCACCATAACTCGCCCAGCGGCCCCCGAAAGGGTGGCGGCGTAATAGCGATTGTTCAGGAGGTCAATACGCTTTCCGGTGCGGACACTGTTGAGAAGTTCTCGTGCTCTTTCCTCAGCAGCAACTTGTTGGAGATTCGGATCTTCTTGAAGCCAGGACAGAGGATCATCGGCTGGTTCGATTTTCTCCTTGAACCAGTGAACGATTTTGATTCCGGCGAGGACATCACTGTTCTTCTTAATCAGGTCATTGAGCGCATCCCGGTAAGCTGTCGCTGCTTGTTCCGAAACAGCCGCGTTAGCAGATTGTCGCAAGTTGTACGAACAGAAAGCATCTTTATCAAAGCCTATGAGAGTGTCTCCGGATTGCAGACCACCGACATCCAAGAGACCTTTAATCTTGAGATGGGTTGGCAAAGGCTTAGCCAATTCACCACTCGCAAGACATCGCATCAGCGCGGCAGTCGTCTTATCGGCTCTTGTTGTTTTGGTGTTCTTCTGAGATCTTGTGCCCGAAAGCGTCTGCCTGAAATTGCGCCACCACTCATGCCATTGGCTGGATTCAACCGGAAATGCTATTCCGATGTTAAAAGTGATCTGGTCACTGGGCTTTGCTTTGTTCTTTTTCAGGGCAACACAGATCTGATTGATCACGTCTGGATTCGAAATGCAGTCCGCCGCGGCTGACAACTCGGTCGTGTCGGAGGAGGCTTGGCGGAGAAGGCTCACAAAGAACTCATGTTTGGCATGAGCGTTTTTAGCTAGGGTGACGTAACCGGTACCCTCCTCCTTTGGGTCATACAGCGCAACCACTTCCGTATTCGCCACAAGGAAGTGGCTCCTGGTTTCTCCACCGGAAACCAATTCAGGCTGGCTGAGATCCGGGCATTTGGGGAAAGTCCTACCCGGATTCTTCTTTGCGCTCACGTCTCCGAGTTCAATGACCCCTTGGTATTTTCCGTCCCGGCCGCAGATGACAGCCCACCGAACTTCTTTGGACGTAAAGCCTGGCTCAGGCTCAAGGTTATCCTTTGCATATTTCAGTAATGACTGAAGCATGATTATTCCCCTCGGCTCGTTTTGAGCACCTCATCGCTGGCATAATCAGGAATCTCAACAACCCCTTGCCGCATCGTGCATCGGAAAAGACTTATGCTGGGCTGATCGTCGCTCGTACCCGGTCGCGACAAATCGAAAACGTCGTAGAGCATGAGTCCGATATCGATGTCAATCGAGACCGGTTTCTCTCCCTCGGCAGGGAATTCCACCAACTCGAAATAGGCGGGGAATTCCCTGCAACCAAAGCACGGCTGGTACACGCACTTTCCCTTCTCCGCACGTCTCCTGAATTGGGCTTCGAAGCCAGGCAGACGATCTTCAAAGCCTCTCCACGGACTTATCTTCGCATGCAAGCGATAACGAACGTCCTTCAGGGCCATGGTCTGCCGTTGGGTTCGCCCTTTCATGTCGGTTCCCAAGGAATCTTTGGTGCCATCAGCCCAAATCGGTTCAGGGATTTCTTTTCCGCTGATCCAGCCGGGCTTGACCGTTGCTTTGTCTTTCACCTCGTTGCGGCGAAGAGCGACGTAGCTAGGAGCACTGAGCATCTCAATCCTGGTAATCTGCCATCGAAATTCAGCCTTTGTAGGATCTTTGTTGGGTTTGCAGTAAATCGCATCGTAGATGCCACGGGCCGCGGACGGTGTTATCACCGGGTAGCTCAATCGTTCGACTTTGAATTCCGGACGCGAAAAGCAGGCGAACTCTCCCCACACCTCCAACACCTGATCGTTGGATTTCATGAGACCTCCTTTCATGCAGATTTAGGCTATTAGACAGTCACTAGATTCGGGCGGGGTCAAGCCCGTGTCGTCCTTATAATGATCCACATTTGTGTAGATGAACCAATCTTCGGATGGCGTCCCGTGTCTCCCGGAAATGGATTGGAGATGCCAGCGGACGGGATCATCGTCTCTTGGCCGGAACAATCCGACAGTATACGGCCTAGCTTTGGCGATCCACTGCCGCGTAAGTCCTGTTTGAAGGACCTCATCTCGAAATTCCTCGAACAGGACCAGATCATATGGCACGAGAACGTTGACGGTGCCTTTGTCGATGACGCGGTACTGACCGGCCGTCCCGTCAAAATCCAGTCCGGCCAAAGCCTCCGTCAGGGCAGCGTTTCGATTCTGAGGCTCAGTCAGATCGTACAGATCTCGGTAGTATTTCTCGAATGTCTGCGGGGAGTCGATGTCCAGCGGATCGTTCGCGCGCTGATTGAAGAGGATGCGGGTTACGTCAGCCGCCTGACGGTAAGCGCCATCCGGATAGTTCTCCTCCTCCGGAACAAACACGTGGACCTTACCAACTTGGGACTTCCCGTTTCGGTTGCATCGCCCTGCGGCCTGTGCGATAGCCTCAAGCGGCCCCCATGCTCTGAATACGGTGGGGAAATCCAGATCCACGCCTGCCTCCACGCATTGAGTGGATATAAGAAGGCACGGCACGGCTTCCAATAGTCGCCTCTTCACTTCTTCCAGCACTTGCCGACGATGAGCCGGGCACATATTAGTGGAAAGATGAAGAAGGCCCTCCGTCTTCTTGGCTTTAAGTTCACGATACAAAACCAGCGCATGGCGCTTGAGGTTGACAATGCATAGAGCCTGAGAGTCTTTTGCAAGCCTTTCGGATAGATCGACCCAGGAAATGGAGTGCTCCAGATCTATTGGCCATTCGACAAAGGTCCTTTTTGCCCTCTCAAAGAGATTCAGGTTTTGTGGGACAATCTCACTTGGTTCCCAGCCTCTCCTGCAGTAACGCGAGATGGCGGGATTCAGGTGACCAAACGCGGGCTGCGTGGCTGTAGAAAAGACGACTGTGGATCCGTAACGTTCGGCCAACCTGGAAAGGGTGGCAAGCGTGGGCACTACCAGATCGACACGAAGTGTCTGCACCTCATCGAACAGCACCACGGACCTGGCCAGTCGGTGGAGTTTCCTGCATGCACTAGGTCGATTGGCAAAGAGGGATTCCAGGAACTGAACGCTCGTGGTAACCACAATTGGAGCGTCCCAGTTCTCCGCTAGTAGACGGCTCGTGCGACGGGCTTCATCCTCCATGTCCGCATCTTCCGGTCCCGAGTCTCCTTCCCCGCGCTTCGTTCCGGCGAGACTATGATCTTCCAGTATGTAATGATTTGGGTCCTCGTGCTCCCGTAGTGTCTCAAATACCTTCCGATACGCTTCGACAGTCTGTTCAATAATACTGAGATACGGGATGACGACGACAATTCTTCGTAGATCGTTAACGAGCGCATGGTTGAGCGCAAAGGACAACATGCTCAAAGTCTTTCCAGCCCCGGTGGGAGCGGTCAAGGTGAACAGTCCTGTGGGCCGGGCCGACGCTCCCGTGCAGGCTTGCAATAGATCTGCCCTGAGCTGATTTACTGTCGAAGAGGCATCGGACTCTCCGCTAAGTCGTTGTAAATAGTGCGAGAGAACACTCTTGTCCCGTTCCACCTGGAGGGCAGGACCCACTTTTCGGCCAGCGTCGGGTCGTAAGTGCGCCTCAGTCTCGACAAAGTCGGCATCCACTAACGCCGAGAATAACATTCGAACATCCAGCATCGAGGCGACCCGATGAAACTCCGAGCCCGGATATAAAGACTTGCCGATAGTTTCTGCGCCGGGGAGCTGCAGGCCATCATGTTGGAATGCCTCCAGAAGGGCCGCTGGATCGTTTTCTGACAACCGCAAGCCCAAAGGGTGACTTTTTTCTAACTTCTTGGGGTCCAGCGACGACCTCAAAGCGTCTTTGATCGCCTTCTGCAATCCTATGTGATGGCCCTGGATCGCCAAAGCCGCGGCTATCCCTTTGTGTTGATACTTCATGAGAGATACCCATGCCCCGGCCGACCAGTGGTCTATGCCTCGCACTCGCCGCGGATCTTCAAGACGCTGTTGGAAAAGTTCTCCGTATTTCCCGAGATCGTGGAGCAGACCGGCAAGACACGCCTCACCAGATGCGTCGAACGCGGAAGCGAATTCTGCCGCACGATTTGCCACATTCGTCAGATGGTCATGTAGGTAATCAACTTTGTTGAATTGATTGGCCGTGTGAGCAAGATGCATGTCACGCATCGGAGGGTCCTCCGATCTGGCCCGGTGGTGGCAGTGTGGCGGCACAAGGTAGACCAATGATGATCAGGGGCTCTTATAAAACGTGGGCTTAGAATACTACAAAAGAATTGGGCAGGTCCAAGCAATTCAATCCGAAGGGCTTTTTCCAAGCCGCTCGAATGCGCGGGCGATCAACTTGGGTATCAAGGCGGGTTGGTCGTCGAGCAAGGTGCGGGGGTCCAGCACGACCGCGTCGTCCTTGACCAGGCAGATGACAGGAGGATCTCCTGCCCGCAGCGCCTGTTCCAGCCTGGCTGCAGAGATGTTCAGCGGGCGGATGGATACTCTCGGGCCTGGAAGGTCGCCCAGAGGGAGCGCGCCTCCCCCTACCCTTCCCACACCACTTGCTATGCCTATTTCAGCGTGGTCACGGACGGTGGAGCGAATGCTTTTAGCCAGCTTCGTGGCTGCTGCTTCAAGCTCTGCAGCCGATTTTCTTATCATCTGCAAGGTGGGAATGCCGTTCCATGGTCCGTCAGGGCGTGTGTACTCTTCAAGCGTCGCTTCCAGTGCCGCGAGCGTCAGCTTGTCCATGCGCAATGCCCTCGCAAGGGGGTTGGTCCGCATGCTCTCTATCAGATCTCGACGGCCAGCCAGAATCCCCGCTTGAGGTCCTCCCAGAAGCTTGTCCCCGCTGAAGCTGACCACATCCACACCTCGAGCGAGCACTTCCTGCACCGTGATTTCGTCTGCCAATCCGTGCGGCGCAAGGTCAACCAGACAACCGCTGCCGAGATCCATCATCGTGGGGACCCGGTGCTCCTTTCCGATTTCAACGAGTTCATTCAGATCGACCTCGCGTGTGAACCCGACAATCCTGTAGTTGCTGGTGTGCACCTTGAGTATCAGCGCGGTATTTTCATTGATAGCCTGCACATAATCCTTCGGATGAGTGCGGTTGGTAGTTCCTACCTCTCTCAGAATAGCCCCGGAACGAGCCATAACGTCGGGAATTCGAAAAGAACCGCCAATTTCTATGAGTTCCCCGCGGGAAACAACGACTTCCCGCCCCTGAGCCAGTGTGGAGAGGGCCAATAACACTGCGGCCGCGTTGTTGTTGACGGCCAGCGCTGCCTCAGAGCCGGTAAGCTCTTGCATGAGAGACCGCAAATGCGCGTTTCGCTCTCCCCTGTGCCCCTTTTCCAGGTCATATTCCAGATTCGAGTACGAAAGAGCGGCCCTGGCAATCTTCTCCACCACGGTCTTTGAAAGCGGAGACCGGCCCAAGTTGGTGTGAACAATTACCCCCGTCGCGTTAATCACAGTCTTGAGCTTGGGCCCCACAAGTGTTTGAGCGATTCCCAAGGCGCGTTGAGCGAGCGCGGCGTGTGAACAATCCTCTGCTTTTGCCCGTCCTGCGCGAATATCATCGCGTAGCTCGTCAAGGGCGCGCCTTATCATGCGCTTGGCTATTTCTTCAGAGTATTTTCTCTGAATCGGTTCAAATAGAGGGTCAGCCAGGAGTTTGTCCAGTGAAGGGATCTTACGGAAAAGAGTGTCGGGCGATGTCTTTCCCATGAACGCGATCCTCTCACTGCGAAGACTTCAGCTTTAATGATTTGGCAGCCTCCTCGAAAGCTGGGAGGAACGACGCAAAGTCTTTTACCGGCGCTGTAAAATCAATGAGGATAGTCTTTTTTTGTGCGACAACGAACATGTGCCAGGTTCGGAGACGGCCTGGATCATCGGGCGCTTTGTCCTTATAAAGT
>Ga0172371_10013435_pt1 | contig 10667 bp, 5 predicted proteins | sample Lak12m_FD_114543 | JGI IMG/M metagenome (GOLD analysis project Ga0172371, IMG submission 114543) | Freshwater microbial communities from Kabuno Bay, South-Kivu, Congo - kab_022012_12m | ecosystem: Environmental > Aquatic > Freshwater > Lake | place: Democratic Republic of the Congo: South-Kivu... | reverse complement strand
TGGCACGACTCCTCGTTCGAGCTGCCTCCGGGCGCCGTCCGGGTCGCCGCCCGCGACGACGGCGAGCAGGTCTTCCGGGCCGGTTCGTGCTCGTGGGGCGTGCAGTTTCACCCCGAGGTCGATCCGGAGCTGGCCGAGAAGTGGGTGCGCAGCGACGAGGCACGGCTGCGCGACCTCATGCCCGGCTGGCCCGACGAGATCCGCGCCCACACGCAGGTCCACGTGCGCGACTATGCCTCGTTCTGCGGCCTGCTGATCGACAACTTCCTGGTCGCCTCGGGAGTGATGGCCGGTTCGTCCTGAGAGGCGCCCGTTGCGCCCCGGTCGCCACGTCAGCCCTCTCTCGTACCGCCGTTGCGGGCTCGCCCGCCACAGCCGTCCCCGTACCCTGCTCCGGGTTCACCCGCCTCGGCCGTCCCCGTACCTCTGCTCCGGGCTCGCCCGCGTCTCGTGCTGGTCAGCTGCTTGTGGAGTCGGCCTCGGCTGCCGATGAAGACCCACATGGACGCTGTCGGTGTGCGAGTCGTGAAGCCTGACGAGGGACAGCCTGACGAGAGGCGACGCCCGCTGTTCGTGGTCGAGCGCGAGCGGCGCTGGCGCGTCTGGCTGCTGTTCGCGCTGCTGATCGTCGTCTGGCTGATCCCGGTCGTCGTCCTCAGCCTTCTCGTCGGCCTCTTCCTGCTCGCCATGGGCCCCGCCTGGTCGATGTTCACCACCGGACTGCGCTGGTACCACGTGGTCCCGACGCTGGCCGTTGCCTTGATCGGCGCCACGGTGAGCTGGTATGCGTCTCAGCGCGATGCGCGCCGGCGTCTCCTGGCGGCGATGGGCGGCCGCCCGCTCGACCCGCACGACCGCTACCACCAGAGACTGGCGAACATCGTCGAGGAGCTGCGGCTGGCCGGCGGCCGGCCGGAGGTGGAGGCCGTTGTTGTCCCGAGCCTGGGCATGAATGCCTTCGCCTTCAGCGATTTCCGCGGCGGCAGCGTCGTCGGCGTCTCGGAAGGAGCCCTCTCGGGCCTGTCACGGCAGCAGCTGCAGGGTGTGGTGGCGCACGAGTTCGCGCACATCCTCTCCGGCTCGCACGTCACCGTCACCGCCGCGTGCATGTTGTTCGGTCTGTACGAGAGCATCGGCGACGCCCTGGGCGAGCTCGGCGAGGGTCTGAGCGACGCCGACAGACCCTGGGCCGACAGGGGCGGCGCGGCCGGCGGCCTGCTCTCCTGGTTCGCCGAGGTCGCCGGTGGCATCGTGAGCGGCGCGCTGTCTCGCCAGCGTGAGTACGAGGCCGACCTGGCGGCGGTGCGCTACACGCGCGATCCGATGAGCCTGGCGCTGGCGCTGCAGACGATCGCCGACCATCCCGTGGGGCGCGGCTACGTGCCGCCGGGGCTGGCGGCGCTCTGCATCACCGGTGAGAGTGGCCGGCCCGACGGCGCCCTCGAGCGCTGGCTGGCCAGTCATCCGCCGGTCGACCAGCGGATCGACGCGCTGCTGCGGCTGGCGAACGTGAGCCGCCGTGCCTTCCAGGAGCAGGCCGCGGAGCTCGAGGAGTCGCTGGAGAAGCGCGAGCACGTGTCTCCGGCTCCCGGTCTGCGGCCGGCCGAGGCGCTGCGGTCGGCACAACAGGCGGGCCTGATGGCCGCGGCGACCGCTGCCGCCGGCACCGGTGCTGCGACCGGCGGCGCCCAGGCGACCGCCGCCCCGATCCATCGCACGACGTCAGCGGGGACGGCGGGAGCCACTGCCGGCCGGCCCGGCCATGCGCACCGGTGTCCGGCCTGCGGCGGCGCTCTGGATCCGGCCGACTACGAGGGCGTGCGCCTCGCCGTCTGTCGCGGTTGCGGCGGCCGGTTCGCCGGCGCCGACGCGGTGGCCCGCGTGATCGCGCGGCGCGAGGTCGGCTTCAGCACCGAACAGGAGGCGCTCGCCGACGAGACCGTGCAGGGCGGCAACAGCCTGCGGCGTGCCGCCGTCACCGGCCGCTTCCGGCCCGGGGGCACGTTGCGCACCTGCCCGGGCTGCGGCCGCTCCATGATCGCCCGGCACTACAGCTACGACGTCGCGCTCGACGTCGACTACTGCGGCGTCTGCGATGCCTACTGGTTCGACCGCGACCAGCTCGAGGTGCTGCAGATCATCGCCGAGAGGCGCCTCGGCTGAGACGCACGCCGGTCGGCTGCGCACCGTGTTCGACGAGCCGAGACCCCCGCATCGACGTGCTCACTGCCCGAGCTTCGGGTCCTTCCTGAGCGCCAGGGCCAGTGCCACGACGTGCCGGCACGGAGCTTCACGCGTCACGTCGCCGCACGAGCACGCCCATCCCAGCGTACCGTCGACGGTACGCACGATCGTGTTGTACACCTGACCGTCGCGGACGACGGCGGTCACCTCGCGCGGCGTCGTAGCCACGAAGCCGATGCAGCCGTCGCCGAGGCACGCCTCGCCCTTTTCGAAGGCCTCCTCACCGGCCAGCGTGCGCAGCGTGGCTTCGTCCACAAGCTCTGAGATCGACGGCATGTCCGCTCCTTCCGGCTACTTCGCAGTGATCTTCACGGTAGACGTATACCCGCCCAGGTAGTCGTCGTCCCCGCAGGCGCACGATGTGCCGGGCCGCGCGGCGCTGTAGCTGGACACGGCCGCCTCAGCCCTCCTCTTCACTTGGCCGGCCGCGGCGCCGCCAGATGAGGTACGCGGCGACGCCGCCGATCACCACGACGGCGGCCACCACGATCCCGACGATGAGGCCCGTGTCGCTGCCGCTCTGGATGGCGACGGCCTTGGGCTTGAGCCGCAGGAACGTCCAGTTGTTGGCCACGCCGCCGGTCTTGGCCGGCTGACGCGTCCAGCCCTCCCAGCCGGCGCTGTCGTAGACCTGCAGGCTCTCGGGGTAGACGAGGACCACGTACGGGTTCTCCTCGTAGATGAGCTCCTGCATGCGCCAGATGAGCTCCTTGCGTTGCTGCGGGTCGAGGCAGGCCTCCTGTTCCACGTACAGGCTGTCGTAAGCCGGGTTCGACCAGTTGCAGTCGCTCCAGTTCTCGATCTGGTCGCCGCGGAACACCGAGAGCAGGAAGCCCGGGTCGAAGTCGCCGCCCCAGCCCCAGATGAACAGGTCGAAGTCGGGCGTGAAGACGTCGCCCTCGTAGGCGTACATGTGATCGGAGACGGTGCCGTCGTCCAGCGTCTGGAAGTCGATGCGCAGGCCGACATCCTCCAGCCAGCCGGTGATCAGCTTGCCGGCGGTGGTGTAGGCCACCTTCTCCTGGAGCGCCCAGAGACGCAGCTCGATCGGCTTGCCCTTGTACTCGCGGATGCCGTCGCCGTCGGTGTCCCGGTAGCCGGCCTCGTCGAGCAACTCTTTGGCCCTGGCCGGGTCGTAGGTCTGCTTCTCGGTGGCCGGCGGCTCGTAGTGGTAATCGAGCTCGGCTGCGTAGTAGCGGGCCGGCAGCATGCCGGTGGCCGGCGCGGCGCGGCCGTTGAAGGCGATGCGGGCCACGGCCTCACGATCGATCGCCCACGAGACGGCCGTGCGGAACTGGGGGTCGCGCAGGATGGGATGGCCCTTGGACGGGCCGTCGTAGCAGTTGAACCCGAGCTCGTCGAAGTAGGCGCCCACGGCGGCGTGCGCCGTCCAGCCGGGCTCGTCCTGGAAGCGCTTGAACTGCGCCGCGTCGATGTAGTTGCTCATGTCCAGGACGCCGGTGAGCAGATCGGCAGCCAGCGTCTCGTTGCTCGTGTAGATGCGGAACATGATCTCGTCGATGTGGGGGGCGCCGCCCCAGTAGTCCTTGTTGGCGACCATGCGGACGTAACGGTTGCGCTTCCACTCGACGACCTGGAACGGCCCGCTGCCGATGATGGGCGGGTCGTTCGGATAGGTCGACTGCGCCTCCTCCGGGTCGATCGAGCTCCAGATGTGCTCGGGGATGATGGGCACCCACATCTGCAGCATCGTCGCCCGCGGCTGCGAGCACTCGAAGCGGACGGTGTGGTCGTCGGTGGCCGTCACGGTCTCGATCTGGGTGCTGTAGTTGGTGAACGCGGAGAGCTCGTTGTCGATGACGTAGCTGTAGGTGAACACGACGTCGTGGGCGGTCACCGGCTTGCCGTCCTGCCAGACGGCGTCCTTGCGGATGAAGAAGGTCCAGACCCGACCGTCCTCGGAGATCTCCCAGCGCTCGGCGAGGCCGGGGATGGGCTCGAGGGTGGCAGGGTCGTAGTTCACCAGCGTGTCGTAGTTGAGGTAGTAGACCTGGTACGACACGTTCTGGTAGCCGACGAACGGGTTGAGGCTGTCAAGGTTCTGCGTCCAGCCCACCTGGACCGTCGTCGCCGAGCCGTCGGCTGCCGGCGAGGAGCCGCCTGCCGTCGTCGCCGAGCTGTCGGCGGCCGGCGAGGAGCCGCCTGCCGTCGTCGCCGAGCTGTCGGCTGCCGGCGAAGCGTCCTCTGCTGCTGAGGCGTCGTCGGCCACCGTGCCCAGGGTCAGCGCCGGCGCGAGGGCGGCCACGATCGCCAGCAGGGCGAGCAGGGTCGTCAGGAACGCCGGCGTCAGGATCGAGCGCTGCCGCCACGCTGCGTCGAAGGAGGAGCCGCCGCGTCGGTGCGGTGAGCGGCCGGTCCCGGGCGAGTCGCCCCACGAAGGTCGGTGTCGCATGTCCCCCTCCTGCGTTCCGCCCGGGCGTGGCCTGTGGCGTGGCCGAGGCCGGCACCGCGGAGGGCGCCGGCGGCCTCCCGCCCGGCAACTTCCCCAGGCTCCGTGCCGGACTCGTGTCGATTGTAGCGCTCGGCAGCGTACGATGAAATTGGGGTCAGCGGCCACGGTGTCCACACCCGCTTCTGTCGTCGACCCTGTTCAGCCCGTGCGTCCGGGACGGGTACGCGGCTCGACCCAGGGCATCCAGCCCTCGTCGCCCCAGCGGTGATCGGGGACCGGCGACGCCGGATGGGCGTCGCCGGGCGGCGGGATGGGCGGCGGGATGGGCGGCGGCTGCCGGGTGCCGCGCGGACTCGGTCGCGCGGGCTGGGCGGCGCCCGGTGACCCGGCTGCCGCCGGACGTTCCCGGGGGCGCCCGGCCGCCGACGGACCCTCCCCCGAACGCCCGGCGGCCGGCCGGCCCGGGCCGGGACTGGGACGCCCGCCCTGCGGCCGCTGCGCGGCCGGTCGATCCGGGCCGGCACTCGCGCTCCGCGGCCGTTGCGCGGCCGGTCGATCCGGGCCGGCACTCGCGCTCCGCGGCCGCTGCGCGGCCGGCCGGCCGAGCACCTCGAGCAGGTCGTAGACCTGGTGTGCCACCACCGCGAGGCCGTGCTCCTCGTCGTTCTGCAGCTGACCGTCGACGAGCAGGTAGATGGCGTCCTTGAGGATGGCGCCGCACTTGAGGTACACGTCGTTGAACACGACCACCTGGCCCAGCTCGGTCTCGTCTTCGAGGGTGAGGAAGAGCGTGCGATGGCCGGAGCGGATCCACGGCATCTGCGCCCGCTCCAGCACGCCGGCGAGGCGCACACGGCGCCCGTGCGGTACCTGGGGCAGGCGTGCGACCGGGGTGACGCCAAGCGCCTCGATCTGCTCGCGGACGAAGCGCAGGGGGTGGGCGCTCACGTTGAGGCCGAGCACCTCGAGCTCGTTGCGCAGGACTTCCTGCGGGCTCCAGGCGGGCAGGAAGTCGAGCGGCGGCAGCTGGTCGGTGAGCAGCCGCAGCGGCTCGCCGTCGGAGTCGGGATGGGCCGCCGGACCGGCTTCGCCGGCGTACGAGCGATCGCCGCCGCCGGTGCGATCGCCGCCGCCGGTGCGATCACCGCCGCCGGTGCGCCTGGTCGCCGGCGACCTGCCACGACGGCGGGGCTGCAGGCCGGCGTACACAATCGGCAGCTGGGCGAGCAGCTCTTCGCGCCGCGTGCCGAGGCTCTCGAAGGCGCCGGCCCGGATCAGGTTCTCGGTGATCTCGATGCCGACCCGCGTGCGCTCCACGAAGTCGGCGAGTGAGCGGTACGGGCGCTGAGCGTGCGCGTTGTCGGAGAAACTCTTACTGTCAAGTTGAGCGTTATGTATTTGATGATCGAGAACGGGGCGGCCGAGGATGTCGCGGGGCACTCCACCGCGCTCGGCGACGATGCGGCGCATGGCGTCGGCGCTCATCTCTTTGACGTACTTGAGCCCGACTCGCAGCGCCGGCCGCTTCCGCGGACCGTCCGCGACTCCGGCCACTGCCGCGCCGTCCGCCGGGTCCGCGCTGCCGTCCGCGCGGCCGCTGTCCACGCTGTCGTGGACGTCCTCGTCGCCGCCGTCCGCCGCGTCCCCGCCGTGGTCCGCGCCGCCACCGTCCGCCGCGCCGCCGCCGTGGTCCGCGCCGCCGGGCGCATCCGGGGTGGTGGTGTGTGTGTTGTACAGACTCGGCGATGTGTGGACACTTTGGGGGGTCGCTGGTGGCCACAGATCACAGAGCGGCCGGACAACCGATGCCCCCTTGCCGGCCGGAATGCCCCCGTCCGCGCCGCCGCCGTCCGCGCCGCCGCCGTCCGTGCCGCCGCCGGACGCCGCGCCCCCGCCGTCCGCGCTGCCGCTGTCCGCGCCCCCGCCGTCCGCGCTGCCGCTGTCCGCGCCGCCGCCGTCCGCGCTGCCGCTGTCCGCGTCGCCACCGTCCGCGCCGTCGCCGCCGTCCGCGCTGCCGCTGTCCGCGTCGCCACCGTCCGCGTCGCCACCGTCCGCGCCGGCCGGCACCATCTCGACGCTGAAGCCCTCCGCGCTGGCGTTGACGTCCAGCGGCAGCACCGGCACGCCGAAGCGGCGCGCGTCGTTGAGCACCACGCGCGGTGAGTAGAAGCCCATCGGCTGGTTGTTCATGAGGCCGCAGTAGAACTCCGCCGGGTAGTGCGCCTTGAGCCAGGCCGAGGCGTTGCAGAGGACGGCGAAGCAGGCGGCGTGCGCCTTGTTGAAGCCGTAGGCGGCGAAGCCGCGCAGCTGGCGGAACACCTCCTCGGCCGCCGACCGCTCCACGCCACGGGCCACCGCCTTCTCGACGAAGGTGCGGCCGATCTCGTCCATCTCTTCCATGGAGCGCTCGTGCGTCATCGCCCGCCGCAGCATGTCTGCTTCGGCAAGCGAAAAGCCGGCCACCGCGGCGGCGACGCTGATCACCTGCTCCTGGTAGACGATGACGCCGTAGGTGCCGCGCACCGCCGGCTCCATGTCGGGGTGCGGCACGGCCGGCTTCTCGTGGCCGTGCCGCCGGCGCACGAACGGCGCGATCATGTCGGCCTGCAGCGGCCCGGGCCGGAACAGCGAGATGGCCGCGATGACGTCCTCGAAGGTACGCTCCTGCAGCCGGGTCGCCAGGTTGCGCTGTCCGGAGCTCTCGAGCTGGAAGAGCCCCACCGTGCGCGCCGAGCGGATCAGTTCGTAGACCTCGGGGTCGTCCTTGGGAAGGTCCCACGGGCTCACCTCGACCCCGGTGCGCTCCTTGATGCGACGCACCGCCTCGGCGATCGCCGAGTGCATCTTGAGGGCCAGGATGTCCATCTTGACCAGGCCCAGGGTCTCGACGTCGTCCTTGTCGAACTGTGCGACGACCACCCCTTTGGCGGCCCACTGCAGCGGGATGCGGTCGGTGAGCGGGTCGCGCGAGAGGATGAACCCGCCCAGGTGCGTACCCAGGTGGAGCGGGTAGTCGGCGAGCTTCTCGGCCAGGGTGACGAGGCGGCGGTAGTGCGGGCTCTGGAAGTCGTGGCCCTTGAGCTCGGGGCGCTCGGCGAGCATCTCACCGAGCCTGGCGGCGCTGCCCCAGGGGACCTTGCGGCTGAGCCGGTCGATCTCTTCCGGGCGGAAGCCGAAGGCCTTGGCCACTACTCGCACGGCGCTGGGGGCGTGGGCGGTGTTGACGGTGGCCACCATGGCGACATTGTCGCGGCCGAACCGCTCGTAGATGTAGTCGATGACCTCCTCGCGGCGCACGGAGCAGAAGTCGATGTCCACGTCTGGCATCTCGCGGCGGAAGGGGTTGAGGAAGCGCTCGAAGAGCAGGTCGTGCTCGATGGGGTCGGCGTCGGTGACGCGCAGCACGTAGCTGACGATGGAGTTGCCGGCCGAGCCGCGGCCGGAGTAGGGGATCCGGCGGGAGTGGGCGAAGTCGACGATGTCGCTGACGGCCAGGAAGTACTCGGCGAAGCCGAGCTCCTGGATGACCTTGAGCTCGTGCTCCAGGCGGGCGGTGACCTGCGGGGTGACGGGGCGGTAGCGCTCCTCGGCGCCGCGGAAGCACTTCTTGCAGAGCAGCGAGTAGGCGGTCTCGCCGGGCGGCAGGGGGTAAGCGGGGAAGAGGAGGCGGCCGAGCCCGAGGTCGAGGTTGCAGCGGGCGGCGATGCGGGCGCTGTTCCGCACGGCCTGCGGGTAGGCGGCGAAGAGGCGACCCATCTGGGCCGCCGACTTGAAGTACAGCTCGGCGTTGCGGCGCCCCAGCGGGTTGGGCAGCGGCATGTTGGCGGCGTCGGCGGCCAGGACGTCGTGCAGCGGCGCGTCTTCGGGCTTCACGTAGTGGACGTTGTTGGTGGCCACGGTGGGCAGGCCGAGCTCGTGGGCCAGCACGGCGAGCTCGCGGACGTAGTCGGCGGAGTCGGGCAGCAGCTCGTTCTGCAGCTCGACGAAGTAGCGGGCGCGGTCGGGGTTGGCGCGGGCCGGATCGGGGCAGCCTGCGCCGGGCGTACGGGCCGGGCCCGGCCGCCCTGCGCCGGGCGTACGGGCCGGACCCGGCCGCCCTGCGCCGGGCAAGCGGGCCGGGTGCGCGCCGCCCGGATGCGTGCCGGCTGCCGAGCGGCCTGCGCCGGCCGTACGGGCCGGGCCCGGCCGCCCTGCGCCGGGCAAGCGGGCCGGGTGCGCGCCGCCCGGATGCGTGCCGGCTGCCGAGCGGCCTGCGCCGGCCGTACGGGCCGGGCCCGGCCGCCCGGGCCCTCCGCCGGAGGCCGGCTCAGGGCCGCCGCCGTCTGCTTCCGGGCCGGCGGTGTACACGTCGTGTGGACTCTGTGATGTGTGACCACCTCGGGTGGGTGTTTCTGTCCACACATCGCCGAGCGACGTGCTGACGCGCGCCTTGTCCGCCCGGCCGGCGGCCCCGGTCCGGCCGCCGCTGAACACGTCCGCGTAACGGGCGGCGATCTGTCGGGCGCGGCGGCGGGCGGCGGCCGCCGCCGCCCGCCGCCCCTCGTTCTCGGCGCGCACCGCGCCCAGCACCGCCGCGCCCAGCTCGCCGCGCCGGCAGCTCGAGAGACAGATGAGGTGGTCGCTGTGCTCCACGACCGTCTGCCAGCGGGCGTACGGAGGCTCGCCGGGGTGCTCCAGGTGGGCGGCGCTGATGATGCGGCAGAGGTTGCTCCAGCCCCGGTAATCCTGGGCGAGGAGCACGAGGTGCCAGCCGGGCGCCGCCGTCTGGCCGCGCAGCGGCCCGTCGTAGTCCTGGTGCGGCCGGTCCACACGCACGGGCTGCTCACCGGCGGGGCGACGTCCGTGCGCTTCCTGCGAGCGCTGCTGTGCAGAGCGGTCGGCGCTCGGGTGTCGTTTCGCCTCTGCGTTCAGCACGCTCTCGACGTTGAGCTCGACGCCGACGATCGGCTTGATGCCGGCCTTTGTGCACGCCTGATAGAAGCGCACGGCGCCGTAGAGGCCGTCGTGATCGGTGACGGCCAGGGCGGTCATGCCCGCCGCGGCCGCCGTCTCGACCAGCTCGTCGATGCGGCCGGCGCCGTCTCCGAACGAGAAGTTGGAGTGCACGTGCAGGTGGACGAAGCTCATGGGGATTTGTCAGGCGTGATGGGGGCGCTCATACTGTCTATCGACATCCCGACCATCCATCGCTGCGTGCCGTGGTGCCGCGTCATCGGGGGTCGAAGTCGTGGGTGGTGAGAGATGCTGTGCAGCTCGTCGACGAGCTTCTGCGATGCGAGAAGGCGAGGCGCGATGAGAGATCTTGAGTACTATCGCTCACTTCCATACCGCCGCACGGTGGAGCTGATCGATGACGAGAGCGGCCGGTATTACCTGGCCCGCATCGTCGAGCTGCGGGGAGTCGGCGGCGACGGTGAGACGCCGGAAGCGGCTGTGCGTGATCTGGAGCAGGCCTTCGAGACGTACGTGAGGGTCTGCCTGGATGATGGCCTGGAGATACCCGAGCCGACCGAGCCGCGTACCGCGGCCGGGAGTCGCTGAAGCGGCAGGTGACGAGCGAGGCGTCTTCAAGGCAGGGACCTCTGGAGAGTGGGGCCGAGGAGCCCCAGAGTGACACGAACATATGTTCGTGTCAAGACAAGGTGCTCCGACCCGAGAGGACCTTCGTGACTGAGAGGCATGGCGTGAAGATCTTCGATGCGCACTGCGACACGATCCTGAAGATCGTCGAGGACGGCGCCGACATCGCTGCCGTGCCGGGGGCGGACGCGGCGCCGCACGTCACGCTCGCTGGGCTTCGCGACGCCGGTGTCGGCGCCCAGGTCTTCGCCGTCTTCGCCATCGAGGCGCGCTTCCCCGGCCGCACCCGGCAGACGGCGCTGGGGCTGATCGAGGCCATCAAGGACCTCTGCGCCGCGCACCCACGGTATCTGGCCCTGGCTGCGGCGCCCGAGGGCAGCCGTTCAGAAGGCGAGCCGTCGCGACCCGAGCCGCCGCGCGGAGCCTCGCC
>Ga0172371_10013433_pt1 | contig 10670 bp, 12 predicted proteins | sample Lak12m_FD_114543 | JGI IMG/M metagenome (GOLD analysis project Ga0172371, IMG submission 114543) | Freshwater microbial communities from Kabuno Bay, South-Kivu, Congo - kab_022012_12m | ecosystem: Environmental > Aquatic > Freshwater > Lake | place: Democratic Republic of the Congo: South-Kivu... | reverse complement strand
CTCGCCATATTTGCTTGGCTTGTGCGGAGAGATGGCTGAGAGGCTGAAAGCGATCGCCTGCTAAGCGATTGTACGCCCCAAAAGGTGTACCACGGGTTCGAATCCCGTTCTCTCCGCCAATTTGTTGTTCAAAGATGTTTCAAGACATACAAAAAGCCTTGAGTAATCGGGGCTTTTTTGTTATCTAGCGTTCAAAGCAATTCAATGAAATCTTGTAACATCCTTCGTTTTTCGGGGTATATTTACGGCGTTTATACCCCCAAAAAAGTTGGATACCCTAAAAAATGGTTTTGTCGCCATAATTGCTAATATCGCCGCCGTTGGAGGACGCTATGCCCAAAAGGATTATCCCCCTTTCTGATGCCAAAATTAAGAACGCTAAACCTAAGGAAAGGGATTACAAACTCACCGATGGCGGCGGGCTTTATCTCCTCATATCCTCAAGTGGCGGCAAGCTCTGGCGCTTTAGATATGCCTACGGCGGTAAAGAAAAGCTGCTCGCTCTGGGGGCGTATTCTATCATTGGGCTATCTGAGGCAAGGCAGCGCCGCGATGAGGCAAAGAAACTATTAGAAAACGGCATTGACCCTGCAATCAATCGCAAGGCGCTTAAAGCGGCAAGGAACGAAGCTGCCGCTAATAGCTTTGAAGCTATTGCTATTGAGTTTCATCTTCATAAAAAAGCGCAGTGGACAGAGGGCTATGCAACGACCATTAAAACCCGCATGGAAAAGGATATTTTCCCTTGGCTTGGGGCAATTCCGATAACATTGATAAGCGCCAAGGATATTAAAGGCGTTTTGGATAGGGTGCGCTCACGAGGGGCTGTGGAAGCGGCGCGGCGGCTACTAATCATTATTAGCCAAGTTTTTATTTATGCTATTTCTACAGATAGGGCGAACTTCAACATTGCTCAAGGGCTGAGGGGTTATCTGCCTTCTGCTGGCAAAACGCAAAAGCACATGGCGGCGGTAACAGAGCCTAGTGAGTTGGCGCCGTTGCTGCGGGCTATGGATGGCTATCAAGGGAGTTTTGTTGCCCAATGCGCTTTAAGGCTACAGCCTCTGCTTTTTTGCCGTCCGGGTGAGCTTCGGCATCTGGAGTGGAAAGAGGTGGATTTTGCCGCTGGGCAAATCAATATCTCTGCCGCCAAGATGAAGATGAGGGAAGAGCATATTATTCCCTTATCAACTCAAGCAATGGACATTTTGAAGGAATTGCAGCCTTTGACTGGTAATGGCAAATATGTGTTTCCCTCAACGCGCTCATCTTCTCGCTGTATGTCTAATAACACGGTTAATGCCTCATTGCGGCGGATGGGCTTTACTCGTGATACGGTAACGGGGCATGGCTTTCGGGCGACGGCGCGCACGATTCTTCATGAGGTTTTGCACATTAGCCCCTATGTGATTGAAGCCCAGCTTGCCCATCGGGTTCCTGATGCTTTGGGGCGGGCTTACAACCGGACGGCGCACCTTGAGGAGCGCAAAAAGATGATGCAAATATGGGCTGATTATTTGGATGGCTTGAAGTCGGGCGCTGTTGTGAAGCCATAAATGTGGAGCTATAAATGTAAAGCCTTTCGTTGTTGTTTGCTTCGAGAATTAATAATGATTGTTGGCTGGAAACAAGAGGGGTGCAACCCTTTGGGAAAGGGCTTAAAATTGGTTTAGTGCCTGTGCGCCGCAGGGCAAATTTTTAACATGGCTTTAGAGGGCAATTCTGGCGATATTATTTACATTTCGGGGGCTTCCTTTTGCACCTTCGCTTCCACATTCCAATGGCAGTGGATGTGTTAAAATATCAATTAGTTATACATAATGTTGATGGGCTTATAGGTAGTGTGCCAGTGTGTATCAGATGTTAATTTATTTTGCGCGTTAAATCATGGCTCCCCTGGTAAGATTGTCATATCAACATGTTATTTTTCTAATGGGGATTATCTCTGTTTTGTTTCCTTCTAATATCCTTCTGAGCATGTCTTCCTTGAAGCAATCGTAAAAGGTCATTTATTGGAAAATAACACTTAACAAAATCATATAGTTACATATTTAGTTTTTGGTGTTTTAGGACTTTTCACAAGTCGATCTTTCTTGCTTTTGCTAAACAATGACCCCGCAGTCTGAACTCCGTCGCTTGCGGGTTGTCGCTTTGTAGGTTGCAAAGTTTGTCCTCTCGTAGGCCTTGCCCCCGATGCTTGTGGCGCGCCTGTTTTGCCGCTCTCCATAATCTTTGCAAGCATATCTTCTTTGTTAACGGCTCTAACAGGCTTGTCCTTCAAAAGTGGGGGGTTTTAATTATCTCTAATTATCGATATGGCGAAATGTTGTACAAACTTTCCATATTCTCTATTTGTCTTTCCACTTCGATGCTACCCCATGCGTATAGAAAATCTAGGCTTTTCTGGCTTCCAGCAAGTTCCTTAAGAATTTTATCAATGTGTTTTTTAAGCTTACCAGGTTCCTGCAATTCTTCAAATTCTTCGTTTTTTCTTTTGCTATAGTATTCTCCTTCCTTTAAGACCCAGTCAAAGTAATCGTTAAGACTGTATTTATAGCTGTAAGCAAAAACTAACCACTGTCCTGTTGTTCCCATTCGTCCCGTGAAATTTCGAAGCAGAGGAAGATTGGCTATTTTTCTAACAATTTTAGTTTCTATTTGGTGGTCGATAGGCGTGTGATAACGCATGCCAACAGAAAAAAACATTTTCCCCTTACCTGGAATTTCAACGATATTGTTCCAACTTTTGTAAGCAAATGTCATTACGATAAACGACTCGAATTTTACTAATCTTATGAGTTCCATATTCTCATCATTTCGTTCTTCAAGCAAAGGAGCAATAATCTCGATGTCTATGTATTCTTTCTTTTCTATCTGTTTAGTCATTTCACTGATTGCAATTTCATGAAAATTGCTCTCTTCAATTTTTGTTTTTGCTGGCTCAATTGACATTTCTAACAATCCCTTTTTATGACCACTAAGCAAATAATAAGCATATGTGCGGCCTATTCTAATGGCTTTCTGGGTATCTGGTTTAAGCCAATATGCTTCATCTGGAGATTTATAAATGAAAATTCCCGTAATCAATAGAAAAGCTAATATTATAATTTTGATATTTCTTCTCATTGTTGCTTAAATTCTTCCATCTAACGGACGTTACTGAATCCCTAGCCAAAGGACAATTTCAGTCCACTGCACAACCTGTTGTATTATCAGTAAAAAATACTTACATTAATTTAGGGAACTTAACAATCAATAATGAAACTGCTATAGGAATATGTCTAATTACAAAATGGGGGTAAGTTAAAGAATGGCAAATAAAAATGGGAAAATGAATGTTTCCTATAAGGTAGTGCTGGTGTTTTCAATCTTTATGTTTATCACGGGCTTTTGGGGAGCCATTATCTATGGTGGTTATGGGAATGTGGTAACGGCTTTATGGGGATGGACAGTCTGGAAAATGTTTAAACGAGATAACAATTCTCTTGTTAAACTATATAAGGTTTGGTTTTGGATACAAGTGCCTATTTGCGCCTTCATGTTATTTTTATCGTTATCTATCCCAGAAACAGATTTAGTTAAGTATGTGGGTTTTTCGACATTTGAGTTACTATTCTTTACTTTCGCGAGTGTTGCTACATCTTATGGACTTCTTAAGTATTTCAGAAAACAATGCGAAAGAGAAACCCTAGGCGAAAACATATTAACCTAGGTGTGATTTTTTAGGTATCTGTAAACACTTCAGTGGCATTTTGTTGATTGAATTTTTGCGACGTATGGCGATGCGATACGGCAACCCAGCGAAGCTGCCGAACCTTCCATGGGGATAACGGCAAAAAGCCAAGCGGTGTAGTTGTGCAAAAACCTTAACACTTTTATCTGTTAGCAATGTTTGGAAGGAATCTTTTTATAGAGCAATATCTGGGAATAATATCATCGTAGAGTTCATTTATTATACTCTGGGGGGTAATATTTTCATATCCTTCATCAATATCATCGTAATATTCGTAAGATTCAAACATTCCAATCCTCCATCGTTCACCGACTATTCTTGTCCTAGGCACAAAATCCCAACTGTTTTTAAGTTTATATGATGAGTATTCTCTAGTACTGAGATATCTGTAGCGTCGGCTATCATCAAACTGCAAGAGATAGAATGAATATGTTCCGAGTTCTGTTTTATTGGAAACCAATAGTGTCCATACTTTTTTGTTTTTGCAATCAATCGATTTGCTATCATAAAACCAAAATCCCCCTTCTTGATTACGAGAAAAAAAGATCCATTTTTCATCGTAAATGCCAGACTCTATGAGCTTTTTTTCCGCAGCGAATCTGTTTGTTTTTTGCTCGTCAGTTTCGTGTCCACAACTGCAAAGGATAATTACTAAAAAACTAATCCATACTAAGTATTTTGTTTTTTCCATGAAAGACTTCCTGCTCATAATTTCAGTATATTACTTATACCTAAATTGTTCTTTTTTTATCAAGTGGCAAAAGATTTTTGTGGTCATTCGGTTTTATTGAAATGAGGGGAGCCGCTCACGGGTTGCGTTTTGGCGTGAGCGGCGGGAGTGCGCGGGTTGCGCTAAAGTGCCCCGAACTATCAAAATAAATGGCGACAATGGCGCCGCGAGAGCCTCTCGCGTTAGCGTGAGGCGAAGCGGCAGCCCCGCGAAGCAAGCCGCGCCGCCGCTGGGCGCACCCTCACCCTGCCCCTCTCCCAGAGGGAGAGGGGAATTAGCCGCGTATGGATTAGTGCTGGAGTTTATCCCCGTGCAGGCGGGGACAGGAATGACAGGGCGGCGCGGGTAATGGTGTTAATGGTGGCGCTTCCATAGAAGTGGCACAACGCGGTTTGCATAATGAATCGTTATGTAAAGCAAGGGGGCGCAAGTTTTGGGGCGCGCGCTCGTGCGCCCCAAAACTTTAGGCGCGAGCCGCATTAGGCGCCTAATGCGAAGCGAGCGCGAACGCCAACCCGAAGCGACCGCGTTTGTGCATAGTGCGCCCACCGTTTATTTTCCCACTTCTCTATTAGCGATAACCTCACTTCTGGCACGCTGGTTGCCGCCATGCTTGCAAGTCAGCGTGCCAGCCTCTTGTTGTTCAAGCAAGTTCTTTGCTGTCTTGGCGCTTTTGCGATAGGCGCGGCTAATATATCCCCGCTATACCTGTGGGGGCAGGTTTAACAATTCTAACCTAAAAGCCTTTTTCAAATCCGCTCAATGTTGTGTTGTTATGCAGGGAGTAGAAGCGGTGATTATGAGAAACAAAAAAACTTTCCAACAGGGCTGTAACAGAACTAAAGCGGTCAAACACTCGCTTTAATTAGTGAAAAAATAAAGAAAGGAAACAACCAATGAGCAAAAATTATTCCTCTAACGCATTTTTTCGCCAGATGCCGAACGCTTTGCTTGCCCGATATTTTCAGGGGCGGGGGCTGTTTAGTGATTTAGACTTTGCGGCTATGAAAGAAGGCAACCCTGCCGAGCTTTTTCAAGCTTGGCTTGCTCTTTCTGCTTCTCAACGCAATAAGATGGAGGCAGAGTTTAGAGAAATCTTTGAGATGGGTTCTGAAAAGGGCTTTAAGGCAATTATCGATGAAGCAAGTTGGCAAATGCGGGAAGCCCCAGAAGAGCTTAAGGCTTTTGTTGAAAGGCTCTCCGCCCTATCTAGTCATTATGAACGGGCAATGGTTGTTTTTTTAGAGCATAAATCTTTTTGGCGGGGTGCTACTCGCTTTTATCATGCCGATACATTGACTTCTTGGCGAAAACGAAAAAATCTGCCCCAACTCAAAGCGGCGGTAGATCAAGACAGTCTTCAACAATTAGCAGCGCTAATCAGCAATTACTTTCACCATACCGAAGGGCGGGGTAAAAATTGCGTGGTAGAGCCTTTCCGGCGCGGGGAGCTTGATTATTTCTTTGCTTATCCTGAAGACTACTCTCAAGAAAGCATTGAATGGGTAGAGGGCGAGTTTGGCCGCAGGCCTCATAACCCTGCCTTTGAGATTATTTATATTTATTCACAAAAAGAGGGCTCGCTTGATGTGCATTTCCGCGGCTTACTCAAAGCGCTTGAGCCGCTCCAAGGCATGTTTGCAGAGGCAATACTTAAAGTTGATGAGCTACTGCCCGATCCCAAAGATGAACGCATTTATGATTTATCGCCCCTTTTGCAAAGGAGCTTTGATTTTACCTATGCGATTGGCAGCGGCATTGAAGGGATAACGGTTAAGAAGCTGCGCCTTTCTTCGCTGATTAGGAAAGGGGAACGCATTACATTGGAAGCCGACGCTTCCTCACAACAGGCTAGAGATGTTTATGATTTGCTGGAGCAGATTGGCAAATCCATCCCCTTGCACATGTATAGGCTTAGTCAGGTGGAGCTATTGGCTTCGGTGAGCATGGATTCTGATAGGCAACCTAAAAAAATTCCCATACGGATTACCTATCCCAATTCCTGCTCTCTCAAATATGATGAGCTTGGCTTAAAGCTGCGCGATATGCTGGAAGCCTCTGGTATCGAGCCTAAAGAAGCTAAAACCAAGCCCAACAAGGAATAGGGCTTTAGAATATGAATTCCACTGCTGCTTTGACTGCTCTTTGGGAAATGGTGGGTGCGGATCGGGGCAAGCCTGTTTTTGTCAATGAGGAGGATTTATCTAAATTGCCCCAAACGGCGCTCGAGGCAATGAAAGCCCAAAGGCTGATCGCCAAGGCAAGCCCGGCGAAAAGCGTGGCTTGCCCTGGATGTGAAGAAGAGTGCGCTATGCCCGTTTATACCCAAAGCGATGGTAAAGGCGCAACATCAGTTTTTGTTGTTTGCGATAAGCGGGATGATACAAACAGGGTGGCAATTCCAGAAAGCAAGCTGAGGCAATGGCAGTGCAACCTTGATTTAATAGCCAGCTTTATTGCTTCTAGCCTTGGGGTGCGTGGCGCCATCAAGAAAACGGATAATGAGCGCTGGGAAATCGGCATTGTCAGCGGCGAGAAGCGCTCACAAATGCTATGCTTGGACATGGCAGGGGAATTGAGCTTGGTTGTTGGGAACAGCAAGGCGCCACTGGTGGAGTTTATTGGATTCAAGGATAGCTCATATAGCTTGGATGTGGCGGCAATACGACGGCTGGTTGATGCGGCAAAAACGGCAGATGAGCGCTACACGCCAAGCAACGCCAAGCGCGAGGCAAACAAATTGGATACGCAAGCGATGTATAAAAGCTGGCAGAAGGCTTATCGGGAATTGAGCAGAAAAACGCCTGGCATGTCTGATGTTTGGTATTCACAACAAATCGCCAAGAATAAGGAAATTGCCCAAGGGCGCGATGCGGAAACTATTCGGAAGCATATGAAGGGGTGAGAGGAGAAAGTCGGAATTCAACGGATCTGAGCAGCCTCATCGCGCAGCGTTCCGTGGAATGACAGGTTGGGTGTCGCATCGTGATGAGCCATCTCCGTATGTAGCCTGCACTCGCTTTGATTTAGAAAGGTATCCAGTCCAGATTACGGCAACAATTACAGCCCCAATGTAAGCCCCTACCGTGCCAGGGTCGGATTCAGCCCTTCCAAAGATCACGGCGGGAAGGACTAACCCCATAAAGAGGCTGGCTCCAGGACCAATGACCCACAGCAGAATTTTGGCGCGTTTGACAACCGATGTATCGCGGCCTTCCGCGAGGCCAAGGCCGGCATAGAAACTCAACGAGCAAAAGATGAGATATGCTAGCCATGTGGCTGACTTATATGTGCCCCATGCCGCCACCTGTTTCAGATTTGGGTACTGAGATTCAGCAGATATGAAGCCATCGTTAATGCGTCCTACACCCATGATTGGCCCAAGGAACATGAGGCCAAGTATCAATAGCAGCAACCAACCACCGACTCCGGCGGTGCCTTCCCCAGAAACTGGCGGAAATTTATTTGAGTAGTGCTTGATCCCGCGAGAAATGGCCCACGCGATCATAATAAATATGGCGATTGAAAGTAAGCCGATTAGTGCGGAATTCATTGGCAATTTCTCATAAGACTCCTAACATAGGCTTTTATTATTACTCCATATTTCAGCGTTGCGCTATGAAAAAATGTGATGCTTGTCAAAATGATTGCTACCGCGCCAAAGCCAAACTTCCTTTTTAGGAGTGTTTCAAGGCAATTTTTTTCTAAATGCTCCAAAATAGTTGGGCGGAATTTTTTCGCCCAACTATTCATTCTTGTAAGCTCAATGTTTTCAATCGGTTGTGAGTTTCCAACATCCCGCTGCGCCTTGGGCACATCTCCTTGTGTGTAAAATCAACATCCTGAATTCATTGAAGTTATTCTGAAGTTATCTTTTGCTTACCGCTATTTCAACGCCCAAATCGCCCAATTATCGCTTTATCCAAAATCTTTTCAGGAGACTTAAGGATGAAGCACACCATTTTAAGACTGCCCGCCGTTCAATCCGCCTCAGGGCTTTCCCGCTCCAGTATCTACCTGCGCATTTCCCAAGGGCTATGGACGCACCCAATATCTTTAGGGGCACGAGCCGTCGGCTGGCCTTGTGATGAAGTGGAAGCGCTCAACGCGGCGCGCATTGCGGGGAAAGGCAACGAGGTAATTCGTGCTTTGGTCAACCAGTTGGAAACAGAGCGCAAGACAAAGTTTAAGAGCCTAAGATGATGAAAAAGAGGCGTCATCTTAACTATCGGCTAGTAAAAATCCACCGCAGCTACACGGCAGAGGAAATCGCCGCGCTATTCGGCATTCATAAAAACACCGTGCGCCATTGGGTAAAAGAAGGCTTGACGCCTTCCGATAACAAGCGCCCCATGCTGATACTTGGGCATGTTCTGGCAGATTTTCTCAAAAAGCGCCGCGCCAAAAACAAGCAGACTTGTAAGATAGACGAGCTTTACTGTGTGCGCTGTCGCTCCCCGCAATCCCCTGCTGGCAATATGGCAGAATATGAACCTGTTACAGAGCAATTTGGCAATCTGAAGGCGATTTGCCCAAAATGTGAAAACATTATGAATAAGCGGGTAAGTTCAGCCAAAATTGGGCTGCTTAGCGCCGTGATTGACATCAGTTTTCGAGAGGCGGGCAAATGATTAAGCGAGAATCTCTCAAGGCTCATGTCTCATCTCTGATGGCTCCTTGCTCATATCTCAAGGCTTGTGTGTTTGTTTTTGTTGCTTACCCTACCCCGTTCAAGTTTCTATCTATGCCGAAAGTTAAGGCAGGTGGCAGTGTGCGCCCTTTCCGTTTTGCCATTTACAGCCACTTGAAAACGATAACCAAAAACGGAGCGTTTAGAGGCTATAAGGGATAGCCATGACCCCAGCGTAGATAGTGACATATGATTAGGAGAGTTTGTTATGAAAAAGCACAATCCAGAAAATGAAAGGATCAAGCGTCGATATTTGTCTTTTCTGAAAGAGGCAAAGCGCAATAGCGAAACAACATTGGATACGGCAGCAAAGGCTTTGAGCCGTTTTGAAGCATATACCAATTATCAAGATTTTAAGAAATTCCGCTTTGAGCAGGCGATTGCCTTCAAAAAGCACCTTACCGGATTAGATGGGAAATCTGGGGAAAAATTGAGCAAGGCAACCATGCTTGTACCCCTCATCAATCTGAAGCGCTTCTTTCAGTGGTTATCGGGGCAGCCCGGCTATAAAGCGCGTCTTCAATATACCGAAGCCGAGTATTTCAATTTATCCGATAAGGATACCCGCATTGCCACGGCAAAGCGTCAGCAAAGGTTTCCGACAATCGAGCAAATCAAGCATGTCCTCAAGACAATGCCTGCAAAAAACGAAATAGAGCAAAGGAACAGGGCTTTGATGGCGTTCACGATTTTAACTGGAATGCGGGATAGCGCCATTGCCTCGCTAAAATTAAAGCATGTGGATTTGATTAGTGGCTGTGTTAGTCAGGACGCCCGTGAGGTCAATACGAAATTCAGTAAGACCTTTTATACATACTTTTTCCCTGTTGGTGATGAAATTCGTGAAATTGTTTCGGCATGGATTCTATATCTCAAAGAAGAAAAGCTGTTTGGCAATGATGAGCCGCTATTCCCCGCCACTCGCATAGGTTTGGGCGCTAATAGGCAGTTTGAGGCGCTGGGGCTATCTAAAGGGCATTGGCGCAATGCTACGGCGATTCGCAAGGCTTTTCGCGAGGCTTTTGAGAATGCTGGGCTGCCTTATTTTAATCCTCATAGCTTTAGAAATACCCTTGTTCAGTTGGGCGAGAAGCTCTGTAAAAGTCCCGAAGATTTCAAAGCGTGGAGCCAAAATCTGGGACATGAAAAGGTTTTGACGACATTCCTCAGTTATGGAGAGGTCTCTTGGCATAGGCAAAAGGAAATCATCAGTGATTTGGCAAAGCCGCAGGTGTGAGGTTGGGCGGTGTTAGGTTTAACGCTGGCGGCTGTTACTGGCGCTGGTTATAATAATGGCAGCCGCTACATACTGTTTGCCCATGGGGCTATTGCAGACTTGATTGAGACGAGTGTCGCCTTGATTAAAGCGAAGAGCAAAATGATTTGCAAAAGATAAGGAGGAGAAAAATGCAGGCGAAAAAGGTGAAAGACAGTAGCATCAGCGTTGTTCAGCAAATGATGCACTATGATGCAAACTTGGCAGGGAACATCCATGGCGGCACGATAATGAAGCTCAT